>Ga0265331_10002937_pt1 | contig 11259 bp, 12 predicted proteins | sample 41923metaG_FD_202088 | JGI IMG/M metagenome (GOLD analysis project Ga0265331, IMG submission 202088) | Rhizosphere microbial communities from Carex aquatilis grown in University of Washington, Seatle, WA, United States - 4-19-23 metaG | ecosystem: Host-associated > Plants > Roots > Rhizosphere...
TGATGTTGTCTTGGTAGAGTTCCGAAAGCCGTAAATCTTTCTGGTGCCAGTCCCCTTCGCCGGGGAGCTGTTGCCGGCGCGCGCTGAATATGGACGTGATGTAGGCGACCAGAACGCTGTTGCGCTGCAAGAACCCGGGATGTGGCCCCAAAGCGAGCAGGTCGACCAAGGCAGGATATTCCTGGTTGGAGTAGTCGTCGGCCAGATCTTTGACGTGCGACAATTGCACGTCGTTCCACCCCTCGTAGTACACAGCGCAGGCAGGCGCTACATCGCGAAATGCGAACAAACTCTGGGTCATGTTCTCCACAGAGCTGAACCCCGGGACTCCATAATTTTCAACGGCAAACTCGGGCCCGAGAAGCCGAGAAAGCTGAGTCGGCCAAGTGGCAGTATCGGCGTTCCCGAAGTCGTAAGTCGTCGAACCACCGAAGACATAGACTAGCCTGGGGTGGGCGACCTTGCCTTCGTTTATCGTTGTCCGTCTATGCTGCTCGTCGTGAGTGACAGCCCCATAGATTCCGGGATGGGGCGATGCGATCACAAATGGATGGGGATCGTATCTCGAATAGAGGGCCAGTACTGGTGGATGATACAGATGATGGTAGATCGGAATATAATAGACGTATGCAACGGTCTCCGCGAAAAGCAGGAGACACAGGTACGAAGACAGCCAGGTTGTTCTTCGAAACAGGGCTGCCGCAAGGGCCAGCGCTGCCACGCCCAACCATACCAGGTAGTATGTCAAGGTAGCTCGCTGCTGAAGGCCGTCGAAGATTTTGTCTTCTGTCGGCACCGCCTGCAGACAAGTTATGTACTGATGCACGCATTGAACGGCCAGCACCAAGAAATAGCCAGTCGCGAAAATCCGGATCAGTTTGAGGAAATGCTTTTCCCCTGCCGCAGTGATCGCGTGCGAGGGTAGTTCGTTTTGAGGCATTCGCCCTATCCCGGATGCGCGGTTATTGACAGATTCTGCGGATGTCGTCGGCTATCGAGCGCGCGAATTTCCGTGAACCTCTCGGGCTGAAATGGCCCTGGTCCAGGAAATCGCTATCTTCCCAATTCTCCGCCAAGGGCGCTCCCAGGAAGTAGGCCTGGGATTGGCCCGCGGCGCTTGCCAGGTCTTCGTTCATGTAACCCATCAGCTTCTTCATGTCCCTTGGCCAGATATACGGCACGCCTCCCGGCATTTTATCGTCCGTGTATCTGGCGTAGTTCAGGATTTGCGGAATGAATATGGCTCGGACGCCGAAAGTGTGAGCGATCGCCGCAATCAGCCGGATGTTGTCGCGATAGATCCTGGAAAGGTGGGGGTCCTTTTCGTGCCAATCTCCCTCGCCCGGGAGCGACCGGGGCGGCGTCGCGAAAGCAGACATGGCCAAGGCGACCAGAACGCTGTTGCGCTCCAGGAACCCGGGCTGGGGGCCCAGAGCGAGCAGCTGAACTATGACGGGGTATTGCTGGTTGGAGTAGTCGTCGGCCAGACCCTTGGCGTGGGACAGGGTCACGTCGTTCCATCCCTCGTAGTAGACCGCACAGGCAGGGACGACATCGCGAAAGGCGAACAGGCTCTGGGTCATGTTCTCGACCGACGAGAAGGCCGGGACTCCGAAATTCTCCACGGAGAACCCCGGGCCGAGGAGTCGGGACAGCTGCGTCGCCCAGGTATCGGCGTCGGCGTTGCCGACGTCGTAGGTCGTCGAGCCGCCGAAGAGGTAGACCAGCCTGGGATGAGGCAGTTTGCCTTCATTGATCGTCGTTCGGCGGCGATTTTCGTCGTGAGTGACACCGCCGAAGACCCCGGCGCGCGGTACGGCCACAACGAAGGGATGCTGCTCGAACCGGGAATAGAGAGCCCACATCGGCGGGTGATAGAGATGACGGTGGGTGGGGATGAAGAAAAGATATGCCACCGTCTCCGCAGCCAGCAGGAGGCACAGGTAAGACGACAGCCAGATCGTTCTTCGGAAGGAGGCCGCAGCAAGGGCGAGCGCGGCAATGCCGAGCCAAAGGAGATAGTAGGTCAGGGTCGCGCGCTGCTGAAGCCCATTATAAATGTCGGCTTCGGTCGGCACCGCCTGGAGACAGGCGATGTATTGATGGATACACTGGATCGCCAGCACAGAGAAATAGGTCGCCGATACGATGAGTGTCAGCTTGCGGAAATGCCTTTCCCCCGCCGCCGCGGGGGCGCTAAAAGGCAGGTCGTGTTGAGACATTTGCCCCGTTCCCAGATGCGCGACTACTGGCAGATTCTGCGGATGTCCTCGGCTATCGAGCCGGCGAACTTCCGTGAGCCCTTGCGGGTGAAATGCCCGTGGTCCAGGAAGTCATCGAGGTCCCATTTTTCCGCCAAGGGCGTTCCCAGGTAGTAGGCCTGGGATTGGGCCGCCGCGCTGGCCAGGTCCTCGTTCATGAGCCCCATCAGCCTCCTCATGTCCTTCGGCCAGATGTGTGCCACTTCCTGGGGTGTTTCTTCCTGATCGTATGCCGCGTAATTCAGGATTTGCGGGATGAATATGACCCGGACGCCGAAGCTTTGGCCGATTGCCGCAATCAGGCGGATGTTGTCGCGGTAGTTCCTGGAAAGCCGCAAATCCTGTTCATGCCAGTTCCCTTCGCTCGCGGGCATCTGCGCGGGCGAGGCGATCGTGGACATGGCAAAGGCGACCAGAACGCTGTTCCGCTCCAGGAAACCGGGCCAGGGGCGCAAACCAAGCAATCGGACCAGGACGGGATACTCGAAGTTGGCGTAGTCGTTGGACAGATCCTTGATGTGCGACTTGAGGAGGTCGTTCCATCCCTCGTAGTAGACCGCGCAGACGGGCGCAGTGTCGCGAAAGGCAAAAAGACTCTGCATCATGTTCTCCACCGAATCGAATGCCGTGACCCCATAGTTCTCCACGGCGAAATCAGGCCCGAGGAGCCGTGAAAGCTGAGACGGCCAGGTGTCGGCATCGGCGTTTCCCCAGTCATACGTCGTCGAGCCGCCGAAAACGTAGATCAGCTTGGGGTGAGGCACTTTGCCTTCATTGATCGTCGTCCGCCTGTGATTCTGGTCGTGGCTGACCGCGCCGAAGACGCCGGGACGGGGAATTGCGATCACGAACGGATTCGGTTCGAATCGCAAATAGTCGGACAAGATCGGCGGGTGATAGAGATGACGTTGGATGGGGATGTAGTAGAGGTAGGCCGCGGTCTCCGCAGCGAGCAGGAGGCATAGGTAGAACGACAGCCATGCGGTTCTTCGCAACGAGGCCGCGGCGAGGGCGAAGGCGGCGACGCCGAACCAGACGAGATAGTAGGTCAGGGTAGCCCGCTGCTGCAGGCCGTTGTAGACGTTGGATGCCGTCGGCACGGCATGAAGACAGCTGATGTACTGGTGCGCGCATTGAATTGCCAGCACGGAAAAATAAGTCGCCGAGACGGTCAGGGTCAGCTTGCGGAAATGCCTTGCCCCGGCCGCCGCATCGACGTGAGAAGGCAGATTGTTTTGAGACATTCGCCTTATTCCCGCATGCGCGACTAGCCGCAGATTCTGCGGATGTCCCCGGCAATCGAGCGGGCGAATTTCAGAGCGCCCGTCGGGTTGAAGTGCCCTTCGTCGACGAAGTCGGCGTCTCCCCAGGTCTCCGCCAGCGGCGCCGGGAGGAAATAGGCCTGGGACTGGGCCGCGGCGCTTGCCAGATCGTCGTTCATGAGCCCCATCAGCTTTTTCATGTCCTTGGGAATGATGTATGGCACGGCCGTCGGCCTGGTGTCCTTCGTCAGCCTGCTGTAGTCCAGAACTTGCGGAATGAATATAACCCGAACGCCAAAGCTTTTGCCGAGCGCGGCGATCAGCCTGATGTTGTCCCGGTAAAGCGTGGCAAGTCGCGGATCCCTGTCGCCGAGGTTGCCCTCAGCCTGGAACGTGGGTTGCGGGGTTGCCAATGCGGACAGGATGTAGGCGACGAGAACGCTGTTGCGCTCGAGAAATCCAGGATGAGGTCCCAGGGCAAGCTCCCCCACCAAGGCGGGGTACTCGTAGTTGGCGTAGTCGTCAGCCAGATCCTTGATGTGGGACATGCGCAGGTCGTTCCATCCCTCGTAGTAGACGGCGCAAGCCGGTGTCACGTCACGAAAGGCGAACAGGCTCTGGGTCATGTTCTCGACTGAACTGAACGCTGGGACGGCAAAGTTTTCCACGGCAAATCCAGGCCCGAGGAGCCTGGAAAGCTGCGTCGGCCAGGTGTCGGCGTCGGCGTTTCCGACATCGTATGTCGTCGAGCCACCGAACACGTAAACGAGCCTGGGATTGGGCTGCTTGCCCTCGTTTATGGTCGTTCGCCTGTGATTCTCGTCATGGGTGACCTGGCCGTAGACTCCCGGGCGAGGTACGGCAACAACAAAGGGATGCGGCTCGAATCGCGAATAGAGAAGGGCGACGGGAGGGTGATACAGATGCAGGTGAGTCGCGAAAAAGTAGACATATGAAGCCGTTTCGGCGACCAGCAGGAGGCAGAGATACAGCGACAGCCAGGTCGTCCTTCGCAATGAGGCCGCGCCGAGCGCGAGGGCAGAAAGGCCGAACCAGAAGAGGTAGTAGATCAGGGTCGATCTCTGCTGCATCCCGTTATAGATGTCATCCGTGGTCGGAGCCGCCCGGAGGCAGGTCAGGTATTGATGCACGCATTCGATCGCCAGAACCGAGAAATAGGCGATCGCGACCGCCAGGACCAGTTTACGGAAGTGCCTCGCGCCCGCCGCTTCGGCGGGCGGTAGACCATTTGCAGACATAGTCTCGTCCCTGATTGTCATGAAGATCGATGAGGTCCGCCCTGTCGACGCATTCGGTTGTCGCCGGCGGGCCTGCCACGCGCCGCCCGGCGACAGGGCAGGCCATTGAAGCTCTGGCGATTGGCACACTCTGCCAGACCAAGGTCCAAACTCATGACATGACCGTAGCATTGGAGGGTGATGGCCCCAAGCCATCGTCTGAGCACGGCTATCGCCACATCGCCAGTGGAACCCATCGCAACTTCGATCCAAAGGAATCTTGCATGCCGGCCCCGGACGGTGAGCGCATCGCGGCCCTGGAGACCGCCTTCAAGGCCATGCGCGACGACATGGCGGATCTGAAGCGGGACGTCCGCAGCCTGGTCGAAGCCTTCAACATGGGCAAGGGCGCCGCCCGGCTCATCGCCAAAATCGGCGGCATTCTACTGCTGGCGGCGGCGGCCGCCGGATGGCTCTGGGATCACGCTATCGCGCCGCTCCTCGGCAGGCACTGACCGCGGCGAGCGAGCGGGCGGTTGCATTGGACGTGGTCCGGACGGATAACTCTCAACATGATTGCGCCGATCATTGTCTGCCAAGGATAGAGGGGCGGAGTGACCAAACCACTGCTTGAGTACAACCTGGCCGACTGGCGACGCCTTCGGCCGGTCACGCAGGCGTACAAGACGTTGCGCTACGCGCTGATCGACAAATCCTACAGACGTCGCGCCGCGAGGGCCGGCGACATCCCCGGGCTTGTGCAGACCATACGCGGGCGGAAGGTTCTGGCGACAATTGCCTTTGGCGATGCGGAAGCGATCGACTGGCAGACGCGATTGCTTTGTCACTACCTGCCCGGCGTGATCCATATCGTGGCCGACAATTCGCGGGACGAAACATCGGCCGCGGAGATCGCAGAGGTGGCGCGCGGGCGGAAGGTCCCCTACGTCCGTCTGCCAGTCAATCCCTGGCACCAAAGCAGCCGGTCGCACGGCGCCGCCCTCAACTGGGTCTGGCACAACATCATCCGTCCCGGGAAGCCGGAGGCCTTCGGATTCCTTGATGACGATATCTTCCCCACCGGAGCGGACGACCCCTTCCAGGCGCTGGGGTCGCAGGATTTCTACGGCAATATCAGGGTCCAGGGCACGAGGTGGCAGCTATGGGCCGGGTACTGCGTCTTCCGCTTTGAGCGGGTCGCAGGCAGGGAACTGAATTTTGGCCAGGACTGGTTCAAGGAACTGGATACGGGTGGTGCCAATTGGCGAGCGCTCTATTCTCGCGTGGACCCCGCGACGATCCGTGGAGCCAAACTGGAGCGGTCGTCCTACAGCACTGGCGCCGCGGGAAGCGTTTCCCTGCAGTGGCTCGGAAGCTGGCTGCACGAGACAGGCAGCGAGGGCACGGACGAAAACCTGAAGGACAAGCGGCGAATTGTGGCGGGACTTCTGAAGCCCCATCTCGCCGCGGCCGATGCCGCGGGCAAGGTGGCCCAATAGCGACCTTCGCCCTGGGTAGGCGCGGCGTGCTCCTGGTATCCGCTCGATAGGACAGTTCCTTGCAACATCTTGACGCAGGCGGGTCAGTCTCTAGCGGTCAAGAATTGTGTGAGTGCGGCGCCCTGCTCGACGGCCTCGAGTATCTCCGAATAGAATGCCGAGCGGACCCGTTGTTTCCCCTGCGACCGGTGTCCGACTCCCCCGATATGCAATAACGTGTCATCCACGACATCGGCCGCCACCGGCGACTGCGCTTGCGGGTCTTTAAGCCCGGTACGATCGAACTTGGCAAACGAAATGTGGGAACGGTCGAGGTGGCGGTAGATGCTGTGCCAGTTTCGCCCGCCGGTGTCCAAATGGCGGGGGACATCATGGTTGAAGTCCGGGCGGAAGGCGCTGACCGTCGCGAAGTCGAAGACGGAAAAACCAGCCCAAAGATTCCAGCCCCACCGCGACTCGTTGAGCACGCCGTAGACCGGCTGCTGGGCGACTTTGGATGCCAGGTCATAGCGCGCCGTCGGGAGCAGATCGTGATCGAAGTAGGCGAAGACGCGAGGCCGCAGCGGCTTTATGACGTTGTAGTACGCCCAGGTCATGGCGAGGCCGTGAGAGCGGCAGGGATGGCGTTCGGGATTGAAGGGAAGTGACAGATAGGCGGCGTCGAGATCGCGGCAGATGCGTTCGATTTCGACCCTTGCGGCAGGATCGCGCGAGTTGTCGAAGATGATGAATGCGCTGTCGGGAATGTGCGATGCGCAACGCAGCATCAGCTCTATCGTCCAGGGCCTGTTGAAGGCAATTACCGCGACAATGGTCTTGCCGGCGAGCCCAGGGCGCTCCGTGAGCAGCTTGTCACCCCGGCCTGCTTTCATGCCGCGAAAGGCATGTTCGATCAAGGCATTGCGTCCGCGCTTGAAGCCATGCACGAACGGCGCGCCGCGCGCCCATTCGCCAATGCTGTATTCGCCTAGGGCCCGCATGGGGCGGATTCCTTGCGCGTCAATGTAGCTCCTGTGCAAGAGAACGGTTCAAGAAATTGCTTCGGTACTCGGCGGCTAGACAGTGCATATGACCCTTTGGCCTGCAAGACCGATGTCAGGGTGCCGCGAGGACGGGCGCGGTCAGCGGCCGGGGCGATCGAGCAGGCGTTCCAACGCCCCATGCACGGCGGAGACCGGAATGAGATCGAGTCTTGTTCCCCCGAAATCCTGGGCAATCACGAAGCGCACCTTGTCGGTCCAGGGTCCGCATTTGCGGTGATCCGTCGGGCCGAACAGGCTGACCAATGGAACCTCGGCCGCGGCAAACAGGTGGCCCACGCCGCTATCGTTGGCGACGGCCGCGTGGAGCTGCCGCGCAACCGCCATGGTGAGCTCAACGCCATGAATGTCGGGCCGCATATCCGGCGTGTAGTAGATCGCGCCGGCGAGCCGGGGCAGGGCGCCGATCGCCGCCTTCTCCAGCGGCCCGCCGATAAAGACCGGCGTGAGGCCCTCATCCGCGATCTTTTGTGCCAGCGCCGCGAAATTCTCCATTGGCCAGTTCTTGAACGATTGCGAGCTCCCTGGCGCAAGGCCAACCAGTTTGCGACTCTCCGCCGGACGAAGGATCTCGGCGGCCGCAGCCACGGCCTTGGGCCCAGGCGACAGGATGGACTGCCAGCCCCGGTAGTCGGCATGGCCGCCGATCGCGGCGTCAAGCATGGAGAGCATGCGCTCGGGCAGGGGCAAGGGCCTCCGCCAGCGCCCGGGCGGGCGGCGATCGCTCAACACGAAGCCGGGCAGGCAGCAGAAGAAGCGCCGGTGCTTGAGGAAAAGCCGGGCCATGAGGACCGTCGCAACACGGGCGCGAATGTCGAAAACGATGTCGAAAGCCGGCAGGCAGCGCAGGCGCGGGATGACTTTCTTCGCCGGCTTTTCCAAATCGGCATGCTCGATCACGCGATCGATCATCGAGGCCGTGAAGCGGTGCATGGGCCCGGCCATGTCCGAGTGCAGGGATGAGATCCACCACAGCTCATGGTGCGGATAGACCCGGCGGAGGGCATGGAGGAACGGCAGGCGCATGGTCGCGTCGCCGATCCCGTCGCCCATCACCAGCAATGCGATACGCGGAGTTTCTTCCATTCACTTAATGGAGAAAAGCGGAATTGCGGGGCAATTGAACGACCGACCGACGCCACCTGCGGCGTCGCGCATGCAATTCAGGCCAGTCACAATTCAACATCCCATGGGCTCAAGGGTGTGCGCGACGACGCGGCGGATCTGAAGCGGGGCTTCCGCACCCTAGTCAACGCCATCGGCACGGGCAAGGACGTCGGAATCAGGGTAGTGGGCTGATTCGGTGGCCTCATCCTTCGACAGGCTCAGGATGAGGCGGGTTTGTTTGACCCTCATGCTGAGCTTGTCGAAGCATGGAAGGCAAACTGTGCCACTCCCGGAATCGAAAGACTGACGAGAGTCCGATGCATTTCGGGCAAGACCGGGGAGGCGACGATGACGCTGCCCCTCGACCCCGCGATGCTGGAAGCGGCCTATGAGTTCCTCCGCGCCACGCCGCCGTTCCGGTGCTGGAGGCTGCCGGCCGGCGATGCGATCGAATTCCAGGTCATCGCCAGCCCAGGCCTGCGGGGCCGATGCGTCGACAACGGCGATCATCAGACGATCGCAATCTCTCTTAGGACCATCGGCCACAGCCACAGCCTGATGATGGCGATGGCCCATGAGATGATTCATGTGCGCGACAACCTCGCCGGCATCCGGGCCCATCACGGCGCAAGCTTCCGGCGCAGCGCGGCAGTGGTCTGCAGGTATCACGGTTTCGATCCGAAGCTGTTCTAGGGCCCGACCCCGAGTTCCCCGGCCGCCGGGCGTCGACGACGAATGCCCGGACCTCCCCCGAAATTTCCAACCCGAAGAAAGGAATGCCGATGCTGTCCTTCAACAAGGCCGCCGCCGGCGGCATCGCCGCCGGCGGCCTGACGCGCTTCACCGACTGGTTCGTTGCCGGCATCAGCAACGAGGTTGCCCATACCGCCTGGGGCGCCATCCCGACCGACGGCCAAGCCTGGCTGTCGAGCGGGCTCGCCATCCTGATCGGCGGCGCCGTCGTCTACGCGATCCCCAACAAGGCCGTGACCCCGGCCGCAATCCAAGGAGCCCCGAAATGAGTTGGTTCAGCAACGAAATCGCGAGCGTTGAAGCCTGGTTCTCGAGCGAAGAGAAGGTCGTCCTCGACTTCCTCGAGGGCGCGGCCAAGAGCATCGTCGCCAATGGCGGACCCGTCCTCATCAATGCCGCCGTGGCCGCCGTCACGGCCGCGGAGACGACCGGCGGGACGGGCGCCCAAAAACTCCAGGCCGCCACTGGCGCCGTGGTCAGCACCCTGAAGAGCCAGGGGCTGCCCGTGGTGCAGAACGCCATCAATGCCGCCATCGAAGGGGCAGTGGCGAACCTCAAGTCCTCTCTGCCCGCCCCGATGCCGGCGCCCGCAGCCGCGGCGGCGGCGGCCTGATGCTCTCGCTCATTTTCACCGGCCTCGGCTTCGTGACGAAACTCTTCGGCCTTGCCGATCTCGCGGCCAAGCTCTTCGACAAGGCCGAGGCTCGCAAGGTTGGCCAGGTCCAGCAGCAGAACGCGGACCTGAATGCGACGGTCAAGGCCGACGCCAAGGCCGCCGCTTCGAGCGGCCAGGTGGCGGGCGAATCCGACAGCGAAGTCAGGGCCGATCTGCAGAAGGACTTCCGGCCATGACGCGGTTCATGTTCATGGCGGCACTGCTGCTCGCCGGCTGCGTCGGGCCGGCGCCGGCACCGATGTCGTCCGCCTGCGGCTGGGACAAGATCATCCATCCGGCCGAGACCGATACCATCGAGACGCTCCGCCAGGTCGACGAACACAACAAATCCCTGAGGGCAAGTTGCCCGGAGTTGGCGGCCTTGTAACCCGGAAGGCCACCGGTTCGGTCCATCGACCGACTGCACTCATCCGCCCCGCCCTGCGCTGCCCGAAAGGGCGGCGCGGGGCGGGGCTTTTTGTTTTCCAAAATCAGTTAGCGATCGCTTTGAACTGTTTGATTTTCAAGTATATCCCGTCTTTGCATTTGTGCCGCTTGTCGCCCGAGTTCCTGCGAGCGTCAGCGATCATGACCAAGGCACGGTCGACGTGATTGTTGTTGCAGCGACTGGCCTCCGTCATTTGCTCGAGCCAGATCGAATATCCGGAGCTGAAACCGCTCTGGTGTTCACATCCGCAAATCTTCGCGTTCGCAGAGACTCGCACAGCGATCGCACGCGTCACCGATTTGTCACGGCCCTTGCAAACGCAGGATGCATCGATGCCACAGCGTGTTGATGAGGCCACAGCAGGATTTTTTGGGTTGACGGAGAGGTCGATTCTGGACCAATAACGAAACGTGAGTCGGCGGGGGAAGGCATCCGACTCGCGGCCTGTCCGTTGAAACAATCCGAATTGGGGGCCACAGCATTGGATCGGATACGCCAACGCCGTCGATCCGCCTTGCCGAAGATTCGCTTCGCAACCGCGGTCGCCTTTCTCGCTGCAATCTTCATGACGGCCGCTCCCGGCCTATCCGTTGCCGGGCAGAAGCACGCGACCGCCTTCGTCCCGATGCTGAGGCCGATGATCGCGAGCGGCACGCTTGTCGCATCGGCCGCGCCGGACATGACCGGCTCGTATGCGGGCGCCTCCAGTGTCGAAGAGGCAAGCGTCACGGTCGTGACCATGAAGCGTGGTGACTCGCTGTTCTCCGCGCTGCGCCGGGGCGGAGTGGCAACAGCCGAGGCCTATCGCGACCTGCCTAAACTGAAAGGCCACATCGAGGCCCGCAAGCTGACGCCCGGCGACAAACTGACCCTGCGCTTCATCACCAGTGCGAAGGGCAAGCAGCTCGCCTCGGTCAGCTGGTCCGGCAAACATGGCCGAAGCAGCAGCGTGATGTTGATTCCCGGTGCGTCGATCGCGGGCGCAGCTCAGCCGAT
>Ga0265331_10002939_pt1 | contig 11256 bp, 12 predicted proteins | sample 41923metaG_FD_202088 | JGI IMG/M metagenome (GOLD analysis project Ga0265331, IMG submission 202088) | Rhizosphere microbial communities from Carex aquatilis grown in University of Washington, Seatle, WA, United States - 4-19-23 metaG | ecosystem: Host-associated > Plants > Roots > Rhizosphere...
GGCGGCGCGGTCACCGGTGGGATGAGCGGGACGAGCGGCGGTGGTGCTCCTGACGCTGGCTGCCCACCCATTGCCTGTCCCGCCATCGCGTGCGTGGCCGGCATGGTCCCCAACCCGGACGACCCGTGCGGCTGTCCTGTGTGCCAGGTGGTTTGCAGCTGTCCTTTTGTCCCGGCTAGCTGTCCGTACGGATATCAAACCGGTCCTGCCCCGTGTGGCTGTCTTTCGTGCGCTCCGGCGCCCAGCAACGACGCTGGCAGTTGTACCTGGCCCGCGAATCTCACTCCGGGCAGCGATGAGTCTGCCGTTGGCTGCTGGGCCCATGCGGTTACCGGTGGAGCCGACGGCGGTGCGTTCACCTGTTCGTTGGCGGAGTACAGCTTGGATTGCGTGGGAGCCATGTCCGCTTCGACCATGAGCATCCCAGCGCCAGATTCCTCGCTCGGGTGCAGGATACTTCCCCTTCCGACGCCCTCGAATCGGCTGTACTACTGCTGTCCCTGTGACGGGGCGACGGTGGCACCGTAGTCCTGGACCGTTTCCATGCCAAGGCCTCGCCCTGCCCATCGCCGCCCGCTGCCAGGTCCACGAGTCTTGTTGGCCGCGCTGCTCGCGAGCGTCGCGTGCGAGCACCGGACGATGCTGTTCGGCCGCGACGGCGCGGTGGCGGTAGACGACGGGGCGACGACAGATGGGGCGGATCGCGGCGATGGCTCGCGGAATCGGGTACCGCGGAATCACCGGCCGGTGGCCGAGACCTGTGTGGCCGAGCGCGGAACCCTACCAGTGCCGGACAGCTGTCGGGCAGACGGCGGCTCACAGCTCACCCTCTGCCTGAGCGATTCGGACTGTCGCGCAGGCGGCAACGGGCGTTGCTCGGCGAGGCCAAGCGGCTGCGACACCGACTGCTCCTACGATTTCTGTTCGGCCGACTCCGATTGCGGCGTTCGCGTGCCCTGTCACTGCCGGACCTCACCGACCGACTTTTCCAATAGCTGGTGTGTCTCGGGCAGCAATTGCGCCATCGATTCGGATTGCGGCCCAGGTGGCTACTGTTCGCCCAGCCTCGTCGGAATCCTGGGCGACTGCCCCGGATGCGGGTCCGGCTACTTCTGCCACGCCGCCAGCGACAAGTGCGTGGACGATTCGGACTGCATTGCCGGGAGCAGCACGACCTGCGCTTACGATGTCCCGAGCGGCAGCTGGACCTGCGCGCAAATTGCTCCCTATCCCTAGAGCAAATACCAGACAACGCCATTGCCGTTCACCTGAGGGAAAACAGGGAGGAACAGAGAAAACGAAGACGGACCGAAGCTGGAGGTTTCCGGGATATTTATCAACCTTCCGGCTCTGTTCCTCTGGTTCTCCCTGTTGATACTTTGGAGTGTAAAGTCGGCAGCTCCAGTGACGGGGTCACGTTCGCAGGCTCCCAGACCGGGTTCGAGTGCAGCACCTCGCACTTCACAACGACGTATCGAAGGAGCTGCAACGACGGGTTCTACTGGGACGGCGAGAGCTTCATGGTCGTCCGTTGCTGTTGCGCCGATAGGCTTTGGGCCACCCGAGAACGCCGGCGCCCTCGCCAGCGACCGGGTCGGTCTTCACGGAATCGGCGGCCTGGCACAGCGGGTGACGGATGCCGTAGGTGCCATAACCGTAATGGCTCTTCGCGAGGAGTCCTATTACAGCGCTTCTGTTCAACGTATCTACACGGCCTACACAAACCAGAAATTCCATATCGCATCCCCGTACTTTCGACGGCTAATTGGCAGCCGTATTGAGTATGCGCTCACCGTCTTGCGAGATGAAAGAAGCCTGGCAGAGGTTGTGGGCACGAGAATACAGCTGGACACGGGCGCAGTTCTAGACTTTCTGAAGATCGTAGAGCAGAGTATCTTTGAAAGGAACAAACAGATATCCAGATTCATCGAGGCGGTCAGCGTCGGAAATATGCGACTAGCCCTCCAGATGTTCGCTACATTCCTAACTTCAGGTGTTACTGACGTTCAAAAGATGTTGTGGATCTACCAACGTGAGGGGGCGTATTACGTCGCCTATCACGAATTCGTCAAGTCAGTCATGCTCGGGGATCGCCGCTACTACAAGGAGAGCGAAAGCCCGATAATGAATGTTTTTGACTGCGGATCTGAGCGCAACTCAAGTCACTTCACCACCCTCAGGTTGCTATCGTTACTGCTGGCCCACCGGGGTGAATCCTCGCCTGAGGGTCAAGGTTACGTCGACATCGGTCGAATTACGGCTGCCTTTGAGGATCGGTTTGACAACAGGGAGGACTGTCTACGCTCGCTTGAGCGACTTGTGACACGGCAATTGGCCGAGACCGATACTCGGTCAAGCGCTTCGCTGAAGGGGGCAAATCAAGTTCGAGTGACTTCCGCCGGATGGTATTTTGTTCGATTCCTAATCAGCCGGTTTGCGTACTTGGACCTAGTACTTCAAGATACGCCCATCAGCAATGATGAGGTCGAGGCTGATCTAAGACGTTCCGTAGAAGCTGTCGACAACCTAGGGGACAGGGAGGAAGAGAAGCTTCAGAGGATCGAGGCAAGATTCGACAGAGTTGGGAAGTTTATCAAGTACCTCGAAGGAGAAGAGAAGTCCGAGCGTGATAGACTGAAGCTGAGAGAGGTTGATTCTATTCTCTCCCAAGCGATAGTTGCGGGTATTTGTGAACGATTCGAGCGGGAACGTGAGGAGATCCGAAAACGAGTTGCAGCCAATAGAGAGCGCTTTGCTGAGACATGGTCCCCTGACTTGCCTGCAGATGAAGCTGCGCTTCTGGAGTCGGGAAGGGAGGACGAAGACGATTCTATTCTGACCCCAGAGGTGGATTCCTAGGTATTTCTCATGGTTTCCGCCACCGAAAGGCTCTTGCCAAGGCGATGAGACGAGGCACTTTCCTATCCGCCCGCTCGCTCCGCCATTTTCCAGAACGGCGACTCTACCTCTGTCCACCCACCCCGCGCCTCCCTCGCGGGCAACCCCACCTGGGTCCGCCCATCTCGCATTACCACTCTGGTCACCCCGACCTGGGTCGCCACATGGCAGCGCCGCTACTTCGGGAAATGCTACCTGGGTCCACCCATCGGCCATTTCCAAGCTGGTCGCCGCTCCTGGGTGGACCAGGGGACGGTTTCCACGTTTTTCGGCCGCTGCAGGCCGGAATTACTTGCTCTTGGTGTCGGTGGGTGGTGTGGGTGGTGTCGGAGGCTCTGCCGCGGCGGCTTCAGAAGGAGCCCCCCTTTCCACGCCAGACGTTTGGCACCAGAGGAGCGATGACTGGTGGTCGTGATCGTCTTCGTGGTCGTCCACGTGGCCGTGGCCTTGGCCGAGCAAGATCACTCCGACCACGGCCACGGCCACGACCTTCGGGCTGAATTACTTCGGCGTGGGTGTGGGTCGCGTCGGGGTGTCGGCGCCGTTGTTGTTCGCCGCGTGGCCGCTGGCGAATTCATCGAAGTGCAGATCTTGTTGGGCGCGGTCGCGGGGGAACATCTGCCTGATGGCGCTTATGTGGGCGTCGTAGGCAGAGACGAAGCGCTCGCGCGCGCCGGATTCGGCGGCGCGGGCTTGGCTGACTTTGGTCTCGCCGGCTTGGCGGGCCCTAGCAAAAATAGTCGGCGGACTTGAAGGCCCTGAGTACCTTGTCGAAGTCGTCCATGGTTTGGGCCTTGACCTTGCCGGCGGCTCGCTTGGGCGTCGAGGCGCCCGCGCAAGGCAACGGTTGCCGTGACTTGGGATGCGCCGATGGGGCGCAGCTCGGCGTCGAGACCGTTGGGGAACAGCGCCTTGAACGCGGGGCCGCTGGTGGCGTTGTTATCCTCGGTGTGGGCGAGCAGCGCCACTTGCCGGATCGCGCGCTCGAGCGCGTTCTCGGCGGAGTCGCGTGAGTGACGGTGGGCTTTGCCCAACGTCACCGCCGCGGGAGTTGGTAAGAACCCTTTGAGGGTTCTTACCTAAGAAGACACGACTACGCGCGGATTGGTCATCGCCTTCTCGGCTTCCACGCGCGCCGCGGTCGCGGCCTGCAGCTCGTCCTGTGCGGGCTGAAATGCGCTGGTCCCCTCACCCGCCTCGCTGCGCTCGGCGACCTCTCCCCGCTGCGCGGCTCGTCCTTACCCAGAAAGCTAGGTGAGTGACCTACACCAGTGAGATGCGAGGGTGAGCGGGTCGAGAAATTGCCCTGGGGTTCATGTGGACCTACGGGTTGATACTCATGAAGGCGTTTCAATCGACCGCATGGGCAGTGTTGGAATTCGGGAGGGCCGACCTTGGGCATGCCGCGCGAACCAAACGAGCGGTGCGCATCGGGGCGGCACTGGTACAGAATCCCTCGTCGAGCATTCCGCGGTTCGCGGAGAACGCTCATCAGGCGAAAGGAGTCTACCGGTTGCTCTCGAATCCCAAGGTCAAGCACAACGACATTCTGTCCGGGCACATCGACCGAACGGTGGAGCGATGCCTCGGACGTTCTGCGGTGTTGGTCATCCAGGACACCACCACGCTGAGCTACACGGAGCATGGTGGAACGCGAGGTCTCGGGCCGATCAACGATAGTGCTCGGGCACGTGGCTTCCTGGCCCACACCGCGCTGGCGGTAAGTATCGAGGACCACGAGGTCCTCGGTGTGTTGGACCAGCACGTGTGGGTGCGAGGCGAAGGCAAGGTGACCCAGGGGGAGTCCTGCAAGGCGCGCAAGAAGCGCAAACGGGAAAGCGAGCACTGGGCGGCGGCCCAGCACCGGGTCGGCAAGCTTTTCCAGAGCGCGGAGAGACGGCCCCGAGTGATCGCGACATTTGACAGGGAGGGCGACATCTTCGAGGCCTTCGAAGCGCTCGATGGGTTGGGGCACAGCTGGATCATCCGCGCGACCCACAACCGATTGGTGGACAGCGATGGAGAAGGCAAGGAGTACTCGCTCGATTCCGTCGGGCAGGCGCCGGTTGTAGCTCATTACAAGGTCGAGGTGCCAGCGCGGCCAGGCCGAGCTGCACGGGTGGCGTCGATAGAAATCCGGGCCACGAGCTTGGCGATTCGGCCACCGAAGAATCGCGGGCGGCGCGGCGATTCCATTCGGCTCAACATCGTCGCGGCAATCGAGAGCCAGCCACCGGAGGGTGTGGAGCCTTTGGTCTGGTACCTGGTCACCCGAGAGCCAATCGAGACTGCGGCGGATGTGTTGGCGGTGGTGCGGGGATACGAGGCACGGTGGATCATCGAGGAGCTGCACATGGGCATGAAGACCGGGTGCTCGACGGAACAGCGACAACTCGATACCGTCCACGCTCTCCAGAAGTTCCTCGCCTTTGCCACGGTGGTCGCGTGGCAGATGTTGTGTCTGCGCGACGCAGCCCGCCGGCCTGAACTCGTGCGCGCCGATCAAGTGCTCACCCCGTTGCAGATGACAGTCTTGTGTGGCCTGCGCCCACGGCTCAAAGCCGACTGTCTCGCAGGTGAAGCGCTCCGCGCCATCGCCGTGATGGGCGGCTTCATGGGACGAAAAGGCGACGGCACCCCTGGCTGACGTACTCTCTGGGCGGGTTTCGAGAAGCTTCTCATGGCCGAGAGGGGCTTCCTGGTCGCGAGAGAAAGATTTGGGTAAGGACGAGCCGCTGCGCGGGGCGAGGTGGTTTTAGGGGAGGCCATTGCGGGTTTTGCACTTCGCATTGGCAACCTCCAGTCCCGCCCCCATGGCGGGCAAGTGACACGGATTGTTGTCGCACAGACGGATCGTGTCAAGAGGGGGTGGCGAGCGCACGCCAGGCTGTGCCTTGCACGAACCCGGGGCTGTATACTCTGGCCATGGCCCAGCCATTGCCCATGCCGCCTTCGGGATTCGACGAGCTCACGGTCGAGGACAAGATCGACTACGTCCAATCGCTGTGGGATCGAATCGCGGCCAGCGCCGATCAGGTTCCGCTGCACGAGTGGCAGCGTCAAATCCTCGAGGAACGTTTGGCCGCTCATCGGGCGGGTGATGCCGACGAGGCGAGGCCATGGGGTGAAGTCCTGGACCGACTCGAAGAGCGGCTGCGAGCCTCGTCGAAATGAGAGCGCTCCATGTCCGCCCAGAGGCGGAGTTGGACATGTTCGAGGCAGCGCTCTGGTACGACCGCGAACAGTCGGGGCTTGGCACTGAATTTCTCAAGGCTGTTCGGTACGTGCTTGGCCGAATTGAGGAAGGCGCTCTGCAGTTTCCGCTCGTGACGAATGACATTCGTCGAGCAATCCTCCGCCGCTTTCCATTTGGCATCTTCTTCGCTGTGGAGGACGAAACGGCCACCATACTTGCGGTCACGCATCTCCACCGTCATCCCGCTTCCTGGCAGAGGCGGCGCTAGACTGCGCTGAGCCCACCTAGATAGCCGCACCGACGATCGTCACGGCCGCAAATCCGAAGGCCAATCTTCTTCCGACACCGGGGCGGTCGGATCCTCATGGAATACGATCGGCCCCAAGGCCGGGTTTGGACGGAAACGCGCGGCGAAGGTTGTGTCGGCAGGCTGGGCCGCGCCCACGGATGCGCTGGACAGCACGATCACCTCGGCGTCGCCAGCGAGCCAGGGCTGCTACCTCTGCGCCAGCGCGATGGTTTGTGGTGCTACCTCCTCCCGGTTTCGCCAGGAGGAGGTGTTTTCTTCGCTTCGGCCCCTGCAGGCCGGAATTACTTGCTCTTGGTGTCGGTGGGCGGTGTGGGTGCTGTCGGAGGCTCTGTCGCGGCGGCTTCAGAAGGAGCCCCCCCTTTCCACGCCTGACGTTCGCGCCCAGACGAGCGATGACTGGTGGTCGTGGTCGTTTTCGTGGTCGTCCACGTGGCCGTGGCCGTGGCCGAGCAAGATCACTCCGGCCACGACCACGGCCACGGCCACGGCCACGACCTTCGGGCTGAATTACTTCGGCCTGGGCGTGGGTGGCGACGGCTACCGTGACTTGGGATGCGCCGACGGGGCGCAGCTCGGCGTCGAGGCCGTTGGGGAACAGCGCCTTGAACGCGGGGCCGCTGGTGGCGTTGTTGTCCGCCGTGTGGACTATTGGTAGATTTCGGCGCTTGTCTGGAGATTGCCGTTGCCATCGGCGCCGCCGACGATGAGTACCCTTCCGTCAGGCAACATCGTCGCGGTAAACCCAAGCCTTGCGCTCGTCATACTGCCGGTGGCCTCGAATGTCCCGGTGGCTGGGTCGAATAGCTCCGCGCTCGCGAGTGCATGGTTGCTCTCGTCGCCTCCGCCGGCGATGAGCACCTTCCCGTTCCCCAATAGGGTCGCCGTGTGGTTCGACCTTGCCTCGGCCATGCTACCGGTGACTTCGAAGGTCCCGGTGGCTGGGTCGAATAGCTCCGCGCTCGCGAGCACATGGTTGCTCTCGTCGCCTCCGCCGACGATGAGCACCTTCCCGTTCCCCAACAGGGTCGCCGTGTGGTTCGACCTTGCCTCGGCCATGCTGCCGGTCGGGGAAAATGTTCCGCTGCTTGGGTCGTATAGCTCCGCGGTCGCCCAGCCCAAGTCTGCCCCGCCGACCATGAGCACCTGTCCGTTGGCCAAGAGCGTGGCGGTATTCCAGACCCGATCCTTGTTCATGCTGCCGGTGGCAACGAATGTTCCGGCCTTGGGGTCGTAGAGCACAGCGTAGAGTCCTCTCCCTGGTACTGCGGCGTTCGCAGCGTCATCGGTCCCGTCGGCAATGAGTGCCATCCCGCTCGGCAGCAACGTCACAGTGGGAACTCTCCAATCGACGTCTGCGCCCATGCTGGCGGTGGGCGTGAACTTTCCGGTTTCTTGGCTGTAAAGCTCGGCGCTTGAAAAGCGCTCGTCACTCTGCAAACCGCCGACGACAAGGACCTTTCCATTGTTCATTCGGGTCGCCACTGGGCCTATCCTTCCGATAGCCATGCTGCCAGTGGCCGCGAATCGCCCGGCTCCGGGATCGTACAGCTCTGCGCTTGCAAGGTAGTCGTTTGGAAGGCCCGCACCGCCTGCGACGAGCACTCTTCCGTTCGGCAACAAGGTCGCCGTGTGAAAATACCTCGCCACGGCCATATCGCCGGTCGGCACGAATATCCCTCGCAACGCCGTGGTGCCGGTCGCACCCGCCGGTAGCTCGTCCAACGCCGTCCGCCCGCAGGCCAAGCCGGCCAGGGACAACGTTAGACCGATTTCCATCCAGCGGTACTTGCGGATCATGCTTGCCATAGTATCAGCAGAGAGGTTCGTGCTCTTGGCCTTCCGCCGAGTGCGACGTTTGGCTCGCGAGCGGCCAGCGCCGATCAGGTTCCGCTGCACGAGTGGCAGCGTCAAATCCTCGAGGAACGTTTGGCCGCCCATCGGGCGGGTGATGCCGACGAGGCGAGGCCATGGGGTGAAGTCCTCGACCGACTCGAAGAGCGGCTGCGAGCCTCGTCGAAATGAGAGCGCTCCATGTCCGCCCAGAGGCGGAGTTGGACATGTTCGAGGCAGCAATCCTCCGCCGTTTCCATTTGGCATCTTCTTCGCTGTGGTGCCCACGGATGCGCTGGACAGGAGGCCACGACCCTCGAGTGACCCGGGTCACGCCCCAGAATGGGGGACTTGGCGGACCCCATGTTTCAAGACAATATGCGCGCGCCGCTGTAGCCAAATCGGCTATCGTCCTCGCCAAGGCGTAGCACTCGAAGGAGAACCCCCGAATGTTGAGAAGCCGTCTTATTGTGATGGGCTCGGTCGTGGCAGTCTTGGTCGGGACTGGCTGCGGCGGCTCGAGCAAGATCGATGCATCCACGAAGGACGGCAGTGCTGCTGGGAACGACGCGCCCGTGCAGCCCGGAAATGGCGGGGCGGGTGGCTTCGCCGGTGAAGGTGGCGCGGGCAGAACCGCGCTGGGCAGCGGCGGCATCGGGCTCGGCGGCACGGGGGGAGGAGCGCAGGGCGGAAGTGGAGGCTCGGCCACCTGCGGTTTGCCGGGAACCGCCTGTTGCGACGGAAACCAATGCTCGGGGGGAGGCTGTTGTGTCAGCAGCATCTGCATGGCTCCGGGCGGAAGCTGCGTCGGCCTTGGCGGTGGTATCTGCAGCAACGGCGCCTGCGGAGCCTGCGGCGGCCCTGGCCTGCCCTGTTGTGGCTCGAATCCGAGCACGGGCGTGTGCACCGCCTCGCAGACCCGATGCAGCGGTGGAACCTGCGTGACCTGCGGGGATCTCGGCACAACCTGCTGCGCGGGCTCGACGGGCGCAGGCGTCTGCAACAGCCCGACCTCGATGTGCAACGGCAGCAACCTCTGCATCGGCTGCGGGGCTCCTGGGCAGCCATGCTGTCCGGGCAGCCAATGCGCAAGCCCAGGCTGCTGTTACAACAATAGCTGCGTCGGCGAAAACGGGACGTGTGGCGCGAACGGCGGGACCTGCAGCGCCGGCCGATGCTCGGGCTGTGGTTCGGTTGGACAGGGCTGCTGCTCGAATGCCTGCTACGACGGCCTAATTTGCAACGGCGGAAACTGCGCTTCCTGCGGGGGCTCCGGTGAATCGTGCTGTCCCGGCAGCTCGGATCGCTGCAAGGCCGGGTTGGCCTGCACCTCTTCGGGCAGCGACGGCGTTTGCGCCCGCTGTGGTGGCCTCGGCGATAGCTGCTGCTCCGGCAACGCGTGCAGCGAGGGCTGCTGTTCGGCCAACCGATGCGTGGCCAGTTGCTCGACGTCCGACGCAAGCGTCCCTGCTCCCGACGCAAGCATCCCCACCCCCGACGCGAGCATCCCCGACGCGAGCATCCCCGACGCAAGCATCCCCACCCCCGACGCGAAGGTCACGCTGGTCTGCACGCCGAACCAACCCATGTGCAACGGCGCCCTGGCGACCACTTGCAAATCCGATGGCTCGGGGTCGGTTGAAGGCGGCACGGATTGCGCGGCCACCAGTCAAGTGTGCAGCCAAGGCACGTGCAAGTCCCTGCAATGCACCCCATCCACCAGCTTCTGCGACGGCAACACGGCTCGCAAGTGCAGCGCCGATGGACTTTCGTCCACCGTGATCGCCACCTGTACGACGAACTACTATTGCGATTCCGTGAGCGCGACTTGCAAGCTCGAGGTGTGCACACCCAATCAAGCTACCTGCAACGGCAAGGTCGCCACGACTTGCAAGGCCGACGGCTCCGGCTATGCCGCGGGCGGCACGGACTGCAGCCTTGCGAGCCAGGTGTGCAGCCAGGGCACGTGCGAGGATCCGGTCTGCACGCCGAGCGCGTACTATTGCGACGGCAATGCGATTCGCCACTGCAGCAGCGACGGCCTCAGCGCGACCCTGTACACAACCTGTTCCACAACCCAGTATTGCGACCCGACGGGCCCCGCCTGCAAGACCCAACAGTGCAGTCCCAATCAAGCCACGTGCAGAGACACCGTGGCCAATGTTTGCAACGCCAACGGCTCAGGCTATGTGTCGAGCACGAATTGCTCGCTCACCAGTCAAGTGTGCAGCGCCGGCGTCTGCGTCACCCAGGTCTGCGCGCCGAAGACCTACTTTTGCGATGGCAACACCATTCGCTACTGCGAAAGCGATGGGCTTTCCTCGATCCTCTCCGAGACCTGCGCCACCACCGAGTACTGCGAGACGGCCACCCATCTGTGCAAACCTCAAGTGTGCCCGGCCAAACAGCCGGTGTGCAACGGCAACCTGGCAACGACCTGCAACGATGACGGTTCGGCCTATGTGGAGGGCGGCACCGACTGCACGTCTTCGGGCCTCCTGTGCGCGCAAGGCGCGTGCTCGACCTTCACGGTCGACACCATCGACCCCGATCCGCTCACCAACGAAGAGCAATCGGGGGCATCGACGGCCAACGAGACCCTCATGAACTTCTACTCCGTGACGGGATCGCACACGCTGCTCCGGATTGAACAGTTCTTCGATATCGGAGCGAGCACAACCTTCACTTGGGTCGTCTACGAAGCCGCAAGCCAGACCGCCGGCTATACACAGATATTTTCCACGACGACCGCCTCGACCATGGGCGTCGGGTATCAGTCCTCGGGCATCCTGAACATCCCGCTGCGAGACGGATACTACTACGCCATCGGTATAAGCTGGCCAAGGACCAACTCGGTATTCAGCTACTTCCACATGACCGAGGCTACCTTTCCCATCGCGACCAGCTTCGGCCAATTGACATCCGGAGACGCCTACCAGAACGCGCCCCCCAGCTCGATTGCCTACGCGAATTCGAACGGCTTCTGGTTCGCTCCGCAAAGACTGACGACCGCGCCATAGGA
>Ga0265331_10002945_pt1 | contig 11227 bp, 11 predicted proteins | sample 41923metaG_FD_202088 | JGI IMG/M metagenome (GOLD analysis project Ga0265331, IMG submission 202088) | Rhizosphere microbial communities from Carex aquatilis grown in University of Washington, Seatle, WA, United States - 4-19-23 metaG | ecosystem: Host-associated > Plants > Roots > Rhizosphere...
TCGCCAACTCCGGAGCAATTCTGCAGCTTCCCGAAAGCTACCTGGATATCGTGCGTCCGGGAATCCTGTCGTTCGGCTCGAGTCCGGCGCCCGAGGTGGCGTTGACTGTGAAGGTCAAACAGGCGCTACGCTGGCTCACTCAGGTCGTATTCTTCAAGGTCGTGAAGGCGGGTAATCCGGTGAGTTACGGCTCAATCTGGAGTCCCGCCGGCGACACCCGTGTGATTACCCTCCCGGTGGGCTATGGCGATGGTTACATGCGCGCCATGAGCGGACGGGCGGAGGTCATCGTACGCGGTCACCGTATTCCAGTCGCAGGTCGGATCTGCATGGACCAGATCATGGCGGATATCGGCAACGGGACCGCTTACAACGGCGATGAGGTCGTGTTGCTCGGCGAGAGCAGGCAAGGCGGTGACGCGCCTATCCGTATAGAAGAGCTGGCGGCGTGGGCCAATACCATTCCGCACGAGATACTTACGAACATCAACACGCGGGTGCCGCGTGTCTACATCGACAAGGGCCGCGGCCATGAGTGACTCCCTTCCTGTCGTTCTCATCCCTGGCCTGCTCGCCTCGCCCCGGCTGTACGCCGAGCAGATTCCGGAGTTGTGGAGATTCGGGCCGGTTACCGTCGCCGACCATACCCGCGATGAGACGATGGGAGCGATCGCCCGGCGGATCCTGGCCGCCGCGCCCCCGAAGTTCGCGCTCATCGGTCTGTCGATGGGCGGCTACATTTCCTTCGAGATCATGCGGGTCGCACCCGAGCGCGTAGTCAAGCTCGCTCTGCTCGATACCAGCGCACGCCCGGATCTTCCGGAACAGAGCGAAACGCGTCGCGCGCAGATTGCGGATGCAAAGAGCGGGCGCCTGCTCGACGTGTTGGACCGGGCCTTTCCGACCTGGGTGCATCCCGCCCGTCGTGATGATCCGGCCTTGCGAGCTCTGACGGTTACCATGGCCGGCGAAGTTGGTGTGGCAGGATACGTGCGCCAACAACTAGCCAACGTCAGCCGTGCCGATTCCCGTCCCACGCTCGCCAGCATCCGCTGTCCCACCCTGGTGCTCGTCGGCGAGCAGGATGGGCTCACCACTCCCGAGCGGGCAGCGGAAATCGCCAACGGCATCTCCGGCGCCCGCCTGGTGACGGTGCCCGACTGCGGCCACATGTCGGCCGCCGAGCAACCCCGGAAAGTGACGGCAGCTCTGGTGGACTTGCTGCGCGACTGAAGGGCTGAAGCGACTCCGCTTCGTGCGATAAGCGCACGCGGCCCATGCCTGCTGCGCGACCTTTTGGCGAGGTCCCGCATCTAAGTACCCGTGGGCAAACTGGTTGAAATCGAAATCCCGGAGGCAGTGCTCCGACAGGCTTGCAGTGGCGACGAGGCGGCCCAGGTGGTCATTTATACGGCGACCGCGCCGGCTACCTTCGCCCTGATCCGCAGGCTGATTACCAACCGGGCGATGGCCGAAGACCTGTTTCAGGACACGATGATGGCGCTATTTCAGCGCCTCGCGGACTTCCGGGGAGAAGCCCCCTTCGGGGCGTGGCTGCGGCAGATAGCGGTTTCGAAGTGCCTCATGTTTTTGCGCTCGCCATGGCATCGGGCGCGGCTGCAGCTCGAGAGCGACGGCGGGGCCGAGTTTGCTTCGAGCGCACTCATTACTCCGGCGCCCGTCGTAGAGGGCTTCGATGTCGAGAAGGCGCTTGCGTCACTGTCCCCCACGGCACGCGCCGTGGTGTGGTTGTACGAGGTCGAGGGATATTCACACGAGGAAATCGCCCGATCCTTCGGACGGACGGTCAGTTTTTCCAAGTCGCAAGTCGCGCGCGCCCACGTGAGACTGCGCGAGTGGTTCGAGCCCAGTGGGGGCGACCGAGCGGTCAGCGAGGAAATCCCCAGCGGGGACAGACAGACATGCACGACGATCCAGAGCAACAGCAAGGCATAACCATCTCGAGGCTTCTGCGGAATCTCCCACAGGAGATCCGGCAGCCCTACGATTGGACGGAGTTCCGTCGGCGCGCGCGCGTGCGCCTCGACGCTCGCAGGAGTGTGAGTGTCAAAAAGTACGCGGCGCTCGCGGCCGTGCTGGTTCTGGTGATCGTGAGCATTGCTTCCTGGGTTCGCATCGGAAAGGCGTACGTGTCAGTGCCGGTTGCCGGCGCCGATGTGTCAGACGACGACCCGCCGATCCTGGTCGACAATGTCGATGCTCGCGCGGATGCCGCGGAGCGCTGGCTCGCCAGCCTTCCCGATGAGCCCGTTGTCGTACATGTTGGTACGCGTGCAGCGGTGGCGGGGCTCGAAGATCGTATTGCGCAGGTGGATGACCTTCTCTCGGCGGCCCGGGTGGAGGGAGCGCAACCTGCAAGACTGTCCGCCCTGGAGCAACAGCGCGTCCGCCTGGTCAACTCGCTCGTGCAGGTGCGCTACGCCGAGACGCTGGTCGCCGGATCACGCTAAGGAGTTATCGATGAAAGCGAAGATTTTCCTGGCTCTTCTTCTGACGCCCTTCGGGGCATTCGCGCAGGGGCCTGCGCCTGCGGCGCCGGCAGCCCCGATGCCGCCGGGCGGACCGGCGGCGCCGGGGTTTCATGACAGCCAGGATCCAGCCCTCGAAGCGCAGCTCGATGCCGCACGCGAAAAGCTCGAAGCGGCCGTGCGCGAGGTAGCCGAGCTGTCGAGCCAACTCGGCGGGCCGATCGTTGAGAGATTCTCCACCAACATCAACGGTCCATTCGGACGGGCCATCATCGGAGTGCAGCTCGCCACATCGAACAAGGATGGGGCCCGCGTAATGGGAGTGAGTCCTGGGGGTCCGGCTGCGGAAGCTGGCATCCGCACTGGCGATGTCATCGTTGCGATAAATGGAAAGGATGTGAAAGGTGAGGATGCCGGGCGGCAGGTCGTCAAAATTCTCCGTGAAGTGAAACCGGACAGCAAGGTGAACGTGCGTGTGCTGCGCGAGGGCAAGACTCAGGACTTCGCGGTGACCGTGCGCCAGCGGCCGGGCTCCATGGCCTTCGATGGCGCCAGGATTGCGGAGGACTTTCCGCCGCTGCCCCCGATGAACCGCTTTTTCATGGTCCAGGGGCCGCTGTCCAACATGGAGCTTGCCACGTTGACTCCCCAGCTCGGAAAGTACTTCGGGACGGACACGGGCGTGCTCGTGGTCCGCGCGCCTCCGGATGGCACCTTGAAGTTGGAGGACGGCGATGTGATTCTCGCCATTGATGGGCGCGAGCCCACGAGCGGCTCACATGCCACACGCATTCTGGGCTCGTATCAGCCCGGCGAGAAAGTCTCACTCAAGATCTTGCGCCAGCACAAAACGATGGATCTGCAGACGACAGTGCCGGAGCAGATGCCTGGCCCGCACAAAGCTTTCATTTTCCGCGACAGCGGACATGAGCAGCCGCTCCCCGCGCCGGGCACGCCGGGCAAGGTCATCATCAGGCGCCACGCGGAAGATATCTGACATAGGCGGGAGTCAGAGGAATCCGTCGAGCCTCGACTCCCGTCGCATCGAAGAAGGCGGCGGCTACTGCGGCCGGGACGACCGCATTGGCGGCCTCCGAGCCGCCGCCAAAGCCACGATCGTCGCGCGAGATCTGGACAACCTCGATGTCCGGCATTTCCTCCATCGTCAGGATTTTGTAGCGGCTCCAATCGGTGCTGGTCACTTTGCCGCGGTCGAAGGTCACTTCTTCCTTGAGCGCCTCACTCAAGCCCATGACCACTCCACTCTTCATACAACGGTCGAGTTGCCTGGGATTGATGACCTTGCCGCAGTCGACCCCGATGGTGAAGCGGGTCACTCTGACACTACCTGTCGCCGGAACCACGGCAACATTGGCGATACCCGCCCAGTAGGCATTCTGGCGGACTACGACGCACACGCCCTGACCCGTGACCGTGTCAGTTGCGCCGTTCCGTGTGCCCCGATGCGGGGACGGCCGGGTTTCCCATTGCGCTGCCCTGGCAGTCGCATTCAACACATCGATCAGCCGCTGCTCGGACGTGTGGCGGATCCGGAACTGAATCGGATCGACGTGCGCCGCGGCGGCCGCCTCGTTGAGCAACGACTCCAGCACGAAGTTTTGTTGGCGTTGTCCGGGCGTGCGCATGATGTGGCCCCGCAATCCACCTGAGGGCGCTTCGCCCCCCAGGTTCGCCATCCCGTAGGCTTCTTCCGACCTGTTGGGAATCCTGTCATACGGCCATTCCGTGGCAATAAAGCCTCCCGGCCTTGATGTGTTACAGGGCATGCCGGCGAGCAGGGCGCCCAGCGGACGCGGGTCGAACATGTGTGGAGAGTAGAACGCAGTACGGAGGGCCGTCAGGTTGCCGCGAGCGTCGAGTCCGGCGGTACCGTCACATACCCAACCCGGTGAGGCCGTCGACCATGCCAGGTCCTCCTGCAACGTCCACTGTACTCGCACCGGCTTACCTGTCAGTTGCGAAAGGATGACGGCATCCGCTTCTGCGCCGTCGCCACCGAGTGTGGTACGTCCGTACTGGCCGGAGTGCTCTAGCCACCGCACAACTACTTTCTCCACCGGCGCACCGAGCATGTGTGCCAGGCGCGCGCGTAGTCCCTGCGACTGAGCGGAGTGGGTCCAGACAATAACACCTCCATCGCTACGCACGTCAGCGACGGCTACGAACGCTCCGATTGGCGCGTGCCTCACGTACGCTTGTTCGTAGGCGGACGTTATCGTCCGGGATGCTCCGGCCAACGCGGTAGCCACAGCGGAGGCGTTTCCCTTGCTTTCCGGGTGGCCCCACTTCTCCTGGCGAAGTGCTTGCGTGAGCTTCTCGCTGCCGGGCAGGCCGGACCAGTCGGTCCACTTCGTATCGGCGGTAACCGCCTGAGCCGCATTGATGGCTTCCCACTCATTCGGCGACACGACCGCAACCAGGTTGCTCTTGTGCACCACCGTGGCTGTGGGGAACAGGTTCCTGTCAACCTTCCCCGGCGAAATCAATGTCGAGCCCAGGGTAGCCGGGCGTACCATGCGTGCGTGCAGCATGCCGGGTAACCTGACATCGCAACTCCAGCGTGTCTTGCCGGTGACCTTGTCGGGAATGCCCGGGACCGGAAACGATGTGCCGATGACTTTGAACTGGCTCACCGGTTTGAGCGGCGGGTCACCGCCTACGGAGTAGCCATCCAGGGCGGTCATCCCGACCCATCCTGTCGGATCGGCGCGCGCGGGCCGGCCCGTGACCGGAATCTTCAGGTCCAGGTGCTGGCCCTGAACCAGCTCACCATAGGTAATGGTCTTGCCACTACCGTGAACCACTCCGTCAACCCCATTCAAGCCGGGCACCGGTACGCCGAGGTGTGTCGAGGCCAGTCCCAGGAGCGCCTGATACGCGTATGCGGCTACCTTGCGTACGTTGCTCATTCCGTAGATGAAACCTGCCGAATAGCCGCCGTCAGGGGTTTGGTCCGTGTCGCCCATGAGCAGTGAGACCGACTCCGGGCGCACATTCAACTCTTCGGCGATGACCTGGGTGTAATACCCGCTCATTCCTGTACCGGTTTCCGTCCGGCCCGTACGCACCAGAACAGAGTTGTCGCCCCGGATCTCCAACCACGAAGCGAGCTGAGCCGGATCGGGCGAGCGCTGCGTTCCAGTCTGGGCGGCGCCGGTTATGACAGCAGGCAATTGGAGGGAGACAAACAGTGCGCCGCCGCTCGCAACAAAACCGCGTCGGGTTACCGTGATGGCATCCATGCTCAGCTTTGCATGGCCTTGGCGGCACGTCTCACTGCATCGATGATGGCGGCGTAGGTCCCGCAGCGACACAGGTGAGGAGAGGGGGGTGTGTTGGTATAAGCGTCCTTGATCTGAGCCACGGTAGGATTGGGAATGCGGCTCAGCAACTCGACCGCCACGATCATCATCCCGCTCTGGCAATAGCCGCACTGGGGCACCTGCTCGTCAATCCATGCTTGTTGCACCGGATGCAGCGTCTTGGTGGAGTCAGTCGAGCTCGCGCCCCGTTTGGCGGCCCACAGCGCCGGTAATCCTTCGATGGTGGTGACCTGCTTGCCTGCCGCCGCGAAAGACACAGGGGTGATACAGGCACGGATTTCCTTGCCGTCCACCAGCACCGCGCACGCGCCGCATTGGGCCATCCCGCAGCCCAGGCGCGGGCCGGTGAGCTTCAGCTCATTGCGCAGTACGAACAGCAGCGGTGTTTCCGGAGAGACTGCAACAGTCTCGCTCGATCCGTTGACCGAAAGCCTAAGCTCCTGCGCCACGACCTGCGCTCCTCGCCAGGATGGCGATACACCAGGCGGGGAGAATCAGCGCCCAGTTGAGAATCCACAAGGCGCTGTTGCCCCAGGTATAGATCATCAAGGCCGTCGCGCTCAGGGCCAAAGCGAGCGCCGTCCCCGGCCGTAGCCGCACTTTTCGCAATGCGTAGCGGACGCCCAGAATGGCCGGTGGCAGGAACAGGAGCAAACAAAGTCCCGACACTCGGGACCAGGGGAATCTGGCGAGACAAAAGAGGCAAGGAGGCAAACAGACTGCGACACTCGCCCAGAGCGTTCGCCGCGAAACGGATCCGACAAAAAAGCCGCTGGTCCAGGCCCAGGCGAGCAGTAGCAAAACCTGGCACGCGAGCAGCAAAAATCCTTCGTGTCCGGTCGGTGCACACACGTCCCCTACCGCCGTACCGGTGAGGCGCAAATAAGTGCAGCTCACAGACATGGAGACACCCATGAGCAGGAACGATCCAGGCAGGGCAACCCCGAAAGCCGCGATCCAGGGCCGCCAGTCATACCAGAGCGCAATCTCGCGGCGGACGACGACACCGAGTACCTCACCCATGCCTTGCCAGGCACTCGCACCCGTTTCCGTCAGATCTCCGAGGACGGCGTCGCGCTCATCGCGTTCCAGCAGTCGGGCCGTCGCTTGCAACAACCACTGGGCCAGCAAAGTCTGCGTGCCATCCGACATGCTCGCCTCTCAGCTCCCTACCCAGGCGGCGCCACGGCTGATGCGGATCACCGCGTCGTAAAATGTTTTCGCAGCGTGCACTCCCTTGGGCGTCACGCGGACCATCCGCTTGGCGCGCCCACCTCGCTCGCGCGTGGCTTCGCCCATCCATGTCTCGAGCAAGCCCTTCTTCTCGAGCCGGTCTATCGTCGTGTAGAGCGCTCCCAGAGAGCACTGCCGCCCCGTCGTCGATTCGATCTCTTCGCGAATCGACACGCCATAGGCGTTCGCACCGAGTCCCGCGGCAGCGGTAATCAACAGGTATTCGAATTCGCCGAGCATTACAATTACATTGTGGTACTAATAGACGTGACACGTCAAGACGTGACCTACGGCCAGCGGAATCAGACGCGCTCGAAGATCGCGGCTATGCCTTGTCCACCGCCGATACACATCGTCGCGAGCCCGTAACGGCCGCCGCGCCGGTGGAGCTCGTAAACGAGCTTGGTGACCAGAATCGCTCCGGTCGCCCCTACCGGATGTCCGAGGGAGATTCCGCTTCCATTGGGGTTGGTTCGTGCGGGGTCGAGGCCCAGCTCGGAAGCGACGGCGCAGGCCTGCGCGGCAAACGCTTCGTTCGACTCCACGACGTCGAGATCCGGCACGCTGATTCCCGCTCGAGCAAGGGCCTGTCGTGTGGCTGGTACGGGTCCCATTCCCATGTAGGCAGGCTCGACGCCTGCGTGGGCATACGCGACCAACCGTGCCATGGGTTTGAGATTGTGTGTGCGTACGGCGGCGGAGCTGGCAAGCAGTACTGCAGCGGCGCCGTCATTGATACCCGAAGCGTTACCAGCGGTAACCGTACCTCCATCGGTGCGAAAGATCGGACGCAGCTTTGCCAGGTCTTGCGCGGTTGTGTTGGTCCTGACGTGCTCATCGACCGTGAAATCGACAGTCCCGCTTTTGCTCTCCACCGGCGTGGCCACAATCTGACTCACAAAGCGTCCCGCGGTGATTGCGGTCGCCGCGCGGCTCTGGCTTTCGAGCGCCAGGGCGTCTTGCCGGTCGCGCGTAATCTGGTAGCGCTGCGCTACATTTTCGGCCGTGACGCCCATGAGAATCTGCTCGAAGGGATCGGTGAGAGCACCGTTCAGCGCATCCACCAGCATCGCATCGCCCAGTTTGTGTCCCCACCGCACGCAGGGTGCGAGGTAGGGCGCCCGGCTCATTACCTCGGCGCCTCCACCTATCGCAACCTCGCAGTCCCCGAGGGCGATGGTTTGTGCTGCCGATATGACGGCCTGCAGACCCGAGCCGCACAAACGGTTGACGGTCAGCGCAGGCACTCCTATCGAAAGTCCGGCTCCGAGCGTGGCAATTCGCGCCAGGTAGGCGTCACGAGGTGCTGTTGGAATGACTTGTCCGAACACTACGTGTCCGACCGTCGTCGGGTCCGCACCGCAGCGTCCTATGACTTCACGGGTTACGCGCGCCGCGAGGTCGCCGGGCTCCCACTTGCGCAGCGAGCCTCCAAAGGCGCCGATGGCGGTGCGTACGGCCGATACAACAAATATCTCTGACATCACTTTGCCTGCCGCGTTGCGTGATCCCTGGCGCGAGCGACTTCATATTGATATTGCTCGAAGCCTCGTGAGGGAACGAGCTCGTCGGCCCGATCCCCGATGCGGTCCCATTGCGCGAGAATCTGCTCCGCCGTGAGCTCCTGGTCGGAAAGGTAGAGTCCCTGTGTCATGGTGATATGGGCTTCCTCGAAACTGCCGGCGCCGGCCAACACGATGCGTTTGCTCGGCGCCCTTTCGCTGGCGAGCGCGACCACGGCCGGGCTGACGCGGTGCGCAGCGAGGGCCATCAGGTCCTCCTTCTTCAGCAGATCGTTGGTCATCTGGGTAGCCGCGCTCGGCGCCAGGCAATTTACGTGAATCCCATGGCGCGAGCCCTCGAGCGCCAGTGTTTGCATGAGGCCCACGAGCGCCATCTTCGCCGCCGAGTAGGCCGACTGGCCGAAATTGCCGTAAAGACCGGAGGAGGAGGTCGTAAAGATCACGCGTCCATAGTTGCGTTCTTTCATGTGCAACCACACGGCCCGCGTGCAGTTCACGGAGCCCATGACATGGACATCGAGCACCAGTCGGAACTCCGCCAGGTCGATCTTGGCGAAAGTTTTGTCGCGCAGGATGCCCGCGTTGTTGACCAGGATATCCACCTGGCCCCAGCGAGTGATGGCCCGCGTCACCATCTCTTCAACCTGGCCGAGGTCTTGGACATTGGCGCTGTCGGTGAACGCCTCACCTCCGAGACTGGCAACCTCGAGGCAAACCTGGGCGGCCGCATCGGCATCGAGGTCGTTGACGACCACCCGGGCGCCGTGTTGTGCGAGTGCCAGGGCATGAGCGCGGCCCAGCCCTCTACCGGCGCCGGTCACGATGGCGACACGATTGGTGAGCAAGCCGCTCATGGTTGTTTCTCCCCCATAGTCCGGAGCGGAGTGTACCATTTCATTAAATCTCGTGTTAATGAACTCGGTTTATACTGCAGCCAATGGGTCTTAAAGGGCGGCGGATTGGTGGTAGTCTTTCGGCCCCCAGTGCCGCTGCCGGTGGAAGGTTGCGCTGATGTCGACTCGTCTGGCCAAAAAGGAAAAGCCCCGCACCAAGGCGGAACGGCGCGCCGAGACTCTCGAGCAAATACTGGACGCCGCCGAGTACCTGTTTTCGAAGCACGGCTTGAACGGTGTGACCCTGCGCGACGTGGCCTTGAAGGTCGGCGTCCACACCTCGCTGATGCACTACTATTTCGTCGACAAAAGGCGCCTGTTCGAGGCGGTTTTCGCGCGGCGCGCCGGCACCACCAGCAGCCGGAGGATGGAGGCGCTCGACCGCTATGAGCGCGAGGCCGCTGGCTCACCGACTGTCGAAGGAGCATTGCGCGCCTTCCTGGATACCGACCTGGACCTGTACATCGGCGGCGGGGAAGGTTGGAAGAATTTCGCGGCCTTCGCTGCGCAGGTGAGCAACTCCCCCGAGGGCGCGGCCATGATGGATCTCCACTTCGATCCGGTGGTCCTGAAGTTGATCAGCATTCTCAAAAAAGCCCTGCCGGACTGCGCCGAGCAGGACATCTTCTGGGGTTACGACTTCGTCACCGGCGCGCTCATGCATACCCTGGGCAGGACAGGGCGGATCGACCGGCTGTCGGGTGGTCTGTGCAAATCGGAGGATTTCGCCGCGGTAAAGGAGCGCCTGGCGAGCTTCATGGCGGCTGGATTCATCGCGCTTTGCGGCACGCCTCGTAAAGCCAGCGGCGCTCGCTCGAAGTCCTCAGCCCGCTGATTCCCCGGGGACAGCCGGTGACGGTCATTTTGTTAATTCATGTGTGAATGAATATTGACAGCGGCGCGTGATTGCGCGAAGTTGTACCGCAGGAAAGGGGGACCAGGCGGTGACGATATGCGATTGTCTGCCCGTGCGCTGCTGGCAGTGGTGGCTTTGACGGTCTGCACCGCAACTGCGATGGCAGGCGATCTCACCGCCTTCAAAGGGATTCGCTATGCGCAGCCTCCCACCGGCAAGCTGCGTTGGAAACCTCCTGTGCCCGTCACCGATCGGGCCGAGCCGAATCCTGCTTCGGACTTTGGTACGGCCTGCGTTCAGCCCTCGTCGCCGTCGGGGAGTATCTACTCCGACCTGCCGGCGCACATGAGCGAGGATTGTCTGTTCCTCAACGTCTGGAAGCCAACAGCCGCGACACGAGCTCCGGTGATGGTCTGGATACACGGGGGCTCTCTGCGGGTCGGAAATCTCGCGGCCGGCATCTACGATGGCAGCGAACTGGCGCGTAAAGGCGTGGTCGTCGTAACGCTGAACTACCGCCTCGGAGTGTTTGGTTACTTCGCGCACCCCGAGCTCTCCGCGGAGTCGCCGCACGGCTCTTCCGGAAACTACGGACTGCTGGATCAGATCGCAGCCCTGCACTGGGTTCACGACAATATCGCCCGCTTCGGTGGCGATCCGGGCAATATCACGGTATTCGGCGAGTCGGCCGGCGCTCTGAGCATCATCGAGCTCATGACGAGTCCGCTGGCGCAGGGCCTCTTCGATAGAGTCATCATCCAGAGCGGCTACCTGGTTTCCAACATGGAGCTCAAGCGCCCGAGCTTCGGGCAGCCCTCCGCGGAACAAGTGGGTGAATACGTCGCCAAAAAGCTGGGCGCCGCCAACCTGGCGGCGCTGCGTTCGATGG
>Ga0265331_10002946_pt1 | contig 11224 bp, 8 predicted proteins | sample 41923metaG_FD_202088 | JGI IMG/M metagenome (GOLD analysis project Ga0265331, IMG submission 202088) | Rhizosphere microbial communities from Carex aquatilis grown in University of Washington, Seatle, WA, United States - 4-19-23 metaG | ecosystem: Host-associated > Plants > Roots > Rhizosphere >...
CGCGAGTCGAAAGTTGAATTCGTGATAACGGATGCGCGCATGCAGATCCGCTTGCCCCAGCCACTGCGCGCCGGCGGTGGCCGTGTCCGCGTGCATATCGAGTACCACTACACGATCCCGGGATTGTTTGGTGGACGGACGTCCTGGACGACGACGAAAAACGGCGAGATTTATGACATCGCGCAGTGGTATCCGCGCCTGGCCGTGTACGACGATCTGCACGGCTGGGACACGCTGCCCTACATGGCCCAGGAGTTTTATTGCGAGTATGGCAGCTTCGATTATTTCGTGACCGTCCCGTGGGACATGCTCGTCGCCGGCAGCGGGGCGTTACAGAATCCCGAGCAGGTGTTGACCGCGACGCAGAGGGCGCGGCTCGAGCAGGCACGTGCGAGCGATGCGACTGTTACCATCCGCGGCGTGACCGAAGTCGGTGACGCGTCGAGCCGGCCCACCCACGAAGGGACCTCCACGTGGCACTTTCACATGGATAACACGCGCGATGTCGTTTTCAGCGCATCCCGTGCATTCGCCTGGGATGCTGCGCGCATCCGCCTGCCCGGAAATCGTAACTCGCTCGCGATGTCCTTCTATCCCGTGGAGAGCGCCGGCGAGGCGGCGTGGGGTCACTCGACGGAGTATCTGAAACATGCCGTGGAGGAATTCTCACGCCGTTGGTATCCATACCCGTACCCGGCCGCGGTGAATGTTGCCGGCGGCTCCTCGGGGATGGAGTATCCCGGTGTGCTGTTCGATGGCATCGAGGACCAGGGCAAGGCGCTGTTCTGGATCACCGCACACGAGATCGGCCACACGTGGTTTCCCATGATCGTGGGCTTCAACGAGCGGCGTAACGCCTGGATGGATGAAGGATTCGACACCTTCATCGATATCTACGAGTCGGATGCCTTCAGGAACGGCGCTTTTGGCCCCAAGCGCGACTCCGAGTACGCCCCCGGCGGCGGCAATCCCGTCGATGAGATCCTGCCCATCCTGGCCGATCCCGCGGCCCCGGTCATCATGACGCGGGCGGACGCCATTCTCGAGAAGTACCGTCATCCCGTGACTTACTTCAAGTCCACGCTGGGCCTGGTGCTGCTGCGCGAGCAGATTCTCGGCCCGGAGCGCTTCGACTGGGTTTTCCGGCGCTTCATCCGTGATTGGGCCTACCGGCATCCGGCGCCTTCGGATTTCTTTCGCGCCATGGAGAGCGAGGGCGGCGAGGACCTGAGCTGGTTCTGGCGCGGCTGGTATTTCAACAACTGGACACTCGACCTGGCGGTAAAAAGTGTGACCTACAAGGACGGCAATCCCGCCAACGGGGCGTTATTGACCTTCCAGAATCTCGATCCCCTGGTGCTGCCGGCCACCGTTCAGATCGACTTCCAGGACGGGAGCCATGAGCGCCTGCGACTGCCGGTGGAAACCTGGATACTCAGGTCCGTGGCCACCCTGTCTGTCGACAGTACTCAGCCGATCACCTCGGTTTCGGTCGATCCTGACCATGTCATACCGGACAGGGATAGGACCAACAACGTGCTGACCCTCGAGCAGGGCGTTCGGGGAACGGTCCGAGGCCATTGACCTTGGTCTGCGATGCGCTCGGCGGCCATGAGCCGGGCGGCCATCGCCCCAGTCCGGCGGCCGACCCGGTTACGAGAAAACGTGCCATCGCATACACTGCCGGCCGTCTACGAATACCCGTAAATCATCCGCGGCAGCGAGCAAGGGGGAGTACCACTCATGATTCGATCCAGGATTCGCGTTTTTGTCACGTGCCTGCTGGCTCTTGGGGTGACCACCATGGTGCTGCTGGTGCAGCCATCGCTGGCCGCCTCCGCCGCGGTGACCGAAACCTCCGGTGCCGATCTGGCAAAGCTCAAGGCCATCGTCGCTGGCGACCAGCGCTCCGCGGCGAACAAGGCACGCGATAAATACCGTCATCCGGTCGAGACACTCGCGTTTTTCGGCATCCGCCCGAACATGACGGTGGTCGAGCTGTGGCCGTTCGGTGGCTGGTATACCGAGATCATCGCTCCTTACGTCAAGGACAAGGGCGTCTACTACGCCGCGGCGATGGATCCGACCTCAACCGGCCAGGAGGATGTGGAATACAACGCCGAGCTGAAGAAGTTGCTGGAAGCGCATCCGGATCTCTATGGCAAGGTCAAATGGTCGGTCCTCGCCAAAGGAAAATACAATCTGGCGCCGGACGGTAGCGCGGACCTCGTCGTGACATTCCGCAACATCCACAATTGGGTGTGGTCCGGAGACGAGAAGGAAGTTTTCGCCGCGGCGTTCCGCGCCCTCAAGCCGGGCGGAATTCTCGGCGTGGAGGAGCATCGTGCCAACGATCCCAAGGCGCCGCCGGGACGCGGCCAGGCCTATGTCGGTGAGGATTACGCCATCGCCCTCATCGAGTCGGCAGGCTTCAAGCTCGCGGGACGTTCCAACATCAACAACAATCCCAAGGACACGAAGGACTATCCAAAGGGTGTCTGGACGCTGCCGCCCAGCTTTGCCATGGGCGACACGGATCGCGCGAAATACGCCGCCATCGGCGAGTCGGATCGGTTCACATTGAGATTTGTAAAACTTAAATGACGGAGGGCCCGATCCCCTTTTCCGTACTCGATCTTTCGCCCATCCTGGAAGGCGGCACCGCGGCGGCCGCTCTGCGCAATACCCTCGATCTCGCGCAGCACGCCGAGCGGTGGGGCTTCAAGCGCTATTGGCTCGCCGAGCACCACAACATGATGGGCATCGCGAGCGCCGCGACCGTGGTGGTGATCGGGCACGTTGCCGCGGGTACGCGCACGATTCGTGTGGGGTCGGGCGGGATCATGCTGCCCAACCATGCGCCACTGGTAGTAGCCGAGCAGTTCGGTACGCTCGAGTCGCTGTTTCCCGGGCGTATCGATCTCGGACTGGGGCGGGCTCCCGGTACGGACATGCAGACCTCGATGGCGTTGCGCCGGGATCTGGCGACCAACGCCGAGCAATTTCCGCAGGATGTGCTCGAGCTGCGCGCTTACTTCGACGAGCTCCAGCCAGGGCAACAGATCCGCGCGGTGCCCGGAGCGGGTCTGAAGGTGCCGTTGTGGATATTGGGCTCGAGCCTCTTTGGGGCGCAGGTGGCGGCCATGTTGGGATTGCCGTTCGCTTTCGCGTCGCATTTCGCGCCCGATGCTCTGATGCCGGCGCTCGAGATCTATCGCCGGCATTTCAAACCATCCGCGCAGCTCGATGAGCCCTACGCGATGGTCGCGGCCAATATCATCGCGGCTGACACCGATGCGCAGGCACGTCGTCTGTTCACCTCGTTGCAACAGTCTTTCGTGAAACTGCGGCGCGGTACGCCCGGGAAACTGGCTCCGCCTGTCGATGACATCAACACCTGGGCCGCCCCGATGGAGCTGGCGGGGCTCCATCATTCACTGGTCCATTCGTTCGTCGGCGCTGCGGATACTGTGGCGCGCGGCGTGGCGTCGTTTCTCGAGATGACGCAGGCTGACGAGCTCATCGTGAGCGGGCATATATTCGACCACGCGGCTCGTCTGCATTCCTACGAGCTTGCGGCGCGTGTGCGCGAGATGCTGCCCTGATGGCGACAGTCAGACAGGCTCCGGCACCGCAGTCTTGATCAAGTCAGCGGCTTTTTCGGCGGTCATGACGACCGCGGCGTTGGTGTTTCCAGCGACGACGCGAGGGAATACCGACGCGTCCGCCACTCGTAAGTTGCGTATTCCATGCACTCGCAGTGAGGGATCGACGACTGCAAAGGAGTCCTTGCCCATCCGGCACGTGCTCGAGGGATGATGCACTCCTACGGCGCTCGAGCGGATATATTCCATCCAACTCGCCTTGTCGCGAATCTGCGGACCGGGTAAGACTTCCTCGCCACGCAGGCTCTTGAAGGCGGGTGCGGACAGGATCCGGCGTGCGAGTGTGACGCCCTCGAGCATGAGGCGCATGTCGTCGCAATCGTCGAGATAGTTTGGATCGACCAGCGGCGCCACATGGGGGTCGGGGGAGGCGAGGACGACCCGGCCGCGGCTGTGAGGCCGCACTACGATGGGAATGATGCCGAAACCGTGACCCCGCGGAATGGGCGAGCCCGCCGGATCGCGCAGCATCGGCATGAAGACAATCTGCAGGTCGGGGCGGTCCACGCGCGGCCGCGATTTCACGAAACCGGTCGCTTCCAACACGTTGCTCGCGAGCGGACCGCGACGCAGTAACGCGTATTCCAGTACATTCCAGAGGCTTCGCGGCAGGGCTTTGAGAGAGACTCCGTACGAGCTCGTGTCGGTCGTCTTCATCTGCAGGACCGTGGACGGGTGATCCTGCAATGATTCCCCGACGCCCGGGAGGTCATGTTTGACGGTGATACCCAGAGGCTGCAACGCAGCTCCAGGTCCGATTCCGGACAGGAGCAGCAGGTGGGGCGACCCGTACGTGCCCGCGCACAGGATGACTTCCCGAGTTGCCAAGAGCTGCACGCGCGATCCGTCCCGCTCAATGATGACACCGCGCGCCTTGCGGTCCTCGATGACGAGCCCCGTTGCCAGGCATTCCGTATAGATGGCGAGGTTCTGCCGGTGGGCAATGGGATCGACGTAGGCCGTCACCATGGACTCGCGCCGGCCGCGCCGGATCGTGGCCTGGCGGCAGCCGAAGCCCTCCGGATCCGGTCCGTTGAAATCCTCGCAGCGGGCGAAACCTAACGATGTAGTGGCTTCCAGAAATCGCGCCACCAGCGGGTTGGGGCGCTGGATGTCCAGTACGTTCATCGGCCCGCCGCTGCCGTGGTAACGGGACTCGGGCCAGGTCTCGTTGTTTTCGGCCTTGCGGAAATAAGGGAGGACGTCCTCGTAGCTCCAGCCGGTGGCGCCCGCGTCCGCCCATTCGTCGAAGTCGCGAGGATGGCCGCGGAAGTAGGCCATTCCGTTGATGGAGCTGCAGCCACCCAATACCCGGCCGCGAGGCAGCGGAATGCGTCGATTGTTGAGATGTTGCTGGGGCACCGATTTGTAGCCCCAGCCGATGGCGGGATCGCCGCTCGCGGCGGCTACCGCCGCAGGGATCCGTACGAGGAGTCGTTTATCGGAAGGGCCGGCCTCTATCAGACCAACACGGGCGGTGGTATCGGCCGACAGCCGGTTCGCGAGCACGCATCCGGCGGTGCCCGCACCGACGATCAGGTAATCGAAACTTTCAGCACCATTTGCAGCTCGAGATCCCTTCGCCGCCGCCATTAATCACTCCGCTGCGGAGATGGCTATATCCGAGAGTCGTTGAAAACGTTCGATGTTATCGTTGCTCTCCATCACGCCTGCTGTCAAGCAGACGAATGTCAAATCGCGCTCTGGATCGACCCAGTACAACGCACTGCCGGCGCCGTAATTGCCGAAGGTCCCAGGCGAGGCCAACGTCCCGAACATGTGATGACAGTGCACGGTACCGCGCAACGAGAAGCCGAGCCCGATGTAGGCGGGTGACGGCACCCAACCACGCTTGTGAGCCAGCACTTTGTACAGCTCGTTCGGCAGATCGCCCGTCCAGTTGAGGCAGGCTAACTCCACAGTCGCCGGGGACAGGATACGTGCCCCATCGAGTGCTCCCTTACGGCGTAACATCTCGGCCAGCCGGAAGAGGTCGGGAACGGTTGACACCGCACCAACCCAGGGCATTTCGGCATGTTCTTCTTCGAATGCACCGTTTGGTCCGAGATTACTGCTGCCGGGATGCTCGTTCGCCACGTTGCCGCGAAAATCGGGCACGACGTGGCGTGATTTGAGATCGGCGCGGACGCCGACTGAAGTACTCGGCATCCCCAGCGGCCACAGGAGATCTTCGTCGACGATGGCGCGATAGGAGCGCCCCTTGGGGTCCGTACGGCGCAGGATCTCACCCAGGAGTGCCTGGTTGGCCAATGGCGAGTAGGCGCAATGCTCGCCCGGTGGCTCGGTCGAGTGAACGTACTTACAGATGGCGGCAATGATGTCGGCCAGGCGATCGATGTACATGCCGTGCTTCGGAGTCCATATCATCGGTAAGCCCGAGGTGTGGGTGATGAGATGGAACAGCGTGATCTGCTCGCGCAAGCCGCCGGAGAACTCCGGAATCAGGTCTGCGACCTTGGTCGTGAGGGCGATCTGCCCCAACTCGACCGCGCGCAGCGTCAGGATGTTGGTCAATGCCTTGGTGACCGAGAAGATGCTGAACACCGAGTTGGGTTGCAGCGGCAGCGTCTGCTGCGCGTCGGCGCTGCCGATCGTTGCCTGGAGCCCGATGTGCCCGTGACGCGCGACGATGATGACAGCTCCGTGGTAGAGACGGCGCTCGACGTCCGCTTCAATGACGGTGCGCAGGTGCGCCAGCCGTGCCTCGTTCAGTCCTGCTTCACTCATAGGCTCTTCCTCTCGGCTCAAAGCTCATGCGGCGGGTTGGCTGGCCCCTGGGTCCCCCGGGCGAACAACCCGGCAACATACAGACTGTCCATGTACTCGCGGATTGCAAAGATTTTCCCGTCCTTGATCTCGACCGCCCAGGCGTAATGGTTCTCGTAGGGCCGGCCATCGGCCAACGTCCCCAGGCCATGGGTCTCTGTCATGACCAGTGAGCCGTTGGAGGTGATGGTCTTCATGTAGACCTTGGGATCGCCCGGCTTGAACAGGCCGCGCACCGGGGCCAGGAACTCATCGACGATTCCCGTGCGGCCCACGTGCCGGCCTGCGCCCGGTACGCCCCGAACCATGGGGGTCCAGCTGGCCTCTTCGTGGAGCGCGGCTCGGATGGCCTCGAGATCACCGGTACCCAGCGTTTCGAAAAACTGGATGACCAGCCGCTCGTTCTCGCTGTTGGCTTGCATTACTGTGTCTCCGTCAGCCGGCCTTCGCGGCGTCGGCGTCGACCTCATTCAACGCTTCCTTGGCAATGCGCGTCGCGTCGATCCCCGCCGGTACGCCGCCGTAGACGGCCACCTGCAGCAGGACGTCGCGGATCTCATCACGCGACAGACCGTTCGTGAGCGCGCCCTTGACGTGGAGTTTCAGCTCGTGGGGACGGTTCAGCAGGCTCAACATGGCGATGTTGACGAGGCTGCGATCGCGGCGTGACAAAGTCGTATTGCCCCAGATCTCGCCCCAGCAGTACTGGGTCACGAACTGTTGCATGGGGCGGGTGAAGTCATCCGCGCCGGCGAGGGATTTCTCCACGTACTCCTTACCCAGCACGGCCTTGCGGATCGCCAGCCCTTTCTCGAATAGATCGCTCATTTCACTTCTCCGGTTTTCTTGGTCAGGGCCGCGATCTCGCAGCCGCTCCAGCCTTCGACGATGCGTGCCACGGAAGTGCAGTCCGTATCGAAGCCGTAGGTATTGCAGGTGATCGACAGCATCTGGCGCACCACCGTACCCAACAGCATCGGAACCCCGAGGGCTTCGGCTTCTTCCAGGCACAAGCGCACGTCCTTGAAGGACAGGCCGGCCGAAAAACCAAAGTCGAACCCGCGTGTCAGGACGTGGTTGGGAAACTTGTCCATGCTCGCGGTGTTGCGGCCGCTCGAGGTGTTGATCGCGTCCAACATGACAGTAGGGTCTAGGCCGGCCTTGACTCCGAGCGCCAGGGCCTCGGCGGTGATGGCGATGGCGGCGGCGGACATGAGGTTGTTGGCGAGCTTCAGCGTCTGTGCCAGCCCCGGCTTTTCGCCCACGAAGAGGACTCTGCCGAAGAGCGCCAGTACGGGCTGCAACTGGTCGTAGAGCGCGCGCGGGCCGGACACCATGACCGTCAATTTACCGTTGCGCGCGCCGGCCACGCCGCCGCTGACCGGGGCGTCGAGCGACTCGATATTCCGCGCCGCAAGGGCTGCGGAAATCTCGGTCGTTGCCGTGGCGCCGCTGCTCGAGAGGTCCACGAAGTTGCGGATGCGCGCGCCTTCGATAGCCCCGCCGGGGCGGATGATTGCCTGGCGCACGATATCGGGCGTGGGAAGGCTGGCCATTACGGTCCCGGCCCGGTTGGCGACATCCAGGGGAGATTTTCCTAGGGCGGCGCCGCGGGCCACCAGGGGCTGCACGGCCGCAGCATTCGTGTCGAAAATAACGAGGCGGTGACCGGCGTCGAGCAGCCGCTCAGCCATCGGGCCTCCCATGCGCCCCGTGCCGATTAAACCGATCTGCTGCGTGCTGTCGTCTGCCATCGAGTCCCCCTCTCAACCTTGCGGCGTGACGCTAATCGGGGTTACCTTTCCCCCGCGCCTGTCTTTAGATAGGTGCGAAAGACAGGTAGCCCGGAAGATCCCGGGGCGCCCTCGGACCCCCTTCTTGAAAACCGTGCCACTAGACTATTCGACGGCCGATCCAGCGCGGGCGCGCTCGAGCCCCGCGGATCGAAGGGCCAGTTCGATGGACCCATGGACCGGCTCGTCCGTACGGCTTGCGCGCACGCGGGCGCCGTCGCTGCCGACGACCCTGGTATCGCGCCCGTGTCTCGCCGAATGGGCCGCGCGCGTTCTGGCCGTGCCTACAACAGTCATTCAGGCGCCCGCCGGTTATGGCAAGACTACGCTTCTGGCGCAGCTGTCCCAGGCATTGAATCGCGATGATCGCAATGCGTACTGGCTCTCCATAGTCGCCTCCGATCGTGAGCCCGAGTCGTTTCTGACTGCGCTGGCGGCCAGTTGCGGTTTGCCGGAGTTGCCGCGCGCCGAGTCGACGGACCGTGGCCTGACGCGCTTGGCCAACTGGCTGGCGCAGGCCACGAAGCCTGGCTGTATTCTGTTGGATGATGCCGATCGGCTGAACGACTCCCCGTCGGCCGGATTGTTGCATGAGTTGGTCGAAGCTATGCCAGCGGGATTTCACGTCGTCTGTACCGGCCGGGGTGCTCCGGAATTGCCGAGTGCGCGCGAGCGGGGTTACGGCCGGCTGTTCGAGCTGGGCGCGGGCGATTTGAGCTTCGGCGCCGCGGAGAGCCACGAGCTTTTCGCTGTGTTGGGCATTGGCGCGCCCGCAGACGAGGAGCTCGAGCGATTCTTGCGCCGTAGCGAAGGTTGGCCGATGGTTGTCAGGAGCGAGTCTGTTGCGCTCGCTGCTGCCGATGGCGCGCATGCGTTGGATCGGCTCACCGGCAAGCGACATGACATCGCTGCGTTTTTCGAGGCCGAAGTGCTGCGCAATGAGCGTCCGGAGATGATTATGGTGCTGGAAGCCGCTGCCATTGCCGGGCAAACCAGCGGCGCGATGGCTACGGCACTCACCGGGCTCGAGAATGCTCACGCCCTGCTCGATGAGGCCTGCGAGCGCGGGCTGTTTGTGATGCCGATCGATGCGAGCCGGCAGTACTATCGCGTCCACCGGCTTTTCAGCGAGGCGCTGCGCCAGCGTCTCGAGCGGCGCTCACCGTCGCACGAGCGGGAATTACATCGGCGTGCCTCCGAGTGGTACGAAAGATCGGGCAGCCTCGTCGAGGCCGTGGACCATGCGGTGCAGGGAGGCGATGCCGCACGCGCGGCACGCATATTCGACACGCATAGCGAAGAATTCATGGAGACCGGACACGAGTCCGCGATTCTCTCCGTGGCCAACCGGATTCCTGCGGGCTTGCAGCTACGGCATCCACGCCTGTTGCTGGCCATGAGCTGGCGGCTGTTGGCAGAATGGCAGTTCGAGCGGGCACGCACACTGCTGGCTCGTGCCCAGGCGCGCATCGACGAGATGTCGGTGCAGGGCGACTGCGAGCCGAGTGAGCTCGGGGAGTTGCGTCACCAGCTCCTGCACGGCCAGGTGATGTTGGCGCAGTTCTCCGACGATCTGAGTTTCATCGAGCGTCATACCGAGGGCCTGTTGCGCAGTCCTTTGGAGAGGTCGCCGTACGTACGCGGCAGCTTGCACGCGGCATTGTTGTTCGCGGCGCGCGAGCAATTCCGGTTGGCGCGAATCGACTCGCTGGAAATCCTGGCCCGTCAGCAATTTCAGGTGGTGAGCAGTCGCTACGTGACGATCTTTCTCGAAGGCATCATTGCGCCGGGAAATCTCATGCGAGGACGCAGTGCCTCGGTGATCTCGACGCTCACCGAGGCACTGCGGACGGCGCTCGAGGTTGGCGGACCGACGCTTGCGCCGATGGTGGCATTGCCGCTGGCGGAGGCTCACTATGATCGGGGTGAGCTCGAGGCGAGTCTTGCGCTTCTGGATACCTACTTGCCGCAGGCCCGCGAGATCGGCTTCGCTGACCAGCTCATTGCCGGATGCACCGCACGGGCACGCATTGCCAGGTTGCGCGGCGAGCGGACAGCTGCATTGCGGGTGTTGGAAGAGACTATTCAGTTCGCGCGCCAGCGCTCGTTTGAGAAGCTGCTCGTCATGTTGAGCGCTGAGCACATCGACGTCCTGTGCCGGTTTGGGGAGGCGGCGGAGGCGGGCCGGCTGGCGGCGAAGATCGGGTTGCGGCGTGCGGCTGAGTCTGTGATGCCGCGACCGCGGGTGACACGGGCAAAGGCCGCACTGGCATTTGCGTGGACGTCGTTGGCACAGGCGCAGGGACGGTGCTCGGAAGCCATCAAGGTTGCCCGCAAGTGGCGCAATCTAATCGAGGCGGCGGGGGCGGTGCGGGACGCTTTGCGTTGGAGTGTGCGATTGGCCGTGCTGCTGCGACGGGCGGGGGACGAGATCGGGGCACGCCGGGAGTTGCACCGGGCGATTGGCGTGGCCGGCCCGGCTGGATTGATGCAGTTGTTGTTGGAGGAGACGGACGCGCTGGGTGAGGGGCTTGCCGGTGAGTTGGTTGCACCCGGGGCGGACGGAGGTGGCGGCCCGCGGCGGCTCGGGGAGGCCGCGACGACGAGAGGCGCCCGTATGCCGGGAGGCAGCTTGACGCCACGCGAGGTTGAGATTCTGACGCTCGTCGGGGAAGGGTTGAGTAACGCTGAGATCGGGCACCGGCTGAGCCTGGTCGAGGGGTCGGTGAAGTGGCACCTGCAGAGGATCTACGACAAGATCGGGACGAGGCGGCGGCTCGTTGCTGTGGACCGGGCGCGGCGGATGGGAGTGTTTCGTTGAGGCGGAGGCGGCGTCGAGCTAACCGGGGCCGACCGGTGGCAGGTCGAGTCGCGCGATCCCCTCTCCCCCTGTTGGATAGCGTGTCAGGACGGCGGGGTCGTGGCCGGGAATGACGTGCGCGTCACTTGCCGCGAGGCGCCGGATCTTGCGATGGGCTT
>Ga0265331_10002951_pt1 | contig 11214 bp, 13 predicted proteins | sample 41923metaG_FD_202088 | JGI IMG/M metagenome (GOLD analysis project Ga0265331, IMG submission 202088) | Rhizosphere microbial communities from Carex aquatilis grown in University of Washington, Seatle, WA, United States - 4-19-23 metaG | ecosystem: Host-associated > Plants > Roots > Rhizosphere...
ATGGTGATGGCTGCCATACGGGCATAGGGTGATTCTGCTGTAAACGGGATCGCCCCCAATCGACCGGACAAACAGAAAATCGGATCGCCCATGGCATCGTCATCGCAGGTACATTTAAATTTGATATGTCGAAATTCAAAATTAAAAACGATCGGCTCAAGAGTGACGGTCTGCCCCCCCTTCAAGTCTTTCAACGAGTCTGCGGTAATTGGCAGACTAAAACCGCCGATTTTGATCGTTTCTGATTGGGGCATGCGCGGCCATCCACTATTGCTTTGCCCACATATCAGAGGAGTGTACGAAGATTGTCAACGTGCACGTACTAAGACAGGGAATCGCTTAACGAAATTGACCGATTTATCGACAAGAAAATCCCAGGTTGATTGCCCTGTACAGGCGGATAAATGGACGAAAACGCGTTTTATCGCGCTCTGGTATTTCGCTTATGCAGTCGCGGTGTTATGAGTGGTGGTTCATTTAAGTCCCCAATTTCCGGATATGCTCTCTTATGAAAATCAATATGGCCGACTACATCATGCCCCGTATCCATCCCGAAGGGTGGCCGTTTATCGCCTTGTTTGCGGTTTCGACGTTGCTGCTGGGCTGGTTGTGGTCGCCTCTTGGCTGGTTGGGTCTGGGTGCTACGCTGTGGTGCACGACGTTTTTTCGGGATCCTGACCGGGTGACGCCGGTCCGTCCGGGGTTGGTGATCAGTTCTGCGGATGGATTGGTGTGTTTCGTTGGAACGGTAACCCCGCCGCAAGCGTTTTGAAAATTTCAGTGTTCATGAGTGTGTTCGACGTTCACGTTAACCGCTCTCCCCTTGATGGCAAGGTTGCTCATATTGCCTATATTCCCGGTAAGTTTCTCAATGCCTCCTTGGATAAGGCCAGTGAAGATAATGAGCGGTTAGGCTTGCGTTTGATTTTGGATGATGGCACCGAAGTGGGGGTTGTGCAGATTGCCGGTTTGGTCGCTCGTCGGATTAAGTGTTTTGCGAAGGACGGGGATACTTTAAAGGCCGGTCAACGGTTTGGTTTGATCCGCTTCGGCAGTCGGGTGGATATCTATCTGCCCGAAAGTGTGGTACCACTGGTTACGCCAGGACAACGGACCATTGCCGGTGAGACTGTTCTGGCTGATTTCACAGTGGGGGAATCCCCCCGTCTTGGCGAGGTACGGTAGCTATGGCGCGCAAGCGGCGTATTCCACGGATTACAGGTTTGACAATCAACCGCCTGATTCCCAATGTTTTGACGTTGTTGGCGCTGTGTGCGGGCCTAACGGCAATTCGATTTGCCATCCACGGACAGTTTCAGCAATCGGTCATCGCCATTTTGTTGGCTGCCATTTTGGATGGTCTTGATGGTCGGGTTGCGCGATTGTTGCAGGGGGCAACAAAGTTTGGGGCGGAATTGGATTCGCTGTCGGATTTTGTCTGCTTCGGGGTGGCACCTGCCTTGATTCTCTATTTCTGGGTCATGTCACTTGGCGGTGGAATCGGTTGGGCCATCGTTATGCTCTATACGGTGTGTTGTGGTCTTCGTTTGGCTCGGTTTAATACAATGATGGGGGCTGACGATTTGCCGCCCTATGCCTATAATTTCTTTACAGGTGTTCCTGCTCCTGCTGCTGCTGGGCTGGTGTTGATGCCTCTTATCGTTAGTTTTGAAGCCGGCTCCGGCTTTGTGGATCGGATTCCTGTCGTATCGATATTCCTGTTGGGGGTGTCGTTTTTGATGGTCAGTAAGGTTCCAACCTTCTCCGCCAAGAAAATGCGGATACCTAATACTTATGTATTGCCAGTTTTATTGTTCGTCGGTTTGTTGGCTGCTTTTCTGGTTACCGAGCCTTGGATCACATTGGCAGTGATTGATGCCCTGTATCTAGGACTTATCCCTCTTGCAATTAGGGCCTTTCGGCGTTTGAAGGAACAAGCGGAGCTCCAGCAAGCCAATGATGGGCCCGTTGATACTTCCGTATCCTCAACTTAATCCAGATTGCGCACATTCAAGTGGCGTTGCATCAATGCAACGCCGTGCTTTTTTTATTGTCTAGACTGTTTCCTCTATTGCGATGCACCACAAATAGGGGATAGAACCAATGATGATTAAATCACTTCCGACGCAGCGAAAGGCAGATTCCATGCGTATCGTCAAATCCCTTGTTATTGCAGGGGCACTTGTTGCCACCCTTCCTACACTTGCACATGCCCAATGGTATGTCAGTGGTGAGGCTGGCATTTCCTTAGATGAACGCTCCGATGTTAAGGGCGGTGGCAAAACCTATAGCACCAAGTTTGATAATGGCTATGGCCTGTTGGGTGCTCTTGGTTACAGCTATGGCGCTCCCAAGGTTGAAGTGGAATTGGGCTATCGCTCCAACGGCGTTCAATCCATCAATGGCGCGACTGCCAATGGCGATGTCGGTGTCTTCACCACCATGGTGAATGGCTTGTACGACTTCATGCCCGATAACGTTTGGCACCCAATCTTGGGCGTCGGTATCGGTGTTGGACATATTGATGCCAGCGGCATTAAGACTGGCGGCTCCTCGTCGTACTCGACGGATGATTGGCAATTTGCCTATCAGGGCATTGCGGCCATTGCCTATGATATTACTCCCGATTGGCAAGCCAAATTGGATTATCGCTATTTGTCGACGTTGGATGCCAACGCGACGATCAATGGTACCAATTTGACGGCCCCTTATCATAACCACTCGGTTCTGTTGGGTGTGACGTACAAGTTCAATCCACCTGCTCCCGCACCGGCTCCAACCCCAGCTCCGGTGCCCGTGGCGGCTCCCGCCCCGGCTCCTGCACCAGCACCTGCTCCGATCCCGGCTCCGGCGCCGTTGAAGAACTTTATCGTCTTCTTTGACTTTGATAAGTCTTCGATTACATCACAGGCTCAATCGATCATCGAACAGGCCGCTTCGACGTCAAAGAAGGGTGGTGTCGTTCATATTCAACTGACCGGTCACACCGATCTGTCGGGTGGAGTGGATTACAACCAGAAGCTTTCGGTTCGTCGCGCTGAAGCTGTTAAGGCGGCTTTGATTAAGCTGGGCGTTCCTGTTGCCGAGATTGACCTTATCGGTAAAGGCAAGAGCGAGCCGCTAGTTCCCACAAAGGACGGCGTTCGCGAACCCCAAAATCGTCGCGTGGAAATTCTTCTCCAGTAGTGATGGTTTGAGTGTCTAAACGATTGGGCGAGAGTGCTAGCACTCTCGCCCTTTTGTTTTATTTCAATGCCCAACGGTGTGCCGCTTCGGCTACGCGACGCCCCAAATGCTCAGCGGTTTTTTTGTCTGCAGCGGGTGGGGCTTCGTCAGGACTTGCATCACTATTGGATTGGGCCATGGCCCCTAAGAACGATCCCAAACGGTTTAAGTCTTGGGGGCTGCCCTTGCTGGAGTTATTGCCCGGACTCAAACCAAGTGGCACCCAGATCATTCCATGTTGGGCGGCAAAAATCGCCAACTGATTAAGGGTCTGAAGTTTATCCCCACTTTGGCTGGCCGAGTTCGTGAACCCAGCCGCCAATTTATCTTTCCATCCACCTTCAAACCAGACTTTTGAGGATTTATCCTGGAATTCCTTAAATTGGGCTGATGCCGAGCCCATATAGGTTGGGGCGCCAAAGATGATGGCATCGGCTTGTGCCAATGTATCCCAATGCTGATCTACGGTCTCTACCGAGATTAAATGAGGGATGGCCCCTTTAACGGACTCTATGCCTGTTACGACAGCCTGTGCTTGTTGGGCGGTGTGCCCAAAACCCGAGTGATAAACAACAGCAATTGATACCATGATGATCTCCATGTAAAAGCAATAGTTACCATTACAAATAAAAAGATTTCACAACCGTCACCATACTGGTTTTTAAGGTTCTATTTGAATAGCCGCAACCACGTCTGCCAAGGTGATGGTGGCGAGAACGGCATCCGCAGCAGCGTTTGCCTGCCCCATGACCTTGGTGAGAACGGGTTGAATTTCCCGCCCCACCGGGCAGTTTTGATTGGGGGTCTGGTGGTGCAGAGACGGCAGTTCTTCTTCATCGACGGCCCGATTGATTTCCAACATCGTAATGGATTCAGAGGGTTTGGCTAAGATGGAACCGCCGTTAATTCCCCGTGTTGAATGGACCAATCCGGCTTTTGCCAAAGATGACAAAATCCGACGGACCACCACGGGGTTGGTGTTGACGCTTCCTGAAATACTTTCAGACGTAGCAGGTTTATCTCCCCTCAACGCAAGGAGAGTGGAGATATGAACTGCGACTGCAAAACGGCAATTTTTAGCCATGATCCCTCAGAACGTAACCATAGTAATTACATTAATGGAATCGGGCAAGTGCATTTATTTATTGAGCCCAGAAACCTGAGATTGGGCCTCGTCTCCGTTACGGGCGCGAAGGGTGCCAATGACGAAGGCAGTTTCGCCGCCTTCGTTCAGGATGCGTATGGTGTCTTGGGCTTTGTCGGCACTGACGATGGCCACCATTCCGATGCCGCAATTGAACGTGCGGGCCAATTCATGGGCGACAATGCCACCTTCGGAGGCCAGCCAACGGAATACGGGAGGCAGCGACCATTTGGTCCCGTCAATATCGGCGACAACGTCTTCGGGTAAGACGCGTGGGACATTCTCGATCAAACCGCCGCCGGTAATATGGGCGAAGCCTTTAACCGTTCCGGCACGGACGGCGGCAAGGCAGCTTTTGACATAAATTCGAGTTGGTTCCAGCAGGGCATCGGCAAGAGTAAGAGAGGGAGCAAAAGGGGCGGGGTCTGTCCACGCTAAGCCGGACATTTCGACCACACGCCGTACCAATGAGAACCCATTGGAATGGACACCAGATGACGCGATCCCCAAAAGCACGTCCCCGGCTTTGATGTCTTCACTGGGTAACAGGGTGCCCCGTTCGGCGGCGCCCACAGAGAATCCTGCAAGATCGTAATCCCCGCCGCTATACATGCCAGGCATTTCGGCGGTTTCGCCACCCACCAGAGCGCAGCCCGCTTGGCGACAGCCTTCGGCAATGCCTTTTACAATGGCAGTGCCTGCTGCCACATCCAGTTTGCCCGTGGCGTAATAGTCCAGAAACAACAAAGGCTCAGCCCCTTGCACCACCAAATCGTTGACGCACATGGCAACCAGATCAATGCCGACACCATCATGCTTGTTGGCTTCAATGGCGATTTTAAGTTTTGTGCCGACGCCATCTGTGGTCGAGACCAGGATGGGGTCATTAAATCCCGCTTCTTTTAAGTCAAAAAGTGCCCCAAACCCACCCAGCGCCGCACCTGCACCACGACGGGCAGTGGACTTTGCCAAGGGTTTGATGGCATCAACCAAGGCTTCGCCCGCATCAATATCCACACCGGCATCGCGGTATCTCAGGCCATTGGGGGCGTTTTCATTGGGGGTGCTCGAATTCAAGGGCTTCCTCATCGGGTGGGGTATGGTATCTTCGCGCCCGAAGATACTCTACCCCGGACGGTTTGCAATGGCCTCCCGCCTTATCCTATGCGTGTTTATGGTTTTTGCGACTTTTTTGCTCGCTCATCCGGCTTGGTCACAGGCGACTGCGGAGCCCTTTACCATTCGTGGGGTTGATATTGATGTGACTGCCAACAGTTCCAACGTGGCAAAAGAGCAAGCAATTGCGGACGGTCAACGTCAAGCCTTTCAAAGATTGCTGGAACGTGTGACATCCCCTAAAGATCGGGGGCGGGTTCCAAAGGCCGATGGTGCAGAATATGTGACCGATTATTCCATCGAGGCAGAACGCTCGTCGTCTATCCGCTACATTGCCACTCTGAATGTCCGATTCAATGGAGCTGCCGTCCGGCGCCTGCTGAAAAATGCCGGGATTGCGATGATCGAGCCGATTGTTCGGCCTGTGGTGGTTATTCCAGTCTATCGCAGCGCTGGTCAAACTGTGATTTGGGAAGAGTCCAATTCCTGGCGGTCCGCATGGCAATCCCAGGGGAAGGGGAGCTTGGTAGCTATCGTGATTCCGACGAGTGCTGAGGGGCCACTCCCCCCCGCTGAAACGGTGATCGCCAATGATTCTGGCGTTTTGATGCCCTTTGGAGGGCGCTATCATACAAGCGATGTGTTGGTCGTTTCCGCCGATGTCGCGGGGGATGGGCACAAGATCGAAATTCAGACAACGTCAGTTCGGGGAGGCGGATTGTCCGTTGACCCGCTAACCTATACAGCCAAGTCTGGTGAAAGCACCGAGCAAATGATGGCCCGTGCGGTGAGGGAGATCGTCCAAACCATCGAGAGTCAGACACGTCAGAATGTGGATGCGGCAGGGGTTGCCCCAAAGGATAACCTTTCGGTCATCGTGCCTCTTAGCGGTTTGGAAGAATGGGTCTCGGTGCGGGACAGATTGTCTCGCGGTGGGGTCATTCGGAGGTGGGAGTTGGTATCGTTGACCCGTTCCGAGGCCGCTATCGTTCTGCATTTGGCGGGAGATGCGGATAAGGTCAAACTCGCTTTGTCCAATGTGGGATTGGATTTGCAATCCAATGACGGGTTTTGGTTGTTAAAACCCATGTCTGGAAAGCGATGATCAGTTTTAGACAGATTCCCAATCTGTTGTCTTTGGCCCGTTTGTTTCTGGTGCCCATTACACTGTGGTTGATCATTGATGAACGATGGGATTGGGCCTTTGGATTGTTTGTGGGCGCAGGTGTGACCGATGCGGTTGATGGTGCGCTGGCGCGAGTGCTAAAGGCACAGTCCATGCTGGGGGCATGGTTGGATCCCCTTGCCGATAAAGTTTTGGTTGTCAGTATTTATCTGACCTTGGCGATCATGGGATATTTACCTTTGTGGTTGGTGGTTCTGGTTGCACTGAGGGATGTGGTGATTGTTTTGTATGCGGTGACGGACATCGTTTCGGGCAGCCTTCCGGGGAGTCCCTTGCTGATTTCCAAGGTTAATACGCTGGCTCAGATTATCCTCGCCTCATTGATTTTGGCTCGGCTTGGATTTGGTTGGGGCAGTATGATGATGACCGAAGCCTTTGTAATGGTGGTGGCTGTTACAACAACCGCTTCGGGTGCTGCGTATTTGGTACAGGTGAGGCGCTGATGACGAATTCAGGTCGGATATGGTTGGCTATCGTGGCGATCGCCGCGCTTCTGATCTATGTGTTGAGCGGTGTTTTGCTGCCGTTTGTTGCGGGCATGGTCGCGGCATATTTTTTGGATCCTGTTGCCGATCGTCTGGAAACTCTAGGGCTGTCGCGCACGTTAAGTACGCTTGTTATTACACTGACGTTCTTCCTGCTGCTTGGGGTTGCTGGAGCCTTTTTGTTCCCAATGATTGAAGCGCAAATTGTTGATTTCATCAGCCACGTTCCCGATTACCGCCATTCGTTACAGGTCAAATTTGGGCCTTTGGTCGATCAATTGATGAGACATCTGTCTCATAAGGATTTAGAGCGGCTGCAAGGGGCCTTGGGGGAACATGCTGGGGCAATGGCCGGTTGGGCTTTAGACGTGGTCGGCAGCGTTCTTAAGGGTGGCTTGGCATTGGTGGATGTCTTGTCCCTGTTGTTTATTATGCCAATCGTCACTTTTTATCTGCTGAGGGACTGGGATGTGCTGGTGGCGAAAGTCGATTCTTGGCTGCCTCGCAACCAAGCGTCGATTATTCGTGGGCGCATGGTGGAGATTGATCAAACATTGTCCGCCTTTGTGCGTGGTCAGGCCTTGGTCTGCGTAATCTTGGGTGCCTATTATGCGACCTCATTGTCTGTGGTTGGGGTCGATCTGGGGCTGGTGATTGGACTGTTGGCCGGTCTTTTGTCGTTTGTTCCCTATTTGGGCATGTTGACCGGGTTAATGGTGGCGGCAGGAATGGCGTTTGCTCAGACCGGAAGTTGGGAGCTCCCCACAATTGTGGGCGTGATTTTTGCGGGTGGGCATTTGGTGGAAAGCAATTTCCTGACTCCCAAGTTGGTGGGGGATCGGGTCGGTCTGCATCCCTTGTGGGTGATGTTTGCTTTGATGGCTGGCGGAGCATTGGTGGGAATCGTTGGTTTGCTGTTGGCTGTGCCCGTAGCCGCCATAGCTGGTGTTCTGCTGCGCTATTCCATGGCCCGTTATTTAGAGAGTCCGTTATATCTTGGAACAGAGAAGACGTGACGGACCGGCAACTTACTTTAAACTTAGGCCATCGTTCCGCACTGGGACGACAAGATTTTGTTGTCGCTCCATCCAATTCCCAGGCTGTGGCATGGCTTGATCGTTGGCCGGACTGGCCCGGGAATGGGCTTATGCTGATTGGCCCCCCCGGTTGCGGTAAAACCCATCTGTTGGCCGCATTTGCTATGGTTCATGGTGCCGTGATTGTCAAAGCTGGGGATTTGCGGATTGACGAAATACCGCACCTTGTTGAGGCTGCCCCCTTGATTCTTGTGGACGACTTTACATCGCAATGCGCTCAGGATGCAGTGTTCCACCTATACAATCTGGCGGAACAACATTCTGTTGGTTTGGTTGTCGCCTCAGAACACCCTGCGTCCCGTTTGGACTTGTACCTGGCAGACTTGGACTCACGCCTTAAGGCGCTTCCGCATGTGGAAATAGGTCCGCCGGAAGACGATCTTTTGGCGGTGGTTATGGCAAAACAATTTTTTGATCGACAGGTTAGTGTAACCCCTGAAGTGTTGACCTATCTGGTGGGCCGGATCGAACGAAGCTTTGATGCAGCGCGTCGCGTCGTCGAGGCATTGGATCACGCATCGTTATCGCAAGGGCGCGCTGTAACAATCCCTTTGGCGAGGCAGGTTATTGGTTAGATGTTTCTATGTGGGGCCAGGGTTGCCGCCAAGCGAGGCTGGGAAACCGCGCTTGGCGATATCGGCCACTTCTTCCAATGTGGACTCTTGGTTGATGCCTTGAGATTGCAATCGGGTAATGATGCGGTTGATCGCCTCTAATTTCCCAGATGCGCCAAACATGCTGATAAATGAATCCTCGCCGAAGGAGTAATGGGCCCAGATCAGCATGACCGCCAATTGATCCTGCCGCAGGCCAAGAACATTGACGAACATCTTTACGACATTTCCGCCAACCAGGCTTAAGACATCGCCGACGCGAAGGGTCAATCCGGTGTCGGGCAGGTTTGCTCTGACTTTCGGTTCCAACAACAAAGTATTAAATGCGGTAAGTTTAATGCGCCGCCCATCGGTGGTAAGGATTTCTTCCAGGCGTGCACGTCGGTCAATGGGTGTTTTGCTTGCTGTCGGAACTTCGGTTAAGACGACGCGATCCTCTGTGTGAACATTGCCGCTAAGGGCGGTTGCCGTCCTATCGTCTTCATCCGGCAGCCATTCTTGCTGTTCGGTTTGAGTCGGGGGCGGAACAAAAAGAGGTCTGGGAACCAATTTCGAGGGCTGGGGTGGATTCTCGGGATCCTTTTTTAATTGCTGGATTTCCGTGGATTGCTTGTAATCCAGAAGCTGGGGCCCAAGCTGTTCGATGACAGGCAGGGGAAGCTGGGCATAATCAGGCACAAGGGGGACTTGCCAATCATAATGAATGTGCTCTCCCAATGCCTCATACAGTTTTAAACCGGCTGTCAGTTCTTGGTTTCGTGAGAATTTGCGTCCAAACAAAGAAAAGACCCGTTGGACAATGGTCATTTCTTCAGGCGAAAGATAGCGTCCGGCATGGAATGGTCGATTGTCTCCGTCGATTTCTTGAAGGAAATGGCGCTTGGCAGCGGTGCGGATAACCATGGCAATGACTTCGTCAAAAGATCTGCCGCAGCTCATGAGCTCATCGGATGTTTGGACGTGTTGTTTATGGGGGGCCATCAATAAATGACGGAACCGCTCTGGATGCTCACGATACGTGACAAAGCATTGGGCCAATAACCCAAGATCGTCCAGAATATGTTGAAGTGCATTGTGTCTGGGCAGTTCCCGCACTTCAGGCATCAGCTCACTGAGAACATCAATGACACTGGTTTCTAATGCCTTGTTGACTCTGACAACCGCTTTTAGGCGCTTTTTTTTGCGCGGTGCCTTCGCCATTCGCTGAAACCTTCCCCATCTGTTAAGCTACTTAATAAGCCTGACAGACTTAATTGAACTTTAATACGCATTTGCAGATGTGCGTAGCGCAAGCTCAATCGGGTAAAGACCCGTTACAAACCAAAGACATAGGCAATCTGGTGCGCAGAGCCAAACAAAAGATGTTGGGTGCCATAGTCCTCGTCATTGCACAGGATTGATACCTGCAACAGGTGATCAAACATGTCCGCCTAGTGCAGATTTAACTAATGAACTTTGCTCTTTATGGCCTGAGAAACAAAGTTTTTAATGAAAAAGGTGCAATCCGACAGGGGCGTTCTGCTGTTGATTTTTTTCGACATGCCATATTGGGCCAACTTGACAACCACTTCCCGATCACCCGGAGCACCCATGATGCGCGAAAAAACCTCTACTCCCATGGATTCGTATGCGGCTGCCATGATTGCCACAAATTGCTCGGGCGTCAGCCCCATGCCATAGACCAAAAACCGGGCGGAATGGCCCCCAATGGTCTTTAAAACGGCTTTAATATCGACTTTCCCAATGGCCGCTTTGACATCACTATTTTCCAGAATGCTCTCAAACGCATCTATGTTCATGCGTCGGCCATCTAAGGATAGGTAAAAAGCAAAAGGGTCTGGATCAGCTTGATCAATATGCTCTTCGGTTGAGGGTGGCGTCGCTGTGTCCAATCCGCTTTTCGACCGAATCAATCCCCGCAATTCTGTTTCATCTTGAATGAGGGTCAGCTCAATCCCAATCTCACGGGCAATTGGCGGTGTCATTTCAGCATAAGTTGGGACAAGAGGAACTTGCCAATCATGCATCAAATAGTCCCGAATCGCCTCATAAAGAAGATCCGCATCCGCGTGGGACGTAAGGTGGGGGAGGGGCGTGTCGCTTGTTGCAACGCTTCTGAAATAGCGTTTGGTGGCGGACCGGACAACCATCCCAACAACGTGATTAAGGGAGCGCCCGCACGATAGTTCCGACACATCGTCCGCAACGACTTTACCTTGACTGTTCACCAGCACATCTTCGAATCGAGCGCGATTTGTTCTCAGAACATTGAGGCTTTTGACAAGGACGGGCAAGTTGTTGAGAACATGGTCGTAAATAGCGGACTTGGAAATGCCAGACAGCTCAG
>Ga0265331_10002959_pt1 | contig 11189 bp, 10 predicted proteins | sample 41923metaG_FD_202088 | JGI IMG/M metagenome (GOLD analysis project Ga0265331, IMG submission 202088) | Rhizosphere microbial communities from Carex aquatilis grown in University of Washington, Seatle, WA, United States - 4-19-23 metaG | ecosystem: Host-associated > Plants > Roots > Rhizosphere...
CACAGCATTGCTGCCAGCAGCGCGAACCTTTCCATCAAATAGCTTGGAAATGAAGCCAGCGGTACGGCTTGCGATATTGATGTATTTACCTACTAAATCTGAATTTACCCGCGCCACGAAATCTTCTAAATTCAGGTCGATATCTTCCATGCTGCCATTAAGCTTGGCCGCGTAGTAATAGCGCAGATATTCCGGGTTCTTCACATGCTCCAGATAGCTGCGAGCAGTAATGAAAGTGCCGCGCGATTTGGACATCTTCTCGCCATTCACCGTCAGAAAGCCGTGCGCGAAAACTTTTGTAGGAGTGCGGTAGCCTGAGTATTCCAGCGTAGCAGGCCAGAATAGCGCATGGAAATACAGAATGTCTTTGCCGATGAAATGGTAGAGCTCAGTCTTGCTGTCGTTGTTCCAGTATTCGTCGAAATCCAGCCCGGTACGGGCGCACAGATTCTTGAAGCTGGCCATGTAGCCTATGGGGGCATCCAGCCAGACATAGAAGTATTTGCCGGGCGCATCAGGGATCTCGAAACCGAAGTAGGGCGCATCGCGCGAGATATCCCAATCAGAAAGCTTGTTGTCGCTGGCTTCGCCCAGCCATTCGTTCATCTTGTTGGCGGCTTCCGCTTGCAGCGTGCCGGAACGTGTCCATTGCTTAAGGAAATCTGCACATTCCGAAAGCTTGAAGAAATAATGTTCGGTTTCCTTGCGCACCGGTGTCGCGCCGGAAACAGCGGAATATGGTTTGATGAGCTCGGTTGGGCTGTAAGTCGAACCGCACACCTCACAGGAATCGCCGTATTGATCTTTGGAGTGGCACTTGGGGCATTCGCCCTTGATGAAGCGATCCGGCAGGAACATATTCTTAACCGGGTCGTAATACTGTTCTATGGTGCGTACCGCGATCTTGCCATCGGCTTTGAGTGCCTTGTAGATGCGGCTCGACAGCTCGCGGTTCTCTTCCGAGTTGGTTGAGTAGTAATTGTCGAACTCCACCAGAAACTCACGAAAATCATCCGTATGTTCTTTGTGTACGCGCGCGATCAGTTGCTCCGGGGTGATGCCGTCCTTTTCAGCCTTCAGCATGATAGGCGTGCCATGGGTATCGTCGGCGCAGACGTAATGACAGGTGCGGCCTTGCATTTTGTGGAAGCGCACCCAGATATCTGTCTGGATATATTCCACCAGGTGACCAAGGTGGATGCTGCCATTGGCGTAGGGCAATGCCGAGGTGACGAGGATTTTGCGTGACATGTTCAATGACAAAGTTTCAAGAATGCGACATTTTAACAGGCTGCGGGCAAATGACGCAGCTTGTCATCTGGGTTAAAATATATACTTGATTTAATTAGTCAGGAATTATCTGTTTATGTCGCTCACAGAACCACAAATCCAAGCTGCTTTAAAACAAGTCATCGACCCCAATACCGGCAAGGATCTCGTATCCGGCAAGTCGGTAAAAGAGATACAGATTGATGGCAACAATGTAGCACTGGAAATCGTATTGGGTTACCCGTCGTCAGGTGTGGCAGAACACATCAAGACGCTGGTGACAGACCAGTTGAAAACGCTGGAAAGCATAGGCAGGATATTTGTTGCAGTCAGCCACAAAGTCGCTGCGCATACGGTACAGCGCGGCGTACAGATGATCCCTAATGTCAGGAACATCATCGCGGTGGCATCCGGCAAGGGCGGGGTGGGAAAATCCACCACTGCAGTCAATCTTGCCCTGGCATTGGCTGCTGAGGGTGCCGCCGTGGGTATTCTGGATGCCGATATTTATGGCCCATCTCAACCTACCATGCTGGGCATTGCAGCCAGTCGTCCTGAAAGCAGCGACGGCAAAACCATGGAACCCATGCAGGCATTTGGCGTTCAAGCCATGTCTATCGGTTTCTTGATAGATCAGGATACGCCGATGGTATGGCGCGGCCCCATGGTGACAGGTGCGCTTGAACAATTACTCAGAGAAACAAAGTGGCGCGACCTGGATTATCTGATCGTCGATCTGCCGCCTGGCACCGGCGATATTCAATTGACCTTGGCCCAAAAAGTACCGGTAACCGGCGCGGTGATCGTCACCACACCGCAGGATATTGCCTTGCTGGATGCGCGTAAGGGATTGAAAATGTTTGAGAAGGTCGGCGTGTCCATTCTCGGTGTGGTTGAAAACATGAGTACCCACATCTGTTCCAATTGCGGTCACGAAGAACATATCTTTGGTGCTGGGGGCGGTGCCAGGATGTGCAAGGACTTTGAAGTGGAATTACTGGGTAGCTTGCCTCTGGATATTCAGATCCGTGAGCAGACCGATGGTGGGAAACCTACCGTGGTGGCTGACCCTGATGGCAAGATCACCGCCAGTTATCGTCAGATCGCGCGTCGTATCGCGGTCAAGTTATCAGAACAAAGTGTGGATCACAGCAGCAAGTTCCCGAACATTGTGATTCAGAATACCTGATGCAGATGGACCTGGTGTAGTGGAAAATAAAAAAGCCGGAAATTCCGGCTTTTTTATTGAGCGCTTAAGCACTTAGAAGTGATAAGTAAAGCGCAGTTCATGGAAGTTGATGCCAGGGTTAGGTGTATCTATGCTGGCATTGGACAAATGCTGATAGCGGTAACCAAGGTCGTATTCAGCCTTGTCGCCAAAACGGAAGCCTGCGCCAACGTGGTCACCAAACTGGAAATTGGTACTGAAAACACGATGGTTGGTAATATTCTTCTCGGTCAGTATGTGTGCGCCCACGGCAAACTCGGCATAAGGCACAAAGCCGGAGCTGGCATTAGCCTGTAAACGGAAAACCGGGGTGATACTGAAATCGCCGATGTCGTCGTCACCTGAGTGCCAATAGCCAGCCTGTGCATCCCAATAGCCGCCCAGATAAAAGTTACTGGTTTCGAACCACTTGACGCCCCAATCCCACTGCACGCCGATGCGAGCCAGGCCGACATCACCATCATCATTTGGTGAATAGCCGCCTTCGATCGAGACGCTATCGATGCCCAAATCCAGCGCTTGAGCCGGTAGGTTGTAGAATGCAAGCAGCGCAGCGACCAGTAGTGTGTATCTTTTCATTATTATTAATCCCTAAATTGCGTAAAAGTAGGCAAAATTTAGCTTATTTCCAATAAGATAGCAACTGCATTTTAGCCAAAAAACCATGAAATCAATTTCCTCGCGTGACAATGTCTTATTTAAGCAACTAAAAAAGTTGACGAGCTCTGCACGCGAACGGCGCCAGTGCGGTAAGACCTTGCTGGACGGCATTCATCTGCTTGAAGCCTACCGTGCGTCGGGCGGTGTCGCAGAGTGGGTGGTGGTGGCCGAAGGCGCGGCGCTGCAGGACGAGATACAGGTGATTTTGCAACAAATCAGTTCATGGCCTATGCTCACCATCGCGGATAACCTTTTTGCCGAGATCTCTCCGGTGGATTCCCCTACCGGCATTCTTGCGATGATCGCAATCGCGCCCGTTGCAATGCCGGAGGATAACGATTTTGTGCTATTGCTGGAGGATATCCAGGATCCCGGGAATGTTGGAGCCATCCTGCGTTCGGCAGCGGCAGCAGGAGTGAGTACGACATACCTATCTACAGCGTGCGCCGATGTCTGGTCGCCCAAAGTATTACGCAGTGCTATGGGAGCGCATTTTTCACTGGCAATGGTTGAGCGCGCGGATCTGTCGCAAGTGGCAAAACAATTTGCGGGCAAAGTGTTGGCAACCGTGCCGAATGCAGAACAATCTATCTTTGCGCTTGACCTGACCGGCAGTGTGGCGTTTTTGGTGGGGAACGAAGGGGCAGGTCTTTCAGCAGAGTTGCAAGCTTGCGCCAATGGGCTTGTGCATATTCCCATGCGGCCTGCAATGGAATCGCTCAACGTGGCAGCTGCGACTACGGTTTGTCTGTTTGAGCGTGTGCGTCAGTGTCTGGTGTGATTGCGCTAGCTGGATAGATTCGTTGATTGAATCGCGGCACTGCATCCAGTTGCCAGTGCGCTTTTGCCCAAGACCATACTTCCTTGATTGAACCATGCAGTAGCGCATCAGGCGGCTGCTGACCCAGAAACTCAAGTGCCTGATATAACAGCGGAACGGCCTTGGAGGTGTCAAGCGGCGCTGCCAGCGTTTGTTTACTTAACTTTTCCCCATGCGCATTCACTGCCACCGGCAAATGCGCGTAGCGTGGCGTGGGTAAGCTGAGCAATCGTTGCAGATAGATCTGGCGCGGTGTAGAGGCCAGCAAGTCAGCACCGCGTATGACGTGTGTAATGTTTTGAAATGCGTCGTCTACCACCACTGCAAGCTGGTAAGAATAGAACTGGTCTGCCCGTTTCACTACAAAATCGCCGATGTCACGTTGTAGTACCTGTGATTGGCGGCCTTGTATCAGGTCATCGAAAGCGAACTGTTGCAGGTCAGTGCGTATTCTCCATGCACCGGATAGCTGCGGGTCATGCTTTGCGTAGCGGCAGGTTCCAGGGTATATCGCGCCCTCTATCCCTTGCAGTGCAGAGTCTGCGATCTCCTTGCGCGAACAGGTACAGCGGTAAGTGTAGTCATGGAGCATATGCAACGCTTGTTCATAAGCTTGTGCGCGCTGGCTTTGATAGATGACGGGCTCATCCCACTCCAAACCAAATGCTTCCATTGTCGTCAGAATATGGTCGGCTGTGCCGGGTGGTTCGCGCGGCGGATCCAGATCTTCCATGCGTACCAGCCATTTGCCATGATTTGCCTTGGCGTCCAGATAGCTGGCGACTGCAGCAAGCAGCGAGCCGAAATGCAAAGGGCCGGTTGGGGAAGGAGCGAATCTGCCGCGGTACATCGGATGGTCGATTCTAATGGAGGTCTAAGAAACTACTCTAATGAATGGTATGCAGAGTAAAGTCGCGATGCGGGGGAATATTCAGATGTTCGACATTGTCGCCAAGTAGGGTCAGGCTGCATTGCAACCGGTCGCTACCGGTGTCGCTCACTTCAAAAGCATAACTACGTTGCAAGCGCATTCTGCCTCTGGCATCGCGTGCAGCCCATAAATGCGTAATGGCGACCGTCTCGTCCAGCAGTTGCAGGTTATCCAGTTCTGCAGCCTGACGGCCTGCATTGATGGCCAGTTCACGCACGCGCAAACTATCCAGCCAGAACCAGCCGCCGAGAATGGTTAGCAGCAGCAACACGGTTTCCAGAGAAAAATCCATCAATAGCAGTGCTTGAACAGCGGCTTATGCGAACAGGGTGGCGCGCGTTTCCTGAGTTGGCATGGTGAGCAATACTTCCATATCCAGAACCAGAACAATGGAGCCGTCGCCAGTGAGCGTAGCGCCGGCGATCCCTTTTGGTTTGATGTCTTGCAAAGATTTGATCACCACATCGGATTGGCCGATGAAGCTATCCACCGCCATGATGAATGTGGTTTCACCTGAAGTGATCAGGATGCCGAAAGAAGGCACCGACATTTCCTGCCAGCCGATCAAACTGGCAAGTGTACGGATGGGGAGCACTTCCTCGCGCACCACCATGGTCGCTTTTCCGGAAACTTGCTGCACGTCTCCTGCGCGAATAGGAATGATTTCGCGCACCATGGAAAGTGGTACGGCAAACGGCTGTTCGCCAAGGCGTACCATCAGTACCGGCAGAATGGCCAGTGTGAGTGGCAAAGTGATGCGGAATACGGAGCCTTTTCCTACCACTGAAGTGATATCTATGCGGCCATTCAGCTTCATGATGTTGGTTTTCACCACATCCATGCCTACGCCGCGACCGGACACGTCGGAAATTTGTTCCTTGGTGGAGAATCCGGGCAGGAAGATCAGTTGCCAGCTTTGGCGGTCATCCAGTGTATTCGCCGTTTCTGCATCTATCAGGCCTTTTTCCACTGCTTTGTTGCGTATGATATCCGGACGTATGCCGCGGCCATCGTCCACGATCTCGATAACGATGCTGTCGCCGATCTGCTCTGCTGAAAGATTGATCAGGCTCTTGAGTGGTTTGCCCGCGGCTTTGCGTTCTTCCGGGCTATCCACACCGTGATCTACCGCGTTGCGTATCAAGTGCACCAGCGGGTCATTCAGATCCTCGATCATGGTCTTGTCGATTTCGGTCTCTTCACCGATCAGCACCAGTTCCACATCTTTACCCAGTTGGCGCGCCAGATCTCGAGCCAGACGCGGGTATTTCTGGAACAGTCGTCCGATAGGCTGCATCCGCGTTTTCATCGCGGCGCTTTGCAAGTCGCCTACCAGCAAGTCAAGCTGGCTTACCGTTTCATCCAGTTGCTTGATGGTGTCGCTGTCCAGCTTACCTTGCATCATGGAGGTACGAATAGAGGTCAGCCGGTTCTTGACCAGGCCTATTTCTCCTGACAGGTTCAATACCTGATCCAGGCGCGCGGTATCCACGCGTATCGTCGTGTCTTTTGCCGCGGCAGCAGGTGCAGCAGCGGTTTTGGTTGCGGGTCGAGCCGCAGGTGCCGGTGCCAGTGCGGCGGCGGCAGGTGAGGTGATTGCAGGCGGAGCGCTAGATACAGCGGCAGGCGGTGCAATAGCTGCCGAAGCAACCAGTCCAGCAGCCACACTGTGTGCTGCATTTTCGCCCAGCAACCCCTTGTACAATGCGTTCCAGTCTGGTTCTCCGCTTGCCCCGGCAGCAGTCAGAACTGCGGCAGCCGGTGAAGTAGGCGGCATCACTTGTACAGGGGCAGCGGCAGGAGCCGGGGCAGCCTGACCGGAAATCAAACCTTCGATTGCTGCCAGAACAGCAGGATCAGCTGGAGACGGTTGGCGCGCTTGCGATAAATCAGCAAACATTTCGCGCACGATCCCTGTTGCAGCCATGATGACATCCATGATGGATGCATCAAGCGCCATTTGCCCGTTACGTAATTTATCGAAAAGATTTTCCGTGCGATGGCATATTTTCACCATTTCAGTCGCATTGAGGAAGCCGGCGCCACCTTTGATGGTATGAAAACCACGGAAGATCTCATTGAGGAGATTCTTATCGTCAGGAGTTTTTTCCAGATCCACCAGTTTGTTATCTACATTAGATAACAAATCAGAAGCTTCCGTCAGGAAGTCCTGAAGCATGTCCTCCATGCCGGCAAAATCACTCATGTGCTTTCCTTCAGTGACTAGTGGTTAGAAGCCCAGACTACTCAAGGCGGTTTTAATCTGGTCCGGATTGGCATTGCTTGGCACATCGCCCGCTGCTTTTTTAGCAGCGTCCGGTGCATTTGCGGCCAGCGCTTGTACCAGCTTGATTTCAAGCTGCAGCACGGAGTCGGCCAGCTTTTTCAATATGGCAGGATCTAATGTAGTGGCGTCTGCCAGTTGCGAATTGGCAGATTTGGTTTTAAGTGGCACATCTTGCAGATAGGCACGCGTCTCGCCAACCAGCCCCTTGAATTCATCAACACTCAACTTACCATCCATCAGTTGCTGCCATTTACCGGAGAGCTGGCCTGAGCCGCTATCGAGCGCATCCTGTAGCGGCTTCACCCCACTGAGCGCAGCACGGGCTTTGTCCGCTTGGGCTTGCAATTGACTGATTTTATCGTGCCCGATATCCCTCAGTGCATCATGCAGCTGACGCGTCGCCTGGCCGAGTTGCGAAAACAGGTCGCCACTAGCCGCTACTGCGGCTGGTGCTGCAGCCGGAGCGGCCACTGGTGCCGGTTCCGGTGCTGGTGGAGTAAAGTTGGTACCGGCGATACTATCGAATAGCGCTTCTAGGTCGTCTGCATTTGCGTCATCGCTCACGTCGTGCTCCTTAAAGGCCTAGTTTTTCAAAAATGCGATTGAGCTTTTCTTCAAGGGTAGTGGCAGTGAATGGTTTCACGATATAGCCATTGGCGCCCGATTGAGCAGCTGCCACAATGTTCTCTCTTTTTGCTTCGGCGGTCACCAGCAGTACCGGCAGATCTTTGATCATGGGATCCTGACGAATATTCTTCAGTAGTTCCAGTCCCGTCATATTCGGCATATTCCAGTCGGTGACCACAAATTCAAAGCGTCCGCTTTGCAATTTATTCAGTGCCGCCACACCATCTTCGGCTTCTTCCACATTGGTGAAGCCCAGTTCCTTGAGTAGGTTGCGTATAATTCTGCGCATGGTCGAAAAATCGTCCACTACCAAGAATTTCATGTTTTTATCAGGCATTTAAAAGCTCCATTTGATTCTTTAATATTGACCACATTAGTTTAATTATGCCAGAAGCGGCCGCAAAGTTTCCGCTAATGCAGTGGGGTCAAATTTAGGTACATAAGTGTCTACGCCTGATTGTAATCCCATATTGCGATTGGCTTGTGAAGATAATGAAGAGTGCATCACTACCGGAATTCCATCGAAGCGGCGATCAGCTTTGATATTTTTGGCCAGTACATAGCCATCCATTTCGGGCATTTCTGCATCGGTGAGTATCAAACGCAGCGCCTGATGCAGTGGGCGATTCTCCTGTTGCGCGCGGGCGGCCATGGCTTTAAGTTTTTCCCATGCTTCCGCACCGTTATTTGCCTGCTGGTGCTTGACAGCCATTTTGTCCAGCACGGTGATAATGGATTTACGCGCGACTGAGGAATCATCAACAAAGAAAACATAGCGATCATCATTGGATTCGATCGCAGCGATTTCGGGGATGGTTTCCTCGCCTATGGTCAATGCCAGCAGTTGTTCCACGTCCAGTATGGAAACCAGACGGCCATCCGGTAATTCCGTAATTGCAGTCACCATGCCCTCATTACCGCCCAGCATGTTTTGCGGTGGTTTGATCTTGTCCCAATCCACGCGGATGATGCGATCCACATTGTGTACCAGGAACCCTTGCGTATGCTTGCTGAATTCGGTGACGATGAGTGTCTCATTGCTGCAAATAGAGTTACTGTTCAGGCCGATAAAGCTGGAAAGTGCGATGACCGGGATGATATTGCCGCGCAGTGAAATGAAGCCTCTTACGCCATTGGGCACATTCGGCGTTTGCGTGATGACCGGTGTTTGCGTCACTTCACGAACTTTAAACACATTGATACCGAAGATCTCATGACCACCCAACGAAAACAGCAATACCTCCATTTTATTGGAGCCTGCCAATTTGGTGTGGCCTTCAATAGTCTCCATCAGGCTGCTGTCTTCTTGGTCGGACATACTTGGACTCCGTTGCTCTATGGCTACTGCGCTGGAACTAATAAACGCGTGAGCACTTCTGCTAGTTTATGCGGTTCAAATTTTGGTACATATTCATCCACGCCTACCGATTTACCCAATTGCTGGTTGGCATCACTGGACAAGGATGAATGCATCAGTACCGGAATGCCGGCGAATCGTGGATCACCCTTGATGTTGCGGGTAAGAACATAGCCATCCATTTCAGGCATTTCCACATCGGTCAGCACCAGTTGGATGTAATCGGTCACTTTCTGATCCAGCACTTCGGCGCGACTGGCTATTTTGCCCAGTTCCTGCCAGGCTTCCTTGCCATTGGTGGAGTAAACGAATTTAACCCCCAAGGCATTCAACGTTCTTTCGATTTGTTTGCGTGCCACCATGGAGTCGTCGGCAAAGAATATGGTACGGTTTTCGGCAGTGATCGGTTTGATCGAGGCCAAAGCCGCATCATCGGCATAGCTGGAGGTCTCAGCCAGTATCTTTTCCACATCCATCATCATCACGATGCGGCCGTCTTTCAATTCGGTGACTGCGGTAATCAATCCACCCATCTGGGCAGTGAGCATGTCCGGAGGCACTTTCATCGCCGACCAGTCTATACGCAATATGGTGTCGACACTTTCAACCAGGAATCCCTGGGTATGCCCGTTGTATTCGGTGACGACCATGATCTCGGGCGCTTTGCTGTTCTGAATGCCGACATAACGCAATAAATCGACCACCGGAACCAGTGAGCCACGAAGGCTTACCATGCCTTCTACCGAAGGTGGCATATCGGGGGCGTGGGTGATCTCAGGGACACGCATGACTTCGCGCACTTTGAACACATTGATGCCGAATGTTTCCTCACGACCGGTGCGCTCGTCCTTACCCAACGAAAATAGCAGCATTTCCAGCTTGTTAGAGCCGGCCAGCTTGGTACGAGCGTCAATACGTTTTAATAATTCGGACATCTATATTTGACCCCATATACAGATTTTGTTGACATCAGATTCCACACCCGGCAAAGCGTCTAAGCCACAATGATGCATTCTAATTATGCACCGGAATGTGTCAACTGTGAATTTTCCTTTTCCCCACTGTCGGCAATCCGATCTAACCCTTGCAATACTAGCATACTCGCCGCTTCCATTTGCTCTAGTGCTGCGATGGCTTGGTCGGTCTTGTTTTCGTAAAAGAAACTTAACGCAGCTTTGGCTTGCGTGTAAACATTGATGTGAGGCTGGTCCACGTCCTTATATCCTGCCAGATGAGAAAAATCCTCTTTGCCTCTGCCCTGGTAATACCATTTACCAAAGCGACTGGTGATATGTGTTGGCAGGTCTTCTACCTTTTTATCGGAGATCCCCAGCAACACTTTATAGATATCGAATTTCAGGATCAGGTAATCGACTTTGATCACTTCTAAAAAGCTGCGTAATGAATTTGAGGCGATGGCGCATTCAAGCGAATGAGCCAGCCCGCGCAGGGTTTGCATATCGCCTGTTGCCGAGATACCGTCCTGGCTGAATTTTTCAGCATCTGCTGAGCTTTCCAGCATTTGCGTTTTGGCTTGCAAGGTTTCTTGCTGAATACTGGTCACCAGTTCGGAGATGTCACTGGTGGCCTGAGTGGTGCGCGCAGCCAGATTGCGCACCTCGTCGGCTACGACTGCAAAGCCCCGCCCTTGTTCTCCGGCGCGGGCAGCCTCGATTGAAGCGTTAAGTGCCAATAGATTTGTCTGGTCTGCGATCTCCTTGATCATGCCGATGATGCCGCTGATCTGCATCGCGCGTTGACTCAGACTTTCTGCGCATACAACGGTCACTTGCGTATGCTCGGACATCTCATGCAGGTTCTGTGCGATCTTTTCCATCGACTTGCGGCTGGTGTCAGAAGTCTCAGCTGCCTGTACCGCTTCTTTCTCGCCGCTTTTCATCTTCACCACCAAACCGAACAGTGATTTCTGAAAATCGGTGAAAGAAGTACTGAATGAAGACATGTTGACAAACAGGCCTTGATACATGGCCAGCAGCTTCTTTTGCCGCA
>Ga0265331_10002962_pt1 | contig 11170 bp, 7 predicted proteins | sample 41923metaG_FD_202088 | JGI IMG/M metagenome (GOLD analysis project Ga0265331, IMG submission 202088) | Rhizosphere microbial communities from Carex aquatilis grown in University of Washington, Seatle, WA, United States - 4-19-23 metaG | ecosystem: Host-associated > Plants > Roots > Rhizosphere >...
GAACGGCTCTGGAAACGTCGGGGCGAAGGGCTCCTGGTTGCGGCCGACCGTCTCCTGCAGGAACAGGTCCTCGTCGATCGAAGGGGAGGAGCGCATCGGGCGGCGGCGGCCCTCCCGCGCGGGCGCCTGCGGGTCGTTGGGCACGATTGGCGGCGCGGCCTGGGGCGCGGGATTTGCGAACGGCGCGGGTGCTGCGGCGCGCGCTGGCGCGGCCGGCTCCTCACGCAGGTTCAGAGCCTCCTGGATCGCCGACATCGCCGCTTCGGTCGGGTCCTGAATTCGCCTCGGGTTATTCGCCATGACTGTCCGTCCGCGCCCTCAACTCGTGTACTCTGGGATCGCTGCCCGGACGGGGTCTGACCCTCGGGCCGCACTCGGTACGTGCGTAAATTGCTGATCCCCTCCCGTATCGGTCCCCGGCGGACGTCTGCCGTCTGGCCAGAGGACCCGCCGCAAACCCATCCTAACGCCCTCACCGACCAAATGAAACCGTGTTGGGTAACCTCCCTTTAATCATCGTTAACGCCACCGCGGCGGGGTGCCGCGCGGGGCGTCCGCGCGGTGGACGAGTGGGTCGCGCCGTCTTCTTCCAATGCCCGAACGCGGCCTGCGACTCGTTAGCATGTGATTAACCACTCCCGTGGTCGGATCATGGCGTTGGCGCGGACATTTACCCGATCTTGGCGGCCACCATGGCAGGGTGGCCGCATAAGGGCCGAACACGGCTCATGGGGGACGGCATCATGCAGTTGGAAGCTTTGCGACCCATCACGCTCACCGAGGCACCCTCGCTCGCGCCGGACGACCGGCCGATCGACCTCGTCCACCTCGCTCGCATGACGCTCGGCGAGCGCAGCCTGGAGCGCGAGGTGCTGCAACTGTTCGATCGCCAGTCGACGCTCCTGGTCGCGCGCATGCGCAGCGCCCCGCCGGCGGCGATCGCGGCGCTCGCCCACACGCTCAAAGGCTCCGCGCGCGGTATCGGCGCCTGGCGCGTCGCGCGCGCGGCCGAGGCGCTGGAGCTCGCCGGCGCCGACAATGGCGCGGCGCTCGATGCGCTCGCGGCGACCGCCGACGAGGCACGCGCCGTGATCGCGGAGCTGCTCAGGGCGAATTGAGCGGCGACGCTCGGTCCGGCATTGCTGGAATTTGCTCCCGGAGGCGCGAGCCGTTATGAGGGAGGCCGCCGGCCGGCTCGGCCGGCGTTTTTCGCTCAGTCCTCGGTCGCCACGCCCAAAAATCCGATGCCCAAAATCACCTACATCGATTCCGACGGTACCACGCGCACGGTCGACGCCGAGGCTGGCGCGACCGTGATGGAAAGCGCGATCAAGAACGGCGTGCCCGGCATCGAGGCCGAGTGCGGCGGGGCCTGCGCCTGCGCCACCTGCCACGTCTATGTGGAAGAGGAGTGGCGCGAGAAGGTTGGCGGCCCCTCGCCGATGGAAGAGGACATGCTCGACTTCGGCTATGACGTGCGGCCGAACTCGCGGCTCTCCTGCCAGATCAAGGTGACCGACGCGCTCGACGGCCTCGTGGTGCGGGTGCCGGAGCGGCAGGCGTAAGGGGGCGAATAGCGAATAGCGAATAGCGAATAGAGCTAAGGCGCCGGCCTGATCTACTCACCATTCGCTACTCGCCATTCGCTATTCGCAGCTTCTCCAGCCGCGCCACCACCTCCTCCGGCAGCGGCCGCGCCTTGCGCGTGCCGGCATCGATCATCACCATCGTGGCGCGCGCGGTCGCCGCGCACGCGCCCTCGTGGAAGATCGCCTGCGCGAAGGTGTAGGACGAGCGCCCGATCTCGGCGATGCCGGTCCCGATCTCGACCGCGCCCGGCCAATGCAACTCCTTGAGAAAGTTGATGTCGAGGCGCGCGAGCACCGAGGTGGTGCCGGGCGGGCGAAGCTGGTTCCCCGGCTCGCGCAGCAGCATCACCCGCCCGGTCTCGAAGAAGGTCGCGAAAACCGTATTGTTGACATGGCCTTGCGGGTCGAGGTCGCCGAACCGGATGATGTCATGGGTGCGGCCGGGGTAGTGTTCCAGGGACGGCAGGACGCGCGGCGGTGTTGCGGCGGGACGGTCGTTCAAGGATGAAATCTCCAAACCTTCCAGAGCCATAAGCAAAATCTGCTACGGATCAAGGTGAACGGCGCCGCAGCCCGGATTTTCTCTTTTCCCTCGGGCTTTCGCCCGCTAGACAGGCGCCGACCGAAAAGTTGCAAGAGTTCCGGAAGGTATTTGCCGTGCTGACCAAGACCGACGTGATCAAGACCGACGCGCTCATCATCGGGGCGGGCCCGGTCGGGCTGTTCGCCGTGTTCGAGCTCGGGCTGCTCGACATGAAGGCGCACCTCGTCGACATCCTCGACAAGGTCGGCGGCCAATGCGCCGAGCTCTATCCGGAAAAGCCGATCTACGACATTCCCGGCATCCCGGAGATTTCCGGGGCGGGCCTGACCGAAGCCCTGATGGCGCAGATCAAGCCGTTCAATCCGACGTTCCATCTCGGCGAGATGGTGGAGACGATCGAGAAGATCGGCGATCCGCTGTTTCGCGTCACCACCGACCGCGGCCAGGTGTTCGAGGTCAAGGTGATCGTGGTGGCCGCCGGCGGCGGCTCGTTCCAGCCCAAGCGCCCGCCGATCCCCGGCATCGAGGCCTATGAGGCGAAATCGGTCTATTACGCGGTGCGCCAGATGGAGACGTTCCGCGGCAAGCGGCTCCTGATCGCGGGCGGCGGCGATAGCGCGCTCGACTGGACGCTCAACCTCGCGCCGCTCGCGAGCCATCTGACGCTGCTGCACCGCCGCTCCGAATTCCGCGCCGCGCCCGACAGCGTCAACAAGATGATGGCGCTGGTCGCCGAGGGGAAGATCGACTTCGTGGTCGGTCAGGTGAGCTCGCTCGAAGGCGCCGACGGACAGGTCTCCAAGGCCATCGTGAAGACCAATGACGGCTCGGACTTCCACATCGCGTGCGACGCGATCCTGCCGTTCTTCGGGCTGACCATGAAGCTCGGCCCGGTCGCCACCTGGGGCATCAATCTGCAGGGCAATCTGATCCCGGTCGACACCGAAAAATTCGAGAGCAACGTGCCGGGCATCTTCGCGGTCGGCGACATCAACACCTATCCGGGGAAGCTCAAGCTGATCCTGTCCGGCTTCCACGAGGTCGCGCTGATGTCGCAGCGCGCGCACCGCTACGTCTACCCGGACAAGCGGCTCGTGTTCCAATACACGACGTCCTCGACCAGCCTGCAGAAGAAGCTCGGCGTGGCGTAGGGCGCGTCGGCGCAGAGGGAAGGACCCATGGTCCAGGCGAGACGGCTCGGCTATGCGGTGCTCGCAACGCCCGACCTCGACCGGCAGGTTGATTACTACTGCGACGTGCTCGGACTTGTGCTTGTCACGCGCGACGCCAGCCATGCCGTCCTTGCGACGCGCCAGGGGGTCGAGACGCTCGTGCTCAAGGCCGGCGCCGCGCCGGAGCTGCTTGGCCTCGCGTTCCAGGTCTCGCCCAAGACCGACCTCGACGAAGCGTGCGCGGCGGTGCGCGCGAAGGGCCTCGAGGCGACGGTGCGCGGCGGCCAGACGCCGGGCATCGCGCGCGTGCTCGCCTTCAGCGATCCGAAGGGCACCGAGATCGAATTGTTCGCTGATTTTGCGTTCGCGCAGACGCCGCCCGGCGAGCACGGGATCAGCCCGCTCAAGCTCGGGCACGTCGCGTATTTCGTCACCGACGTGATGGCGATCACCCGCTTCTATGAAGACGTGCTCGGCTTTCGCCGCTCCGACTGGCGCGGCGAGGGCTCGATGTTCATGCGCTGCGGGACCGATCACCACACGGTCAATTTCTTCCGCCGCGACAAGGCCGAGCTCGCGCATCTCGCCTTCGAGGTGAAGGACTGGCCGGAGCTTGCGCGTGCGTCCGATTATTTGTGGCGGCGCAAGATCATTCTCGACTGGGGACCGGCGCGTCATCACATCGGCCACAACATGGCCTGCTATCACCGCAATCCGGACAATGTGCGGATCGAGCTCTACACCGAGATGGACCAGATGAAGGACGAGGAGCTTGGGTTCTTCGATCCGCGTCCCTGGCACGAGGACCGGCCGCAGCGCCCGAAGGACTGGCCGGCCGGGACCACGCGCAATCAGTGGATCCCGAACGTGCCGTGATCGGGCGGACGTGGCAGCGCGCAGAGCTCTCGCGACGAAATTCGAAGGTTACGGTCGCGACGGGCTGTTCAAGTCGTCGCGGGTGGGTCATCCTGACGGCACGCGACACAAAAAAAGATGCGCGCTGGGGAGGATACCATGGCTCAAACCATCGAGGGCTTTGTCGGAACGTCATTGGATACGGCGAAGATCTCGCCGCTGCATCGCAGAGTGATCGCGCTCATCGCGGCGGGATATTTCTTCGACGTCATCGATTTCACCGTGTTCGGCTCGCTCGTTCCGTTCATCCTCCAATCCAAGTTCGCCACGGGGGCCGAAGTCGCCGCGATCGGCAGCGCGGCCATTTTCGGCATGTTCATCGGCACCGCCGGCCAGGGCGAGTTCAGCGACCGGTTCGGCCGCCGGTTCATCTATCAGTTCAACCTGCTCCTGTTCGGCGTCTTCACGATCCTCGGAGCGTTCGCCCCGAGCGTCACGTTGATGATCGTGTGTCGCTTCATAGCCGGAATCGGACTTGGCGCCGAGCAGCCGCTCGCCTTCGCCTATGCGGGCGAGTATGCGCCGAAGGCGATACGCGGCCGTATCCTCGCGATCGTCCATTTCATCGGCGGCGCCTGCGTGTGGCCGATCGGAACGGCGGTCGTGCTGGCGTTCGGTGCGCTCATGACCGATGCTGAGTATGTGTGGCGCGGCGTCTGGCTCGTCATCGGCATCGGCGCGCTGATCGTTTGGGTGTTCCGCTTCACGCTGCCGGAATCGCCGCGCTATCTGGCGACGCATGGCCGCGGCCAGGAAGCGCTCGACGTACTCGCCCGGCTCGGCATCGCGGGACCCAAGGAGCAACTGTCGACCGACGTCGCGAGCAATACCAAGAGCGATCCGTTCGCCGTGGTGTTTACCCAGTTCCCGGTTCGCGTCGTCGCCGGCATGATCTGCTTCTCGGCGTTCTTCGGCGTCGCCATCGGGCTCGGCGCCTGGCTGCCGAACATCATGAACGCGAAGGGATTCAACATCACCAAGTCGCTGCAATATACGCTCGCGATGAACTTCGCCGTGCCCTGCGCGAGTCTGTTCATGATGTACGCGCTCGACAAATACGGCCGCAAGATCACGTCGGTCTGCGCCTTCGTCTGCGCCGGATTGATGGCGATCGTGTTTGCCAATGCCGGTACGCCGACCGAGCTGATCGTCGCCGGTTTCATCATGATCTTCTTCGTCCAGGTCGCCGGCAATTCGATGCAGATCTTCGCCTCGGAGGTGTTTCCCACCAACGCGCGGGCATCCGGCTTCGGCTGGGCCGCGGGCGTCGGCCGGCTGGCGACGGCGTTCATCATGCCGACGATCTTGTGGGTGCAGAACGGCTGGGGCCTGACGACGGTCTTCGTCTGCCTTGCGACCTTCCTGGTGATCGCCGCGGCTGCGGTGACGCAGCTTGGTCCGGAGGCGAAGCAGAAAGGTCTCGACGAGATCGCGGCGCCGACAGGCTGAGATCGCCTGAAGGACGCGGAACTCGGCTCTTTCGGTCCGCGTCGCTGGCACGCGGATCGGAGACCACGGCTGCGTCCGTGTCGACGCGCGCTTCAGCATTGCCTTCGGCGGCCCGCCTTCGAGCTGCGTCCTCCACCATGTCATCCCATTTGGGATGGGCGCCGAATTGCCCGCGCGCCCCAGGCCGCATCGAAACACGAGTAAGTAATATTACTTAGTATAGATCAGTAGATATTTATAATTGTTGTTATATATCCGCAGCTATTTGTTATTTACGTTTCTGATCCCCAAGCTGAATCTAGAAATTATTTGGCACCAATCATTGGCATCGGACTTTTTTATTACGCGCTCGCCCTCATGAGGCTCGCACACATCTTTTCAGGACTAGGAAAATCAAATGGCAATTTTGACCGTCGGCCCCACCTCAACGTTTCCGACCATCGCGGCCGCCATGGCGGCTGCCGGCACGGGCGACATCCTTTCGCTGGAGGCCGGCTACGGCAACGAAAACGCCACGGTCACGGTCGACGGCCTCTCATTCGACGGCGGGCCGTCGTCGACCGACATCAACCTGCAGCTTGCCACCGGCGTCGGCGCGATCACGCTGCTCGGCACCGCGCCGATCAACGTCCTCGACGGGCCGGATGCCAACAGCATCGTCGGCAATGACGGCGACAACATCATCACGGTTTCGAGCGGCGTGGACGTGGTCAATGCCGGGAACGGAACGGATCGCCTGATCGTCGACTATGGGGCGGCCACGGCACCCATCACCGGCACTCTCGTCAACGTGACTGACGGGGGCACCCACGCCGTCACCTTCACGGGCGTGGAAAATTTCACGATCTCGACCGGCAGCGGCAACGATACGCTCACGGTCGCCGACGGTTTCAACGTGCTGAGCACCGGTGCCGGCAACGACACGATCACCGCGGGCAACGGCCACAACCTCATCGACGGCGGGATCGGCAACGACACCATCACGGCGGGCAACGGCGCCAACACGATCGACGGCGGCGCGGGCAATGACACCATCGTCGCCGGCAACGGCGGCAACACCATCAACGGCGGAGACGGGGACGACGGCATCACGACCGGATCCGGCAACGATGTCGTCAATGCGGGCCTCGGCAACGACACCGTCATCACCGGCGCCGGCAACGACGTCACCACGGTCAACGGCGGCATCGACACGGTCGACAGCGGCAGCGGAACCGACCGCCTGATCATCGACTATTCAAGTTCCACGACCAATGTGAACGGCGGCGTGACTGGCGGCACCCTCGCCGGCGGCTATGACGGCGCTTTCGCGGACGTGGCCGGAACCAGTTCGGTCGTTTTCCAGGCCACCGAGAACTTCACCGTCACCACCGGCATCGGCAACGACGTGATCGCAACCGGTGACGGCGCCGACGTGCTCGACGGCGGCGCGGGCAGCGATCAACTGAACGCCGGCGGCGGCGACGACACCCTCCTGATCGGGCTCGGCAGCGACGCGCTCGATGGCGGCGCCGGCACCGACACCGCGCTGTTCGACGGGGCGCGGGCAGACTATCAGATCACCGACCTCGGCGGCGGTGTCATCCAGAGCATCGATCTGCGCCCCGGCTCGCCCGACGGCACCGACACGCTGGTCAACATCGAAGGCTTCACCTTCACGGACGGCACTTTCGACGCGACCACGGTCCTGAACGATCCGCCGACGCTCGGCGGCGATCTCGGGATTTCGGTCCCCAACGGCGGCACGGTGGCTGTCACCACCGCCGACCTGACGGCGACCGATTCCGACAACACCAATGCGCAGCTCGTCTACACCGTCACCGGCACCCTGCACGGCACGGTCCTGGTCGGCGGTAGCGCAGCGGCGAGCTTCACCGAGGCAGACCTGGTCGCGAATGCCGTGTCGTTCCAGCACGACGGCAGCGCCACCAATGGCAGCTTCACGGTCTCGCTCACGGATGGAACGGCGACGCCGCAGATGGCGACGGTCCTCGCCGCCGTCGACCTTCCCGGCAACAACCCGCCGGTCCTCGGCGGCGACCTCGGGATCGCGGTGCCCAACGGCGGCACGGCGGTTGTCACCACCGTCGACCTGACGGCGACCGATTCCGACAACACCAATGCGCAGCTCGTCTACACCGTCACCGGTACCCTGCACGGCACGGTCCTGGTTGGCGGCATCGCGGCGGGTAGCTTCACCGAGGCAGACCTGGTCGCGAATGCCGTGTCGTTCCAGCACGACGGCAGCGCCACCAATGGCAGCTTCACGGTCTCGCTGACGGACGGGACGGCCGCGCCGCAGATGGCGACGGTCCTCGCCGCCGTCGACCTTCCCGGCAACAACGCGCCGGTCCTTGGCGGTGATCTCGGGATCGCGGTCCCCAACGGCGGCACGGTCATCGTGACCGCGGTCGACCTGACGGCGACCGACTCCGATAATACCAATGCGCAGCTCGTCTACACGGTCACCGGCGCCCTGCACGGCACGGTCCTGGTCGGCGGCAGCGCGGCGGCGAGCTTTACCGAGGCCGACATCCTCGCCAACGCCGTGTCGTTCCAGCATGACGGTAGCGCCACGAACGGCAGCTTCACGGTCTCGCTGACGGACGGAACCGCCGCGCCGCAGATGGCGACGGTCATCGCCGCCGTCGACCTTCCCGGCAACAACGCGCCGGTCCTCGGCGGCGATCTCGGGATCGCGGTCGCCAACGGCGGCACGGTCATCGTGACCCCGGTCGACCTGACGGCGACCGACTCCGACAACACCAATGCGCAGCTCGTCTACACCGTCACCGGTACCCTGCACGGCGCGGTCCTGCTCGACGGCGTCGCGGCGACGAGCTTTACCGAGGCCGACATCCTCGCCAACGCCGTGTCGTTCCACCATGACGGCAGCGCCACAGACGGGAGTTTCACGGTCTCGCTGACGGACGGAACCGCCGCGCCGCAGATGGCGACGGTCCTCGCCGCCGTCGACCTTCCCGGCAACAACGCGCCGGTCCTCGGCGGCGACCTCGGGATCGCGGTCGCCAACGGCGGCACGGTCATCGTGACCCCGGTCGACCTGACGGCGACCGACTCCGACAACACCAATGCGCAGCTCGTCTACACGGTCACCGGCGCCGTGCACGGCGCGGTCCTGCTCGACGGCAGCGCGGCGACGAGCTTCACCGAGGCCGACATCCTCGCCAACGCCGTGTCGTTCCACCATGACGGCAGCGCCACAGACGGGAGTTTCACGGTCTCATTGACGGACGGAATAGCGGCGCCGCAGATGGCGACGGTCCTCGCCGCCGTCGACCTTCCCGGCAACAATGCGCCGGTCCTTGGCGGTGATCTCGGGATCGCGGTCCCCAACGGCGGCACGGTGGTTGTCACCACCGTCGACCTGACGGCGACCGACTCCGACAACACCAATGCGCAGCTCGTCTACACCGTCACCGGCGCCGTGCACGGCGCGGTCCTGCTCGACGGCAGCGCGGCGACGAGCTTCACCGAGGCCGATCTCGCCGCGAACGCCGTGTCGTTCCACCATGACGGCAGCGCGACCGACGGCAGCTTCACGGTCTCGCTGACGGACGGAACGGCGGCGCCGCAGACGGCGACGGTCGACGCCACGGTTGGCGACTCGCCGCCGACCGACATCACGCTGTCGAACGCGACCATCGGCGAGTATAGCGCCGACGGAACAGTGGTCGGCACGTTCACGACGGCCGATCCAGACAGTGGCGACAGCTTCAGCTACGCGCTGCTCGATAATGCGGGCGATCGTTTCGCGATCAACGGCTCCGACCTCGTCGTCAAGAACTACATTCTCCTCGACTACGAGCAGCACAGCTCGCACTCGGTGGCGGTCGAGGTGACGGACTCCGCCGGCATGACCTTCGACAAAGACTTCACGATCGGCGTCAACGACATCAACCCGGAGACGGTCGGCGGGCCGGCGACGGACGACACCATCGTCGGCGGCGCGCTCGTCGACAACATCAATGGCGGCGGCGGCAACGACCTGGTGATCGGTGGCGCCGGCGGTGACTGGCTCGGCGGCGGTACCGGCGACGACCAGGTGATCGGCGGCGACGGCGCCGACGCGCTCTGGGGAGAGGACGGCAACGACCAGATCAGCGGCGGTCCCGGCGATGACGTGATTCTCGGTGGCGCCGGCAACGACATTCTCGGCGGCGACGACGGCAACGACGCGATCAACGCCGGCGACGGCAATGACACGATCTTTGGCGGGACCGGCGACGATCAGCTCGGCGGCGGAGCGGGCGACGACACCATCGTCGGCGGCGACGGCAATGACGCGATCTGGGGCGAGGACGGCAACGACATCATCAATGCCGGGCCGGGCAACGACATCGTGCTCGGCGGCGCCGGCAACGACCAGATCGGCGGCGGCACCGGCAATGACGATCTGCGCGGCGAAGCCGGCAATGACGTCATCTGGGGCGAGGACGGCGACGACATCATCACCGGTGGGACCGGCGACGACACGCTCATCGGCGGCGCGGGGCACGACACGTTCGTGTTCGCGCCGGGCGACGGCCACGACACTATCACGGACTTCACGGCGACCGGACCCGACAGCGACCATATCTGGCTCGCCGGCACCGACTTGCACAACTTCGCCGACGTGGTCAGCCACGAGAGCTTCAATCCCGCGACCGGCGCCACGACCATCAGCTACAACGGAACGAACACGATCACGATCAACAACCAGACGCAGGCTCAGCTCACGGTGGACCACTTCATCTTTGGGTGACGTCCGGACGCCGCGCGCCGCGACCTCGGCCGACGAGGACGCGGCCTAGCTTCCCGGCGCGTACTTGCCGGAAAGCTGCGGCGCGATCGGGTCGAGGCCCTTGTCCTGGCGCTCGAGCCGCGTCTCGCGCGACCAGGTGCGCTTGAGCGGATCGCGCACCGTGATGCGCAGGCGGCCGAGGCCTTGCGTCTCCAGCTCGACCACGTCGCCGTCGTGGAACGCGTTCAAGCCGCGATGATTGGTGCCGGTCGCCAAAATATCGCCCGGCTCGAGCGTGTGGATCGCGCTCACCCACTCGATGCAGCGCGGGATCTTGTGCGCCATGTCGCTGGAGGAGAATTTCTGCTTCACGGCGCCGTTGACCGTGAGCGTGACGGCCAGATTCTGCGGATCGGCGATCTCGTCGGCGGTCACGATGTAGGGGCCGATCGGCGCGAAGGTGTCGCGCGATTTCATCTGGTAGAACGTGTTGCCGGTCGGCGGCAGGCCGCGCGCCGAGCCGTCGATGAAGTTCATGTAACCGAACACATGGCTCATCGCGTCGGCGGCGGTAACGTTCTTGGCGCGCTTGCCGATGACGACGGCGAATTCGGCTTCACCCTCGAACACTTTGGCGGGCGCGTCCGGCAATTCCATCGTGTCGCCCGGTCCGATGATCGCGCCCGGCGACTTGAGGAACGCGTTGATCGGGGCGGGCTCGCTGCGCGTGCCGTCCTCCATGTAGTTGACCGCCATG
>Ga0265331_10002963_pt1 | contig 11169 bp, 10 predicted proteins | sample 41923metaG_FD_202088 | JGI IMG/M metagenome (GOLD analysis project Ga0265331, IMG submission 202088) | Rhizosphere microbial communities from Carex aquatilis grown in University of Washington, Seatle, WA, United States - 4-19-23 metaG | ecosystem: Host-associated > Plants > Roots > Rhizosphere...
GGCGGGTGTGGCCGCCTGCTGCTGCACGCGGCCGGTGAACGCCTGCGTCAGCAGCGGGCCGAGCTTCTCGGCGCGCTGGCTCTGCATGCTGTAGACGAACAGCCGCGGGCCGTCGCCGCCGCCGCCCGCGTCGAGGCGCGCGATCCACTTCTTGGCCTCGTCGAGGTAGGCCGGCTGCGGCGTGATGACGAGGAGCGCGTTCAAACGCTCGATGGGGATGATGCGGAGGATGCCGGCAAGCGGCGAGGTCGCCTTGTCGCCAATCACCTTGTCGAGCTCCTGTCCCACGATCTTCACGTCGGCGTTCTGCAGCGTGAAGAGCCCGACCGACATGCCTTCCATCCAGTTGACGTCGAACATCGCGATCGTATCGAGCAGATGGCGCAGCTCGTTCTCGGTGCCGGACAGGATGACGAGGTTGCGCAGGTCGTCCGGCCGCACGGCCGACGGATCCTTGGCGAACGGCTCGAGGATGCGGATCATCTCGCGCACGCCGACGTAGCGCAGCGGCACGACCTGCACGGAAAAGCCCGGCGGCAGCGCGCGCTGCGAATTGCCGAGCTGAGGCGTCACGTTGCCGCGCACGACGTTCGCCGCCGCCACGATCTTGTAGATGCCCTCTTCCTTGATCATCGCCGCGCCGTTCGCGCGGAGCAGCATTTCGAGCGTGGCCGGCAGCGCCTCGCGCGGGATGCCCGACGACGTGCGCAGCGTCACGGTGCCGCCGACCGTTCCCTCGATGCTGTAGCTGACGTTGAGGATGTCGCCGAGGATGTTGCGGATCACCTCGCGAATGTCCGCACCCTCGAAGTTGAGCACGACGCCGCCGCCGGGCGTCTGCTGGACCGCGGGGACGGCGGGCACGCCGCCCCCGGGCTGCTGTCCCTTCACGAGCACGCCGGTGCCCTTGAAGATCTTCGCCTTCTCGGCTTCGGTCGGCAGGTTCGGATCGAGCGCGCGCTGCGCCGCATCCGCCATCGCCGGGGACAGCCCCTGCGTCGACTTGTACGGGGTCGAGCGCGTCGTCTGGCCGGGCTCGACCGGCTCGGGCGCGGGCTCCTTGGAGGCGCAGGCCGCCAGCGTCAGCGCGAGCGTGAGGACCGCGGCGAGCGGCAGGTGTCGGTGAGTTTTCATTGTTCTTTTCCAGTGGCCGCATTCCCCGCGTCGCAGCGGGCTGCGACACAAGCGGGCGGATTTCGGGGAGGGCAGCGATTCGTAGTCACGGCAGTTCTCGATCGATCTCATTTGGTGCGGCGGGTCGGTCCGACCGGTGTCTGACTCTGATACGCCTTGGCCGCTTCCGCCCAGGCAGGGTCTGCGCCAGCCGCTGCCGCAGCGGGCGCCGGGGCCAGCGACGACGCCGGCGGAACGCCGGTCGGCGAATTGCCGCCAGCCGCGGCGCGCGCCGCGGCACGGCGGCGGGCGAGGTCGTCACCGGCGTTCGCCGGACCAGGGCCCGCCCCCGGGGGCGTAGCACCGGCAGCCATCGGCACCGGTGTCGGCATTCCGGCCGGGGCGGCGGCGCCCAGCGGCGTGGGTCGCGGATTCGTCGCCACCTTGAGCGTGATTTCCTCGGCCTCGTCGCCAAGCGTCAGGCGCACGCGGTCGGGCTTGATCTCGGCGACCGTCATGCCGTTGACCTGTTCGCCCTGCTTCACGCGCCGCTGCTTGCCGCCGTTGGCTTCCCTGAGGTACGCGGTGTTGTTGCCGTCGATCAGAATCGTTCCGGCCAGCGTGAACTGGCCGCGCTGCATGCGGGAGACGCCCTTGTCGGCGGCCAGCGCCGGCGCCGGCCTGCGCGTGGGATTGAAGAGCGTGCGCTGCACGGTGTCGGTACGCGCGGCCGTGCCGCCATCGATCACGTATTCGGGCAGCAGCGCGGTGACGACCGGCTTCGGCTCGACCGGCGCTTCCGCGGGCGGCTGCGGATCCATGCCGCGGCCGAGCTCCGCCTCGAGCACGATGGCGATCGCGATCACCGCCAGCGGCACGAGCCACCACGATACGTGACGGAGCCTGTTCGCGAGCTCGTTCATCGCGCGCTCATTTCCTGTCGGCCTTCTCGGCCTTGTCCGCTTCCACGAACGCGTAGCCCGCGATCTCCATCTGCACGCTGACCTCGGGCTCCTGGCCCGCGGCCGGCTTGAAGCCGCGAAACGCGTTGAGCGGGCGGATCGAGATGTTCTCGATCACGAGATACGGCGGCTGCGACTCCAGCGCATTGAGGATCTTCTGCAGGTTGGGCGTGGTCGCGAAGAACTGCGTCGACACGGCGATGCGGCGGAACCGGCCCTCCTCCTGCGGCGGCTGGTACTGGCTGGTCGTCGGCCGTCCGCCGTTGCCTTCGATCGCGGCGCGAACGAGCTCCGAGAGCTCGGCGCCGGCGAGGTTGGGCGCAGTGTTCTTGAGGAAGAAGCGGCGGCCTTCCTTCGCCTTCATCATCTCAAGCGCCTTGCGGTATTCGGGCGCGGCGGCGGCGATGGTCCGATAGCGCGCAAGGCGCTCGGTCAGCGAATCGATGGCGTCGTCGTAGTGCTTGTGCATGAGCAGGATCGGGCCCAGCACGATCGCGAGCACGACGAGCACGGCGAGCGCGAGAAGCGCGAGCGCCAACGCGCGTTGACGCTCGGCGGGCAGGCGGGCGATGGCGGTGTTGACGCTCACATCGCCTCCGCGGTGCCGGGTGCGCGGCGCGTCGGCGGCGCATCGGGCGGCGCGCTCCCCTGCGGCGGCGGCGGCCCGAATTGGCTGTTCTGGGGTTCGTTTCCCTGCGGCGTCGGTGCCATCGCAGGACGCGGCGGCGCAGGCACCGTCGTGCCGGATCCGGTGACGCCGGCGGCCGGCCCGGGGGGTGGCGGGTTCGCCGCCGGTGCGGCGGTTGTCCCTGGTGCGGCGGTTGTCGCTGGCGCGGCTGCCGTCCCCGGGGCTGCAGCCGCCGCGGTGGCGGGCGCAGCCCCGGGACCGGGGTTGGCGGGTGCCGACGCGGCAGCAGCCGACGCCGGAGGAGCTGACGTCGGCGCGACCGTCGACGCATCGGGCGGCGCCGCCGCGCCGTCCGCGGCCGGGCCCGGCGCCACCGGCGTTGTCGTTGCGATCTCGATCGGCGCCGGCGCGGGCAGCGGCTTCACGCGCGCCGAAAAATCGAAGATCTCGCCCGGCCCGGGCTGGACCTTCATCGTCGGCGAGCGCGGCGCCGCGTCGAGGAACTCGTGCGAATCCTCGAGCAGCGACACGAGCTGACCGGCATTGGCGCTCTCGCCCTTCAGCATCATCTCGCGGTACGGCTCCTTGCCCTTCGTCGCGCTCTTCACCTCGTATTGTGTGATCCAGGTGTCGTCGGGCATGAGCTTCGTCACGTCGTCCAGGACCTGCAGCGCGCTCGGATACGCGTACTTCTTGCCGAGCGCGAAGTTGTAGTCGGCGGCCTGCTGTTCGAGCTGGGCACGCAGTGCGCTCGACGCCTCGGCCTGCACGCGTGCCTCGCCGGTGACGCGCAGCAGCGCCATCGTGTAGGCGCGCTTCTGCCACAGCGGCAGCACGATCGCGGCGAGCAGCAGGAGCGCGATCGCCGCGAGCGGCGCCCACAGCTGCCAGCGCCGCCACCACGAGTGGTCCGGCCGCGCCTCGGCGGTGAGGAGGTCGAGCCGGGAGCGCCGGCGCGTTGCGGGGCCCTGCGCGTCGGTGATCTCGGGCGTCACCGCGGCGACGCCGGCGCCGAACGCCTGGGCCTGCCGGACCGCCTGGTCGACGACGGTGCGCCGCGCTGCCGCCCAGTCGACGCGGATCTCGCTCTTCGCCTGGTCGCGCGCGATCACGACCGCATCGAAATAGAGCTCGTCCGGCTTGAACGGCGTGTGCCGGTCGAGATCGTAGGCAAGCGTCTGCTTGAGGTCGCGCTCGACGGCAGCAGGCAGCGTGAACTGCTTGCGCAGCACCTCTCCCCGCGGCAGCGAGACGACGACCGCCGGCGGCCCTGCGGCGCCGCCATAGGGCGCGCGCGGCAGCCGCGCGATGGCTGCGTGGCCCGCGTTCTGCAGCGCCGCAGCGTCGCCCCCGCGCGGAATCCGGGCAGTTTCCGCGAAAGCCATGCTCTGCTCGCGCAGCACCGGCGTCCACAGCACGATCTCGTCCGCATCGAACGCGAGCACGGGCCGCAGCCGCTTGCGCGCAAGCGCGGCCGCGAACGCGGCCGGCGCCATCGGCGCGAGCTGATCCGCCCACCAGCGCCAGAACGCGGTGAGGCCGAATCGATGCGCAGCCGCGCGCATCCGTTGCGAAAGGTCAACGCTTGCCTGTTCCATATTGGTCGGGTGCGGCGGTGGCGCCGGCGGCGGTCGCGGGGGCGGCCTGCTTCGTCCCCTCCTGCCAGAGCAGCGCGATCACGGGGCGCAGCGGGTCGGAGGACGGTCGCAGCACCGCTTCGCGGACGAAGGTTACACCATCGGGCAGCGCGGCCTCGGCGCGGATCCGCCAGACGGGCGCCGCCGCCGAGCTGTAACCCAGCGCCTGCGGCAGCAGCGGGATCGGCAGCTTGTTGGCGATGGCGTCGGCACGCTGGGCGATGAACATGTCGATCTGGTCCGCGGTCGTTCCGGGAATGGAAAGCAGCACGTCGCGCGGCGCCGTCGCCAGATTGACGCCCGGCTGGCGCGAGTAGACGGTGAGGCTGTCGGCGAGGCGGGCCACGAGGCCCGGCGTCATCGTCAGCACGCGCTGCAGCTCGCCGACGGTGGCGAACGGAGCGTTGGTCGGCACGTATGTCATGCCCGCCGCCCTGTACTCGTTGGCCTCCGCGCCGTTCGGGCGCGTGAGGTCGTCCGGATCTCTCCAGTCCTCGATCTTCTCGGCCATCGCCTGCGCGGCGTCGGCATCGAGTCCGCCGATGTTCTGCAGCATGCCCTTCAGCAGCGGCTCGGTCGCCGTGTTGATGTCGATGCGCGCGGCCTCGTCGACGGCGGTCGCGGTGATCGCCGCATCGCCGTCGGTCCACGTGTGGACCTGTCCGTCGGGCATCCAGACGTCCGGGGTCGTGCGCGGCCGCGCGAGCTCGAACGCGACGCGCTCGATGGCGCCGTCCGCCGTCGCCCGCGCCTGCGCGACCGACAGCGCGTTGCGCGCCGAGAGCGCCTCCGAATGCATGCTGAATGCGAAGCCGCTGGCAATCACGGTCAGCATCACCGTAAGCCAGAGCGCCGCGACGAGCGCGATGCCGTCTTCGCGCATCAGCTCACTCCCGTGCAGCGGCCGCGCTGCGCGTCATAGGTGGTGCAGCCGGCCTCGGGGGCGCGCCGCGGCTCGACCACGAGGGCAGGCCACGCGGGACCCTGCTTGGGCTGCACTTCGATCTTGACGAGGAGCGGCAATCTCTGCGTGTCATTCCAGTTGTCGCGCCACGACGGCGCGTCGGATTCGGCGGCACCGGGGTCGCGGCCGAAATACGAAATCTTCAGATCGGAAATGCCGTCGGCGAGCACCGAATGCTCGACGCCCTGGAAGTCGGGATTCTGCGTCGCCTGCGGATCGGGGAACATCCGCTCGACGATGAGCTGGGTCTTGTTGTCGAAGCGGGCAAGCGCCAGCCGGAAGTACAGCACGCCGCCCTCGGCGACGCGCGTCGGCAGCGACGCCGTGTAGCGGAGCTCGTCGCGCTCGCCGGTGAAGAGCAGCGGGAAATCGACGGCCTTGCGCAGCCGCAGCGGATATTCGGCGGTCAGCTCCTCGCGCAGGAATTCGTGCGTATGCCGCATCTCGGAGACTTGCGCCGCCTTCGCCTCGCCGCCGTCCCACGAACGCCCGGCCAGAGACAGCGCGCCGTAGATGACGCTCGACATCAGCGCGAGCAGCACCAGCGCCGCGATCAGCTCGATCAGCGTGAAGCCCGCGGCGCGGCGGCGATGCCGGGGCGTCATTGCAGCGTGTCCCTGCTGCCGATGCGCGTCGTCGCGAGGGCAAGCGTCCGGGTGCCGCCGGACGGCGCGGGAAACTCGACGTCGACGCTGACGCGATAGAGGCGCGTCGCAATCGACTGCGCCATCTGGTCGACGTCGGGCGGAACGCCGGGCGGCGTGTAGGCCGCGACCTTCGCCGACCAGTGGATGCGGCCGTCGTCGGCCGTGCCGTCGCGCGTCGTCTCGCGCAGCGGCCGCACCGACGCGGTTTCCGCGAGGACGCTCTCGGCGACCAGCACCGCGCGGCTGTAGTCCTCCGCCGCCGACGCGTTGGCGAGCGCACCCGAGAACAGCTTGAACAGCGTTCCGGCGACGACCGTGAGGATCACGAACGCGACCAGCACCTCGAGCAGCGAGAAGCCCGCCGAACGCCGCAACGCGCCGGCACCACCATGGCCGTCATGCGCGTCATGCCGAACCCAATCTCCGCGATGGACCGGAGCGGAAGCGGCCCGGTAACCGTCGCGAGCGGGGACATGGCCTCGAAAAGCGTCACGAGGAAGCCGAGATGCGCGGCGCAAGCGCGCGAGCGACCGCAGCGTACCGAAACGTACGTGAGGATCGCGAGCGCGCTTGCAACAAAGCAGATCGGCTCCGCAGTAGCTTTGCGAGGTCATGTCTAGTCGAGGATGGCGACGCGGCCGGTGAGCCAATCGACGTCGACGTCATACTTGCGCTCGTCGGCGAAGACCGTCACGCGGCCGCCGTTCGAGCCGCCGTCGGGAAAGAAGCGAATCGCGCCGATCTTGTCGCTCACGAGATCGCTCTGCGCGGTGACGAGCTTCACGCCGACGCCGCGCGGCAGCATGCGCACCTGGTTGTCGCCGTCGACGGCGAAGCTCTGGTGCTCGAGATCGAGCATGAGCCGCGCCTCCTGCCGCGTCGCCACGGCTTCGCTCCGCGCGAAGCGAAGCCCGGCCGCGACCTGTCGCGCCGCACTGCGAAGCTCGGTGGTCGACGGGCCGGTCAGCATGCGCGGGATCACCATCGCGGAAATGATCGCGAGGATCGCGAGCACGACGAGGAGCTCGATCAGCGTGAAGCCGGCCACGGACGCACGCACGCCGCCGCTCCGGGGGCGCGCTGCGCAGGTTTCCGTCAGGGCCGGTTCGCCGGTCAAAGCTTGGAGCTGGAGAGATCCGCGTTCACGCCTTCGCCGCCTTCCTTGCCGTCGGCGCCGAGCGAGATGATCTCGTACGGCGCGTTCTGGGCCGGCGAGACGTACTTGTATTCGTTGCCCCACGGGTCCTTCGGCACCGTGGACTTCTTCCAGTACGGCCCGTTCCAGTTGGTGGCTCCCGACGGCGCGGTGATCAGCGCCTGCAGGCCTTCCTGCGTGGTCGGGAAGCGCCCGACCTCGAGCTTGTAGAGATCGAGCGTCTGGCTGATCTGGCCGATCTCGATCTTGGCCGCGTCCGCCTTCGCCTTCTCGCCGCGGCCGAGATAGTTGCCCGCGACGACGCTCATGATCACCGCGAGCAGCACCAGCACCACGAGAATTTCGATGAGCGTCATCCCGCGTGCGGGGTACCGCCTCCGATTGCGGAGTTCCATGATGTTTCTCCTTGTACGTTGACGTGCGGCGCGATCGCAGTCGATCGCGCGAAAAGCCTGCGCCCCGCTCACTGGACGAGATCCGTCATGCTCATCACCCCGACCAGGATGGAGAGCACGATCCCGAGGATCAGCACCGCGAGCGACAGGATGAGGGCCGGCTCCAGCACCGCGAGGAAGCGCTTGATCGACACCGCGACCTCGCGGTCGTAGATGTCGGCGACGCGCCCCAGCATTTCCTCGAGCCGTCCCGACTCCTCGCCCACGAGAATCATCTGCACGGCGAGCTTCGGATAGAGGCCCGTGTCGGCGAGGGGCCGGCCGAAGCCCTTGCCCTCGCGCAGCCGCGCGATCACGCCGTCGAGCGAATTGACGAGCACCGTGTTGCCGAGCGTTTCCTTGACGATGCCAAGCGATGCCAGCAGCGTGACGCCGTTCGCGAGCAGCGTGGAGAGCGTGCGCGCGAAACGCGCGACCTCGACCTTGGTGATGACGTCGCCGACGAGCGGCCAGCGCAGGAGCCGCGCGTCCCATACGCCGCGGATGACGGGATTCTTCAGGCGCCGGCGCATCCAGGTGACCAGCAGGAACACGGCGCCCGCGATCGCCCACCACCACTGGCGCAGCCCCGTTCCGATGATGATGACGATCTGCGTCGATACGGGGAGCGCCTTGCCCGCCTGCGTGAACGTCTGCTGGAACTGCGGCACGACGTACGCGAGGATCAGCATCAGCGACGCCACCGCGACGCCGATCAGGATCGTCGGGTAGATGAGCGCGGTGATGACGCTCTCGCGGAGCTCCTTGTTGCGCTCCATCGTGTCGGCGAGGCGCGTCATCACGTTGCCGAGCGCGCCGCCGGCCTCGCCGGCGCGGACGATGTTGACGTAGAAGCGCGAGAACACGTCGCGCCGGGCGTCGAGCGCCTGCGACAGCGCCTTGCCGCCGCGCACGTCGTCGCGCACGCCCTGCAGCAGAATGGCGACCGGCGGCGTCGGCGACAGGCCGATCAGCGTCTCCAGCGCGCGATCGAGCGGCAGCCCGGCGCGGAGCAGCATCGCGAGCTCGCGCGTGATCGCCATCACGTTGTCGCCGCTGACCGTCTTGCGCACGAACCAGCGCCGCCCCGACCGCGGCGCCGCGCGCCCGGCAACACGCGCGCCCCCGGCGGCGCCGGTCGCGGCCTGCACCTGCATCGGCATCAGCCCCTGATCGCGCAGGCGGCCGACGATCTCCGCCTCGTTGGCGGCGTCGAGCTCGCCCACCGCGACGGCGCCGGCGGCGTTGACGGCCTTGTAGCGGAAGACGGCCATGGGCTAGCGCTCCGGCGACGCGCCGGCGCTCACGAAGAGGCGGGAACGGGGTCGGTTCACGATCGCCGTCCGCACGTCATTTCTCGCGCGTGACACGCAGCACTTCCTCGAACGTCGTCACGCCGTTCACTGCCTTGCGCAGTCCGTCCTCGTACATTGTCAGCATGCCCTCGGCGACCGCCGCGTTGCGCAGGTCCGCCGCCGTCGCGTGGCGCATGACGAGGCTTCGCATCGGATCGGTGATCGGCAGCATTTCCATGATGCTGATCCGGCCCGTGTAGCCGGTTTGCGCGCACTGCGGGCAGCCCTTGGCGTGATAGAGGGTGATCTCGCTGCCGTGCCCGAAGCGCGCGAGGCCGAGCTCCTCGACGACTTCGGGCAGCGCCGTGTACGGCTCCTTGCAGTGCGCGCAGAGCGTGCGCACGAGGCGCTGCGCCAGGATGCCGATGACCGTCGAGGTCAGCAGATAATCTTCGACACCCATGTCGAGCAACCGGTTCATCGTCGACGCGGCGTCGTTCGTGTGGACCGTCGAGAGCACGAGGTGGCCGGTGAGCGCCGACTGCACGGCGATCTCCGCCGTCTCGAGGTCGCGGATCTCGCCGATCATGATCACGTCGGGGTCCTGGCGCACGATCGAGCGCAGCGCGTTGGCGAACGTGAGGTCGATCTGCGGCTTCACCTGGATCTGGTTGATGCCGGGCATCTGGTACTCGACCGGGTCCTCGACGGTGAGGATCTTCACGTCGGGCTGGTTCAGCTTCTCGAGCGCCGTGTAGAGCGTCGTCGTCTTGCCGGAGCCGGTCGGACCGGTGACGAGCAGGATGCCGTGCGGCTCCTTCAGCACGTCGAGGAAGCGCTGCAGGATGTCGTCCTCGAACCCAAGGCGCTTGAAGTCGAGCGCGACGCCGCCCTTGTCCAGGATCCGCATCACGACCGATTCGCCGTGCATCGTCGGCACCGTCGAGACGCGCAGGTCGATCTCCTTGCCCTGCACGCGCAGCCGGATGCGGCCGTCCTGCGGCAGCCGGCGCTCGGCGATGTCGAGGTTCGCCATGATCTTGACGCGCGAGATCACCGCGGCCGAGAAGCGCCGCGGCGGCGACTCGACCTCGTGCAGCACGCCGTCGATGCGGTAGCGGACCGCGAGCCGGTTCTCGAACGGCTCGATGTGGATGTCGGACGCGCGGGTGTCGAGCGCGTTGGTGATGATGAGCGAGACGAGGCGGATGACCGGCGCCTCCGCCGCGAGGTCCTTCAGCTGCTGCACGTCGGCATCGAACGAGAGATCGTCGCCGCGCTGCTCGATGTCGCCGCCGATGATCTGGCCGACGGCGGAGCGGTTCGTGCCGTACAGGCGCTCGAGCGCCGCCTCGAGCTCCCCGGGAATCGCGACCCGCGGCTTCACTTCGCGCCCGGTGAACATGCGGAACGCGCCGATCGTGTACTCGTCGGTGGGATCCGCCATCGCGAGCGCGAGCTCGTGCTCGTCCTCGGTGAGCGGCAGCGCGCGCGCTTCGAGCAGGAACCGTGTCGAGATGCGTTCCTCGAGAATGGGGAATTCGGGATAGCCGGCAGCGTCGACGAGCGGCAGGCCGAGCTGGAAGGCGAGCGCCTCGGTGACGTCGCGCTGCGCCGTCAGTCCGAGCGTGACGAGCAGCGTGCCGATCTTTTCGCCGCTGTCCTCCTGGATCCGCAACGCGCGCTCGAGTCCTGCCGCATCGAGCTTGCCGCGCTCGATCAGGATCTCGCCGATGCGTTTTCTTGCGACCGTGGTCATCGGTTCAGCCTGTCGCCATTGGACAAAAAAGAGCATTCGATCATAGCACGGCGATCGCACGGGTTTCCCCGTTCGCCCGTAAAAAATCAATGTGTTGCGCGCGATTCTTCCCGCGATCTGTCGTCATCTCACGACGCTGCGGCCGCGATGTGTCGCCGACGCCCGACGACATGGCCACATATTTGATCCCGCTTCAACGCGTTGTGCGCGCGCCGGACCCTGCGTCCCTTTCCGGCGATCGGCACGTCTGACACGCAATCGTGGGAATAGGTTCGCTGCAGGGGACGCGCGGCATCGCGTCGCGCCCGCGCCGGCTTGCCGTCAGTGCAGCGACTTTCGCCGCGGATCAGCCCGTGGGAACTGTCGCATCCACGAGCGATTCGAGATCGGCGACAAAGACCTCGCGCTTGCCGGACGGGCACGCATTGAACGCGACGCGGCGGAATTCGCGGTCCCACGCGGGATGCGAATCGACGCGAAGCTCAGCTCGCGGTCCGGTGAAATCCGCGGCCGTGCGGATCCGCACGAGCTGCGTCTCCGTCGAGCGCGGCAGGTCGAGCCAGCGGATCGGCGT
>Ga0265331_10002964_pt1 | contig 11168 bp, 12 predicted proteins | sample 41923metaG_FD_202088 | JGI IMG/M metagenome (GOLD analysis project Ga0265331, IMG submission 202088) | Rhizosphere microbial communities from Carex aquatilis grown in University of Washington, Seatle, WA, United States - 4-19-23 metaG | ecosystem: Host-associated > Plants > Roots > Rhizosphere...
GAATAATCGTATTTTTACATTTTTTTACAATTATTGAATTGTAATAACTAAATATCCTGAATTTATGCGCAAATGACAACATTTCCGGTCATGTTGATATTACTTCTATTAACTCCTGTTGACTAATTCAGGTTCTTAAAAAATATCACCTTTTTTAATATTTGTATCAAACATTTGGCGGCCGGCATTTGAAAACCCATTACAATCTAATATCTATAAGTTATTAATTTATGCTTTTTTATGTCTAAGATTTTTAATAGTTTGCGCTTTCCTGTAATTAATCCCCTGTCAATAAGATATATTGAGCAACTATTGAATAGACACTAAAAAAACCAAAAACAAAATTAAATTGAATAAAATGAAAGCAATTACATTCCTGATGAAAAAAATCGCGGCAGTCGCTTTATTGTTTGCTGTTTTTATAATCAGTTGCGGCAAACAGGATGACGCTCCAAAAACAGACAACAAAGATACAGCCAAGGTTATTGAAACTAAGAAAGTTGAGCTTCCTACTTCAGCCCATATTGTATTTGACGTAACAGGGGACCGCGTCGGGACAGATGATGCTTACATGACCGGGAAGAAATTCCGCCAGGTAATGGATGTTAAGATCGGCGGCATAATGAAAAAAATAACTTTGATATCGGACGGTTCGATATTTTATCTTATTTCGGAATCCGGCGGGAAAAAATTAGGAATAAAAATGCCGCTCGATAGCAGTAAAGATTTTACTTTGAAGAAAAGCCCGGGCGAAGATTTCGAAGACCTGGTTTCCAGGCTGAACAGTTTCCCAACCGTAGGCTCAGAGGTTATTCTGGGAAATTCATGCGAGTTGAAAATAACCCCGCATAAAGATACAATGGCTGTATACCAGGGATTCCCGCTCAAAGCAAATTTCCGAAGCAAGGGTTTTTATATGATCGCGACAAAGTTTGAACCTAACCCGAAGATTACCGACGACATGTTTGTTCCGCCAACCGGAGTCGATTTTATCGATTTCAGTATGATGAGAAGAAGATAAAAGAAATGAAATAACAATTTTGAAGAGCCGGGATGTAATTATATTAAAGGGTGTTCCATCAGAACACCCTTTTTGCTTTTCAATTTATTTTTCGTATGAATGTCTCGGGTACCAGTCATTGCCCCTGCCTTCAGGCGTGTAATCGTAGATATTCCATAAAGGCCAGATCATATCAACATGACGCCCATCCTGCCCTTTCTCGGACGGCACATACAATAACTCGGTAGATATAAAATGAAATATTCCATCCGCAGTTTTTCTGAATACATTAAGGGCCGGCAATTGTCCGCCTTTTTCATTTTCGGAAAAGTAATCATTGTTATAGCTGTTCTTGCCGGATGATAGAAATCTCAGCTTGTGCCAGCCCTTTTTTTCGATCCATTCTTTCATTTTGTGTACATCTGACTTGGCAACAGCCACAAAATTCAGCCTGTCGTTAACATGATAAACCATGCCGTTGATCCCGTCCATTATAGATGAACAGCTGGTGCAGGGCGATTTATCGTTCGGGCCGAACATAAAACTGTAAACAGCTAGCGTATCTTTGCCGGGCTTAAAAAGTTCCGATAATTTTGTTTGTTTAACTTTGCCGTCCGGCTCCAGTTCTTCAAACACATAATCTTCTTTTAACTTTCCGCCTAAGGGCATTTCCCTTCGCAAAGCGGCTACTTCCTCGATTTTCTTTCTCAGTTCTATTTCAGCTTCAAGAACTTTATCGCGCGCTTCTCTGTACGCTGCGCTTTCATTTGGAAATTGTTTGTTATGCAGGCTGCTCATGATACAATTAAATTAAGTTATTTTTAATATTAACGATTCCTAATTGCAATTTAAGACAATTTTCTTTAAAATTAAACCGTGAGGTCAAAACTAACGGCAGCTAAAAATGTAAGAATTACGCGATAAACGCAACAAAGTACATTATTTTGATATATTCTCAATTCCCTGGACCCAAAGCTTTCCCGAATCCTAACAAACTACTTAACATTCCTAACAATTCTTTATTGTGCCTAACCTTGCGGTAATCAAATCAAAACTTTCTCCTAAACTTAACATAATATTAAATTCACAAGGTATGGCTTTATTTGTGCTATGGCAACTAACCTATCGGGGAAGAAAAAGGCGCTATTCATCTGCGGGTCCAATAACCAAACCACTATGATGCACGAGATCTCAGGTCATCTTGATGATTTCGATTGTTACTTCACACCATATTATTGCGATGGATTTTTAAAGATACTATACAATGCAGGACTTCTGGATTTCTCAGTAGCGGGGAAGCGTTTCCAGGATGAAGCCGTTTTATATATTTTAACAAAAGGATTAAAACTCGACTTCGAAGGAAGAAATAATGATTATGATATAATAATCATCTGCTCTGACCTTGTGGTACAGAAAAACATAAGATCTAAAAAGATCGTTCTTGTACAGGAAGGTATGACCGATCCTGAGAATTTTATTTATCATCTTGTAAGAACATTAAGAATGCCAAGGTACCTTGCAAGCACTGCGACCACCGGACTCTCACACCGTTATGATGCGTTTTGCGTCGCATCCGCAGGATACAGGGATCATTTTGCCTCAAAAGGCGTAAACCCTGATAAAGTAATTGTCACCGGTATCCCGAACTTTGATAACGTTTCAAAATTCCTGAATAATACTTTTCCGCATAACGATTTTGTACTGGCGGCTACATCAGACGCGAGAGAAACTTACAAAATTGAGAATAGGAAAAAATTTATTTTTAAATGTCTGGATATCGCTGATGGCAGGCAGCTTATATTTAAACTGCATCCAAATGAAGATTTTAAAAGAGGCGTGCGGGAAATAATCAAATACGCGCCGGGCTCGATAATTTATACTGCCGGAAACATAAACCATATGGTTGCTAACTGCAGCGTTTTGATCACCAAGTATTCTTCCGTAGTATATGTAGGGCTTTCTCTGGGAAAAGAAGTTTATTCCGATTTCAAAGTGGATCGCTTAAGGGAACTTACCCCCGTTCAAAACGGCGGAACCTCCGGCAAAAATATTTCTTTCGTTTGCAGGGCGCTTGCTGAAGGTAATAAGATTTGTCCGGATGAAGTACAGGACAGATTTAATCAGGATGCCGAAAATTATGACTATTCTAAATTGTCAGATTCATTGATCGGGGCTTAGATAATGGGAAACAAAATTCAAAAAATATTAACGGTTATACAGGCGCGGACTTCATCATCAAGGCTGCCGGGGAAAGTTATGCTTAAGGCGCTGGATAGATCGTTATTATCATTAATGGTCGAAAGAGTCCTCCGTTCGCGCCTTGCAGGAGCTGTTGTTGTAGCCACAACCGGAGAGCCTGAAGATGATATAATTGAAGAGCTTTGCGATAAAGAGGGCATAAATTGTTTTAGAGGAAATAAAACTGATCTGCTCGACAGGCACTATAAAGCGGCTATAGAGTATGATGCGGATATTGTTGTAAAAGTACCTTCTGATTGCCCGCTTATAGATCATACTATAATAGATAAGGTCCTTGATTTTTACTTAAAACATATAAATGACTATGATTATGTAAGTAATCTGCATCCCGCTACATATCCCGACGGCAACGACGTCGAAGCGTTTTCATTTTCAGCGCTGCATGACGCTTGGAAGAATGCGGCAAAAGACTATGAACGGGAGCACACAACTCCTTTTATTTGGGATAATCCTGCCAGGTTCGCAATCGGCAACGTAGAATGTGATAACAAGGAGCTGGATTATTCTTCAACACACAGGTGGACCTTAGATTATGAAGAAGACTTTAAGTTCATAAAATCAGTTTATGAAGAACTATACCCGTTTAATCCTGATTTTAGAATGTCCGATATACTGTGCCTGGTTGAAAGCCGCCCATATTTAAAATCAATTAATGAAAAGCTTGCTGGTATCAACTGGTACAGGCTTCACAAAAACGAATTAAAAACAATTAAACCTGTTTCAGGTAAACAAATGGCATTTTAATATGTGCAGAAATCTAAAAGCCGAAGAAATAGAACAATTAGAAAAAACCGCTTTTAATGTCAGAAAGCATATAGTAAGAATGTCAGGAAAAGGCGGCTGTTTTATAGGCGCCTCGCTTTCTTGCGCCGATCTGATCGTCTATTTGTATTCCAAAGCGCTCAATATAAACGCTAACAATCTTGCCGACCCCCAAAGAGATTATTTCTTTTTATCAAAAGGCCATGATGTGCCTGCTTTATACGGAACGCTTGCAGAGCTTGGATTTATTGAAAAAGACAGGCTGAATAATCATTTGAAGACAAACGACTCAATTTACTGGCATCCCAATGTAAACATCCCCGGTATTGAATTTCATTCCGGTTCGCTTGGGCATCTTCTTTCTGTAGCGGCCGGCGTAGCTTATGATTGCAAATCAAAAGGCTTAAAGAATAAAATTGTCGTATTAACAGGCGATGGCGAACTTAACGAAGGTTCAAGCTGGGAAGCATGTATGGTTGCGGCAGCGCTTAATCTGGATAATCTTATCATCGTTGTGGACAGGAACCAATTCCAGGCGAATATGCAGACTGAAAAGCTTATTCCACTGGAACCGCTGCTTGATAAATTCGAATCATTCGGACTTGCAGCGGGTATTATTGACGGGCACAGCTTCCTTGAGATGGATTCTATTTTTTCGCAGTTACCGTTCGAAATAAAGAAACCAAGCGTAATTATTGCAAATACTTTAAGAGGCAAAGGATTGCCAAGCATTGAAGCCAGAGCCGACAGATGGTTCTGTTATTTCTCTGAGAGCGAAGTTGGCCAGCTACTTGAAGAACTGCAGGGCGGGAAGGCAGCCGAAATAATTTCAGAAGCGTTAATTGTAAGATAAATCATAGTGTATAATATGAATTACGAAGAACTCCTCAGAGAGTTAATAATGGAAGATGAAAGGATAATAATCCTTACCGCTGAAAACAGGGCGGCAATAAGAAATCTTCCGGACCAAATTGGAAACAGGTTCATTGATACGGGTATAACCGAACAAACTATGGTCGGAATGGCGGCGGGCCTGGCTTTGAGAGGCCGTATCCCTATTGCGCACGCTCTTTCTACTTTCTTAACGATGAGAGCGTTCGAATTCATAAGAACGGATATCGGAATACCCGGCTTGCCGGTAAAGCTTGTTGGCGGCGTACCCGGCTTCCTTTCCGAAGCTAACGGGCCGACCCACCAGGCTATCGAAGATATTTCACTTATGCGCGGAATACCCAATATGAATATTTTCTGTCCCGCTGATGAATCAGATATGTTATTCGGATTAAAAAGCATTATCAACTCAGATAAGCCTTTTTATATAAGGTTTAATAATCTGAAAAATGTAGCGGGCCATAACCCCAAATTCGAAATAGGCCGCGCCGAAGTCATTAATTACGGCGACGATATCACAATTCTAACTTACGGAATGCTGTTCCGGCAGGCATATGAAGCGATGATAATCCTGGAATCAAGCGGCCTATCGGTAAGACTCATAAATTTGCGGACGCTCAAGCCTATTGATGAAGAAGTAATAATAAATGCCGCCGAAGAAACATCGATGCTTGTGACTTTGGAAGATCATTTTTTAACAGGCGGGCTTTATTCCATTGTTGCAGAATTATTTCTGAAATATAAACTGCAAAACACAGTTGTTCCTATTGCGTTGAATAACCGCTGGTTCAAACCTGCATTGCTGCAGGACGTTCTGGAACACGAAGGGTTTACAGGGAATAAAATCGCCCAGAATATTTTGAAGAATTACGAAGAAAGAACCGAAACTGTAAAATTCAAAAGCCTAATTTAAATTACTAAACTAATGCCAAATAAAGTAAGGCTTAACCAGGATTATCCGGAGATTACCGAATCGGATAAATTATACGCAAGAGGCCTGGGACTGATCCCTGCTCTCACACAAACGCTTGCCAAAGGTCCCGGTCAATACGTGCAGGGCGTAGCTCCAAAATTCATCCAGCGCGGAAAAGGTTCGCATGTTTGGGATGTTGACGGGAATGAATATATAGACTACAATATGGGTATCGGCCCGGTATCGCTCGGGTACTCGTATGATAAAGTCGACCAGGCAATAACCGAACAGCTTAAAAACGGTATCACATTCTCGATGATGCACCCGCTTGAAGTAGAGGTCGCCGAGCTGATAAGGGAAGTTGTGCCTAATGCGGAGTGTGTGAGATTCAGCAAGACGGGTTGCGATATTACCAGCGCTGCGATCCGCCTGGCAAGAGCATATACCGGGAGAGAAAAAGTATTGTGCTGCGGCTATCACGGCTGGCATGACTGGTACATCTCCGTTACAGACAGGAACAAAGGAATTCCAAACGCTGTTCAGGATCTGACGCATACATTCAATTATAATGATATATCATCGGTAATAGAATCAATTGATAATGATACTGCCTGCGTAATTCTTGAGCCGGTAGTATTTGAAGAACCGAAAGAAAATTTTCTGCATAATCTTAAAGATGTCTGCCAAAAGAACGGAACGCTTTTGATATTCGACGAAATGTGGACGGGATTCAGGCTGCTTTTAGGCGGCGCGCAGAAATATTACGGAGTTAACGCCGACCTTGCCTGTTTTTCAAAAGCAATCGCCAACGGTATGCCGTTATCCGCTTTAACCGGAAGAAAAGATATTATGTCGCTTCTGGAAAATGACGTCTTTTTCTTCACTACATTCGGTGGCGAGGCGCTATCTCTTGCCGCCGCGAAAGCTACAATAAATGAAATGAAAGAAAGAAACGTTTCAGAATATATTTCCATTCATGGCAAAAGACTCATGGAGGCTTATAATGATATGGCGGAATTTTATGAAGCAGGGTTTACAAAATGTTCCGGTTTGAACTGCAGGAGTATGATAACTTTTGACCAAAGCGCCGGGAATCCGCTCGAACTCAAATCACTATTACAGCAGGAATTAATAAAGCGCGGTATCCTGTGGTCAGGTACCAACAATATTAGTTTTTCGCATAGCGCCGGTGATATTGAGTACACAATTGAAGCGTTTGAAGAAGCGCTTCAGGTTCTGTCAAAGGCGGTGAAAACAGGAGCAGTAAGCGGTTCACTGAGGGGTAAACCGGTTGAGCCGGTATTCAGAAAGACAAGTAATTTTAACGTAAAACCAAGGACCGCGAAAGCGGTATGAAAAACTATGGACCGGAAAAAATCAACGTTTTTTTCTCTTTCGTTCTCGATATATATTTTACTCCTGATTTTTATAATGCTGACTTTTCTTTTTCTGAAATAAATAAAGCATTTATTGGAAAATCTCTTTTCACTAAAAGGTAAAACAGCTATTGTAACCGGAGGACTTGGTCTCATCGGTAAGAAACACTGCGAAGCCCTTGCTTCTGCCGGCGCAAATGTATTTGTTTGCGATATGGATAAAAACATGTGCGCTGATTTTGCCGCAACTCTGCAAACTGAATCCTTTGGATTCCCTCTCGACGTGACCTTTTCCGGCAGCATTATTTCACTTAGGGATTATGTAATAAGTAAATTCGGCAAAATTGATATACTGGTAAATAATGCAGCAATTAATGATATGGTCGAAAACCCCCATCATGACCCTGAGCTTGGAAAATTTGAGAACTACCCTCTTGATCTCTGGAACAAAGCGATTAACGTTAATCTTACCGGTGTTTTTTTGTGCTCGCAAATACTTGGCTCATCAATGGCCACCAGAGGAAAAGGAACTATAATTAATATAGCTTCCACTTATGGCGTTGTTGCGCCTGACCAGTCAATTTATAAAAAGCCTGATGGCTCGCAGGTTTTTTTCAAATCGCCTGTGTACCCGGCAACCAAAGGCGCTGTGATCGCATTCACTAAATTCCTTGCCTCATACTGGGGCGCTGCCGGAGTGCGTGCAAATACACTATCTCCGGGCGGTGTGTTGAACGGCCAGGAAGAATACTTTGTGAACAATTATTCTTTAAGAACGCTTTTGGGGCGGATGGCAAATCCGGCTGATTATCAGGGCGCAATAGTTTTTTTGGCCAGCGATGCTTCTGAATATATGACCGGCGCAAATTTAATTGTTGACGGAGGATGGACGGTATGTTAGGATTGAAACATATTAAAGAAGAGATCAGGAAAAAAGCAAAGAAAATAAAACTTGTTTTGACAGATGGCGATGGGGTTTTAACCGATACCGGAGTTTATTATTCCGAACGCGGCGAAGAAATGAAGAGATTTTCAATCCGCGATGGCATGGGAGTTGAAAGATTAAAAACGCTTGTAAACATTGAAACAGGAATAATTACGGGCGAGACTTCCGGCTCGGTGCAAAAGCGCGCTGAAAAACTGGGCATTACCGAGCTTCATCTCGGGATCAAAGATAAGAAAAACGTGGTTGAAGGAATACTTGAAAAGAGAAACCTGAAATTTGAAAACCTTGCTTACATAGGCGATGATACAAACGATATAGAAGTACTGAAGCTTGCGGGACTTTCGGCTTGCCCGGCGGATGCCGTGATAGAGATAAAGAATGTGACAGACATAATTACCGATAACCGCGGCGGTTATGGCGCGTTCAGAGATCTTGCTGAACTGATTATATATTCAGTTAACTACGAAAAACTTCTTTCAGACAGTAAAATGGAAATTCAAAACTAATCTCATAAAAAAATGAATAACGAAAAACACACTGCCTCAGGCAGGCAGAAGGTTAAAGTCGGAGAAAGCCTCGTAGGCGAGAACTGCCCTGTTTACATTATTGCGGAGATTGGTATCAATCACAACGGTTCGGTCGAGCTTGCTAAAAAAATGATAGATGGCGCGGTATTTGCGGGCGCAAACGCTGTGAAATTTCAAAAAAGAACCCCGGAAGTCTGCGTTCCACAGGATCAATGGAACATAGAACGTGATACGCCGTGGGGTAGGATGCCTTATATCAATTACAAAAGGAAGATGGAGTTTACGATGAAACAGTATTTTGAAATAGACCTCTATTGCAAACAAAAAGGAATCGATTGGTTCGCTTCGTGCTGGGATGAGCCTTCTGTGGATTTCATCGAGCAGTTTGAAACGCCGGTTTATAAAGCATCATCAGCCTGCTTAACAGATCATGAACTGCTTTTGAAGATGAAATCAACAGGCAAGCCGCTTATTATCTCAACGGGCATGTCCACAATGGAAGAGATAGAAACTGCGGTGAAGATCCTGGGAGAAGAGAATTTACTGATAGCTCACTCAACCTCAACATACCCGTGCAAGCCTGAAGAGTTGAATCTGAATATGATCGGGACGCTAAAAGAGAAATTTCCCGGAAATCCGATTGGTTACTCAGGGCATGAAGTCGGGCTGGCAACAACCTGGGCGGCTGTGGCAAAAGGCGCCGCGTTTATTGAAAGGCATATAACTGTTGACCGCGCAATGTGGGGCACCGACCAGGCGGCTTCTGTTGAAATCATGGGATTATACCGGCTGGTCTCGAACATAAGAGATATAGAGCGCTCGCTGGGCGACGGAGTAAAGAAGGTTTATTCCAGCGAGTTAAGCTCTTTAAAAAAAATGAGGAGGTTTCAATCCTCAGAGGAAATCGATAAAGCCGCTTAATGGAAATAAACTCTTTACGGTTAATAAGTTTTGCCGTTGTCAGCTCTGCAGCCCTTATATTTATCGCGCTGGAGAGATTTTTTCCCTATAACAGGGATCAAAAATTCTTTCGCGAGGGAATATTCAACGATTTTTTCCTTTATAATTTCCTGCAAAGTTTTCTGTTAGGGCTGCTTATATCTTATATAATTCAATGGATCGATTCAACCTCGGATCTGTCAAAATACAGGCTAATCGGAAACTGGCCGGTATGGCTTCAGCTCTTATTCTTTGTGGTCACGCATGATCTATACATATATTGTTTTCATCGGTGGCAACATTCAAATAAATATTTATGGCGAATTCATGAAGCCCATCACTCAACGCTGCAGGTCGACTGGCTATCCGGCATACGTTCGCACTCGCTTGAAATACTGATTAACCAAACCATTGAATTCGCACCCATCATTCTGCTTGGCGCGGCGCCTGAAGTTGCAATTTATAAAGGTTCTATCAGCGCTATATGGGATATGTATATTCACTCCAATATCAATGTTCATTCCGGCTGGCTGCAATACATAATCAACGGACCGGAAATGCACCGCTGGCATCACAGCGATGACGGCAAAGACTCGCATAATAAAAATTTTTCCACAAAGCTTGCTATGTGGGACTGGCTATTCGGGACATCGTATTTCCCCAAAAAAACGAAAGCGGAAAAATACGGTTTGGGAACAAATGATTTCCCAAAGAATTATTTCAAACAGCATATCTTTGCTTTCCGCAAATTCAAATAGCCCTTTCGAAGAAACCGGATATAATAGTACAAAAACAGCGGCTAGTCGATTTGATTTCATTTTTTATGACTTTATTTATTTTTCATGCATAAGTAATTTGTTTTAAATGAGAGCTCTCCTAAAAGAATAAAAACAAAGTCATGAAATCAATACCGCGTATACACATTGCTAACCTGCCAACGCCTATAGAGGAATTACCAAGGCTTTCAAAAGCATTGGGAGGTCTGAAAATTTTCGTCAAACGTGATGACTTGACAGGGTTGGCATTCGGAGGAAACAAAACGTGCAAGCTTGAGTTTCTGACGGCAGAGGCGCAGAAATTAGATGCAAAGATGCTTATCACTGCAGGAGCGGTTCAATCGAATCACTGCCGGCAAACTGCTGCAATTGCCGCCCGTTTAGGCTTCAGGTGTAAGCTTGTTTTAACTGGCGAGCTGCCGGCTGACCCTACAGGAAACTTGCTGCTTGATGTGCTATTTGGGGCAGAGATAATAAATGTGCCAAACCGGGAGGACCGCGATCGTATCCTTAAAGAAACATTTGACAAATCATATGCTGAGGGAATGAAGCCTTACCTGGTTCCTTACGGCGGTTCAAATCCAACCGGCTCGCTGGGATATGCATTTGCAATAAAAGAATTGATGGAACAAAAATTAGATCCCAGCTGGGTGATCATTGCTTCTTCATCCGCCGGCACACAGGCGGGATTGTTACTTGGTCAGAGAGCATTTGGATTTAAAGGTAAAATCCTGGGGGTGAGCATTGATGAATCTGCGGACCTGCTGAAATCAAATGTA
>Ga0265331_10002965_pt1 | contig 11167 bp, 8 predicted proteins | sample 41923metaG_FD_202088 | JGI IMG/M metagenome (GOLD analysis project Ga0265331, IMG submission 202088) | Rhizosphere microbial communities from Carex aquatilis grown in University of Washington, Seatle, WA, United States - 4-19-23 metaG | ecosystem: Host-associated > Plants > Roots > Rhizosphere >...
ATATCCGGACAAGAATAAGGCCGCCCGCGGTTTCCCGCGGACGGCCTTTTTTGCATATGCCAGGAGCGTTTACTGCGCGGCCGGGGCCTCGGCCTTCTGTTTCTTGGAGAGGTCTTCGCCGGTCGTCTGGTCGACCTGCTTCATCGACAGGCGGACCTTGCCGCGATCGTCGAAGCCGAGCAGCTTGACCTTCACGGCCTGGCCTTCCTTGACCACGTCGGACGGCTTGTTGACGCGCTGCGCCGCAAGCTCGCTGACATGGACGAGGCCGTCCTTGGGCCCGAAGAAGTTCACGAAGGCGCCGAAGTCCATGACCTTAACGATCTTGCCGTCGTAGATCTCGCCGACCTCGGGCTCGGCCACGATGCTCTTGATCCACTTGAGCGCCGCCTTGATCGACTCGCCGTCGGCGCTGGCGATCTTCACCGTGCCGTCGTCCTCGATGTTGATCTTGGCGCCGGTCTTCTCGACGATCTCGCGGATCACCTTGCCGCCCGAGCCGATCACTTCGCGGATCTTGTCGGTCGGGATCTTGATCTGCTCGATGCGCGGGGCGTGCTCGCCGAGCTCGGCGCGGGCATGGTTGATCGCCTTGTTCATCTCGCCGAGGATGTGGATGCGGCCGTCCTTGGCCTGATCCAGCGCGACGCGCATGATCTCCTCGGTGATGCCGGCGATCTTGATGTCCATCTGCAGCGCGGTGATGCCGTCCTGCGTGCCGGCGACCTTGAAGTCCATGTCGCCGAGGTGATCTTCATCGCCCAGGATGTCCGACAGGACCGCGTAGCGGTGGCCTTCGAGGATGAGGCCCATCGCGATGCCGGCGGTCGGCTTCTTCAGGGGAACGCCGGCGTCCATCAGCGCGAGGCTGGTGCCGCAGACGGTCGCCATCGAGGACGAACCGTTCGACTCGGTGATTTCCGACACGACACGCAGCGTGTAGGGGAACTCTTCCTTCTTGGGCAGCATCGGATGGATGGCGCGCCAGGCGAGCTTTCCATGACCGATGTCGCGGCGGCTGGGAGCGCCCATGCGGCCGGTCTCGCCGACCGAGTAGGGCGGGAAGTTGTAGTGCAGCATGAAGCTCTGCTTCACGGTGCCTTCCAGCTGGTCCATGAACTGCTCGTCTTCGGCGGTGCCGAGAGTGGTGACGACCAGCGCCTGGGTCTCGCCGCGGGTGAACAGCGCCGAGCCGTGGGTGCGCGGCAGGATGCCGACTTCCGCGACGATCGGGCGGACCGTGGTGAGGTTGCGGCCGTCGATGCGCGTCTTGGTGTCGAGCACCGCATTGCGCATGATCTTGGCTTCAAGGTCGTGGAACAGATTGCTGAATTCCTTGGCCGAGACCTTGTCGTCGCCTTCGCCGACGAAATATTCCGCCGTCTTCTTCTTGATTTCGGCGATGCGGTCGCGGCGCTCGAACTTCACCGGGATCTGGAACGCGCCGGCGAGATTGACGCCGGCGACCTTCTCGATCTCCATCGCCAGGACATGGGTGCCGGATTCGGGAACCGGACGCGGCTCCTTGGCGCCCTTCTCGGCCAGCCGGATGATGGCGTTGATGGCGTGCTGCATCTCGCGGTGACCGAACATCACGGCGCCGAGCATGACCTGCTCGGAGAGCTCCTGCGCTTCGGATTCCACCATCAGCACCGCGTCGGCGGTGCCGGCGACGGTGAGATCGAGCTTGGAGTTGACCATCTCGTCGATCGGCGGGTTCAGCTTGTATTCGCCGTCGATGTAGCCGACGCGGGCGGCGCCGATCGGACCCATGAAGGGAATGCCGGAAATGGTGAGGGCGGCGGACGCGGCGACCATGCCGACGATGTCCGGATCGTTCTCCATGTCGTGGGAGAGAACCTGCACCACGACCAGCGTCTCGTTCTTGTAGCCTTCGGCGAAGAGCGGGCGGATGGGGCGGTCGATCAGGCGCGAGATCAGCGTCTCACGCTCGGTCGGGGCGCGCTCGCGCTTGAAATAGCCGCCCGGGATCTTGCCGGCGGCGTAATATTTTTCCTGGTAGTTCACGGTGAGCGGGAAGAAATCCACGCCCTCGCGCGGCGACTGCGCGCCGACCACGGTGGCGAGAACAACCGTCTCGCCGTAAGTCGCAAGCACCGCACCGTCAGCCTGACGCGCGATCTTGCCGGTTTCGAGCGTCAGCGTTCTGCCGCCCCATTCGAACGATTCCTTGTGTATCTTGAACATCTGCTTCTTCTTTCTTCATCATCTGCGCCGGCCGGATGCCGGTCGCAGTTTGCGCGTGGGCCCATGCCCGGCGCGCGGATGCATTCCTTCAGCCCATGCCGTCGGAATGCGCATGCACGCAGGCTCGCGACCATCGCGAGACCACGCGAAAAAAATTCGTGACGGAAACCGAACCGCTCAGCGGCGCAGGCCCAGGCGTTCGATCAGCGACTCATAGCGCTTCACGTCGGTCGCCTTGACATAGTCGAGCAGCTTGCGGCGGGTCGAGACCATGCGGATCAGGCCGCGGCGCGAATGATTGTCCTTCGCGTGCGTCTTGAAGTGGTCGGTGAGGTCGTTGATGCGCGCCGAGAGGATCGCGACCTGGACTTCCGGCGAGCCGGTGTCGCCTTCCTTGGTGGCGAATTGCGCGACAACTTCCTTCTTGCGTTCTGCGGGTATCATTTCGGCGTCAGGTCCTTCAGAGGTTGAAAACTCGAAACGGCCGAAGCTCGCCCAATGCGATTTCGGCCAGCGCCACCGGCTCGCCCTCAGAGGTCTGAAGAAAAACCGTAAGCCCTTGAAGATCGTCGTCCCCGGATTGGCCTTCCGTGATCTTCGCGAACTGGTTCGCGCGGATCAGGATCGGATTGCCGCTTCGAAGGCGAACCGCATCCGGGCCCGTGACAGCCAGCGCCGGGATGCCGTCCAGCGCGGTCGAAATGGGCCTCAAGTGCTCAAAAGCGGCGGGAATATGCATAGAACCCCCCTCCATTACTAGGGGGACGGCCATTTCTTCGGAAAATCCCCCGACCCGGGTACGGCGGAGCGCCGAAACATGCCCGACCGTGCCCAGCGCCAGGGCCAGGTCGCGGACCCAGGCCCGAACGTAAGTGCCTTTGCCACAACGCATTTCGAACACGGCGTGGTCGGGATCGGGGACCTCCAGCAGGCGGGCTTCGTAGACCTCGACGGTGCGGGGGCTGAGTTCCACCGCCTCGCCCTCCCGGGCCAGGTCGTAGGCCCGTTCGCCCTGGACTTTGATCGCGGAGTAGATCGGCGGGACCTGGACGATCTCGCCGACGAAACGGGGGAGCACGGCTTCGATGCTCTCTTTCGTCGGGCGAACGTCCGATGTGCCGGTGACCTTGCCTTCCGCGTCGTCGCTGTCGCGCGCTTCGCCCCAATGGGCGGTGAAGCGGTAGGTCTTCTCCGAATCCATCGCATAGGACACGGTCTTGGTCGCCTCGCCCAGCGCGACGGCGAGCACGCCGGTCGCCATTGGGTCGAGGGTTCCGGCATGGCCGGCCTTCTTGGCGTCGAAGATGCGGCGCACCGCCCCCACCACCTGGGTGGAGGTCATTCCTTGCGGCTTGTCGACAATGACCCAGCCGTGCACCGGCTGGCCCTTCTTGCGGCGCGCCATGTCACGCTTTCAGCAGACTTCGCGGGGCTTCTGCCCGGACCGGACGGCAAAGGCAAGCGCGGGCTATTTCAGATATTCGTTCCCGATCACCCATTTCGTCGCGCGCTTGTGGGCCGGCGAGCGGTAGGGATGGTCGTGGATATGCGCCGCGAACATGCGGTCGATCCACTGGGTGTTCTTGAAGATGCGGCGCGAGCGCAGCAGCGTGAACGGCGCGATCTTGCGCAGCGCGTTCTGCTCGTTGAATTCCGACACGGCGAGCAGCTCGCCGCTCCACGGATTGGAGCCGTCGACGCCGATATCGTCGAGATAGACCGGCACCAGCGGCAGATAGTTCTGCGCCGCGCCTTCGAGGATCGGCATCGCGGCCTTGGCAGCGGAATAATAGTCGACATCGACCGCGACGAAGCCGAGCGGCGCATCGGGCGTCAGTGTTTTCGCAAAGGCCGGCGCGGTCTGCGCGACATCGCCCAGAATCAGTTCGGCGTTGGATGGCAGCGCTTTCTTCAGGCCCGCGAAGTCGATCATCGGAAAGTCGCCGGCCTGGAAATGCTCCGGCAGGTCGCGGTAGTCGATCGCTTCGGGCATACCCTTGCCGCCGTCGAAGCCGACGATGCGGAATTCGATTCCGGTGGCGCGCGTCGTGCGCTCGGCGATGCGGCACATGGTGAGGAGGCCCGCGCCGGAGGCGACGCCGAGCTCGACCAGCGTGACGGTCTTGTAGCCGTAGTGCCTGGCGGCGTCGGCGGCGTAGAGGATCGGAAAGGCGTATTGCTGGCGCACCACGAGGTCGAAGGCGACCTTGGCGCGATAGGAGCCGAACAGCGCGACGAAGGCCGACAGGATGTTGAGATGCAGCGGCTCGGTCAGGCGCTCGACGAAGACTTTCCCGAGCTTCTCTTTCTGGAGCAGGCGGCGCAGGACATAGAAGTTGGCCTTGGGCGCGCGCTTGCGCGCGATGGCCTGAAGCGGGACGGTTTGATCGAGCAGGGTCATGGTGACGGCGGGAATCGCAACATCCATGCCGGGCACGGCCAAGCGGAATTAACCCTCTTCGTCGTCGGCCGCGCCGCCGGGCGCATCGTCGGGCGCCGACAGGTCCTTCTGGACGCGGGAGGATTTGAGGATCGTTTCGATCTTCTGCGCCTCGGCGAAGGATTCGTCCTCGATGAAGCGCAGGTCGGGGGTGAATTTGAGCGCGATCAGGTGGCCCATCTCGCCGCGCAGAAAGCCCTTGTGCTTGTTCAGCGCCGCGATGACCTGCTTGGCGTTCTTGCCGCCGAGCGGCTCGCAGAACACCGTGGCGTGGCGCATGTCGGGCGACGGCTTGACCTGGGTGATCGTCACCGAGACGCCGGCGAGATCGGGATCGCGGATGTCGCCGCGGCGCAGGACTTCGGCCAGCGCATGGCGCAGCATTTCGCCGACGCGCAGCTGGCGCTGCGTCGGGCCGGTGTTGCGTTCGCGCGGGGCATGCGGGCGGTGCGCCATGATCAGGCCTCCGGATAGCCGAAGCGCCGCGCCCAGGGCGCGAGGACGGGCAGGATCGGCGCCAGCTCGTTGCGGAAGCGGCGCCATTGCCCGGCGCCGTCCTTGTTGAGGCCGCGCACCACCTGCATCGCGCTCGGCGTCTTGATGTCGCGGTCGCGGGCGTGCTGCGCGAAGTCGCGGACGCCGTCGTCCCAGCCGATACCGAGGAAGTCGCAGACCCGGCGCATTTCACGATCGAAATCGGCGATCACGTCCTCGTTCTTGAGATCGAGCATCGGCAGATCCAGGGCGCCGCGATAGAGCTCCGTCAGTCCCATCACCGCATCGTAGAACGCCGCCGCGCCATCGAGACGGGCGAGCTCGTACATATGCGCCGACATGACGAGGCGGCGGCGAAAGCAGCTCAGCACCACGTCGCGCGGATCGCGCAGCGCAAAGATGATCCTGGCGTCGGGGAAAAGCCGCGCGATCAGGCCGAGATGGACCGAATTGAGCGGCATCTTGTCGACGAAGACGCGGCGGTCGGTCTGGCCTCCGGCGGCGGCGACGCGCTGCCAATAGGCGGCGCGCAGCGCGGCGAGGCCGTCGGCGTCGAGCGCGGCGAAGCGCTCCATGCCGTCGGCGGCGTAGAAATATTCTCCGGCGACGTCGCCAAGGCAGTCGACCTCTTCCATGGTGCGCACCTCGCCATGGCTGGCCAGCGCCTGTTCCAGCAGCGTGGTGCCCGAGCGCGGAAAGCCGACGAGGAAGACATGGGTCGCGACCGGTCCGCTCGGCGCCGATCCCGGCCGAGCGCGCCAGGCATCGGGCGGCGCGGAGCGGAAATAGTCCGCGAGGCGGCGGACCCGCGCCACCGCGCTTTCCTTGCCTTCGAAATTCGCGCTGACGGCGGTGCGCAGGATTTCACGCGCCGCGGTGTAGGAGGCGAAAGCCTCGGCCGGGCGATTGAGCGCGTCGAGCGCATCGCCGATCAGACCAAGGGCGATCGACTGGGTCGCGGCGCCGGCGCGGGTTTCGGCGGCGAGCGGCGCCATCAGCGCGCGCGCCGCGTCGTAATTGCCGTCAGCGATCTCCGCCATCGCGAGCGCGATGCTGGCCGACGGCGACTTGGAAAGCTTCAGCGCGCGCTCGGCGAAGCTCCGCGCCGCAACCATGTCACCGCGCCGGGCACAGAGATTCGCCATGCGCTCGAGGGCGTGGACGTTGCTGGGCTGGGCCGCCAGCACCTGCTCGAGATCGGCCTGCGCGTCGCGCAGCCGGCCGACATTTTCCAAAGGCTGCGAGCGATGCAGGCGCAGATAGGTCGTGCCCGGTGAACGCGCCAGCGCGTCGTCGAACACCGCAACCGCCTCGGCTGGACGGTTCAGCATGGCGAGGCTGACGCCGAGCGCGTTGAGCGCCTCGATATTGTCCGGCACGATCTCGCGGGCCCGGCTGAGCACGGTGAAGGCGCGCTCGGGCTGGCCGTGGCGCAGCCGCCACTGGCCGGCGAGGGTGAGCAGGCTCGGTTCCTCGAAGCCCTGGCTGACCGCCTGTTCGGAATAGTTCATCGCGGCTGCGATGTCGCCGCGCCGTAGCGCGTCGCCGGCGGCGGCCAGGAATCGCCGCAAGGCGGGGGAGGATTGCCCACTCATGGTTTCACCGCCGCGCGATGTGCTCTAGACCGTCACAGCGCGCGCTGGATGGTCTCGACCTCGAAGCACTCGATGACGTCGCCCTTCTTCATGTCCTGATAGTTGGCGAACGCCATGCCGCATTCCTGGCCGGTCTGGACCTCGCGCACTTCGTCCTTGAAGCGCTTGAGCGTCGACAGCTCGCCTTCGTGGATCACGACGTTGTCGCGAATCAGCCGGACCTTGGCGCCACGGCGCACGATGCCGTCGGTGATGCGGCAGCCGGCGACCTTGCCGACCTTGGATATCTCGAACACTTCGAGGATCTCCGCATTGCCGAGGAACTTCTCGCGCACTTCCGGCGCCAGCATGCCCGACAGCACGGCTTTGATGTCGTCCACCACGTTGTAGATGATGTTGTAGTAGCGGATGTCGACGCCGTCGCGCTTGGCGCGCTCGCGGGCGAGCTTGTCGGCGCGGACGTTAAAGCCGAACACAGCGGCGCCCGAGGCATGCGCCAGGATGACGTCGCTTTCGGTGATGCCGCCGACGCCCGATTGCAGGATCTGCACGCCAACTTCGTCGGTGCCGAGCTTGGCGAGCGCGCCCTGGATCGCTTCCGAGGAGCCCTGGACGTCGGACTTGAGAACCAGCGGCAGCAGGCGCTTCTCGCCGCTGTCGCGGTTCTTGAGCAGCTGGTCGAGCGTCTGGCGCGACGATGCCGCCTGGCGGCCTTCGCGGCGCTTGCGGGCGCGGTACTCGGTGACTTCGCGGGCGCGCGCTTCGTTCTCGACCACGACCATCTCGTCGCCGGCTTCCGGCGCACCCGAAAGACCCAGCACTTCGACCGGCATTGCCGGTCCGGCGGTCGGGACCGTTTCGCCGCGGTCGTTCTGCAGCAGGCGCACCTTGCCCCATTCGGAGCCGGCGACCACGATGTCGCCGACCTTCAGCGTGCCGCGCTGGACGAGCACGGTGGCGACCGGGCCACGGCCGCGGTCGAGCTTGGCTTCGATCACCGCGCCTTCGGCGCTGCGGTCGGGATTGGCTTTCAGGTCGAGCACTTCGGCCTGGAGCAGGATGGCCTCCTCGAGCTTGTCGAGATTGGTGCCCTTGGTCGCCGAGACATCGATCGCCAGCGTCTCGCCGCCAAGTTCTTCGACCTGGATTTCGTGCTGGAGCAGTTCGGTCTTGACCCGCATCGGGTCGGCATTGCCCTTGTCGATCTTGTTGACCGCCACGATGATCGGGACATGCGCCGCCTTGGCGTGCGCGATGGCTTCGACCGTCTGGGGCATGACGCCGTCGTCGGCCGCCACCACCAGGATGACGAGATCGGTGACCTTGGCGCCGCGCGAGCGCATCGCGGTGAACGCGGCGTGGCCGGGCGTGTCGAGGAAGGTGATCTTCTGGCCGGATTTGAGCTGCACCTGATAGGCGCCGATATGCTGGGTGATGCCGCCGGCTTCGCCCGAGACGACGTCGGTCTTGCGCAGCGCGTCGAGCAGCGAGGTCTTGCCGTGGTCGACATGGCCCATGACGGTAACGACCGGCGGACGCGACGCCATATGGCCGGCATCGTCGTCCTCGCCCTTGAGGCCTTCGAGCACGTCGGATTCGGCGACACGCTTGACGGTGTGGCCGTATTCGGCGGCGACCAGCTCGGCGGTGTCGGCGTCGATCACGTCGTTCGCCGTCGCCATGTGGCCGTTCTTCATCAGCACCTTGATGATGTCGACCGAGCGGCGCGCCATGCGGTTGGCGAGTTCGGCGACCGTGATGGTTTCCGGAATGACGACTTCGCGCGGACCGGCGGGACCGGCAGGCGCGGCCTGCACGCCCTTCACGCGCTGGAGATGGCGGCGATAGGAGGCGACCGAACGCATGCGCTCGTCGTCGCCGGAAAGCGCCTTGGTGACGGTGAGCTTGCCGCGGCGGCGATTGTCTTCGCCGACCTTCTTGGCGGGCGGCGCCTTGGCGGGAACCTTGGTGCCCTTCTTGGTGGTCGCCTCTTCCTCTTCCTCGTTGACCGGACGGCGGCCGCGCGCAGCGGCGGCGGCCGTGGCGGCGATGCTGGCCGGGGTCTCGTCCTTTTTCTCGCGGCGCGAGACTTCTTCTTCGGCATGACGGCGTGCGGCGTCTTCGGCCGCCTTGCGGGCGTCTTCCTCGATCTTGCGGCGGGCGGCGGCCTCGCGCTCGATCCGCAGCTTTTCATCTTCGGTGGCGCGCAGCCTGGCGTCTTCCTCGGCGCGCTTGCGCGCTTCGGTCTCGTAGACTTTCGCGTCGGCGAGGGCGGCGCCGCGGCGGGCCTTTTCTTCCTCGGTCAGCTGGCGCAGCACGACGCCGCGCGGCGCGGCGGCCGCGGCGGGCGCCGGCGTCGGCGCAGCAGCCGTCGCGGCGGGCTTCGGCGCGGCGGCCTTTTCCGGCGCCTTCGCGACCGGCGCGGGGCCGAGCGTGCGCTTTTTCTCCACCACCACCGCCTTGGTGCGGCCATGGCTGAAGCTCTGCTTCACGGTCGAGGTTTCGACCTTCTTCAGAGTCAGGGTCTTGGCCCCGCCCGGTTTCTTCGTGGTGTCGTTCGTATCGCTCATTCGTCTCTTTCGTGGCCGGCATCAGGAACGGAACGAAACCCCGACAGCCTTTTGGCGTCGAAGCTCAGACGTTCCTGGAGCCGCCCGGATTTGAGGGCTGCATGTATCACATTCTCACGGCCCACCGCCAAGCTGATTTCAGCGGAGGTAAGGCACTCAATCGTCTGGATTTTCAGGCCGCGCGCATGGCCGGCGCCGAACAGCTTGCGCTTGCCGTCGGCGGCGCCGTCCGACGCCTCGATCAGCAGCGCCGGCGCCGGATCCGACTGGACCGCCTTGAGCACGGTATCGAAGCCGAGGAGCAGCGCGCCGGAGCGCCGCGCCATGCCCAGATCCGCCTGCATGCGCGCAACCAGCAACGCCTCGACGCGCGCCGCCAGATCGGGCGCGGCCTTGACCTGTGCCTTCGCCGCCTTGGCGAAGAGGTTCTTCTTCACCGCCGCCGCAACCGAGGCCGCATCGGCGCTGACCCAGATGCCGCGGCCCGGAAGCGTCGCCGCGATGTCGGGCGTGACCTCGCCATCGGGCGAAACGGCGAAGCGGACCAGCCGGTCGTCCGGCAGAACCTCTCCGCTGACGATGCAGCGTCTTTCGCGCGTCACATCGTCCTCGTCTTCGCTTTGGATGGCGGCGGCCAGGCTCAAGCGCTCTCGTCCTCCGTTGCTTCGCCCTCTTCGGCCGGGGCTTCCGGTTCAACGATCTCTTCGATCCAGCCGGCCTTGACGCGGGCCTTCATGACGATGGCGTTGGCGTCGTCGTTGGTCAGGTTGAAGCCTTCCAGGGCGCCCGGAACGCGCACGCGCTCCTTCTCCTTGTTGACCTCGTAATAGCCGAGCAGATCGTCGGTGGCGCAGCCGGCGAGATCCTCGAGGCTCTTGATGCCGGCCTCGCCGAGCGCGACCGCCATGGCCGATGTGACGCCTTCGACCTCGAGCACGTCGTCCTCGACGCCGAGTTCCTTGCGCTTGTCGTCCATTTCCTTGTTCTTGGCCTCGATGAATTCGAGAGCGCGCTGCTGCAGCTCGGTCGCGGTTTCCTCGTCGAAGCCTTCGACGGCGGCGAGCTCGTTCAGCGGCACATAGGCGACGTCTTCGATGGTCGCGAAGCCTTCCGAGGCGAGGAGCTGGGCCACGGTCTCGTCGACGTCGAGCGATTCCATGTAGAGCTTGGTGCGCTCGGTGAATTCCTTCTGCCTGCGCTCGGATTCCTCGGCCTCGGTCAGGATGTCGAGTTGCCAGCCGGTGAGCTGCGAGGCGAGGCGCACATTCTGGCCGCGGCGGCCGATGGCGAGGCTCAGCTGTTCATCAGGAACGACCACCTCGGTGCGATGTGTGTCCTCGTCCAGCACGACCTTGGAGACTTCCGCCGGCGCCAGCGCGTTGACGATGAAGGTCGCCGCTTCGTTGTTCCACGGAATGATGTCGATGCGCTCGCCCTGCAGCTCCTGCACCACGGCCTGGACGCGCACGCCGCGCATGCCGACGCAGGCGCCGACCGGATCGATCGAGGAATCCTTGCTGATCACCGCGATCTTGGCGCGGCTGCCCGGATCGCGCGCCACGGCGCGTATCTCGATGATGCCGTCATAGATCTCCGGCACTTCCTGGGCGAAGAGGCGCACCATGAACTGCGGATGGCTGCGGGAGAGGAAAATCTGCGGCCCGCGGGTTTCGCGGCGCACGTCGTAGATATAGGCGCGGATGCGGTCGCCGGCGCGGAAACTTTCGCGCGGGATCATCTCGTCGCGGCGCACCACGCCTTCGGCGCGGCCCAGATCGACCACGACGGAGCCGAACTCCGAGCGCTTGACGATGCCGTGCACGATCTCGCCGATGCGGTCCTTGTACTCGTCGTACTGA
>Ga0265331_10002966_pt1 | contig 11166 bp, 10 predicted proteins | sample 41923metaG_FD_202088 | JGI IMG/M metagenome (GOLD analysis project Ga0265331, IMG submission 202088) | Rhizosphere microbial communities from Carex aquatilis grown in University of Washington, Seatle, WA, United States - 4-19-23 metaG | ecosystem: Host-associated > Plants > Roots > Rhizosphere...
CGCTGATGTGGATGACTTTCGGGCTTGCCTGCTGCGCGGTCGAGATGATCCAGGCAGCCATGCCGCGCTACGACATGGAGCGTTTCGGCTTCGCCCCGCGCGCCTCGCCGCGCCAGTCGGACTGCATCATCATCGCCGGCACGTTGACGAATAAGATGGCCCCGGCTCTGCGCAAGGTCTACGACCAGATGCCGGAGCCGCGCTACGTCATCTCGATGGGCTCCTGCGCCAATGGCGGGGGCTACTATCACTACTCCTATTCGGTGGTGCGCGGCTGCGACCGGATCATTCCGGTCGACGTCTACGTGCCGGGCTGCCCGCCCTCCGCGGAAGCGCTGGTCTACGGCATGCTGCTGTTGCAAAAGAAGATCCGTCGCACCGGCACGATCGAACGGTGAGGCGAGTAGGGAGTAGCGAGGGGCGAATTCGCGTTCGCCGCTCGCCATTCGCCATCCGCTCAAATCTGCAAGGACGCCAATGAGTTCGGAACTCGAGGCCCTCGGCGCCAAAATCGCCGGCGCGACCGGCGGCGCGGTCACGGAAGTGAAGGTCGTCTTCGGCGAGCTCACGCTGACGGTCGCGCGCGACAAATGGCTCGATCTGGCGCGGACGCTGCGCGACGAGGCCGATTACCTCTTCGTCAACATCATCGACATCACGGCGGTGGACTATCCTGAGCGCGAGGAGCGCTTCGAGGTGGTCGCGCATCTGCAGAGCCCGAAGCACAACCGCCGCATCCGGCTCAAGACGCGCACCGACGAGACAAACGCGGTCGCCTCCCTGACGGCGCTCTATCCGGGGGCCGACTGGTACGAGCGCGAGACCTACGATCTTTTCGGCGTGCTGTTCTCGGGTCATCCGGACCTGCGGCGCATCATGACCGACTACGGCTTCGATGGCCATCCGCTGCGCAAGGACTTCCCGATGACGGGCTTCGTCGAGGTGCGCTACGACGACGAGCAGAAGCGCGTCGTCTACGACCCGGTGCGGCTGACGCAGGAATATCGCCAGTTCGACTTCACCTCTCCCTGGGAGGGCACGGCCTATGAGCTGCCGGGTGATGAGAAGGCGAGAAACCAAGAGTAAGGCAGGCTGGAGGCGATCGACTTTTGCCCTGCCCAAGGACTCGAGAAATGACTGAGCAGCAACCGCTACGCAACTTCAACATCAATTTCGGGCCGCAGCATCCGGCTGCGCATGGGGTGCTGCGCCTCATTCTCGAGCTCGACGGCGAGGTCGTGGAGCGCGTCGATCCGCATGTCGGCTTTCTGCATCGCGGCACCGAGAAGCTGATGGAGTCGCGCACCTATCTGCAGAACGTGCCTTATTTCGACCGGCTCGACTATTGCGCGCCAATGAATCAGGAGCACGCCTTCTGCCTCGCCATCGAGAGGCTGCTCGGCGTCGAGGTTCCCTATCGCGGCCAGCTCATCCGCGTGCTTTACGCCGAGATCGGCCGTCTGCTCTCGCATCTCCTGAACGTCACCGCCCAGGCGATGGACGTCGGCGCGCTGACCCCGCCGCTCTGGGGGTACGAGGAGCGCGAGAAGCTGATGGTGTTTTATGAGCGCGCCTGCGGCGCGCGCATGCATGCCAATTACTACCGCCCCGGCGGCGTCGCGCGCGATCTTCCCGACGCCCTCGTCGAGGACATCGGCGCCTTTTGCGATCCCTTCCTGAAGCTCTGCGACGATCTCGAGGCGCTGTTCATCGAGAACCGCATCTTCAAGCAGCGCAACGCCGATATCGGCGTGATCTCGCTCGAGGACGCCTATAAGTTCGGTTTCTCGGGCGTGATGCTCCGCGGCTCCGGCGCCGCCTGGGACCTGCGCAAGGCGCAGCCCTATGAATGCTACGAGGAGATGGAGTTCCTTATCCCCGTAGGCAAGAACGGCGACTGCTACGATCGCGCCGTGATCCGCATGGAGGAGATGCGGCAGTCGACATCCATCATGCGCCAATGCGTGAACAAGCTGCTCGAAGCCAAGAACCGCGGCCCCGTGCAGGTCACGAACAACAAGATCGCGCCGCCCTCGCGGCCCGAGATGAAGCGCTCGATGGAGGCGCTCATCCATCACTTCAAGCTCTACACCGAGGGCTTCAAGGTTCCGGCGGGCGAGGTTTACGCGGCGGTCGAGGCGCCGAAGGGCGAGTTCGGCGTCTATCTCGTGTCGGACGGCGGGGACCGGCCTTATCGCTGCAAGATCCGGGCGCCGGGCTTCGCGCATCTGCAGGGCATGGACTTCCTCTGCCGCCATCACCTGCTCGCCGACGTCTCGGCGATTTTGGGTTCGATCGACATCGTCTTCGGAGAGGTCGACCGGTGATCTTCGCGCCGCTGCAGCTTTGGGAAATCGAATAGCATGTCCAACCGTCGCCTTGCCGAAGTCCAGCCCGAGAGCTTCGCCTTCACGCCGCAGAACGAGGCGTGGCTCGCAAAGCAGATCGCCAAATATCCCGATGGACGCGAGGCCTCGGCTGTCGTGCCCGCGCTCTGGCAGGCGCAGAAGCAGAACGATTATTGGCTGCCGCAGAAGGCCATCGAGGCGGTCGCCGACAAGCTCGGGCTCCCATATATCCGCGTGCTCGAGGTCGCGACCTTCTATACGATGTTCAACCTCGAGCCCGTGGGCAAGTTCTACATCCAGCTCTGCGGGACGACGCCCTGCATGCTCAGCGGCTCCGACGATCTGATCAAGCTGCTGGAGCGCCGTGTCGGGCCGCAGCGCCATGTGACGACGGACGGGCTCTTCTCCTGGCTCGAGGTCGAATGCCTCGGCGCCTGCTGCAACGCGCCGATGGTGCAGATCAACGACGACTATTACGAGGATCTGACTGTCGAGAACTTCGAGAAGCTCCTCGACGATCTCGCCGCCGGCCGGCCGGTGAAGACAGGCTCGCAGACGGGCCGCGTCAGCTCCGAACCCTTGGGCAAGCTCACGAGCCTCGCTTCGCTTTACGGCGAAGGCGCGAAATAATCGACTGAAGCGAAACGGACCGAGAAAACATGCTCTCCGACGCAGACCGCATCTTCACCAATCTTTATGGGCTCGGCGACCGATCGCTGGCGGGCGCGAGAAAGCGCGGGCAATGGGACGACACAAAGGTCCTGCTCGCCAGAGGGCGCGACAAGATCATCGCTGAGGTGAAGGACTCGGGGCTGCGCGGCCGTGGCGGCGCGGGCTTCTCCACGGGCTTGAAATGGTCTTTCATGCCCAAGGAGGTCGATCCGCAGCGTCCGCATTATCTCGTCATCAACGCGGACGAGTCGGAGCCCGGAACCTGCAAGGATCGCGAGATCATGCGCAACGACCCGCATACGCTGGTCGAAGGCGCCCTGATCGCCTCTTTCGCGATGGGCGCCCACGCCTGCTACATCTATGTGCGCGGCGAGTTCATCGCCGAGCGCGAGGCGCTGCAGCGCGCGGTGGACGAGGCCTATGAGGCGAAGCTCATCGGCAAGGACAATATCCACGGCTATCCCTTCGATCTCTATGTGCATCACGGCGCCGGCGCCTATATCTGCGGCGAGGAGACCGCTCTGCTCGAGAGCCTCGAAGGCAAGAAGGGCATGCCGCGCCTGAAGCCGCCCTTTCCGGCGAACGTCGGACTCTATGGCAGCCCCACGACGGTCAACAATGTCGAGTCGATTGCGGTCACGCCCACGATTCTGCGCCGCGGCGCTTCCTGGTTCGCCGGCATCGGCAAGCCGAACAACACGGGCACGAAGCTCTTCAGCATCTCGGGCCATGTGAACCAACCGTGCAATGTGGAAGAGGCGATGTCGATCTCCTTCCGCGAGCTGATCGACGAGCATTGCGGCGGCGTTCGCGGCGGTTGGGACAATCTCCTCGCCGTGATTCCCGGCGGCTCCTCCGTGCGCTGCGTGCCGGCGCATCAGATCATCGACTGCCCGATGGACTTCGACAGCCTCGCCAAGCTCGGCTCCGGCCTCGGTACGGCGGCGGTGATCGTGATGGACAAGTCCACCGACATCATCCGCGCGATTGCGCGGCTCTCTTATTTCTACAAGCACGAGAGCTGCGGCCAGTGCACGCCCTGCCGCGAGGGCACGGGCTGGATGTGGCGCGTCATGCAGCGCATGGTCGAAGGCCGCGCGCATAAGAAAGAGATCGACATGCTCTTCGACGTCTCCAAGAAGATCGAAGGCCACACGATCTGCGCGCTCGGCGACGCGGCGGCTTGGCCGGTGCAGGGGCTCATCGCGCATTTCCGCGACGTGATCGAGCAGCGCATCGATCAATATACGGCCAATCCGCATGCCGAGCCGGTTCGCGTAGCGGCGGAGTGAGACAGTGAAGCAGCGGCTCGTTACAGTGGAGCAGGGCAAGTGACCAAGATTCTTGTCGATGGCGTCGAGGTGGACGTTCCGCCCGAGTTCACGCTGCTGCAAGCCTGCGAGAGCGCGGGCGCGGAAGTCCCGCGCTTCTGCTACCACGAGCGCCTTTCGGTCGCCGGCAATTGCCGCATGTGCCTCGTCGAGGTGAAGGGCGGCCCGCCCAAGCCCCAGGCCTCCTGCGCGATGGCCGTCAAGGACCTGCGTCCGGGCCCCAATGGCGCGCCGCCGGAAGTCTTCACCAAATCTCCGATGGTGAGGAAGGCGCGCGAAGGCGTCATGGAGTTTCTGCTCGTCAACCATCCGCTCGACTGCCCCATCTGCGATCAAGGCGGCGAGTGCGATCTGCAGGATCAGGCGCTGGCCTTCGGCGGCGACTCCTCGCGCTTCATCGAGAACAAGCGGGCGGTCGAGAACAAATATATCGGTCCTTTGGTCAAGACCGAGATGACCCGCTGCATTCATTGCACGCGCTGCGTCCGCTTCACCGCGGAAGTCGCCGGCACCGCCGACATGGGCGCGATCGGCCGCGGCGAGGATATGGAGATCACCACCTATCTCGAGACAGCGATGACCTCCGAGCTGCAGGGGAATGTCGCCGATCTCTGCCCCGTTGGCGCGCTGCTGCCCAAGCCGCAGAATTTTCGCGCGCGGCCGTGGGAGTATCAGAAGACCGAGAGCGTCGACGTGCATGACGCGCTTGGCTCGGCCATCCGCATCGACACGCGCGGTCGCGAGGTCGTGCGCATCCTGCCGCGCCCCAATGACGCGGTGAACGAGGAGTGGATCTCCGACAAGACCCGCCAGTCGGTGGACGGTCTCGGCCGTCAGCGTCTGGATCGTCCCTATGTGCGCGAGAACGGCCGGCTGCGCCCCGCCTCCTGGCAGGAGGCGTTGACGCTCGTCGCCCGCAAGATCAAGGCGACGCCCGCCCAGCGCATCGGCGGGCTCGTTGGCGATCTCGCCGCCGTCGAGGAGATTTTCGCGCTGAAGCTTCTCGCCGAGAAGCTCGGAACGCCGAACATCGACAGCCGGCAGGACGGCGCGCGGCTCGATCCTGCGCTCGGTCGCGCTTCCTATATCTTCAATCCGACGATCGCCGGCATCGACGACGCCGATGCGCTGCTCATCGTCGGCTCCAATCCGCGCAAGGAAGCGCCGGTCCTGAACGCGCGCATCCGCAGGCGCTGGCTGAAGGGCGGGTTCAAGGTCTCGCTCGTGGGCGAGAAGGCGGATCTGACCTACGACTACGACTATCTCGGCGCCGGGCCGGATTCGCTGCTGCGTTTCGCGCAGAGCCCGTCATCGGGCGCGAAGAAGCGCATCGTGCTGATCGGGCAGGGCGCGCTCTCTCGTCAGGATGGCGAAGCGGCGCTGGGATTGGCCGCGCAGGCGGCGCTCAAGCAGGGCGGCGTCGGCGACGGTTGGAACGGCTTTGGCGTTCTTCATACCGCGGCTGCGCGCGTCGGCGCCTTGGACCTTGGCTTCACGCCCGGTGCCGGCGGCAAGACCGCCTGGGAGCTGGCGGCGCCCGGAGCGGCCGACCTTATCCTCAATCTCGGCGCCGACGAGATCGACGTCGCGCCCGGCGCCTTTGTCGTCTACATCGGCTCGCATGGCGATCGTGGCGCGCATCGCGCCGACGTGGTGCTGCCCGGCGCCGCTTACACCGAGAAATCCGGCCTCTTCGTCAATACCGAAGGGCGTCCGCAGCTCGCGGACCGCGCCGGCTTTCCGCCCGGCGACGCCCGCGAGGACTGGGCGATCCTGCGCGCGCTTTCCGGCGCGCTCGGTGACGCGCTGCCCTTCGACTCGCTCGCCCAACTGCGCAAGGCGCTGTTCCAGCGCCATCCGCATTTGCAGCGCGTTGACGTCATCGAGAAGGGCGAGGCGGGGACGATCGACGTCTTGGCGCAGCGCGGGGCCATCGCCATGGCGCATCCCTTCGCCCCGGCGATCTCAGATTTTTATCTCACCAATCCGATCGCGAGAGCTTCCGCTGTGATGGCGGAGTGCTCGGCGCTGGCCAAGGGCCGGCTGCAGCAGGCCGCGGAATAGGAGCCAGATCGAAATGCAGGACCTGATTTCGGCCGTCGTCTCCTTTCTCGTCGAGCATCCGCCGCTGCTCGCGGCGCTGAAGAGCCTTGTTTTGCTCGTCTGCGTGCTGCTCTCGACGGCCGTGCTGATCTATGCCGAGCGCAAGATCTGGGCGGCGGTACAACTGCGTCGTGGTCCCAACGTTGTCGGCCCCTGGGGCGTGCTGCAGCCCTTCGCCGACTTCTTCAAATTTCTGCTCAAAGAGCCGGTGATCCCGGACACGACGAACAAGTTCATCTTCGTGCTCGCCCCCGTCGTCGGCGTCGTGCTGGCCATGGCCGCCTGGGCGGTCATCCCGGTCAACGAGGGCTGGGTCGTCGCAGACATCAACGTCGGCGTGCTCTATCTCTTCGCGGTCTCCTCGCTCGGCGTCTACAGCGTGATCATGGCCGGCTGGGCGTCGAACTCGAAATATCCGTTCCTGTCCGCGCTGCGCTCCGCCGCGCAGATGGTTTCCTACGAAGTCTCGATCGGCTTCGTGATCGTGACTGTGCTGCTGTGCGCGGGCTCGCTCAACCTCACCGACATCGTCCACGCGCAGGACACGAAATACGGCGTGCTCGGCTGGTACTGGCTGCGGCTCCTGCCGATGTACGTGATCTTCTTCGTCTCGATCCTGGCGGAAACGAACCGTCCGCCCTTCGATCTCGCCGAGGCCGAATCGGAGCTCGTCGCTGGCTTCATGATCGAATATTCGGCCTCGCTCTTCCTGCTGCAGTTCCTGACCGAACTCGTCGCCATCCTCGGCATGTCGGCGCTGACGACGATCCTCTTCCTCGGCGGCTGGCTCTCGCCCTTTCCAGGGGCGCCCCTCATCGGCGGCTCCAGCGTCTTGTGGTTCCTGTTCAAGCTGTGGAGCGTTGTCTTCTTGTTCGCGATGACCAAGGCGATCGTGCCGCGCTATCGCTACGATCAACTGATGCGGCTCGGCTGGAAGGTATTCCTGCCAATCTCGCTCGTGATGGTCATCCTGGTTGCAGCGGCGGTCGAGTTCGGGCCCGCGCTGGCCAAGGCGGGTTGAGGTGAAGCCATGAGACTGGATCAGGAAGCGAAATCGCTGTTCCTGCTGGAGTTCGTAGCCGCGTTCTTTCTGGGGATTCGCTACATCTTTAAGCCGAAGGCGACGATCAACTACCCGCATGAAAAGAACCCGCAGTCGCCCCGCTATCGCGGCGAGCATGCTCTGCGCCGCTATCCCAATGGGGAGGAGCGCTGCATCGCGTGCAAGCTCTGCGAAGCGATCTGCCCGGCCCAGGCCATCACGATCGAGGCCGGCCCGCGCCGCAATGACGGAACGCGGCGGACGACGCGCTACGACATCGACATGGTGAAGTGCATCTATTGCGGCTTCTGCCAGGAGGCCTGCCCGGTCGACGCCATCGTCGAAGGGCCGAACGCCGAATTCGCCACAGAGACGCGCGAGGAGCTCTACTACAACAAGGAGCGTCTGCTCGAGAACGGCGCGCGCTGGGAGCGAGAGATCGCCCGCAACATCGCTCTCGACGCGCCCTACCGCTGAACGCACGAAGGACGAGCCCGTGGACGCCTTATTCTTCTACCTCTTCTCCGCCGTGCTGATCGCCTCGGCCTTCGGGGTGATCGCCGCGCGCAATCCCGTGAGCTCGGTGCTCTGGCTGATCCTCGCCTTCTGCAACGGCGCGGGATTGTTCCTGCTGCAGGGCGCCGAGTTCCTGGCTATGATGCTCGTCGTCGTCTATGTCGGCGCGGTCGCCGTGCTCTTCCTCTTCGTCGTGATGATGCTCGACGTGGACTTCGCCGAGCTGCGGCAGGGCTTTCAGAAATATCTGCCGGCCGGAGCGGCGGTCGGCGCCGTCGTGCTGATCGAGCTGGGCTTCGTCGCGCTGCATTGGCATTCGGCGCCCGGCGCGCGTGATGTGGCGGCCTCGCCCGTGCTCGCCGACGTCACCAACACGGCGGCGCTCGGTCGGGTGCTCTACACGAAATATCTGATCTTCTTTCAGACGGCGGGACTGGTGCTGCTCACCGCGATGATCGGCGCGATCTCGTTGACGCTGCACCACCGGCCGAATGTGAAACGCCAGAACATCTCGGAACAGAACGCCCGCACCGCCAAGAGCGTCGTCGAGCTCAAGAAGGTGCGCTCGCGGGTCGGCGTGGAGGGGTGAACGCCATGACGGACATCGGTCTTGCCCATTATCTCGTCGTATCCGCGATCGTCTTCACGCTCGGGGTCGCGGGAATCGTCCTCAATCGCAAGAACATCATCATCATATTGATGTCGGTGGAGCTCATTCTCCTCTCCGTCAATCTGAACCTCGTCGCCTTTTCGACGGCGCTGGGCGATCTCACGGGACAGGTCTTCGCTCTGTTCGTGCTGACCGTCGCGGCGGCGGAAGCGGCGATCGGGCTCGCCATTCTGGTCACCTACTTCCGCAACCGCGGCACGATCGCGGTGGAAGACATCAACAGCCTCAAAGGTTGAGCCCGCGATGATCGCAGCAGTCGTTTTCCTACCCCTCCTCGGCTTTCTGATCGCCGGTCCTTTCGGCCGGCTGATCGGCGCTCGCGCGTCGGAGCTCGTCACGACCGGCCTGCTCTTCGTCGCGGCGGCGCTCTCCTGGAAAATCTTCCTCGACGTGGGCTTCGGGCATGAGGAAGCGCACGCTTCGCTTCTCGCCAACTGGTTCACCTCGGGCACGCTCAAGGTCGACTGGACGTTGCGGATCGACACGCTGACGGCGGTGATGCTCGTTGTCGTGAACACGGTCTCGAGCCTCGTGCATCTCTATTCGATCGGCTACATGCACGAGGATCCCGACCGGCCGCGCTTCTTCGCCTATCTGTCGCTCTTCACCTTCGCCATGCTGATGCTGGTGACGGCCGACAATCTCCTCCAGATGTTCTTCGGCTGGGAGGGCGTGGGTCTCGCCTCTTATCTCTTGATCGGCTTCTGGTATCAGAAGCCCTCCGCCAATGCGGCGGCGATCAAGGCCTTCGTCGTCAACCGGGTGGGCGACTTCGGCTTCGCTCTCGGCATCTTTCTCGTCTATCAGCTGACGAATTCCGTCGCTTTCGACGCGATTTTCGCTGCGGTTCCAGGCCTTCAGGGCAAGGTCGCGCATGTCTTCGGCCTCAACGTCGACGCGCTGACTCTCGCCGCTTTGCTGCTCTTCATGGGCGCGATGGGCAAATCCGCGCAGTTCCTGCTGCACACCTGGCTTCCCGACGCGATGGAAGGTCCGACGCCGGTCTCGGCCCTGATCCACGCCGCGACGATGGTGACGGCCGGCGTCTTCATGGTCGCGCGCCTCTCGCCGATCTTCGAGGCGGCGCCCGCGGCCCTCGTGTTCGTGATCATCATCGGCGCGACGACGCATTTTTTCGCCGCGACGGTCGGACTCGTGCAAACCGACATCAAGCGCGTGATCGCTTATTCGACCTGCTCGCAGCTCGGCCTGATGTTCATCGCCGAGGGCGTGGGCGCCTATTCGCTCGGTATTTTTCACCTCTTCACCCACGCCTTCTTCAAGGCGCTGCTCTTCCTCGGCGCTGGCTCGGTCATCCATGCGATGCACCACGAGCAGGACATGCGCCGCATGGGAGGGCTGCGTAAGGACATCCCCTTCACCTTTTGGGTGATGGTCATTGGAACCCTGGCGATCACCGGCTTCGGCGTGCCCTTCACGCCGCTGGGCTTCGCGGGCTTCTTCTCGAAGGACGCGATCATCGAGGCGGCCTTCGCCGCAGGCCGTCATAACCCCGTTGCGTTCTATGGCTTCGGCATGGCGGTGATCGTCGCGGCGCTGACCTCCTTCTACTCCTGGCGCCTTGTGTTCATGACCTTCTTTGGCCCGCACGCCGCCGAGGCGCATCAACACGGGCAAGGCCATGACGATCACGCCGCGCACGGCCATGACGACCATGGCCATGGGCACGACCACAAGCCGCATGAGTCGCCGCTCGTGATGCTCGTGCCGCTCGGCCTGCTGGCTTTAGGCTCCATCGTCACGGGCTTCGTCTTCATGCCCGATTTCGCCGGTCACGCTCTGGAGGAATTTTGGAAGGGATCGCTCTTCTTTAGCGAAGAGAACCACATCATGCACGAGATGCACGACATCCCGATCTGGGTTTCGCTCGCGCCTTTCGTCACGATGGTCGGGGGCTTCCTCGTCTCGCTCTATATCTATGTGCTGCGCCCCGGGGTGGCGCCGCAGCTCGCGGCGGCCTTCCCGGGCCTGTATCGCTTCCTCCTCAACAAGTGGTATTTCGACGAGCTCTATGACCGGATCTTCGTGAAGCCCGCTTTCGCGCTCGGCCGCCTCCTCTGGAAAGACGGCGACGGCCGCATCATCGACGGGATCGGTCCGGACGGCGTCGCGGCGCGTGTGGTGGACGGCGCGCGTCTCGCAGCGCGCGTGCAAACCGGCTATCTCTATCATTACGCCTTCGCGATGCTGATCGGCGTCGCGGCGGTGGTCAGCGCGCTCGGCGCCTGGAGCATTCGCTAATGTTCGGATTCGGCATCCTTTCTGGCCTCACCTTCCTCCCGCTCGTCGGCGCGGCCTTCATTCTGACGCAGCGCGGCGATGACCCGGCGACGCTGGGCAACATCCGCTGGGCCGCGCTGTTCACGACCCTTGCCGTCTTTGCACTCTCGCTCGTCGTCTGGCAGCGGTTTGACGCCTCGAGCGCCGCCTTCCAGCTTGTCGAGGAGAGGCCCTGGTTCGGCT
>Ga0265331_10002972_pt1 | contig 11158 bp, 12 predicted proteins | sample 41923metaG_FD_202088 | JGI IMG/M metagenome (GOLD analysis project Ga0265331, IMG submission 202088) | Rhizosphere microbial communities from Carex aquatilis grown in University of Washington, Seatle, WA, United States - 4-19-23 metaG | ecosystem: Host-associated > Plants > Roots > Rhizosphere...
GTCATGGATAGATCTCCAGATCTCCTGTCCGTCGAACGCCTCGGCGTTCACCCGCGAACGGCCATCCGCGGCCGATCGTCGGGTACAACGCCATTATGGACGGCGGTCACGCGGGGAACTCCGCGTTGACACCAGGCAGAGCGACATCGTCGATGGGATGGGGGAATATGAGTTCGTTCGGCTGCCTTGTCTGGACGGTCCAGATCGCCTGCGAATATGTCTTGGTCATCGCCTCACGGCTGAATGTCTGATTCATCAACTTAGCGACCGCTGGCTTGTCGGCTTCGGGAACATCCCCAACGACCTCCATAACTTCGCTTCCGTCAACCGCTAGCAACAGCAGCGGCTCAACGACGAACTCTCCGCCATCACGGGAGATCGCCTGCTTAACGTACGCCACGACCTGCGCCTGAAGCATCGAGTGCTGTCCCTTTCCGAATCCCACGCGCACCCGTGCACCAGACTCGGCAAGCTTTTGCTCTTCAGCCCAGGTCTCCTTCTTGTGTCGAAGCATCGAATTGATTCCTTTCTTCGAATCGTTCTTCCGTCCGCTTTGCCGTTAGGCTGCCGACGGCCGTCCGCGGCCGACTGACGGCTTCAACGGCTCGTTAGCCATGCGACAGATTCGAGAGTGCCGAGGCAAGCCTGGCGATGCTCTCTTGGCGGACGCTTGAACTCGACAGGTCGACGTATAGTCGTCCTTGCAGAAACGGCAGCGTTGCTGCCAGGGACTTCCCTTCCTCGTCCAGCACGACCGGCACTATGAGTTTGTCCCCTCTCTGCCCGTAGAAGAGCGAACCCTCAAACTGGATCCACCTGGATCGATCTGAATTCTTGGATAGGACCATCAGCATGGCATCGCTGGTGCGCAAGGCGCTCTCGATCTCTGTCTGAAGTACTACTCCGGGGGACAGCTCGAACTGATCGAGCCAGAGCTTCACCCGCCCTTGCTTCAGTTCGCCATAGAGGTCGAGGACCGCGGCTTTGTCCGCATGGGCGTAGCTGATGAACACCTTGGGTGCATGCAGGATTTCTGCGATGGGCCAGCCAGAAAGTGGTGTCTCTTGGCCGGCACGGCATACATGGTTCTCCGAGCCAAAGAGCAGGGCTAGCTGGCGGGTCAAGCGAACTTCGTCTTCGCGATGTGCAATGCATGCGTCTACGAAGTCTCGTAGGCCCCGTTCGAACTTCGGGAACGGCGGCAGTTCAAAGGCAGCGAAGTAGTGGGGATCGTAGCCTGTTGCCTCGGCGCGCTTACGAAGATGAAACAGGATCGCTGACGGTCGATTGCTGACCTGTATTCCCGCGGCCGAGAACCGATCCCGGATGTGCCGCCACTCTTCATCTGGAACGACATCTTCGTCAAAGATCATCGGCGTGAAAATGTGCACGTTGTTGCCAGAGTACTGCGATATCTGCTTCTTCCGGTCGCGGAAGAAGGCCACGAAGTCAAAGTCAAGGGACGAGAACATCAGCAACGCAAAGACGGAATCCTTGGGATCGAGGCTGTTCTCGCTGCATGCCGACACCACCTCGTCGAGCCACCGCTGAACATTGAAGAGGTAGAACATTGGATCCTTTCGTCTGGCTACCTATTAGCCTGCGAAGGATATCATTACCGCAGCGAGGACGGGCGGCTTTCCGGGAAGCGGATACCTCGACAAACCCTTCAATTCCACACGTTTGGCGACCGATGCGCGAGCCTGCCCTGGCGAGGCGCGCTTCGTAAACAGGATTCCGTCCGCGCGGGGATGCTTCGTAGAGGGGATCCGGCGGGCGATCGGCCCTGACGGTTCGCTTGCTGTAATGCCGGGCGTGCAGTCCGGCGCGCACGCGGTCGAGCAACCGTAGCGGCCTGGCCGAATCCTGGCCGGCATGGCCGGGCTCCGGCGGCGGAAGGGGGAATGATGGTTGCGCCCTGGTGCGCCTTACCACCTACGCTCCAAATATTCGACCGTTGACAGCCTATCGCCGGGTGATGAGTGAGACGGCCTCCCGTCCCGCTGGGCGAGCGCTCGCGCCCGACCGGAGCTGTGCAGAGCGCTCCCCGACCAACGCGAACCACGACCGGCCGGGGCAAGGTGTTGGTTGAAACTGGCTTCTCACCGTCGGTGGCTTTGACCTTCGAGCCGCTGGCCAGGCTGCTCGTCCCTGGAGTGCCGAGCGCTCCCCGACCGCTCTGCTGAGCGCTCCCGCCCCGCGCCGAGCGCTCGCGCCCGGCCGAAGCGCTCTAGAGCGCTCTCCGACCATGTGATCTACTGCGTGCCCGTGCAAGGCGTTCGCTGGGCCTCTCACCGTCGGTGGCCTGGCCTTCAAACCGGTGGCCAGCCTGCTTGTCCTGTGCGCGGGAGACCGGAGCGCGCCCAGCGCTGGCGCCAGCACTGCGCAGGTACTGAGCGCTCCGACCGCTGCGAGCGCTCGCGTGGGCGCTGGTGGGGCTGCATCTCTGCGCACGCCGACAGCCTCGTCACCGGCGGAGAAGACGCCGTCGGAATTGCCAGTATGTTTTGCGATCCCAGCCATGTGCCTGGCGCAGCGGATCGGAGCGCTCCGAGCGCTGGCGCTAGCGTTGCGCAGGTACTGAGCGCTCCGACCGCTGCGAGCGCTCGCGTGGGCGCTGCTGGGGCCGCACTTCTGCGCGCACCGAGAAGCCCTCGTCAGCGTTGGGAAGGGCATCCACCAAGACGACAGCATTGGTTGCTCCCCGAAGCGGGCGGCTGGGTTCACCTCGGGCCGATTGCCACTGTGCGCCTGCGTGCGACGGGCGCTTGTGCTCCCGGTCTGCGCGTCCTGCGTGTGCTGAGCGTTTACACACGGCGGCTCCCAGCGCCAGCGCTGGCGTCCCGGAGCGCCGAGCGCTCGACGCACACCTCCCGCTGTGCGGAGCGCTTGACTCGTGCCGGAGCGCCAACTGCGGCGCGCAAGCGTTAGGCGACCGTGCAACCACGGCCCGCCCGCGAAATGCACGGGCGGATCGTTCGTCCCTGTCGTGCTTTGGCGTTCACCCACCTACGCATCTTAGGGCGACGTACACTAAGATCGCCGAGGCGGTTCAGATCGTGGCGACGACGCCACACTGTGCGCCTGGTGGGCTGGCTCCGGTGGGAGAGAGGCGTGCTCTGGCAGAATGCCGTTGCTTTCCAGGACGCAACATGTGGAGGCGTTCTTGCATTTCTGGGTAGTCCAGAGACGCCCGTCTCGAAATGACTAGGAGGCATCCAATGCGGAAGAAGAAAGCAGCGTCACCTGCGTCGCCGTCAGCCCCAGCAGCCCGACCGAAAAATCTTGATCGCGATTCGACGGAATTGACACGGCAAGCGTTCACTTTCCGAAAGGCGGTATTGTCGGACGAAACGGTGGACGCGATGGTCGACAGGTTGGCAACCGATGCTCTGCGCGTGCCGACACTTGCGAAGGTAGCTCTTAAGTCGCTCGGACGAAGTGCGCAGCCAGGCGACGGGGACCTCCGCGAGCTATTCCGAGCCCTCTTCGTTGTGGGCGGTCGGGAACTCGTCGAAAATCCTCCCCAGTTAGAGAAACTGGCCGAAGGGTTTGATTCGATATTCACGCGTCTTGCGGCAAAATTCCCTTTCCTCGACAAGAAGGAGGCGATCGCATTCATCACGACGGCGATCTCGTCTGCCTCGCGTTATGCGCTTGGCGTGATGGCAAGTACGACCGCGGGAGTGGAAGGAACGATCTCGAAGCTCGCCGCAGAGGCCGCGGAAAGGGAAGCGTCCGATCCTGACGAGGCTGCGATCATCAGGGCGCGGATCGCGCTCCTGTTGAAGAAACTACCTCGCGGCTACGTTCCGACGCCCGCCAAGAGCGGTCGACCGAAGCTGAATGTCTGGAACGAGCGTCGACTTGACGAACTCTTCCAGGCAGGGGTGCCGACCAGACGGATCGCAAAGCTGGTGAGCAAGGACCAAGCCTACATTCGGCGCCGGATCAAGCCGAGGAAAGCCCGATTGGCAGCGATGCGTCGAGCAGTCGACAAGAAGAGCGAAGGGGAACCCTAGCAATTCCGCAAGGACCGGAGCGAGCGTTGGCAGCTCCGGGGGGAGGCCTAAACTCAGCAGTTTAGGCCGACTGTTCGGGGGCGCTGGCGGTGAGTACGCTGCGGTCCATGAGACTTGCCGGAACAGCTGAAGAAGCCGAGGTTGTCTTCTTCACCCGAGATGAGGTGGCCGCCCTCGCCCGAACCACGCGGGAGCGTGTCCGCTACTGGGACCGGAAAGGAATTCTGCCCAGCGTTCGCCCCGCTGGAACCCGCCTGGTTCTTTACCCCCGTGAACAGATCCTGGCCTGGCTGCACGGCAACTGGCCGCCCCGCCTGCTGGGCGAGAGGCGGCTGTGATTTTCGGGGAGATCCTCGCACGCCTGAGCGGGGTCGGGCGGCGAGGTGAACACCGGGCCCAAGCGCTGTGCCGGGCCTACGACGACAAGCAACCGAGTCCAGGAGTCACTCAAGCAGGCGACGGATCTGGTGAGGTTCGCCATGGGCTTGTCGTGCGGCTGGAGTGGGAGGCTCGGGAACCATGAGCGCGAAGGCCGGCGGGGCATCGTTCCCAACAAGCCTTGAGGCGGCCCTGGCCTACGCAACTCGCGGTCTGTACGTCCTGCCATGCTTGCCGCGCTTGAAGTTGCCCGCCTGCACGCACGGCTACCGGGATGCGACGACAGACAGGGAAAAGATCGCGCGGTGGTGGTCCGCTTTGCCCAGCGCAAACCTCGGCATGGCGTGCGCACCGTCAGGTATCGTGGTTATCGACGTTGATCCGCGCAGCGGCGGCGACAGAACCTTGGCTGCGCTTGAAGCTCAGCTGGGCACGCTGCCCGAGACCGTCGAGGCGAGGACCGGCGGACCGGACGGTGGACGGCACCTCTTGTTCCGTGCGCCCCACGGGCGGCTCGTCGGGAACCTGGGCGACGGCCTCGACGTCAAGCACGAAGGCTACATCCTTGTGGCACCCTCGGTTCATCCTTCCGGTGGTGTCTACCGCTGGGAGCGATCACCCCTCGAACACGAGCCAGCCGATCTGCCACCTGCATGGGCTGCTCGGATCATCAAGGCCGCCGCAACAGCGCCGGCGGAGCGTACCCCTCTCCCGACGGCGACCACGGACTGCACGCCATACGGTCGGGCGGCGGTCGAAGCCGAGTTGGAGAAGGTCAGAACGGCGCCCGAGGGTCGGCGAAACAAGACACTCAACGACTCTGCCCACTCCCTTGCACAACTACACGCGGGCGGTGAGGCGGGCGACGTGCGCGAGGATTTGATCCTGGCTGCTGTCGCGGCCGGGTTGTCCGAGGGCGAAGCGCGCAAGACCGTTGAGTCTGGGTGGCGGGCAGGGCTTGGCAAACCGCGTGCTCCCTTGCGGCCACCGAAGGGGGCCAGGGCCGACAAAGCTAACCCATCGCACGAGAACAGCAGCGGGGCGCAGCAGTCGCAGGAGAGCAAGGCACTCCCGTTGCCCGACGGGCAGCAGTCGGTACGAGCGTATTCCCTGAGCGAGACTGGCGCGGCTGAGTTGATGGCCGCGCGTCTTGCGAGGGATTGGCACTACCTTCCCGAGCGCGACAAGTGGATACGCTGGGACGGCACGCGCTGGGCGTTTGACCCTGCGGCTGTGAAGCTCATGGGGTTGAGCAAGCTCGTCGCGCACGAGTTCCTGGCCGAGGCAAAACGTGCGTTGGATAGCGACGACGCCCGCGCTGAAAAACTGTCGCGATTTGTCGCAACGGCGCAGAAACGCAATTTCAGGCGGAACGTGATCGACCTGCTCAAGAGCGAGCCAGGGATCCCGATCCCGTTTCATGAATTCGACAAGGATCCCTTTCTGCTCAACTGTCAGAATGGGACGTTGGACCTTCGCTTAGGTGCGTTGCGCGAACACCGGAGAGAGGACAAGATCACGCGCATCCTGCCCTGGGCTTTTGATGCCGACGCCGCTTGTCCGCGATGGGAGCGGTTCTTGGTTGAGGTGCTGCCCGACGCGGAAACCGTCGCCTTCGTGCAAAGGCTCGTGGGTTACTGCCTGACCGGCGACACCAGCGAACACGTGGTTATGTTCCTCTTCGGCAGGGGGGCGAACGGCAAGACGGTCTTCCTTAACAGTCTTCTCGGTCTCTTGGGCGAGTACGCCACGCAAGCGCCGACCTCGATGTTGATCGCATCTCAGGGCGAGCGACACCCGACCGAGTTGGTCACGCTGTACGCTCGAAACCTCGTGGTCTGTGCCGAGGTGCCTGGCGGCAAAGCTTGGAATGAGGAGCTGATCAAGTCTATCTCGGGCGGTGATGTCATCTCGGCCCGTGGGATGCGCGAGGACTTCTGGACCTTCCGCCCGACCCACAAGTTGCTGATCAGCGGAAACCACAAACCAATCGTGCGCGGCCAGGACGACGGGATCTGGCGGCGCTGGCGGCTTCTGCCCTTCGAGAAAACGATTGTCGGGGCTGACCGCGATCCAAAGCTCGCCGAGAAGCTCGTTGCGGAGATGCAAGGCATTCTCGCTTGGGCCGTGCGCGGTTGCATCGCCTGGCAACGCTACGGCCTCAAGCCCAGCTCAAAGGTTTTGCTCGCGACGGCCGATTACCGAAGCGAATCGGATCGGCTTGCTCCATTCATCGAGGAATGTTGCGTGCTCGACGCCCAGGCCGTCATCCCGCGGGCGGGGCTGTATCGCGCGTATCAGCAATGGAGCGAGGCCCAGGGCGAGCGCCGCGCCCTTTCCGAAAAGGACTTCGCCGAATATGTCCGGGGCAGAGGCGCAGCCGAATACTGGACAAGGTCGGACGGCAAGAAATGTCGCGGCTGGAAGGGCATCGAGCTGGCTACAGGTGGCAACACCAGACGGGGTGATCTTCCCCTTGCTGCCAAGGTTGAGTCTACATGTGAGGTTAGCCCCAAAAACAGGCGGGAAGTGTTGCCAGGTGTTGCCAGCGGGCCTGATGAGGAAAAGGGCAGGGTATGAACGCTGCGGCGCGTTCCGTGCTGGTCAGGGCGAAGGTCCTGGGCATCTCGCTTGCGCTTGGCAAGGCTCCGGACGGTTCCGACTGCATACTCTGGCGTGGCCCAAAGGGCAGCATGACGGCCGAGCTGAGAGCCGACCTGGTCGGGAGGAAAGACGACCTGGTCGTGCATCTCAGGGACGAGCGCAAGTTGGAGATCTTGGCCGAGTTTGCAGCCGCCTACGACCGCGTCGGTAGGACCTATCCCGATGCAGATGACGCCGGATTGGCCGAGGTGGCACGCCAGTTCCCGGACCTGTTCACCGGTGTCGAGAAACTTGAATTCGAGGCCGACGCCGCAGCGGGTGCCTACCGTGACGGCCACGGCAGCTTGCAGGGCTACGTATTCGCGCTGGCGGCATGGGAACGAGGCGTTCTCGACGCAGTCGCCGCGTTGGCCAACGTCCGAAGCGGGAGGCTTTGCAACGACTGCGGATCCGAAACGCCCGTCACTGTCATGACCGGACTTGCCCAGCGCATTTGCTCCACGTGTGCGCGCGCCGACGCAGCCACCCGCCGGGCTTGTCCGCCGCGGAGGCTGCCGCCATGAACCGGACGCGAGACACGGCCACCTCTCCGACGTCGGATCCGGTCGGCGGCTCGCTCACAGGGCCGGCCGGGGGATCGGTGTTCGGAGGATTCGAGATCCTCTGGAGGCAGGCCGCGAGGGGGATGGCGGAAGATGTGTTGCGGAGAGCGCTGCCTGCCTTGGTAGCAGAAATGCGGGCGATCGTCTCAGAAGGCGCTGACGAGAAGGGCAACGCCACCTACGTCACGGTGAGAGCCGCCGCCGAGATGATGAGCGCCCATCCCGCGACCGTCCGGCGGTTGATCGCCGCCGGCAAGCTCGGCCGGTATTCCGTCGAATCGCAGGCCAGGGTCAAGGTCAGCGATATCCATGCCTACATGGCCAGGGCGGGCTGTTCCTCGCCGACCATTGACTTGGAAGCGCGCGCTTTGGCTATAGTGCGCCATGAATAATCCGCCTGATCGACACGCCTAACCCGAAAGGAGACTCCATGGGGTGCGTCTACGCCAGGAAACAGGCCCTCTGGCTGAAGTACAAGGATGAACGCGGGCAGTGGAAGCAGACAGGGAGCGGCTTTCGTGTTGGGGACGAGCAGAAGGCCCGAGAGCTTCTGGCGAGCGTGGAGCGGCTGGTCGCGGCCGGAGCCTCCACGGTGAGCGACGGGCCGCTCACCGTGCGAAGATGGGCGGAGATCTGGATCAAGGAGCAGAGAGAGAAGGGCGTCGAAACCGTGCGCGACTACGAAGCACGTTTGCGGGACCACGTGCTTCCGATGATCGGGGCCATGCGCCTGGACCAGGTGCGGGTGAGCCACATCGCCGACCTGGTCACGGCCCTAAGGACCAAGCGCAAGAAGGGACGGAAAGACGAACACCTCGCGCCCAAGACCATCAGGCACATCTACTTCTCCGCGCATTCCCTTTTCGAGCGGGCGGTCCGGCGTGACCTCATCCTCGCGAATCCCTGCCGTCTCGAACGTGGCGAGTTGCCGGCGAGGGTAGACAAGGATCCGGGCTGGCGTCCGACGGCGGTCTACCGCCGGGACGAAGTGGAGATGCTGATCTCGGCTCCTGCGATCTCCGAGTGGCGGCGCGTGTTCTATGCGTTGCTCTTCCTCACCGGTGGCCGATTTGGCGAGATCTCCGCGCGTCGCTGGCGGGACTACATGGCCGACGAGACGCCGCTCGGCCGGTTGATCGTCAGCTCAAGTTTTCAATCCAAGACGAAACGCGAGAAGTCGACCAAGACCGGGCAGACGCGCGAGGTCCCGGTGCATCCTACGCTGGCGGCGATCCTTGCAAGCTGGAGGCTGGCCGGCTGGGAGCAAACCATGGGTCGACGGCCGGCGGAGAACGATCTCATCGTCCCGTTTCCGCTCGACGGCGAGCACCTCGACGCGCAGGTCATGCGGCGACGCCTGCACAAGGATCTCGTCGCCCTCGGCTACCGTACGCGCCGGCAGCACGACACGCGGCGAACGTTCATCTCGCTTTGTCTCTCGGACGGCGCTCGCAAAGAGATCCTCCAGTGGGTCACGCACGGCAGGCCTCGCGCTGACCAAATGGACGACTACACCACGCTCTTGTGGGCGCCCCGGTGCGAAGAGGTGGCGAAGCTCAAGATTAGGCTGCGTTCACCAGCGTCCGCAGCCGTAGCTTGTGCGGCGGGGGAGACGGGTCTCTCCAGGGATGTAACTTCCGCTGGTACAACCCGAGTTACACGTCTTGGGGCGCCAGGTGGAATCTCGAAGGATTCCGACCTGTTGGATCAGGTCATGGTTGAGCGCGAGACGGGACTCGGACCCGCGACCCTCGGCTTGGGAAGCCGATGCTCTACCAACTGAGCTACTCGCGCGAACGGGAAACGATAGGCCGGAGTGATACCACGTCCCTGGGCGATTGGAAACCCTAGCTCGACGACACCGAGTAGCTGCTGACGACGAAGCTCTGCACGCCGCTGTCCGCGACGATCTCGGGCCCGAATTGGAACTGATACAGGGTCCAGTTGCTCTGAAAATTGCCTTTGTCGGCGATGATCCAGTTGAGGATGGCCTTGATGTCCACCGTGCCGGAGGTGCTGTTAGCCGTCCGGAGTAGTGAAACCACGTCGTGCCCGCCGTAGGCGCCGTAGTAGACGTCCCAGGTGCTGCCGCCGGTCGAGACGTTGGACTTGCTCAAGGTCCCGGCTGGGAAGACCGAGCCCTTGGTATAGTTCACCCACAGCATGATCTCGACCTGGGTCCCGCTGCTGTTCTGCACCCAGAAGTCGTAGGCCACTTCCCAATTGCCGCCCGACGGGACGGTGATTTGGAAGCTGCTGGTGAAGGTGTTGTAGGCGCTGATGGCCTTGCCCGGGGAAACTGAGATGTTGGGGTAGGACTTGACGCTGCCCCCGCTGGGATGATTTGCGGTCGTGCCCCATTGGCTGCCCGCGACCCAGATGCACTGGGGACCGGCGCCGGAGCCCCAGATGTCGTTGTAGTAGGTCGTGTCTCCCTTGGTCAGTTGGCCCCACTGATCGCAGTTGCACCACTCGGCGGTGATTCCCGCGGGGATCGCGTCCGGGCAAGTGGTGGCGAGCTTTCCGCTTCCCTGGATGCCGGTTCCGCTGGCGCCGCCGGAGCCTTGTGTGCCGCCCGTCGCCGTGGTGCCACCGGATCCGGACGTGCCGCCCTTGGCGGTCGCGCCGCCGCTGGCGCTGGCGCCGCCGGATCCAGCGCTTCCCCCGCTTGGCGTGTTTCCACCGGGGGGCGTGCCTCCGTCCCCGCTGATTCCGCCGGCGGCGGTCGCGCCAGCACCTGCACTCACGCCCCCGCTTCCGGTGTTTCCGCCAGATGCAGACGCGCCGCCGCTGACAGTGGCGCCGCCGTTTGCGGTTGCCCCGCCGCTTGCGGTGGTGCCGCCAGAGCTGGTCGTACCGCCGGCCTTGGAGCTGCCTCCCAAGGCAGTCGATCCGCCGGCGAGGTTACCGCCAGTTGAGGCTTGGCCGCCCGACGCAGCGGTGTCTCCGCCCGCCCCGGCACCTCCCGAAGCGCCGGGCCCGTTCGTGCCGCCGGCGCCACCGGCCGCAGTGCTGCCGCCCTTGGCAGTTGTTCCGCCGGCCGCGGATGTACCGCTGCTTTGGGGTGCTCCTCCACTGGTCCCGGCACCTAAGCCGGGACCAGACGCGGGCTGACCGCAGCCCGCTTGTGTAAGGACCAAAGCAAAGCACGCCAAGGCGCCGAGGAGCTCACTTCTCATGGGTTGCTTCCTGGCGAGGAAGGATACGCCGCCCGCACTCCACACGGGCACAAATCTTACATCGCAGCACAGGATTTCAGGATCGGTGAAAGGCCCTCGAATCGGAGCGGGCCGGTCCTCTGTCGTTGGTTCGCATCAGGTCTGTATCGATTATCTTCTATATTGACAAACATCGATACTGGGTTCAGTCTTTCCACGTGTCCAGGTCTCTAGCCATTCCGAAGATTGCCAAGTCGCTCGCCGCCTGCTGCTCGCCTTCGGCGAAAGCGCGGCCCAAGGATCTGAGCTCGTATGCGACCTTGTTCAAGGCGCTTGGTGATGAGACTCGCCTGAGCATCCTCGGATTCCTCCTGGCCAGGGGCGACACCCTGTG
>Ga0265331_10002973_pt1 | contig 11156 bp, 9 predicted proteins | sample 41923metaG_FD_202088 | JGI IMG/M metagenome (GOLD analysis project Ga0265331, IMG submission 202088) | Rhizosphere microbial communities from Carex aquatilis grown in University of Washington, Seatle, WA, United States - 4-19-23 metaG | ecosystem: Host-associated > Plants > Roots > Rhizosphere >...
AACTGCAACTGGGGCCGGGGCAACGTATACGTCAACGTCAACCGCTATAACCAGATCAATATCAACAACATCAATGCTGGGCGGGCAAAAACTCTCCCGGCCAACTCAAACACCTGGCGGCACGACCCCTCGCACCGGAAGGGCGTGGCCTATCGCGATCCGGGCACGCGCCAGCAATACCTTGGCCAGAAGGCGACGCCGTCAGTCGCCGCACAGAACTTCCGTGGCTTCAACACTGGCAATACCGGCCAAGGCACCGGTGCTGCGAATGGGCTGCGAGGCAATACTCCGGGGACGCTGCCAGCCGTTGGCGGCAGCCAAACGGGCGGTACTGCGAGCGGCCTCCGAGGTAATGCTCCGGGGACTCTGCCAGCCACCGGCGGCGGCCAGGGAGCTGCCGCGGCAAATAAGCTGCAGGGCAACACTTCCGGGACACTGCCGGCCATGGGAGGCGGCCAGGGAGCCGGCGCCATCGCGGGACAGCGAGCCACCGGAACAGGAACGGCTGGCCGGTCCATCCAGCCCTCAGCGCAAACCCAACAGCCGGCTGCGTTTGGCGGTATAGGGGGCAAAGGAACCGACGTCCGGGCTCAGTCCAACCGCGGTCAGGCGAGCCGCCAGGATGCGACCAGGCAGTGGAAGGTTCGGTAGATGCAAACGCCCACGGTCAGCGTTCTCACGTCTTGTGAAGAACCGATGTCGAGAGTCAGCGCGAACCCTCTTCGAGTCACCCTTTCCCAGCGTCTTTTGCGGCTGCGTCTTGCCGGCATATTCCTGCTGCTGTCGGCGATTGCCTCGGTCCACGACGCCAGCGCATCGCAGACGACCTTCGCGACACTCGATCAGGCGGTCAACGCGCTGGTTACGGCGGCGGAAGCGGGCAGCATGAGCGATCTTCTCCGGATATTCGGGCCGGATGGCAAGCCTCTCCTGAGCTCCGGCGATGCGGTCGCCGACCGGCAGGCCCTCGACAGGTTCGTGGCCTTGTATGACGAATCGAATCGAATCACGACAGAAGGCGCGGACCGCGCGACGCTCGTGATCGGCAAGGACGAATGGCCCTTCCCAATTCCCCTGGTCCGCAACGCGGGCAACTGGCACTTCGATACGGCAGCCGGCAAAGAAGAAATCCTCAACCGCCGGATCGGCCACAATGAGCTGAGCGTGCTCGAAGTGTGTCGTGCGTATGTCGACGCGCAGCGCGAATATGCATCGAAAGACCGCAATCACGATGGATTTGACGAATACGCCCAGAGGTTCGCCAGCAGCGCCGGCAAGCGGGATGGACTCTACTGGCCGACCAAGGCGGGCGAGGAGGATAGCCCACTAGGCCCTCTATTCGCGTCCGCCCAGGCAGCGGGTTACAGCGGCAAGCCGGTGCAGGGCGCACATACGCCCTATTACGGATACTACTATCGGATCCTGAAGGCGCAGGGACCGGACGCGCCAGGCGGCGCCTATGACTACGTCGTCAACGGCCATATGATCGGCGGGTTTGCCCTGGTGGCGTTCCCGGCTCAATACGACGTCTCGGGGGTCATGACATTCATCGTCAACCAGGACGGCGACATCTATCAGAAGGATCTCGGCCCGAATACGGCGGCAATCGCCGATCACATGACTCGCTACAACCCCAGTGCCTCTTGGTCGAAGCAGAGCGCTGACGTTTCCCAGTGAAAGGTCTTCGTTTCGCCGCTCATCCGGTGAGCGCTTGGCAGGCCCGGCAAGTGCAGGCCTGTCTTGCGCGATAGCCCGCTCATTTCGCGGCGCGGCATTCGCACCATGGTCGGGCTCGGAACTACGTGGTGCCACAGCCACAGGTCATCGAAGCTCGTCGCCCGAGCCCAGCGACAGAGCACGCCTGCCAGCCGGGCTGAGGCGAGGTCGCGGAGGCAGCGCCCGCCCGAAGAGAAGCCCCCGAGGGGGATCGGGGGCTTCTTTGTTGCTCAGCGACAACCGGTGCCGTCTCTCAATGAGACACAACAAAACTACCAGCCCCGCTGAGTGCAACATTGATGTAGATCAAGAACTTTTGCGCAATCGAAGATGTGGTGTTCCGGAATGCTATCGATCTGCTTGAGCGGTTCCATGACGCGCGGCGACGGTCTAAGTGTCGTTCAGAACAATTTGCCTCGACAAGGCTTCGAGCCGTCCCATCAGAAGCGGTGCGGACTGAGCGTGCGATATTCAGTAAGGTCCTAAAACTCGTCCTCTGCTACCCCGAGCCACGCATTTAGATCGACGCCAGATACCCCCCGTCCACGTACAACACCTGCCCCGTCACGTATGCCGCCGCATCCGAGCAGAGAAAGACGGCGCCGCCGATCAGGTCCTCCAGCCGGCCGAAGCGCCGCAGCGGAATCTTGTCCAGCATCGCTCTCTGCCAGGCCTCGTCCTGATAGAAGACCTCGGTCAGCGCCGTGCGGAAATAGCCTGGGCCGATGCCGTTGACCCGGATGCCGCGCGGGGCCCATTCGGCGGCGAGCGCGCGGGTCATGCCGAGCAGCCCCGACTTCGAGGCACCATAAGGCACGGCGGTCGGCACGCCGACTTCCGACGTCAGCGAGCAGAGATTGAGGATCGATCCGCCATTGGTCATCCGCCGGGCCGCGGCCTGGGACGCGAAGAAGGCGCCCTTGAGGTTGGTATCGAGGATGCGATCCCATAGCGCCTCGTCCACCTCCAGCGAAGGCCTGACTTCCTCCATGCCGGCGTTGTTGACCAGGATGTCGATGCGGCCATGGCGCTCGGCGATGGTCGCGAAGGCCTTGTCGATCGCGCCCGCGCTCGCCACGTCCAGGACAATGTGCGAGGCGCGGCCGCCCGCCCTCGCGATCTCCATCCCCACGCCGGCGAGGGTGGATTCTTCCCGTCCGGCGAGGACGACAGTTGCACCAGCGCTGGCGAACCCTTCGGCGATGGCCCGGCCAATGCCGCGCGAGGCGCCGGTGACCACGGCGACCTTGCCGCGGATGTCGAAAGACGGGCTTGGTATCGGCATGGGCGCGGAGCCTAGTATCGCGATAAACTCCTGTCTATACAGCCGGCCTGGAATGACCCCGTGGCATCCCCTTCAGACATGACATCTCCCTCTGACATCGACACGCCGGTTGCCCGGGCTCTCGCCGCAAGCCGTGCCGGAAGGCGCGACGAAGCGGGCGCGATCGTCGCCTCGCTGGTGCAGGAGTGCTTCGGCTTCGCCGCCGCCGGGGTCACGGTGGCGAGCGACCGCTACAGCCTGAATTCCCTGAACGGCCTGCTCTCGACCGCGACCGGCGAGGAATTCTTCTTCAAGTTCCATCACGAGGAAGGCGAAGAGGCGACCTCCGACGAGTATTATCAGGCCGAGCTGCTGCGCGAGGCCGGTTTCCCCGTCGACAGTCCGGTCCATGCCTCGAAGGCCGTGGGCCGCCAGATCCTGCTCTATCGGGTGCGGCGCGACCGGCGCTTCGCCGACGTCTGCCGCGATCTCGATTTCGAGAACGCCGGCCCTGGTTTCCGCGCCGCCGTCGCGGCGCAGGAGACCCTGGACGTCGACATCGGCGCCAACTACTTGAAGACGCTCCATGCCTCGACGCCCACCGACAGTGCCTGGGAACCGATCCACCAGCTGTTCCATGCCAGGCTGATCGATCGCGAGCGGCCCGGCGAACTGGGTGGCCGAGCCCGGCGGTTTTTCTTCGACGGACCCTTCGATCTCGCCGGCAGGACGCTCGACGCAGCATCTCTTCGCGCCGCGCGCTGGACGGTGAACGGCGTCGCCTATCGGGACAGCATCCAAACCCTGCTGGCGCGGAGCCTGACCTTGCTGGCGCCGGCCCGGCTTGCCGCCAGCGGCGCGGTGGTCGCCCATGGCGACGCCCACAACGCCAATCTCTGGTACGAGGAGCATCCCGGTTCGACGCTGCGTCTGGTGATGTTCGATCCTGCCTTTGCCGGGCGCCACGTGCCAGCACTCCTGGCCGAGGCGAAGGCCACCATGCACAACATCTTCGCGCATCCGCTCTGGCTTTACGATGCCGGCGCGACAGCAGAGCGCTTTCACGCCTCGGTCGAACTGAGCCTGGGCCGCGTCGTCGTCGAAACGGACTGGGCCTTGTCGCCCTTGCGCAAGGCCTTCCTTGCCAGCAAAGCCGAACGGGTGTGGCGGCCGTTGCTTGCCGCACTCCGGGATCGCCATATGTTGCCGGCGGATTGGCGCAAAACCCTGCGCGCCGCCCTGTTCTGCTGCCCGAGCCTGGTCATGGAGCTTCGGGCCGGCGGCAGCGGCGGGCATAATCCCGTCTCCTCGGCCATCGGCCTTGGCGTTGCGGTCGCGCTGGGCTCAGAGCCGGAGACGCCAGCGGGGGACGCCGTCAGCGCTTTCCTCGACGCCATCGATCCGCAGGTCCGTTAGGGCGGGAACAGCAGCCCACGTCAGCCGCGCCGTGCCGCCTTGATCGCGGCGACGTCGATCTTCCTCATGTCCAGCATGGCATCGAACGCGCGCTTTGCTTCATCGCCACCCGCCGCCAGCGCCTCGGTTAGCACGCGCGGCGTGATTTGCCAGGAGACGCCCCACTTGTCTTTGCACCAACCGCACGCGCTCTCCTGGCCGCCATTGCCGACGATTGCATTCCAGTACCGGTCGGTCTCCTGCTGGTCGTCGGTGGCGATCTGGAACGAGAAGGCTTCGTTGTGCTTGAAGATGGGGCCGCCGTTGAGGCCGATGCAGGATATTCCGGCGACCGTGAACTCGACCGTCAGGACATCGCCTTTCTTGCCTGACGGGTAGTCGCTGGGTGCACGGAAGACGGCACCCACCGCGCTATCGGGAAAGGTCTCGGCGTAGAAGCAGGCTGCGGCCTCGGCGTCCTTGTCATACCAAAGGCAAACTATGTTCTTGGCCATTGCCCGTCCTTTCCGGTTTGAGGTCAGCTTGCCGCAAGCTTGGCCGTCAACTTTAGTACAGACCAATGAGACCACGCCGTGGCATTCCCATGCCAGCCAGACGCCAGCCCATGAACCCGTTGCCTAACGCCGACCGGCAGGCCAGAGTGCCGCCCATCGAAGCCTCGGAGTCCTCCCCTTCATGACAGCCGCCTTCGGCCGAACCACCGCGAATATCCTGATCGAGATCGCTGCCGTCCATTTCCGGCCGGACGATCCCTTCATCCTGACCTCGGGCCGGGCGAGCCCCGTCTACATCGACTGCCGAAAGGTGATCTCCTTCCCGCGCGCCCGACGCAGGATCGTCGAGATGATGGCCGAGACGGTGGAGCAGGCGATCGGATTCGAGTCCCTCGATGCCGTGGCCGGCGGCGAGACGGCCGGCATTCCCTACGCCGCCTGGCTGGCCGAGCGTCTCTCGCTGCCCATGCTCTATGTCCGCAAGAAGCCGAAGGGGTTCGGGCGCGACGCCCAGATCGAAGGCGCGATGGCCCCCGGCTGCCGCTGCCTGCTCGTGGAGGACCTGGCGACGGACGGCGGCAGCAAGCTCAATTTCATCGAGGCGATCCGCAAGGCCGAAGGCAAGGTCGCGGACGCGCTGGTCGTCTTCCACTACGGCATCTTTCCCCAGAGCACGGCGAGCCTGGCCGCTGTCGGCGTGCGCCTGCACGGGCTCGCCACCTGGTGGGATGTGCTGGCGGCGGCCGAAGAACGCGGCAGCCTGGACGCGGCGGGAATCGCCAAGGTGCGCGGCTTCCTCGACGATCCCGAGGGCTGGTCGGCGCGCCATGGCGGAAAACCTGCGAAGCCGGGCGCATGACCATCCGTCCCGTCATCCTTTCCGGCGGATCGGGCACGCGGCTCTGGCCGCTGTCGCGCGCGGCCTATCCGAAGCAGCTCATGCCGCTCCTTTCGGAGCGAAGCCTGCTGCAGGAGACGGTCGAGCGGGTGGCCGACCCGGCCGCCTTCGCCCCGCCGATCCTGGTCTGCAATGAGGAGCACCGGTTCCTGGTGGCCGAACAGCTCCGCGGGCTCGAACGCAAGGTTGAGGCCATCCTCCTGGAGCCCGTCGCGCGAAACACCGCGCCGGCCATCGCCGCTGCCGCCTTGCTGGCGGGACCCGGGGCGCTGATCCTGGTGCTGCCCTCCGACCACTACATCGCGGATAAGGATAAGTTCCTGGCCGCGGTGGAGAAGGCGGCCAAGGCGGCGGCGCTGGGCAAGCTCGTCACCTTCGGCATCGAACCGACCGGGCCCGAAACCGGCTACGGCTATATCCGCAAGGGTGCGGCCATTGCCGGCGCGCCCGGCTGCCACGCCGTCGCCGCTTTCGTTGAGAAGCCGGATCTGGCCAAGGCCCAAGGCTATCTCGCCTCGGGCGAATACTATTGGAACGGCGGCATGTTCCTCTTCAAGGCCGATCGTCTCGTGGAGGAACTCGGCCGGTTCGAGCCCGCCATGATCGAGGCGGTGCGCAAGGCCGTGGCCGGGGCCAAGCGGGATCTCGACTTCACCCGCCTGGACAAGGAGTCCTTCGCCGCGGCCCCGTCGCGCTCCATCGACTATGCGCTGATGGAGAAAACGGCCGAGGCGGCGGTGGTGCCGGTCAACATGGGCTGGACCGACGTCGGGTCCTGGGCCTCGCTTTGGGACGTGGCGGAAAAGGACGCCGACGGCAATGCCATCATCGGCGACGTCATCGCCGCCGACGTGAAGAACAGCTACCTGCGCAGCGAAAGCCGGCTGGTCGCGGCCATCGGGCTGGAGAACATCGTGCTGGTGGAAACCGTGGACGCGGTGATGGCCGTCTCCCGCGACCGCGCCCAGGACCTGCGCCTCATCATCGACCGGCTCCAGGCGGGGGACCGCGGGGAGCGGCTGGCTCACCGGCGCGTTTATCGCCCCTGGGGCAGCTACGAGACGGTGGATCTCGACCAGGGCTTCCAGGTGAAGCGCCTGATCGTGAACCCCGGCGCGCGGCTTTCCCTGCAGAAGCATGCCCGGCGCGCCGAGCATTGGGTGGTGGTGCGCGGCACGGCCCGGGTGACCCGGGACAGGGACGTCTTCGATCTGGTCGCCAACCAGTCCGCCTACATCCCGCTCGGCGCCACCCACCGCCTGGAAAACCCGGGCAAGGATACGCTGCACCTGATCGAAGTGCAGTCTGGCGACTATCTGGGCGAGGACGACATCGTGCGCATCGAGGACAACTACGGACGCGTGTAGCGGGGCGGCCATGCGCGCCGGGCAAGCCCCGGCCTTTGACTTTGCCGGTCCCCGCATGGATAGTTCCGCTCCCGTTCACCAACCCGCCAGCCGCCCGCCCGCGGCCCGAACCTCGAGGTTTCCATGACCCTGCGCAGCAATTCGCCGGCCGCCCGCGATATCGCCTTTCACCTCCATTCCTATACCAACGCGCGCAAGAACGAGGCTGAGGGTTCGCTGGTGCTGACCAGCGGCAAGGGCGTCTACGTCTACGACGACGAGGGCAAGGCGTACCTGGAAGGGCTGTCCGGGCTCTGGTGCCTGTCGCTGGGCTACGGCGAGGAGCGGCTGGTCGAGGCGGCGACGCGCCAGATGAGGAAGCTGCCCTATTATCACACCTTCACCCAGAAGGTCTCCGACGTCACGGTCGACCTGGCCGAGAAGCTGGTGGCCATGGCGCCGGTGCCGATGTCCAAGGCCTTCTTCTGCAACTCGGGCTCCGAGGCGAACGACACCATCGTCAAGATGGTCTGGTATATGAACAATGCGCTCGGCCGGCCGAAGAAGAAGAAGATCGTCAGCCGGGTCCGCGGCTATCACGGCGTCACGGTGGCCGCCGCATCGATGACCGGGCTGCCTGCGCTGCACCAGGACTTCGACCTTCCGATCGCCAACATCCTCCATACCGATTGCCCCCATTACTACCGCTTCGGTCAGGCGGGCGAGAGCGAGGAGCAGTTCGCCAGCCGCATGGCCGCGAGCCTGGAGGCGCTGATCGAAAGGGAAGGCCCCGATACGATCGCCGCCTTCATCGCCGAGCCGATCATGGGCGCGGGCGGCGTGGTGATGCCGCCGGCAACATATTTCGAAAAGATCCAAGCGGTGCTGGCTAAGTACGACATCCTGTTCATCGCCGACGAAGTCATCTGCGGCTTCGGACGCACCGGCAACATGTTCGGCAGCCAGACCTATCGCCTGAAGCCCGACATCATCACGGTCGCCAAGGCGCTGTCCTCGGCCTATCTGCCCATCGCGGGCGTCCTGGTGAACGAGCGCGTCTATCAGGCGATCAGCGAGAACACCAACAAGATCGGGACCTTCGGCCACGGCTTCACCTATTCCGGTCACCCGGTCTCCTGTGCCGTGGCGCTCGAGACGCTGAAGATCTACGAAGAGCGGGACATCCTGGGGCAGGTGCGCGCGCGTTCGCACGGCTTCCTGAAGAAACTCCATGCCTTCGGCGATCATCCGCTGATCGGGCAAACCCGCGGGGTCGGCCTCATCGGCGCGGTCGAATTCGTGCGCGACAAGCGGACCAAGGAGCCGTTCGAGGCCAAGCTCGGCGTGCCCGCCTATTGCGTGAAGCGGGCCCTGGAGCATGGGCTTATCGTCCGGGCGATGCCCGATTCCGTCGCCTTTTGCCCGCCGCTGGTGGCGACCGACGACGACATCCACGAGCTTTTCCGCCGATTCGGAATCGCACTGGACGAGACCTTGATCTGGGTCAAGGAACAGGGGTTGGCAAGCGCTGCATAGTCGCGGCCGGCGCGGGCCAGTGCCGACTTTCGAACAAAGCCGGCACATGGTCATGAGTACGAGTATCGGATAAACGCAGAAATTCGCGACAAGACCCGAGTCACGAATTTCTGCGATCCGTTACTAGGCCGCGACCGCATGACGCATGGGACGGGAGCGGCCGAGGCTGTTCACTTTCGTGCTTCCGAGTAGGACTTGGCGATGGACTATGAGCAGCGCTTCCGCGACGTGATCGGCGGCCTTAAGGCCGAAGGGCGCTATCGCGTCTTCGCCGATCTCGAGCGTTCGGCCGGTCGGTTCCCCAGGGCCTTGCGCCACCGTTCGGCCGCCGAAGGCGGCGGGACCGAGGAAGTCATCGTCTGGTGCTCCAACGACTATCTCGGCATGGGACAGCACCCGGTAGTGCTGGCGGCCATGCAGGAGGCCATCGCCCGCTCGGGCGCGGGAGCCGGCGGAACGCGAAACATCTCCGGCACCAACCACTATCACGTGCTGCTGGAGCGCGAGCTGGCCGACTGGCATGGCAAGGCCGCGGCGCTGCTGTTCAATTCCGGCTATGCCGCCAACGAGACGGCGCTGGCGACCCTGTCGCGCCTGCTGCCCCACTGCATCGTGTTTTCCGATGCCCTGAACCATGCTTCGATGATCAACGGCATCCGGGCCGGCGGCGCCGAAAAGCACATCTTCCGCCACAACGATCTCGCCCATCTTGAAGAGCTGCTGGCAGCGGCCCCGCCCGAAAAGCCGAAGCTGATCGCCTTCGAGTCCGTCTATTCCATGGACGGCGACATCGCCCCCATCGGCGCGATCTGCGATCTGGCCGAACGCTATGGCGCCATGACCTACCTGGATGAAGTCCACGCGGTGGGCATGTACGGGCGATCGGGCGCCGGAATCGCCGAACGCGACGGCGTGGCCCATCGCCTGACCGTCATCCAGGGCACGCTGGGCAAGGCCATCGGCGCCATGGGCGGCTATGTGGCCGGATCGGTGGCCATGGTCGACGCGTTGCGCAGCACCGCGCCGGGCTTCATTTTCACTACGGCCATGCCGCCGGCGATCGCCGCGGGAGCGCTGGCGAGTCTCCGGCACTTGCGTAACGCCCATGAGTTGCGGGCCCGCCAGCAGGCGGCAGCGGCCGAACTGAAACGCCGGCTGGCCCAGGCCGGCCTGCCGGTGATGGAGAGCGCCAGCCACATCGTTCCTGTGCTTGTGGGCGACGCGAGGTCCTGCAAGGCGGTGGCCGACGAGCTGCTTCAGTGCCACGCCATCTACGTGCAGCCGATCAACTACCCGACCGTGCCTCGGGGCAGCGAACGCCTGAGGCTCACACCCTCGCCGCTGCACGATTCGGCGATGATCGTCCAGCTGGTCGAGGCGCTCGGCGAGGTCTGGCGCCGGCTCGGGCTTTCCGCCGCAGCCTGAAGCGGCCTCACGAGGCCCCAGCCGGCCGATTCCGACGATTCCGGGCCGCCGGCAAAAAAGGGCTTTGCCTAGCCGGTGGGATAGTCATACGATTTTTTGCGCTTAAGCTGCAGCCTGCGGGTCTGCCGCGGGGAAGCAGTGGGCGCAACAAATTGGGGGGCGGCTAGCTAGGCATGACGTCGACCAGCGACGCGTTCGTTAGATTTTCCGAAGTGCAGAAGAGCTACGACGGCGAAACGCTGGTCGTAAAGAACCTCAACATGGATATCGCGCGGGGCGAGTTCCTCACCATGTTGGGGCCCTCGGGATCGGGCAAGACCACGACCCTTCTCATGCTGGCGGGCTTCGAGGTGCCGACCCACGGCGGCATCTTCCTGGACGGCAAGCCCATCGACAAGATGCCCCCCCATAAGCGGGACATCGGCATGGTGTTCCAGAACTATGCCCTGTTCCCCCATATGACCGTGCAGGAGAACCTCGCCTTCCCCCTCCAGGTGCGCAAGATCCCGAAACCCGAGATCGAGGCCCGGATCAAGCGGACCCTGGATATGGTCCAGCTCGGCGCGTACGGCCACCGGCGTCCCGGCCAGCTGTCCGGCGGCCAGCAGCAGCGCGTGGCCGTGGCCCGAGCGCTTGTCTTCGATCCGAAGCTGGTCCTGATGGACGAACCTCTGGGGGCGCTCGACAAGCAGCTGCGCGAGCAGATGCAGCTTGAGATCAAGCACATCCACCAGGGCGTCGGCGTCACCGTGGTCTATGTGACCCACGACCAGAGCGAAGCTCTGACCATGTCGGACCGCATCGCGGTGTTCAACGACGGCGTCATCCAGCAGCTGGCCACGCCGGCCGACCTCTACGAACGGCCGGAAAACGCCTTTGTTGCCCAGTTCATCGGCGAAAACAACAGGTTGCGCGGCAAGGTGACGGCGATGAACGGCACCACCTGCCAGGTGGAGATCCCCGGCAGCGGCTCGGTGCGCGCGACGACCGTCAATGTCGACGGCGTGGGCCTGCCAACCACCCTGTCGCTGAGACCCGAGCGGGTGAAGATCAATCCGGCG
>Ga0265331_10002974_pt1 | contig 11153 bp, 10 predicted proteins | sample 41923metaG_FD_202088 | JGI IMG/M metagenome (GOLD analysis project Ga0265331, IMG submission 202088) | Rhizosphere microbial communities from Carex aquatilis grown in University of Washington, Seatle, WA, United States - 4-19-23 metaG | ecosystem: Host-associated > Plants > Roots > Rhizosphere...
TTGCCTTGTGGAAAGATTTTGCTGAGCTGATGCGCAAGAATCCGGGTAAAACCCTTCAAATCAAGCTCAGGCGGGAGGGTGTGGAATTGAAGTTGCCCGTAACTCCTGAGGCCGTGACTGAGGGTGATTCCAAGATAGGTCGTATTGGTGCTGCTTATGTCATGGGGCCTGCAGAACTTGAACGTTTAATGGTCGATGTCCGATATGATCCCTTGACGGCCATCTGGAAAGCGACAGTCAAAACTTGGGATACCTCCATTTTCAGCCTTAAAATGCTGGGTAAGATGTTGACTGGCGCGGTTTCCTGGAAAGGGATCAGCGGCCCTATCACGATTGCAGACTATGCCGGGCAAAGTGCTCATATTGGATGGAAGGCTTTTGTTGGCTTTCTGGCGCTGGTCAGTATCAGTCTGGGCGTGCTCAATTTGCTTCCTGTGCCGGTGTTGGATGGCGGCCATTTAATGTATTATATGGTCGAGATTTTAAGGGGGAAGCCGGTCTCTGACCGGACCATGGAAATTGGGTTGCGCTTGGGCTTTTTTGTGCTGGGCCTGCTCATGATCGTTGCCTTGTCCAATGACATTAATCGACTAATTACAGGCTGAATCAGAATAATGAAGCTCCGGACTATTCCATCACTGCTCATCGGGCTGTACGCATCCTCCGTCTTCGCCATGGAGCCTTTTGTCGTCAAGGACATCAGGGTTGAAGGCATACAGCGCACCGAAGCCGGTACGGTTTTCAACTATCTGCCGGTCAAGGCCGGCGAGACCATGGATGACGACAAGGCGGCGCAAGCGATCAAGTCGTTGTATAACACCGGATTCTTTACCGATGTTCGCCTTGAGGCCGAAAACGACGTGCTGGTGGTGACCGTGCTTGAGCGTCCAGCGATCGCCCAGATTGATTTTGTGGGTAACAAGGCCTTCCCCAGCGACAAGATGAAGGATGGTCTCAAGCAGATTGGGCTTTCAGAAGGCATGATTTTCGATCGCTCCATGCTTGATAAGGCAGAGCAGGAAATTAAGCGTCAATACCTTAGTCAGGGTAAATATGGTGCCAGTGTCAAGGCCGTGATGACGCCGCTAGAGCGTAATCGTGTCGCCGTACGTTTTGATATTGAGGAAGGTGCCGTTTCAAAGATTCGCGCCATTAATATCGTCGGAAACCATGCATTTGATGAAAGCGAATTGCGCGATCATTTCAGCTTGACCACGCCTAACTGGCTCAGTTGGTGGAATAAGGATGACCAGTATTCCAAACAAAAGCTGACGGCAGACATTGAAGCCTTGCGTTCGTTTTACATGAATCAAGGTTATCTGGAATTCAACGTCGATTCGACACAAGTTTCAATTACGCCTGACAAGCGTGACATCTACATCACTCTTAATATTACCGAAGGTGAAAAATACACCGTTACTGACGTTAAAGTGGCGGGTGAGATGCTGATCCCCGAAGATGAAATGCGCAGTCTGATCACGATGCAGTCAGGCGAGATTTTTAATCGTGAGAAAATGACCGAATCCAGCAAGGCAATAGGTGATCGTCTCGGGAAAGATGGCTACGCCTTCGCCAACGTCAATGCAGTGCCTGATGTTGACAAGGAAAAGCACACCGTTGCTTTTACCTATTTTGTTGACCCAGGCCGTAGAGTTTACGTCAGACGGATCAATCTGGCCGGCAATACACGTACGCGTGATGAAGTGCTTCGCCGCGAGATGCGCCAGCTTGAATCTGCATGGTACGCAACTGACAAAATTGAACTTTCCAAGAAACGTCTTGACCGTCTGGGATATTTCTCTGATGTGAACGTCGAAACCCCTGCAGTGCCTGGCACGGCGGATCAGGTTGACGTAAATTATACTGTGACTGAGAAGTCTACAGGTAGCGTGATGTTCGGCGCCGGTTTGTCCAGTGCTGAAGGCGTGGTGCTGGGTGTCACGGTGAATCAGTCCAACTTTCTGGGAACGGGCAACCGGGTCAATGCGTCAATCAATACAGGTAAGGTCAATAAAACATTAGCACTCTCTTACACGGATCCTTATTTCACTCCGGATGGCGTGAGTCGAGGTTTTGATATCTACCGCCGTGATGTCAACTCCGGATCCTTGAACATCGGTAATTACAGTACATCATCCTATGGTCTCGGTGTGCGGTTCGGTATTCCACTCAACGAGAAGGATAGCTTTAGCGTTGGATTGACAGGCGATTACACAAGCATTGACCTGACTTCTAGTCTCACTCCACCAGCGCGCTATGTGGCTTTTTGCCAGAACAATACAGGTTGCGACAACACCATGTTGCGTCTGGATTTAGGCTGGGCACATGATACCCGCGACAATCTTCTTTACCCTAACAATGGCGTATTGCAACGGTTAACTGGTGAACTAGCGTTGCCAGGCCTCGACCTTCAGTATTACAAGATCAACTATCAGCATGCCTGGTATAAGGAAATTAACAAGTCCATCACGCTAATGTTAAATGGTGAAGCTGGCTTTGCGGGGAATTATGGAGGAGGTAATTTTCCGTTCTTCAAGAATTTCTATGCGGGCGGCGTGAATTCTGTACGTGGCTTTGATACCAGTTCACTGGGGCCGGTTGGGTTGGATACTACTAGTGGTACTAACACCTCTTACTTTATGGGCGGAACTCGGCGGGTTGTAGCTAATGCTGAACTTTTCTTCCCCGTTCCGCTCATGAAAGATAACAAGCAACTGAAACTTTCAGCGTTTTTTGATGCAGGTTCGGTATGGGGTGGGGCGAGTGCATCTGATCTTCTTCAGGCAAATCAAATTTCTGGAATGTCTGCGAGTTGTAACGGGCTGTCCGATTGCATGCGCTATTCCACCGGCGTCGGCGTCAGCTGGTATTCGCCTTTTGGCCCGATCAAGCTAGTCATGGCCAAACCATTGAATGAAAAAGTTGGAGACAAGACCCAGATGTTGCAATTCCAGATGGGTTCTCAGTTCTAAATTATTGTGAAATTCAGGAGAAATCAATTGAACAAGCTGTTGCAATTTGTTTTGGCAGGAAGCCTGATGGTGAGTGCTGCAGGCACGATGGCGGCTGAGTTGAAAGTGGGTTATGTGCAGGTTGACAAGATTCTGCAGGAAGCTCCGCAAACGGTAGAAAGTGGCAAGAAGCTGGAAAAGGAATTCGGACCCCGCACGCAAGAGCTTGATCGCATTCAGAAGCAGATCAAGGATATTCAGGCCGCACTGGATAAAGACAGTCTGACAATGTCCGAGACCGATCGTCGAAACAAGGAGCGCGACCTCTCCAACCTGAATCTGGACTTTCAGCGCAAACAGCGTGAACTGCGTGAAGATGTCAATCTGCGCAAGAACGAAGAGCTCTCAGGCCTGCAGGATCGTATCAACAAGGCTGTAACTTCAGTTGCCGAAACTGAAGGCTACGATCTCGTGGTGTACAGTGGCGTTGCTTATGCCAGCAAAAAGGTTGATATCACCGACAAGGTTCTCAAGTCACTCGGCAAGAAGTAATTGACGTTTTTGCGAGATTGCCTGAATTGATGCGTGTCAGCTATTCCCTGCGGGAAATTGCGGCACAACTGGGTGGTGAAGTACTGGGCGACGGCAGTGTTGTAGTATCTCGCATGGCTTCGCTTGCAGCGGCCGGTTCGGGTGACCTGAGTTTTCTTGCTAGTTCGAAATACCGCGCTTCGTTAGAGGCTACGCAAGCAACCGCAGTCGTGCTCGGGCCGTCGGATGCTTCTGCGACAACACTGCCTCGCATCGTGACTGATAATCCGTACGCTTATTTTGCACGTGTTTCTTCCTTGCTCAACCCAATGACTGCTCATAAAGCTGGAATTCACCCAAGCGCAGTGGTGCACCCCTCTGTTGTGCTACCAGCATCGGTCTACATTGCAGCGCATGTGGAAATTGGACCTGATGTAAAGATCGGTGAAGAAGCAGTCATCGGAAGCGGATGTGTCATCGGCAACAACGTGGTGATTGGTAGTGGAACGCATGTGCATCCGAATGTGACGATTTATGCCAATTGCTATATCGGTGAGCGGTGCGTACTGAGTGCTGGCGTGGTGATCGGCGCTGATGGATTTGGATACGCTGAAGAGCAAGGGAAATGGGTCAAAATCCCGCAGGTCGGCCGTGTCATGATAGAAAATGACGTAGAAATCGGGGCGAATACGACGATAGACCGCGGTGCTCTTGATGATACGGTGATCGAAGAAGGCGTAAAACTCGATAACCTGATTCAGATCGGGCATAACTGCCGTATCGGTGCCCACACCGTGATTGCAGGTTGTGTTGGAATTGCTGGCAGTGCACGAATTGGCAGGCACTGTAAAATTGGCGGTGCAGCAATGATACTGGGCCACCTGGAAATTGCTGATGGTGTGACGATTACGCCAGGTAGCATGATTACCCGTTCCTTGAATGCCGCCGATACTTATACAGCGTTGATGCCTTTCCAGTCTCACGCGCAATGGTTAAGAACAGCGGCACATATTCGACATCTGGATGACATGGCGGCGCGCATTGCGCAACTTGAAAAAGAACTTGTAGTACTCAAAAAGGAACAGACATGAGCAGCATGGACATCCACGAAATTCTTGAGCATCTTCCCCATCGCTACCCATTCTTGCTGATTGATCGCGTGGTTTCGCTTGAATTGGAAAAGGAAATTGTCGCGATCAAGAATGTGACGATCAATGAGCCTTTTTTCCCTGGCCATTTCCCCTATCATCCGGTGATGCCCGGCGTGTTAATCGTCGAAGCCATGGCGCAGGCGGCGGCGGTCCTGTCGTTCAAAACCATGGGGCGCAAGCCGTCTGATGATTCGGTGTACTACTTCGCCGGTATTGATAATGCTCGATTCAAAAGACCGGTATCGCCAGGTGACCAACTGGTGCTCAAGGTCAGGATCGACCGTATCATGCGAGGTATCTGGAAGTACTCCGGTCAGGCTTTGGTAGATAACGAAATCGTTGCCGAGGCTGATCTGCTGTGCACACTGAAAGTGATTAAGTGATTCATCCGACCGCCATCATTGACCCCAGCGCAGAAATCGCACCGGATGTTGAGATAGGGCCATATTCCGTCATTGGTGCAAATGTTCGGATCGGTAGCGGGACCCGTATAGGTTCGCATGTGGTCTTGCAAGGGCCTACAACCATCGGCCGCAACAATCAGATATTCCATTTTTGCTCGCTCGGCGAAGCGCCTCAAGATAAGAAGTACAAGGGTGAACCCACCACGCTGGAAATCGGCGACAACAATACGATCCGCGAGTATTGCACCTTCAACCGTGGCACGGTGCAAGATGCAGGCGCTACCCGGATCGGCAACGATAACTGGGTAATGGCATATGTACACATCGCCCATGACTGTCAGGTGGGCAATCATACGATCCTGGCCAACAATTCATCGCTGGCAGGCCATGTGATTATGCATGACCATGCCATTCTCGGCGGTTTTACCCTGGTTCACCAGTTCTGCAAGATCGGAGCACATGTCATTACGGCGGTTGGTTCGGTGGTCTTCAAGGATATTCCGCCGTACATTACCGCCTCTGGATACGATGCCGAGCCCCATGGCCTGAACGCAGAAGGCCTCAAGCGTAGAGGTTTCTCAGCTGACACCCTCCTGCAACTAAAGCGTGCCTACAAGACATTGTACAAATCCAGTCTCACGCTTGAAGAAGCCAAGGTAAAACTGGCTGAACAGGTACATGGCTGTCCCGAAATTGGGATATTGCTGGAGTTTCTCAATCACTCCACGCGTGGCATTGTTCGCTGATTTTTTTGATTTCTTCAAGATCGTATTAATTCGTTCGTATGCCCGTTATTGGAATCGTAGCTGGTGAAGCTTCTGGTGATCTGCTCGGCAGTCATTTGATCAAGGCGCTCAAGCAGCAGCGCCCTGATCTTGAGTTTGTCGGCATCTGCGGCCCGAAGATGCAGGCTGAAGGCGCCGTCTCGTTATTCCCCATGGAGCGCCTTGCTGTCAGGGGTTATTTCGAGGTGCTGCGTCATTTGTTCGGGCTGCTGCGAATGCGGCGTCAGTTGGCGGCCTATTTCAAGAAAACCCCTCCTGATTTGTTCATTGGCGTCGATGCGCCAGATTTCAATCTCGGACTTGAACGCAAGCTGAAACTGCGAGGCATTAAAACAATTCATTACGTCAGCCCGTCAATCTGGGCTTGGCGACGTGGGCGCATCGGCAAGATCAAGCGTGCGGTTTCACACGTGCTGGCTTTGTTTCCATTCGAAGTCCCTTTGTACGAGCAGGCCAATGTCCCTGTGACTTATGTCGGCCATCCTCTGGCTGACATCCTGCCGTTGGAGCCCGATCACGCTGGTGCACGCCGTGAGTTGAAACTGGCCGATGACAAACTGGTCATCGCCATGCTGCCCGGCAGCAGACAGAGCGAATTGCAGTATATGGCTGATCTGTTCGTGAAAACTGCCAAGCAGATTTATCAGCAAATCCCTGAAGCGCAATTTCTAGTGCCGCTGGTGACGCGCGAAACGCGTTGGAAATTTGAGGAGGCCATTTACCGTAATGATGCTGGCGAACTGCCGTTTACACTGCTGTTCGGCCATGCACATCTGGCAATGGAAGCCGCGGATGGCATCATCGTCGCGTCTGGAACGGCAACGCTTGAGGCCGCATTATTGAAACGCCCCATGGTCATTACCTACCGCATGTCACCTTTGAGTTGGCAGGTATTACGTCACATGAATTATTTGCCTTATGTTGGCTTGCCTAACGTTCTGGCTGGTCGATTTTTGGTTCCGGAACTGTTGCAGGGCGAAGCTACGCCTGAAAAACTGTCAGAAACACTGCTTAAACTGGTGTACGACAAAGAGGCTGTTGCCGAGATCAAGCGTGAATGTTCTGGTATTCACAGTCGGCTGCGGCAAAACACAGCGGAAAAGGCTGCAAAGCAGATCCTAAGCCTGTTGTCATGACGCTAATCTGCGGTGTTGATGAAGCAGGGCGCGGGCCATTGGCTGGTGCAGTTTATGCTGCAGCGGTGATCCTTGACCCTGCAAGGCCGATCAGCGGCTTGGCCGATTCCAAGAAACTTTCTGAAAGTCGACGTGAAGTTCTGGCCGACGCAATCAAGCAGAATGCTTTGGCTTGGGCGATCGCTTTTGCGGATGTCGAGGAAATTGATCGTATTAATATCCTGCAAGCCAGCCTGCTGGCGATGAAGCGCGCTGTCGAGGCGCTGGGTGTAACGCCACAGCAAGTTCTGGTGGATGGACTACATTGCCCGAAAGTCAATTTTCCTACTGAAGCTATCGTGAAGGGTGACAGCAAGGTGGCCGAGATTTCTGCTGCTTCTATTCTCGCCAAGACAGCGCGAGATGAGGAAATGCGTCAGCTGGACCTTTTATATCCGCAATATGCTTTCGCCAAACACAAAGGCTATCCGACGGCGGAGCATATGTTGCTACTGCAGCAACATGGCGTTTCTGCGGTGCACCGTCGCAGCTACGCTCCAGTCAGAAAATTGCTGGGTTAATGTTTGGTCGCAGCTGTCGCTGCGGCACTAGCCGCTGCTGCGGTAGCTGCAGCCGCAGACGGCGCGGGCTTCGATGAAGCTGGGTTGGCCTGTGACACGGACTGAACCGGAGCAACGGTTGCCGGTTTGACCTCAGTTTGAGGTGTTGCCGCTGGAACTGCTGTGGGTGGGGCTACTGCGGTTGAGGCAGGGGCCGTCTGTGCTTCAGCCGTCGTCTGATCCAGTTTTCCTTCGTCATGCAGGATAGCGTCTTCTGTTTCCTTGTTCAGTACGATGATGCTGATTCGACGATTGATGGGGTTGGATGGATTGGTTTTATCAAACGGCACGGCAGAGGATAAGCCGACGACACGGGCGACCTTTTCCTCGTCCATACCACCTTGCACCAAAGCTCGCCGTGATGCGTTGGAGCGATCTGCTGACAATTCCCAGTTGGTATAGAGTCCGGAAAACTTGGAGTAGGGAGTGGCATCGGTGTGGCCAGACAAACTGATTCGGTTCGGCACATGATTGATGACCTTGCCAATTTCGTTGAGTATCTTGGTGGCATAGGGTTGCATGGCTGCACTACCGCTGTTGAACATGGGGCGGTTTTCCTTATCCACAATTTGGATGCGAAGCCCTTCTTTGGTGATTTCGATCAGTAGCTGATCCTTGAATGGTTTTAGCGCTTCGCTGGCGTCGATCGCCTGTTCTAACTCTTTCTTGAGATCCAGCAGCCGTTGCTTGTCATCCTGGGTAATTTTGCCAACTTCTGCTTTCGTTTCTTCTGTTTTCTTGGGTTTCTCGTCCGGATTGCTACCCTTTTTAGTGTCGCCCTCAGAGTACGTCACGTCTTTGCCACCACCAATCTTAATCATGCTGGTACTGGCGCCGCCCGGGCCGGCAATCGGGCTGGGGTTGTTAAAATAATCGGAAATGGCCTGTTTTTCTTCCTTGGTCGTGCCGCCTAGTAGCCACATCAGTAGGAAGAACGCCATCATTGCGGTCACGAAGTCGGCATAGGCAATTTTCCACGCGCCGCCGTGATGGCCGTGGCCGCCTTTCTTGATCTTCTTGACGATAATCGGTTGGGTATTTTCTTCTGCCATGACGGCGGGCCTTTAAATACGGCGTTATTTTTTCTGTTTGACGTGCTCTTCAAGTTCCAGAAAGCCTGGACGGACTTCCGAGAACAGCACCTTGCGCCCGAACTCCACAGCAACCTGAGGCGCATAACCATTCAGGTAGGCAAGGATGCAGGTCTTGATGCAAACGTAGAATTTGCCTTCATCCTCAGACTGATGCGTCAGCGAGGTTGCCATCGGGCCGACAAATCCGTAAGAAAGCAGAATGCCCAGCATGGTACCGACCAGCGCAGCACCGACCTTGTGGCCTAGTTCTTCCGGCGGGCCCCCGATGGCGCCCATGGTAATCACTACGCCTAGCACGGCCGCCACAATCCCCATGGCTGGCAGCGCATCAGAGGCGCCTTGAATGGCAGCGATAGGCTTGTGTGCTTCCTGATGGTGGCTTTCCAATTCGATGTCCATCAGATTCTCGATTTCGAATGCATTCATGCTGCCGCCAACCATCAGGCGGAAGTAATCGCAGATGAATTCCGTCACGTGGTGATCATGAATGATGCCCGGATACTGGCTGAAAATCGGGCTTTTTTCAGGGTCTTCGATATCTGCTTCAAGCGCAATCAGGCCATCCTTGCGGATTTTGGTGAAGAGTGCGTACATGAGCGCCAGCAGCTCCATGTATTTGGCTTTGTTGTAAGGTGATCCCTTAAACAGGCCGCCAATAGAGCCAAAAGCCTTTTTGACCACAGACATCGGGTGCGAAATCATGAACGAGCCGAATGTCGCTCCGCCGATGATCAGCAGTTCTACAGGCTGCATCAGCGCGGCGATGTGGCCATGCTCCAGCAGATAACCGCCGATGACGCAGCCTAGAATGATAACGGCACCAAGAATCAGATTCATGGACTAAACCCTTGCTTGTTGTTGGTCTGCGTTTAGAATACACCCAGATTTTGCAGTGAATTGCGCCCACCTGCAAGCTTGAATCCATCTTGCATGGATTGGTTGCGGTACGGGTCTATGGTCGGCTTGTGCTTGCCGGGTTCAAGAAGGATCGAGAATTTGAATTCGATCATCTAATTATCTGGAAACTAACGTGCAGAAATCATTGCAGCAATGGGTCGAAGAGCTTACCCAACAAGATTTGCCAGTGTTTACGAAGACCAGACAGGCACTGGATGCGCTTGCGAATTTGCCTGATGTTACTGGATCGCAGATTTCGTTGGCTAGCCTGCCGGACCCCATGATGGTGCTTAAAGCAATGCGCATCGCCAATAGCGGGCGGAGTCAGCGCTTTGCCCAGCCGATTCTGACGATTGAACACGCAGTGATGATGAATGGCTTGTCGGCCAGCTTCAACAAAATGCTCGAAGTGCCGGTGCTTCAGCCAGATCAATGTTCTGAAGGCTTATTGCGCGTTCTCGCACGCAGTTGTCATGCCGCCTCTCAGGCGCGCGATTGGGCGCAACTCCGGCTCGACATGAATGTTGAAGAGGTCTTTATCGCCGCTTCACTGCAGGAACTGGGCGAACTGTCGTTGTGGCTTTTCGCCCCGCAACAGCTTTCAAGCCTGCCGGAACTTCGCCGCAATTTAGGGGGCGAAGTGGCCGAGCGAGAACTGCTTGGATTTACGCTGGATGAATTAACACTGGCACTCGCTGCAAAATGGAATTTGCCACCTTTAATCGCATCAGCATTGAACCCGGATGAATGTAAGGCACATGCCCGAGTCCGCCTGGTGAGTCTTGCAAAAAAACTGGCGTTCGATGCTGAGTGGGGCTGGCATCATGCAGTGGTGCTGGATGACATTGCTACGGTGGCCGAAATGCTGCGTATTTCTCCTGATGATGCTGGTGCACGGATACACAGGGTTGCTGCTGATACAGCGCGCAGTCGCAGTTTCCCTGGATTGAGACACGCGGCGACCTGGCTGCCCATGTTGCCGGGTGAGTGGCCAGATGAAGCGGAGCAAACTGTTGCAATAACACCGGACTCACCTTTTGATGCTGCAATGGCTGAGATTGCTGCGCACTTTGACGGCACTTTGAATCTCAATGAATTGATGAAGCTGGTCCTGAAGGGGATGCGTGACGGTATCGGGCTCAAACGCCTGGTGTTCGCGTTGCTGAATCATGATCGTACCCAGTTGCAAGCACGCTTCGTTGTTGGTACGCAAGAAGATGCGCCGCTCAGGCAATTCCGGTTTGATATGCGTTCACCCACCTTGTTCAGCAAGATGATAGCCAAGCAACAGGCGTTCTGGCTGAACGACGAAACGCGACCCAAAGTGCAGACATTGTTGGAAGGCGATGTCAAACGAATTACCGAAGCGAGCCACTTCTTCGCCATGACAGTAGCAGTGCAGAATAAGGTCATCGGCATGTTTTACGCCGACCGGGAGGATCAGGCGCTATCTGGCGATGCTTACGAACAATTCAAGCAGCTCTGCACTCAGGCTTCTGTAGGCATGGCACATCTGGCGAAATCGTGATGGAACACTATCGTCTGTGGTACATCCAGCGTGGTGAACAAGTACAGGGGCCATTTCCTGAAGCCTTAGTGTGTCGC
>Ga0265331_10002977_pt1 | contig 11147 bp, 13 predicted proteins | sample 41923metaG_FD_202088 | JGI IMG/M metagenome (GOLD analysis project Ga0265331, IMG submission 202088) | Rhizosphere microbial communities from Carex aquatilis grown in University of Washington, Seatle, WA, United States - 4-19-23 metaG | ecosystem: Host-associated > Plants > Roots > Rhizosphere...
GGCGTGACTTTTCTTCGAAAAGCGCAAAGGCAAGGCTCATGGCGGGGCTCCAGGAATCACTCCGCCCCACAGAATCACGACTTCGCCAATTCGTTAACCGCCGTTAACCAGAGTTCGGAGCCCTGGGCGGTCCGCCGCAAGCCTTGCATATCGCTGGCATGTGATTACTATGCCGGTCGATCGCGGCTCGGGCCAAGATTGCGTCCGATTGTTTCCGGACGGGTTCGCGCCAGCGTCCAATGGGAAAAGTTTTATGTCTATCCAGTCTTGCGAAGCGGCCACGCTCGCGCGTTCCAATGTCGGTGCGTCATGGTAAGGAAAAGTCTCTCCGGCCAAACATTGACTCGCGCCGCCCTGCGGGAAGCGGTTTATGCGTGTTGTCCCACCCTTTCGCGCGCGGAAGCGCGGCGCATTCTCGACGCGGCTTTCGAGGAAATCGGCGCCGCGCTCGAGCGCGGAGAATCCGTCAAGCTGCGGTCATTCGGCACTTTTGCCGTTCGCAACAAGCGCGAGCGGATCGGCCGCAACCCCAAGACCGGCGTGGAGGCCACCATCACCCCGCGAAAAGTCTTGACCTTCAAGGCGTCGCCGGTGTTGATCGCGCATGTGAACGGCGATGAAGCGCCGCTGGAAGAGGCCGACTGAACCTCGCGGCCAGCGCGCTCTTTCAGGGATATCAGATGCGAAACCTCGGAGCGGCGGTCGCCGCTTTCGCACTTGCGGCCGCCGCTGTCGGCGCCCACAAGGGCGGATCGGACATTCTGTTGTTGGCCGCTGCGTCCTTTCTGTGCGCCTACGCCGCTTGGCGCAGCGCCGAAGGTTCGAGCTTCCTGAAAATCTTCATCGCGGTCTTCTCCACCGAAACGATCGTTCTCGGCGCGATCCGACTGCTGCAGACCGAAGGCCTCTGGCCGGATGCGCTGGCGGAATTCGCGCCGCCCAAAAGCACCGCCCTCGCCGTCGCGGTGTTCTCGATCCTCACGGCGCTCGTAGCGCGCTTTCCCGTCGTGCGGCAGATGACCGCCATCGCCGATCTCTATTTCGACCAGCGCGATATCGGCGAAGCCCGGCTGTGGCCGCTGCCCAACTGGCGCGCGCGCGAGAGCCGCATCGCCATCGCGTTCATCGTCGCGCTGGTGGTGATCAATCAAGCGCAGGTCGGCATCAATGTTCGCCTGTCCTTTTTCAGCCGCGACTGGTTCAACGCCATTCAGGAGAAGGACTCCGCGGCCTTCTGGCGCCAGCTGTTCGAGGTGTTCCTGCCCTGGGCGGTCGTCTACATCACCAGCGCGGTGATCGAATTCGTGCTGCAATCGGTGCTGCAGATGCGCTGGCGGCGCTGGTTGACCGGCTATTTCACCAACCGCTGGCTGGGCGGCCACGCTCACTATCGTATGCAGCTGCGCGGCGGCGGCGCCGACAACCCCGACCAGCGCATCGCCGAAGACGTGAATCATTTCATCGGCTGGACCGAAAGCGGCCTCGAGGTTCGCGGCATCTACTCCTACACGATCATCCTCATTTCGACTCTGAGCACGCTGGTGTCCTTCTCGATCGTGCTGTGGGACCTCTCCGTCAATTTCACCTTCCCCGGCACGAATGTGGCGCTTCCCGGCTTCCTGCTGTGGATCGCCATTCTCTATGCGGCGATCGGCACCGGCGTGACCCACTGGGTCGGCCGCATCCTGTCGCCGCTCAATTTCGAGAAACAGCATCGCGAGGCCGACTTCCGCTTCCAGCTCGCCCGCTCGCGCGAATATTCCGAGCAGATCGCCCTGCTCGACGGCGAGGCGACCGAGCGGAGTTCGCTATATGCGCGCTTTGCGGCGGTGGTGAGCAATTACTTCGATCTGATGCACGCCCGCAAACGTCTGACGATCCTGATCAACGGCTACAAGCAGGTTTCCGGGATCATCCCATACGTGCTCACCGCGCCTTTCTATTTCGCCGGCAAGGTGACGCTGGGAGCGATGACCCAGACGGCCGAAGCCTTTGGCACCGTCAACGAGTCGATGAACTTCTTCATCAATTATTATGGCTCGCTGGCCAGTTTCAAATCGGTGCTCGACCGTCTCACCTCCTTCGATCAGGCGATCGACGCCGCCAACGCCCTGCAGGGCGCGGCGCCGCACATCGCCGAACAGGCGGGCCGCAGCCTCGACATCGAGGGGCTGACCCTTGGTCTCCCGAGCGGCCGCGCCATCGTGTCGATCGACCGGCTGGCGCTGGAGCCGGGGCAGTCGACACTGCTCACCGGTCCCTCCGGTTCCGGCAAGTCCACGCTGTTCCGCGCCCTTGCCGGCATCTGGCCCTATGGTTCCGGCGCCATCCGCGTGCCGCGGGGCGCCAAACTCATGTTGCTGCCGCAGCGGCCCTATGTGCCGATGGGAACGCTGGCCGGCGCCATCGCCTACCCCGCCGCGCCCGGAACCTTCTCGCGCGAGGCGATGGCCGAGGCGATGCGCGCAGCGCGGCTCGAAGCCTTTGTCGAGCGGCTCGACGAGGACGACAACTGGGGCCAGCGCCTGTCGGGCGGCGAACAGCAGCGCGTCGCCGTGGCGCGCGCCCTGCTGGCGAGGCCCGACTGGCTGTTCCTCGACGAGGCGACCTCGGCGCTCGATGAAAAGCTCGAAGCGGAGATCTACGCCATGCTGGCGGAGCGGCTGCCGGGCGCGACCATCGTCTCCATCGGCCATCGCTCGACGCTGGAGGCGTTCCATCGGCGCCATCTCGCCATGCAGCCCGGCGCCGACGGACTGGCCCGCCCGGTAGACCATGCGGGGGAGCGCGCATGAGCGGCGCCGGCGGTTCCTCGGGGCGAGAAGGAGGGCGTTCGCTCAAGACACGGGTGAAAACCTCCCGCAAGCGCAGCTCCTCGTCAAACCGCTGGCTGGAGCGCCAGCTCAACGACCCCTATGTGGCCAAGGCCAAACGCGAGGGCTATCGCTCCCGCGCCGCTTACAAACTGCTGGAGATGGACGAGCGCTATCATCTCCTGAAGCCCGGCGCCCGCATCATCGATCTGGGCGCCGCGCCTGGTGGCTGGTCGCAGATCGCGGCCGAGAAGGTGAAGGCGAAGGAAGGCCGCGGCAAGGTGGTCGGCGTCGATCTCCTCGACATGGAGCCGATCGGCGGCGTGAGTTTCGCTGTCAAGGACTTCAACGACGAGGATGCGCCGCAGTTCATCAAGGACATGTTGGGGGGCGAGGCCGACGGGGTAATGTCGGACATGGCCGCCAACGCCATCGGCCACAAGGCCACCGACCATCTCAAGATCATCGCCCTTGCGGAGCTTGCCGCCGATTTCGCCTGCGAGGTGCTGGCGCCCGGCGGCTTCTTCGTCGCCAAGGTGCTTCAGGGCGGCACCGAGCATCAGCTGCTCGCAAGGCTGAAACGCGATTTTGCGCTGGTGCGGCATGTGAAGCCGGCGGCGAGCCGCGCGGATTCTGCCGAACTCTATGTGCTGGCGACCGGCTTTCGCGGGACGCGGGCGCCGGCCTGAGGCTTGCAAGCGGGTCTCGACGGAACGTGCGGCGATGCTTACATCCGGCCGCGAACTGGTGTAATCGCCCTGCAACAGGCGCCCGCTGCGGCGCTGCTTCACGGCCCCGGAACGAGTGAAAATCGAGCGACATGTCCAAGCGCGACTATTACGAAATTCTTGGCGTCACGAAGACGGCGACCGACACGGAGATGAAGATCGCCTTCCGCAAGGCGGCGATGCAATGCCATCCTGATCGCCACCCCGGCGACAAGGAAGCCGAGGCGCGCTTCAAGGAGCTCAACGAGGCCTATCAGTGTCTTACCGATGCGCAAAAGCGCGGCGCCTATGACCGCTTCGGCCATGCCGCCTTCGAACAGGGCGGCGGCTTCGGCGGCGGCGGAGAGGGCTTCGGCGCCTCCATGGCGGATATTTTCGAGGATCTGTTCGGCGATGTCATGGGCCGCAAGTCGCGCTCGGGTGGGCGTGAACGCGGCGCCGACATTCGCCACGGCCTCGAACTGACGCTGGAGGAAGCCTATCACGGCAAGACCGCCGCGCTGAAAATCCCCACCTCTGCCACTTGCGAGCCCTGCGCCGGCACCGGCGCCAAGAAGGGCTCCAAGCCGAAAACCTGCACCACCTGCGCCGGCCATGGCCGGGTGCGGGCGCAGCAGGGCTTTTTCGCGATCGAGCGCACCTGCCCGACCTGCCAGGGCCGCGGCGAGGTGATCGAAAATCCGTGCCCTTCCTGCGGCGGCTCGGGCCGGCGCACGGTGGAGCGCGCCCTGTCGGTGAATGTCCCGCCGGGCGTCGAGGACGGCACCCGCATCCGCCTCTCGGGCGAGGGCGAGGCCGGGATGCGCGGCGGGCCGCCCGGCGATCTCTACATTTTCCTGTCCGTGAAGCCGCACGCCTTCTTCCAGCGCGACGGCGCCGATCTCTTCTGCCGCGTGCCGATCTCCATGACGCGGGCGGCGCTGGGCGGCGAAATCCGGGTCAACGCCGTCGACGGAACCGAATGCAAGGTGAAGATTCCGGAAGGCACCCAGTCCGGCCGCCAGATCAAGGTCAAGGGCAAGGGCATGCCGGTGCTGCGCGGCCGCGACCAGGGCGACCTGCATGTGCAGATCAGCGTCGAGACCCCGCAGAACCTCACCAAGCGCCAGCGTGAGCTGCTGGTGGAGTTCGAGGAAGAAGCCTCGCATCACACGCATCCCGAGGCGATGGGCTTTCTGGCGCGGATGAAGGAGTTGTTCGGGAAGTAGGACTATTCGACCAGACGATCGTATTGCGGACGGGTTCCGATCCAGAACCAGACAAGACCGCCATCGGTTTCAATGGCGAGGGCTCGGTATTTCATGCCGATCCTCGCCGACCTGTGACGCCCAACCTTTTGAAAGGCAGTATCCTGATTGATGGATCTGACTTCGCCCATCCACCCCTGTTTCGCTTGTCGACGATCGAATTCTAGATCTTATCCTGAGCTCCCATGACTTGAGCCATATCATTTGTCCTTCGGGCCGATATAAAAACGGCAGGAACGAAAAATGAAAAATCCAGCGCTTCACCTTCTTGAAATCGACATTGCACCGAAGTCGTCCGAAGATTATCAGATTCTTTTCGCCGCACTTCAAGATCTGGCGGCCGACGATAAATCGTTCACCTACGCGATCGATCCCGAGATGCGACGATTCACGCTCGAGGGCATGGACCAAATCCTTCTCGACATCAAAGTCGACATGCTGAAACGCATCTGCAAGGCCGACGCCAATTTCAGCGGGCCGCAAGTCGCCTATCGCGAGCGACTGACCAAGAAGGTCGACATCGACTACACGCACAAGAAGCTGACCGGCGGCGCCGTCCAGTTCGCGCGCGTCGTCATCACATTCGAGCCCAATGATCCCGACGCCGGCAACGCGTTCGAGTCGAAGATCGTCGGCGGCTCCGTGCCGGAGGAATATATCCGGGGTATCGAGAACGGCATCGACTCGGTCATCGGGTCCGGAATTCTCGCGGGCTTCCCGGTTGTCGACGTCAAGGCGACGCTGACGGACGTCGGCTTCGACGATGCCGACTCCTCGGCGCTGGCCTTCGAAATCGCCGCGCGCGCCGCGTTCCGCGAAGCATTGCAGAAAGGCGGCTCCGTGTTGCTCGAGCCGATCATGAAGGTCGAGGTGGTAACGCCGGAAGAATATGCCGGTTCGGTCATCGGCGATCTGAACTCGCGGAGCGGCCATATCCGGGGGCAGGACATGCGCGGCGACGTCGTGGTCGTCGACGCCGTGGCGCCGCTCGCCAACATGTTGGGCTACGTCAACCAGTTGCGCGCCTTTACGCAGGGCCGCGCCGACTGCGCCATGCAATATTCCCATTACGCCCCATTGCCCGAGAGGCATGGTCCCGATGGGCGATTTCCGTCAGCGGTCGGCCTACGGCTGAAGGCGCGGCTCGCCTGAAGGGCAGCTTCATGCGACTGAAAACTCCTGTGACCGCCAACGCGTTTCCACCGGAGGCGGTTCTATTCGCATCCCTGGTTTCGCAGACTCTGCCGTATCCGCAGTCGACGCGTTCGTCCCGTCGCGCCGTACGCGATCGCGCATGACAAAACCCGCCGTCCGGAGGTATGAGAACCCATGACCACTCCCCTCCGCCTCGGCGTCAACATCGATCACGTCGCCACCATTCGCAACGCGCGCGGCGGGCCGCGGCCGGAGCCCTTGCGGGCGGCCTTGCTCGCCATCGAGGCCGGCGCCGACGGGATCACCGCCCATCTGCGCGAGGATCGCCGCCATATTCAGGACGCCGACATGGAGCGGCTGAAGGCGAGCATCACGAAACCGCTGAATTTCGAAATGGCGGCGACCGAGCAGATGCTCGACATCGTGACCCTCATTCGCCCCCATGCCGCCTGCCTCGTGCCGGAAAAGCGCACCGAGCGCACCACCGAAGGCGGGCTGGACGTGCTGGGCGGGCGCAACTCGTTGATCCCCTTCGTCGATCAGCTGAAGCGCGCCGGCATCCGCGTGTCGCTGTTCATCGAGCCTTCCGAGGAGTCGATTTCCGCGGCGGTCGCCATCGGCGCGCCGGTGATCGAACTCCACACCGGCGCCTGGTGCCACGCCGAGGAAGTCGGCGACCGCGACCTCGCCGAAAAGGAATTCGCTCGCATCCGCCACGCCGCCGCTTTCGCCGCGTCCCTCGGCCTCGAGGTTCACGCCGGCCACGGCCTCGATTATGACACGGCGCGGCGGATTTCCGCTCTGCCGCAGATCGTGGAACTCAACATCGGCCATTTCCTCATCGGCGAAGCCGTGTTCGTCGGTCTCGCCGAGGCGATCCGCCAGATGCGCTTGGCCATGGACGAGGGCCGCGGACCGGGTCGCGCCGGGCTCCCTTCGTGATCATCGGCTTCGGCGCCGATCTGTGCGACATCCGTCGCATCGCCGCGGCGCTGGAGCGGCGGGGCGACCTCTTCGCCGCACGGCTGTTCACGCAGCAGGAGCGGGCGTATTGCGACGCGAAGGCCGCTCGCGCCGGCGCCTACGCCAAGCGCTTCGCCGCCAAGGAGGCCTGCGCCAAGGCGCTCGGCACCGGCTTCCGCAACGGCCTCGATTTCCGCCATATCGGCGTCGTCAACGACGACCTCGGGGCGCCGCGCCTCAAGCTGACCGCCGCCGCCGCCGCCCGCCTCGCCGCGATCACTCCGAACGGACAGCGCGCGGTCCTGCACCTCACCCTGAGCGACGAGGAGCCCTACGCCCAGGCGCTGGTTCTCATCGAAGCCCTGCCGTGCTAGAGGGACCAAAATCCCGCCGCCTGACGTCGTTTCGCCGCCGTCCGACGCAGCTGCGGGCTTTTTGCGCGTATTTTCGAAATCCGGCGACGCCGAACGGGAGACGATCCGCTTGAGCAAAAATGTTCCGATCGAGCAGCCGCAGGAAGAAGGCTGGCTCGAAACCGTCAAGGTGATCATCCAGGCGTTGGCCATCGCCCTCGTCATACGCACGCTTCTGTTCCAGCCCTTCAACATCCCGTCCGGATCGATGATCCCGACGCTGCTGATCGGCGATTACGTCTTTGTCTCCAAATACAGCTACGGCTATTCCAACTATTCGATGCCCTTCGGCCCCAATCTGTTCTCAGGCCGCATCATGGCCTCGCTGCCCAAGCGCGGCGATGTCGTCGTGTTCAAGACCCCGCGCGACAATGAAACCGACTACATCAAGCGCGTGATCGGCCTGCCGGGCGACCGCATCCAGATGATCGAGGGTCGGCTCTACATCAACGGCGTGATCGTGCCGCGCGAGCCGGTCGCCAAGGTCACGACCGAGGATCGTCTCGGCCGCGACATGCCGGTGGCGACCTACAAGGAAACCCTGCCCGGCGGCGTCGAACACACGATCATCGAGATCGAGGGCGATCACGGCTTCTCCGACAACACCGATCTCTTCGTGGTGCCGCCGGATCATTATTTCATGATGGGCGACAATCGCGACAACAGTTCGGATTCGCGCGTGCCCCTGGAGCGCGAGGGCGTCGGCTACGTGCCCTTCGTCAATCTCGTCGGCCGGGCCGAGATCGTGTTCTTCTCGGTGAAGAAGGACGAATCGCCGCTGGCGTTCTGGCGCTGGCCATGGTCGGTGCGCTGGGAGCGCATTCTCCGGTCCGCCCATTGACGAGGCCGGATCGTCTCGCCGAACTCGAAGCGACGATCGGCCACGATTTCGCCGATCGCGCCCTGCTGACGCGGGCGCTGTCGCATGTCAGCGCCTCGACTCGCCGGCCGGAGTCATACGAGCGTCTGGAGTTCCTCGGCGACCGCGTGCTCGGCGTCGTCGTGTCGCACATGCTGTTCGTTGCCTTTCCGGCCGAGAGCGAAGGCGAATTGTCGCGCCGTCTTGCCGCGCTGGTGCGCAAGGAGACCTGCGCCGAGGTCGCGCAGGACTGGGGCGTTCCCCCGCACATTCGTCTGGGCGAGGGCGAAGCCCAGACCGGCGGTCGCAAGAAACGGGCGATCCTCGGCGATGTCTGCGAGGCGATCATCGGCGCGGTGTTTCTCGATGGCGGCTTCGCTGCGGCGCAGGGCGTCGTCGCCCGCGCGTTCAGCGCGCGCATGCATGCGGCGGCCAGCGATCTGCGCGACGCCAAGACCGCCTTGCAGGAATGGGCGCAGGGGCGCAAACTCGCGGCCCCCAGATATCGCCTCGCGGGGCGCAGCGGACCCGACCATGCGCCGGCCTTCGAGGTGGCGGTGGACATCGACGGCTACCCCGCCGCGCTCGGCGCGGGCAGCTCCAAACGCGCCGCGGAACAGGCGGCGGCGCAGGCCTTCATGGAGCGTGAAGGCCTCGGCGACACGGAAGGCGCAAAAGCGTGAGTGACAATTTGCCCGAAACCCGCTGCGGCTTCGCCGCGCTGGTCGGCGCCCCCAATGCCGGCAAATCGACGCTGCTCAACCAGCTGGTCGGCGCCAAGGTTTCCATCGTGTCGCGCAAGGCGCAGACCACGAGGGCGCAGGTGCGCGGCATCGCCATCCATGGCGCCGCGCAGATCGTGCTGGTCGACACGCCCGGCATTTTCGCGCCCAAGCGTCGGCTCGACCGCGCCATGGTGGCCAGCGCCTTCTCCGGCGCCGCCGACGCCGATGTCGTCGCCTTGCTGGTCGACGCCCGCAAGGGCGTGGACGAGGAGGTCGCGGCGATCCTGGCCCGCATCGGCGAGCTGCGCGCGCCCAAGCTGCTGGTCCTCAACAAGATCGACCTCATTCCGCGTGAGCGGCTGCTGGCGCTCGCCGCCGATGTCAACGCCCGCGCCGCCTTCGACGAAACCTTCATGATTTCCGCGCTGAACGGCGATGGTGTGCCCAAGCTGCTGGAAAAGCTCGCAGAGACGATGAAGCCTTCGCCCTGGCTCTATCCGGAGGATCAGCTGTCCGACGCGCCCCTTCGGATCCTGGCCTCCGAAATCACCCGCGAGAAGCTGTTCGAGCGCCTGCACGACGAACTGCCCTATCAGTCGACGGTTGAAACCGACAGCTGGACCAATCAGAAGGATGGTTCGGCGCGGATCGAGCAGACGATCTTCGTGTCCCGTGAGGGACAGAAGAAGATCGTCATCGGCGAAGGCGGCAAGACCATCAAGGCCATCGGCCAGGCGGCGCGCCGCGAAATCGAGGAGGCGGCCGAGCAGCGGGCGCATCTGTTCCTGTTCGTGAAGGTGCGCGAGAACTGGCTCGACGATCCCGAGCGCTACCGCGAGATGCGGCTGGATTTTCCAAAGGAAAACTGAGCCCGGCGGATTGGCGGCGCGCCGCCGCCTCGCCAGATTTGCCGCCCGAGAGGTCCGCAGGGAGCGCGCCATGCCCGAGAAAATGGTCACCGTTTATCGCTATCTCACCGGGCCGGACGATTCGGCCTTTTGCGCAAGGGTGACGAAAGCGCTGGCCGAAGGCTGGTCGCTGTACGGGTCGCCGACGCTGACCTTCGATGCGGTGAAGGGCCGGGTCGTCTGCGGCCAGGCCGTCACCCGCGACATGGATGAAGCCGAGGCGCAGGCCTACGGAGCGCCGCCCGCGTAAACGTCATGCACTGGAGCGATCAGGGACTCGTTCTCGGTCTTCGCCGCCATGGCGAAAGCGCGGCGATCGTCGAACTGATGACGCAGGGCCACGGCCGTTGCCGCGGCCTCGTGCGCGGGGCCTTTTCGCGCGCCGCGCGGCCGGTGCTGCAGCCAGGCAATCTCGTTGCGGCGCAATGGCGGGCGCGGCTCGAAGACCAGCTCGGGGCCTTCGCGCTCGAACCGCTGTCGACGCGGGCGGCCCGCTATCTCGACGCCGCCCATGCGCTACACGGCGTGTCCTATCTTTGCGAGATGCTGCGGTTGCTGCCGGAGCGCGACCCCTATCCCGAACTGTGGGACATGGCCGACGCCATCGCCCAGGATCTGCCGTCGCTGCACCGGGCGCCGGAGCTGCTGGCGCGATTCGAGGCGGCCCTGCTGGCGGCGCTCGGTTTCGGCCTCGATCTCGAGGCCTGCGCGCTGACAGGCCGGCGCGACGATCTGGCGTTCGTGTCGCCAAAAACCGGCCGCGCCGTGTGCCGGGACGCCGGGACGCCATGGGGCGACCGACTGCTGCCCTATCCCGTGCTGCTGGCGGCGCCGCCGGGCGCGCCGTCGTCGAACGCCGAGCTTGCCGATTGCTGGCGGCTGACAGGGCATTTCCTCGCGCGGCATGTGCTGGAGCCACGGGCGCTGGCGCTGCCGCAGGCGCGGGCCGCCTATCAGGCGCTGGCGATGCGGCGGCCATCCGGGGGATGATCGCGACCCACCCGAAAAAGTCGTCGCGTATTTATCTGCAGGAAAATTCCCCCACCCGCGTCGCAGGGGGGCGCCGCAGTGCGACCAACCGTCGCGGCCGGACCTCCATTCGAAATGCTACTACGCTGTCTAAAAAAGCTTTCCAGTTTCAAGTGCAGTGCACAACAAATTTTTTGCGACATCGTAATGGCCGACCGACGGGCGGCGGGTTACCTATCCGATAGGTTAGTTATGTCTATTCGATAGATCGTTTGTCCCCATCCTATCGAATATTGCTATCGCGGGGGCGAGCGAAGATGGTTGCGGCACGCTGAGCGGGGACCGGGGCGGAAGGTTCGGGGCTTCG
>Ga0265331_10002978_pt1 | contig 11147 bp, 9 predicted proteins | sample 41923metaG_FD_202088 | JGI IMG/M metagenome (GOLD analysis project Ga0265331, IMG submission 202088) | Rhizosphere microbial communities from Carex aquatilis grown in University of Washington, Seatle, WA, United States - 4-19-23 metaG | ecosystem: Host-associated > Plants > Roots > Rhizosphere >...
CCCACACATCGCGACATACCGGCCATATGCGTGCCGCGCACTCCCGCGCGAAGCGGCCATCATGAGCGCGGCTGACAAAACGATCGTGCTGCACGGCACCGCCACGCCGGGCGGCGGCTTTCCGGTTTACGGCGACGCCTTTGCCGCGACGCTGAACGAAATGGACCCGACGTTATCCGTGCAGCCGAAGAACACCAAGGGCAGCACCGAAAACGTGCCGCTGCTCGAAGCGGACAAGCTCGATACAGGACAGGTCACCGGCGAAGTTTTCTACGAGGCGATTTCCGGCATCGGCCGCGCGCCCGCCGACGTGCGCATATTGAACGCGATGTATTCGAACTCGGGCATGTTCATCGTGCGCGGCGACAGCCCGTATAAATCGATTGCGGACCTGAAAGGCAAACCGATCGCGTGGGGTGCGGCGGGCTCGGGCTTCATCGTGCTCGCGCGCTACGTGATGGATGGACTGGGTCTCGACATGCACAAGGATTTCGAGGCGCATCTCCTCGAGAAAGCCGGCGACGGCCCGGCGATGGTGCTCGACGGGCGCGCCGCCGCGCTGTGGGGCGGCGGGGTCGGCTGGCCCGGTTTCACCGCGATATCCAACGGCCCCGCGGGCGCGCGTTTCATCGCGCCGACTGCGGACGAAATCAAGCGCATCACCGCCAGGCACACGTTCATCAAACCGATCACGCTGCCCGCCGGCAGTTATCCCGGGCAGAAGGCGGACGTTGCCACCGTGGGCTCGTGGTCGTTCGTGCTTGCGCGCACGACGCTGCCGGACGATACCGCTTATCGCCTCGCACGCGCGCTGCACAAAGGCGAAGCGGCGATCGGCAAGCGCCTCGAACAGGCGCGCGAATCAACGCTCGCCAACACGCTCGCCGCGACGCCGCGGGTCGAACTTATACATCCGGGCGTGCAAAAGTATCTGCGGGAAATCGGCTTGCTGAAGTAAGCCTGCACCCCCATCCCGGCCTTCCCCCGCAAGCGGACGAAGGTGTGTCTTGCTCGTCATACCCGCGCAGGCGGGTATCCAGGCGAATTTGATTTAACCGTGTGACTTCTCCGGACTCCCGCCTGCGCGGGAGTGACGGAGCAATTGCTAAGCTTTTCCGTATCCGCCGCCGCCCGCGGTTTCCATCACCACGCGGTCGCCCTTGTTCAACACCCAGTGGTCGGCGGGATCGATGGTCTTGCCGTTCAGGAGCAGCGCGCCGACTTTGCCCGGCGCGCCGCCGAAGATGCCCTGGGGTGCGGTGCGAAAGCGCGTCATGATCATCGACGCCATCATCGGCGTGTCCGCCACGACCTCGACTTCGAAACGCAATCCGTCGCCGCCGCGATGCTTGCCGGCGCCGCCGCTGCCGCGCCGGATGCTGCGCTCGACCACGCGCAGCGGCGCCATCTGCTCGAACACTTCGATCGGCGTGTTCGACAGGTTCGACGGGAACGACAGCATCGTGTAGCCGTTGCGGTGCCTGGTCGCGCCCTGTCCCGCGTTCATGAAATTGACTGCCGCGTACGGCCGGCCCTGATGTTCTCCCGTGACCGTGATCGACGAATTCGACGAGCCTTCCGCGATCGCGCGCTCGGGCAGCACGTCAGCGAGCGCCATCATGATCGCCGGCACCATCATGTGGCCTATCATGCCGCGCCCGCCGCTCGCCGCCGGATAGCGCGGATTGAAGATCGAGCCGAGCGGCGCCGACGTCGTGATCGGCGTGAAGCTGCCTTCGTTGTTCGGCACGTCGGGGCACAGCAATGCCTTCACCGCGAATGCCGAGTACGCGAACGTATAAATCGGCACCACGTTGACGGCGCGCGGCACCTGCGCGGAGGAACCCGTGTAATCGATCGCGAGCTTCTCGCCTTTGACCGTGATCGTGCAGTTGATGAGGATGGGTTCCTCGAACCCGTCGTGACGCGTTTGCGCGTGGTACACGCCGTCCGGTACCGCACGGATGCTTTTGCGCATCGCGGCCTCCGAGCGGCGGCGGATTTCCGCGCCGAGCGCATTGAGATCGGTATCGCGCAAGAGCGGCCGCAAGCGTTCTTCGAGCATCTTGCACGCGGCGACCTGCGCCCAGATGTCGCCCAGCGTCTGCTCGGGCACGCGCACGTTCTGCCCTATCATGTCGAGCAGGTTCTGGTCGGGCTTGCCCGCGTTGATCAGTTTCAGCTGCGGGATCTGCAGGCCTTCTTCGTAAATGTCGCGGATGCCCGCGTTGCGGATGCGCCCGCCGATGTCGGGCATGTGGCTCACCACCGCGGCGAACGCGACGAGCCTACCCTTGTGAAATATCGGCATCGCGATGTTGACGTCGTGGATGTGGCCGGTGCCCATCCACGGATCGTTGGTGATCATCACGTCGCCGGGCTTCAGCGTATGCGCCGGAAACTTCCTGAGGAAATGCTTGACCGTCGCCGGCAGCGTGCCGATGAACGACGGGATCGACAGCACCGACTGCGCGATCGAATGACCTTCGGCGTCGGTCAATACGACGGCGAAATCGTTCGCTTCGCGCACCAGCACCGAGAACGACGTGCGCACGAACGCGGCCGAGGCCTCGTCGACCATGCTGACCAAACGCTTCCACTGGATTTCGAGCGTGACGGGGTCGAGCTTTATTTTTTTCATTCGAACTCCTTGATCGTCACCGCGACCGTGTAATCGGCGAGTATTTTCACTTCGGCCGCGACCGGCACCACCAGCGTCGATTCGCGCTCCTCGAGTATCAGCGGACCGGCGATTTTGGTGCCGGGCTTCAGCGAATAGCGGTCGTACACCGGCACCGGCTGGAATTTCCGCTTGAGCGGCAGGTAGATCGCGCGCTTGCCGCGCATCACGGGCTTCGCACTCACGCGCGCGTCACCCCACGCAAAGCGGTGGCTCTTCACCACCGAGCGGCCGGTCAGCCGCCACGTGATCACCTGCGGCGCCGCGCCCGGCACGAGGTGCCCGTAGAACTGCCGGTAGCAGCGCTCGAATTCGCGGATCAGCGCCGGCGCCATCGCGGCGTTCACCTTGCGCCACGGCAGATTGACGGAAACGTTATGGCCCTGGCCCGCATAGCGCATTTCGGCGCCTATCCACCACTTGAGGTTCGCGTCGCGCGCGCCGGCGGAATCCAGTTCCTTTTCGGCATCGGCGCGGAGATCCGCGTAAACGCCGGCGACTTTTTTCCAGTCGATCGCGGCTACCAGCGTCGGATTCGACCACGAGCGATCGACGCGCGCGGGTGCCGCGAGCAAACCCAGGCACGAGCCGGCGCCCGCCGCGATCGTCGCCAGCACGCGCGGGATCTGCAACTTGCGCGCGACTTCGACCACGTGCACCGGCCCCGCGCCGCCGGTCGCGACCATCGTGAAGCTGCGCGGGTCGTGGCCTTTCTCCGCGATGTGGATGCGCGCCGCGGCGGCCATGTTCTCGTTGACGATATTGCAGATGCCCCACGCTACTTCGGTCGCCGTCAACTTGAGCTGGGTCGCGAGTTTTTGCAGCGCGGCCTGCGCGAGATCGGTGCGCAGCTTCATGTCGCCGCCGAGAAAATTATCCGGATTGAGATAACCGAGCGCGAGATCGGCGTCGGTGACCGTTGCGCCCTCGCCGCCGAGCCCGTAGCACGCGGGCCCCGGCACCGCGCCGGAGGATTCCGGGCCGACGTTGAGCAGGCCGAGATCGTTGACGTGCGCGATCGAGCCGCCGCCGGCGCCGATCTCGATCAGGTCGATGCTCGGTATCAATATAGGCAGTCCCGAGCCGCGCTTGAAACGCGACACGCGCGCGCATTCGAAACTGTGCGCAATCAGCGGCTCGCCGCCGACCGCGACGCATGCCTTCGCCGTCGTGCCGCCCATGTCGAACGCGAGGATTTCCGAGATGCCGGTGTTGCGCGCGGTGTTGAGCGCCGACAGCACGCCGCCGGCCGGCCCCGATTCGAGCAGCAGGATAGGCGTGTCTGCAGCAGCCTTGCCCGACGTGAAGCCGCCGCTCGACACCATGATCTTCAACGGCGCGCCGGGCGCCAGATCGTGCACGCGCTGATCGAGCCGGTTCAGGTACTCGGTCATCAGCGGCTGCACGTACGCGTTCGCGACCGTCGTCGACATGCGCTCGTATTCGCGGATCTCGCGCGCAATGCCGGACGAAATCGAAATCGCGAGCTTCGGAAATCGTTTCTTTACAGCGGCTGCAATCTGCTTTTCGTGCACGTCGTTCACATACGCATGCAAGAGGCACACGGCGACCGCGTCGACATCGAGCGCGCGGAGCTGGTCCAGCACTCCTTCGAGTTCCACGGCGGTAAGCGGCTTGACGATCGCACCGCTCACGTCGAGCCGCTCGGCGGCTTCGACGCGCTTGTCTTCCGGCACCAGCGGTTGCGGAATCTCGAGATTCAGATCGTAGAGGTCGTAGCGGATTTCGCGCGCGATGGTGAGCACGTCGCGCGTGCCCTGCGTGACGACGAGCCCGGTGCGCGCGCCCTTGCGCTCGATCAGCGTGTTGGTCACGAGCGTCGTGCCGTGCACCACATCCGTCACTGCGCGCTTGCCTGCGCCGCGCGCCGCGGCGATCTGCTTCAGCAAGTCCGCCATGACGGTGGTCACCGCCACTCCCGGATCGTCGGGTGTCGTCAGCGTCTTGCCGACCCAGATCCGGTTGCCCGGCGCGATGACGGCGAGACCGTCCGTGAAAGTGCCGCCGATGTCGACGGCGATGCGCACGCTTTCGCGCGCGGATCTTTTTGGTTTTGCTGTGCTCACAAAGCCCTCTTCAGAAATACCCGTCCATGAACAGCCCCACCCACTCCGGCATCTTGACGTCCTCCATGCGGTCGAACGGCGGCATATACGGCTTGATGTCGAGCACCGGCGTGCCGTCGAGCGCGTCGAGGCCGCGCACTTTGACGACGTTGCCCGTGATGCCCAGCAATTGCACTGCCGTGATGCCTATTGGATTCGGCCGGTACTTCGTGCGTTGCGCGAACACGCCGACAGCCTGCATGTCTTCGCGGCCGCGCGGCTTGCGCATCAATTGCTTGGCGGGATCGAACCCGAGCGCACGGTCGAGCGCGAAGATGACGAGAATGTGCGAGAAACCCGCGAGGCCCTGCAGACCGCCGGTCAACTCTGCATTGAGATGAATCTCGGAGTCGATCTTCGCCCAGCCGCCCTGCGACATTTCGGTCACCGCGCACTTGACGGTGCCGATGGAATTGACGGTAAAACTTTTTTTCGTTTGCATGATCATCCTTTTTTCGGGGCGGTTGCGGTTTCGTTGTCGGGGCGCAGGGCCAGAATCTGCTCGCGCCGCTTCAACCACCACGAATACGCGGGCGGCAGCAGATCGAGATAATCGCGGTAGCCGAGTTCCTTCGCCGCATGCACCGGCCAGTTGGGGTTGTACATGAGTTCGCGCGCGAGCGCGATCAGGTCGGCCTCTCCGCGCTGCAGGATGTCTTCCGCCTGGTGCGCTTCGGTAATCAGGCCGACCGCGCACGTCGGCATGTCCGCCTCGCGCTTGACTCGCGCCGCATACGGCACCTGATAGCCGGGCGTGCGCGGCACTATCGCCATGTTGAGCGGGCCGTTGATGCCGCCCGACGAACACGTGATTACATCGACGCCGCGGGCTTTCAGTTCGCGCGCGAGCGCGACGGTATCGTCCATGTCCCACGCGCCGCCGTCGCCGTCGACCGCCGACACGCGGAAGAACAGCGGCTTGTCCTGCGGCCAGACGGTGCGCACGGTTTCGGCGACCTCGAGCGCGAAGCGCATGCGGCCGTCGAGGTCGCCGCCGTACGCATCGGTGCGCTTGTTTGCCAGCGGCGACAGAAATTGGTGGATCAGGTAACCGTGTGCGCCGTGGATTTCGCAGATATCGAAACCGGCGTCGATGCTGCGCTGTGCGGCCTCGCGCCACGCGGCAAGCACGGCCTTGATGTCGTCCACCGACAATTCCAGCGGCGCCGGCGCATCCGCGCGCGGCGCAATCGCGCTCGGCGACACGCCGCGCCACGGCCGCATGCCGTGCTTCGCGTCTTCGGCCGTCAGCGGCTTGAAATTCGTCCACGGCGGGCCGCACGACGCTTTGCGCCCTGCATGCCCGAGCTGGATGGCGGGAATCGACCCGTTCTCGCGCAGAAAATTCGTGATGCGGTGATACATCGGCGTAAAGCGTTCGGCGTAAATACCGGCGCAGCCGTAGGTCTTGCGCGCGCGTTCCTCGACCGCGGTCTCTTCTCAATATACGATGGCGGCACCCCCGAGCGCGAACTTGCCGAGATGCACGAGGTGCCAGTCGGTCGGCCCGCCGTCGTTCGACGAGTACTGGCACATCGGCGACACCACCACGCGGTTGCGCGCGGTCACGCCGCGCAACGCGGCGGGCGTAAACAAAAGCGGCGCCGGGCGCGCCGCTTCGACTTCGGGCTTGATTGCGGCGTCGTTCAACGGCTATTCGATCTTGATGCCCTGCTCGCGGATCACCTTGCCCCACTTGGCGGACTCCGCTTTGTTATAGGCGATGAATTCCTCGGGCGTGCCGCCGACGGTTTCGATGCCCTGATTGAAGAGCTTCTCCTTGACGTCGGGCGCGGCGAGCGCGCGCGTGATTTCGCGGTTGAGCTTTGCGATCACTTCGCGCGGCGTGCCTGCCGGCACGAACACGGCGAAGGTAGTCGCCGAGTCGAACCCTTTCAATCCCGACTCGGAGATCGTCGGCAGATCGGGCATCATCGCCGAGCGCCTGGTCGTGCTGGCGGCGAGCGGCCGCAGCCGGCCGGCCTTCGCGAACGGCAACGCAGTGATTACGTCGACGAAAGACAACATCGTTTCGCCGCCGAGCAGCGCCTGTGCCGACGGTCCGCCGCCTTTGTACGGCACGTGGATCATCCTGATGCCTGCGGTGTTCATCAGGAGTTCGGTCGCGAGATGGCTCGTGCTGCCCTGGCCCGCCGACGAAAATATCAACGAGCCGGGCTGCGCCTTGGCCAGCGCGATCAGCTCTTTCACGTTTTTTGCCGGTATCGACGGGTGCACCGACAGGATCTGCGGACTCACCGCGAGCAGCTCGATCGGCGCGAACGACGTGTCGTTGTCATATTGCAGCGTCTTGTAGAGATGCGGCGCAATTGCAAACGTGCTGTTGCTGCCGATCAACAGCGTGTAGCCGTCCGGCGGCGACTTCGACACGAGCGCGTGCCCGATCGTGCCCGTGGCGCCGGCGCGGTTATCGATGATGAACTGCTGGCCCGTGTATTCGGTGAGTTTCGCCGCGAGTATGCGGCTGATCGAGTCGGTCGAACCGCCCGCCGCCCACGGCACGACCACGCGCACCGACTTGCTTGGATAATCCTGGGCGATCGCGGCAATCACGATCGCAGACCACAATACGGCGACGCGCACCAATACTGACTTCATCATGACTCCGATCCTGAAATAAACGAAGCAGCCTTCAAGGCAATCTCACTTTAATGCCGGCACGCCGGGGCTGACGCAAGAATCAAGCCGACCCGCCGGCCGGGACCGACGGCAGAATTGCGCGGCGGCCCGCCCCGGTGCAGTGCGCGAATGCAGCCCCGCGCACCGGCGCCGAACGACTACGGCAATAAAACCGTCGAGCCCGTCGTCTTGCGCGCTTCGAGATCGCGATGCGCCTGCGCCGCTTCGCGCAGCGGGTAAGTCTGGTTGATCGAGATTTTCACGACTTTTTTCTTGACGACCCCAAAGAGGTCGCGCGCCGCCGCCGCCAGATCTTCCGGCGTCGCCGTGTAATTGAACAAGGTCGGCCGCGTGAGAAAGAGCGAGCCCTTCGCTGCGAGCACGCCCGGATTGAACTGGGTCACCGCGCCCGATGCGTTGCCGAAACTCACCATGTAGCCGCGCGGCGCCAGGCAATCGAGCGAGCCCATGAACGTGTCCTTGCCGACGCCGTCGTACACGACCGGCACGCCTTTGCCCCTGGTGATTTCCTTGACGCGCGCGACGAAATCCTCTTTCGACGTCACGATTACGTGCTTGCAGCCGGCCTTTTTGGCGAGTGCCGCTTTTTCATCGCTGCCGACCGTGCCGATGACCGTCGCGCCCAGATATTTGCACCATTGGGAGAGTATCTGGCCGACGCCGCCCGCCGCCGCGTGCACCAGTATCGTATCGCCCTTGGCGACTTTATAAGTGCGCTTGCACAGATACCACGCGGTCATGCCTTTCAGCATGATCGCAGCGGCGATCCTGTCGTCGACGCCCGCGGGAATTTTCACCAGCCGCGCGACCGGGCGCAGGCAGACTTCCGCGTAGGAACCGATCGGATTGGCATAAGCGACGCGGTCGCCGACCTTGAAGCCTTTGACTTTCGGCCCGACGGCCTCGACCACGCCGGCACCTTCCATGCCGAGCGTCGTGGGCAACGGCATCGGATACAGGCCGGTGCGGTGATAGGTATCGATAAAGTTGAGCCCGACCGCGGTGTTGCGCACTCGAACTTCGCCCGCCCCGGGCTGTCCAATCTCGACTTCTTCCCAGCGCATCACTTCAGGACCGCCGGTTTCGTGCATGCGAATTGCGTGAGGCATTGTCGTTCTCCGTTCGTATTGGGATGGGTCAGGCGCGAGCGCTACATGGTAGCGGAATCCGGCGCAATCTAGAAGCCGCCGGCGAATGAGCGACTCCGCGACGCGGCCGGCCGAAACCCGCATGGAGCGCGGGTTTCAGGTGTATTACGACTTGTAACGGTATGTAATTCCGCTATGGGAGCATCGGTAGCGGGCGTTTAATTGAGCCGTATTCAATTTTGGGAGCACTTTATGAAACGCACACTCATTGCCCTCGCAGTCGCCATGATCGGCGGCAGCGCTTACGCTGCCAGCGATTTCGTCGACACCGCGCAAGTCATCTCGGCCAAACCGATCATCGAACGCGTATCCGATTCGCGCCAGGAATGCAGCCCGGCGCCGGCGCCGCAGAAGAGCGGCAGCATCGCCGGCCCCATCATCGGCGGCGTCGTCGGCGGCCTGCTCGGCCACCAGGTCGGGCAAGGCAGCGGGCAGACCGCAGCCACCATCGTCGGCGCAGCCGGCGGCGCGGTGGCGGGCTCGGCGATCGCCAACCGCGCCAACTCGCAACCGGAGCAGCAATGCCGCACCGTCGAATCGTCGCGTGAAGTCGTCAACGGCTACGACGTTGTTTATCGCTACAACGGCCGCGACGTAAGCGTGGCGCTGCCGTACAACCCGGGCAGCACGATCAAGGTCGGCGTGTCCGCGATACTCGACGACCGCAGCGCGGACGCGCGCCGGGATGGCGATCGCGACGGCCGTTCGGACGGCTACGACAGCCGTCCCCCGCGCCGCCGCGGCCCTCCGTATTAACCACGGACGTGCCGCCGGATTTCGCTTGTTCGGTTGCCACTTTCGGCAACGCCGTTTTTGATTTTTACTAGGGACTGACCATGCGCGGTAAATTGCGGCAACTGGGAATTCTTGCGCTCGGCGTTTCCATGGGCGTGCTGGTCGCCGTCGAACTGCCGGCGATTGCGCAACCCGACAAGGTCGCACCGCTGCCGATCGCGGAACTGCGCGCCTTCACCGAAGTGTTCGGCAAAATCAAAAGCGACTACGTCGAGCCGGTCGACGACAAGAAGCTCATCAGCCAGGCGATCGCCGGCATGCTGGCCGGACTCGACCCGCATTCGAGCTATCTCGACAAGGAAGCGTTTCGCGAAATGCAGGTCGGCACGCGCGGCGAATTCGGCGGTCTCGGCATCGAAGTGGGCATGGAGGACGGGCTCGTCAAAGTCGTTTCTCCGATCGACGATTCGCCCGCGTCGCGCGCCGGCATCAAAGCGGGCGACCTGATCGTCAAGCTGGACGACAGCTTCGTCAGAGGCATGAGCCTGAACGACGCGGTAAAGCAGATGCGCGGCAAGCCCGATACGCCGATTACGCTGACCATCGCGCGCAAGGGCGAAACCAAGCCGCTCGTGTTCACGTTGACGCGCGCCGTCATCAAGATCCAGAGCGTGAAATCGACGCTGCTCGAACCCGGCTATGCGTACTTCCGCGTCACGCAATTCCAGGGCCCGACGGGCGAGGCGCTTGCCGATGCGATCCAGACCGTGTTCAAGCAGAACCAGGGCCCGATGAAAGGCGTCGTGCTCGATTTGCGCAACGACCCGGGCGGGTTGTTGAGCGGCGCGGTCGCGGTATCGGCGGCATTCCTGCCCAAAAACGACCTCGTGGTCTACACGGACGGCCGCACGGAAGACGCCAAGATGCGCCTCACTGCCAGCCCGGAAAATTATCTGAACAATAATCGTACGCGGGATTATTTGTCCGCGCTGCCGGCGGCGGTGAAGGACGTGCCGATGGTCGTGCTCGTCAACAGCGGTTCGGCGTCGGCGTCTGAAATCGTCGCGGGCGCGCTGCAGGACCACCATCGTGCCGTCATCATGGGCACGCAGACGTTCGGCAAAGCCTCGGTGCAAACCGTGCTGCCGCTCGGCGACGGCACCGCGATCAAGCTCACCACCGCGCGCTACTACACGCCGAACGGCCGCTCGATCCAGGTCACCGGCATCGTGCCGGATATCGCGCTCGACGACGGCTCGGGCGGCGACGCCGCGCTGAAAATGCGCGAAGCCGATTTGAGCAAGCACCTGATCAACGACCGCCAGGACCAATCTGCGGCCGGGGATGCGCCGGCAGTCGCGGGCAATACGTTTAGCTTCAAACCGGCGGCGCGGCCGAAGGACATTGATGAAAAAGACCTGCGGCCCGAACCGGGCGCGGTCGTCGCGAAAAGCGATTACGAGCTCGCGCAGGCGATTGCATTCCTGAAAAGCCGCGACGTGACGCGCACCAGCGCCAACTGACCGGCCAAGAAAAAAGGGCGGGGGAAAATTCCCCGCCCTTTGCATGCCTCAAGCCGCGCTTACGATTGCGGGTGCGCTTTCTTCACCGCATGCCGGGATACTTTCTTGACCTTCCCCGCGGGATGAATCTTTTTGACCGCAGACGCGTGCTGCGTCCTGACGCTGACCTGCTCCGTCCCGGCGGCGCGCGCGCGCGTCAACTGGTCCGCGCGGTTGCGCATGTCGGCGCGTTGTTCCTGGGTCAGCTCGTCCCGTTTCGCGGCATCGGCGGCAA
>Ga0265331_10002982_pt1 | contig 11140 bp, 11 predicted proteins | sample 41923metaG_FD_202088 | JGI IMG/M metagenome (GOLD analysis project Ga0265331, IMG submission 202088) | Rhizosphere microbial communities from Carex aquatilis grown in University of Washington, Seatle, WA, United States - 4-19-23 metaG | ecosystem: Host-associated > Plants > Roots > Rhizosphere...
GTCTACCTCATTTTCGGCGCCGGCGCCCGAGACGCTCGGGCCGGGCTCTGCGACCTCGGAGGGACTTGCGGAAGCAGCGGCGGAAGCGTGAGCATCGGTGGTGGTGGTGGTGGTGGTGGTGGCGGCAGTGGGGCCAGACGCCCACCCCTGTCACCCACGACTTCTACTTCAGCTTCAACGGCGCTCTTAACGGAGGCGGCTCGATTTCCGGGTCCGCGACTCTGGTGGGCGAGCAGCAATTCCCGAACGTCCGGCTCGTCACCCAAGCTCTCAACGGCAAGCTGGATTTTCAGCCGAGCTCCGAGCAGTCCGCAGGAGCGTATACCCTGACCTTGTCCTCAAATGGCGGGCCTTTCCCGCTATGATGCCCCATCCAACCCGCATCAATTACCCGGGAAACCCCAATTTTCTAACCTGGCTGGGGATCGACTTCACCGTGTTTCAAAGAGTCCCGTTCCACACGATTGTCGGAACCGTGTATGAAAACATAAATGTGGGCGATCTGTTCATCTCCGATGGCAATTATAATCTGTCGGCGAATATCCTCGGTTTTGGCGACACGGCCACCGACGTCAACGTCAATGTCGCGCCCGGCCCGCCCCCTGGAGCCGGGCTCCTGGCTCTGGCCTTCCTGCTCCTCACCGGCGCGGTTGCGCGGGCTCGCGACTTCATGACGCGGTAATCAGTTGGCGCGTCCCCTCTCCGCGCCTGCATCCGCTTGCGAGGAGAAGGGCTCGGGGAGCTCACACGATTACGGGTAGGGGACTCTAACGGCAACCCGTTGGCCTCCGGCCCCGGCAGCTTCCAGGCGGCGCGCGGCCCCACGCCAGGAACGGGACTCATGGCTCTGGCCCTGCTGATGCTCGTCGGCGCGGCGGCGCGGCGGCGCGGTCTGGTGGGGCGCTGAGCGCTTTGTCCCGGCGAGAGTCGAGACCCGAGCGGATTTTCCGCGTCGACGTTTAAGCATTGAGCGCGGCGATGCGTCCGTCGGTCAGGCTGTATACGCTATCCGCGAAGTCGCGAGCCTTCGGATCGTGGCTCGCCATGACGACCGCCTTTCCCTTCTGCTGAGCGAAGCCACGTAGCATCTTGAAAATCATATCCCCGTTCGCTGAGTCGAGGCTGGCTGTCGGCTCGTCCGCAAGCAGAATGAAGGGATCGCCGGCGAGCGCACGGGCGATGGCGACGCGTTGCTTCTCACCGCCGCTGAGGCTCGCCGGATAGAACTCCATCCGTTCTTCGAGGCCGCAATCCTCCAGAAGATCGATGCTCTGCCGCAGCCTTGAGGCCGCTGGGACCTTGCGCAGGCGCAGCGCCGTCTCGACATTCTCGCGCGCCGTCAAAAAGGGAAAAAGGTGAAAGGACTGAAACACGAAACCGAAGCATCGACGCCGAATTCGCGGCAGATCTCGATCCGAGAGACCGCTGACCTCACGTCCGGCAAGCAGGATGGCGCCGGAGGTCGGTCGGAGGATGCAGCCGAGCATCGAGAGCAACGTCGACTTCCCCGAACCGGAGGGCCCGATGATCAGCGCAGTTTCCCCGGCTCTCAACGAGAAGGAGACGCTATCGACCGCGGCGACGGAGATGGTTCCCTGCTCGTAGTGCTTTGTCAGCGCGCGGGCTTCGAGCAACGGCTTCACTTCAACTCCTGAAGATGGTCGCGGGATCGAGCTTTTGCACTCTGCGGATCGAAAAATAGGCCGCCGCGAGCGCCGTGAGTAGTGTCACGCAAAAGAGGCCAAGGAGAAGCCAGGGGCTGATCGCCAGCGTGACGCCCATTTTCTCCAGGGGCGCGCGGCTCAAAAGCGCCAGCGGCGCGGCGATGGCGAAGCCCACAGCCGCATCGATCGCGGCCTGCGCCAGAATGATCGTGTTGAGATCGCCAGGGGAGGCGCCCATCGCCTTCAGTGTCGCAAATTCGCCGAGGTGTTCCATGGTGTTGGCGAAGACGGTCTGGCCGATCGTTCCCGCGCCGACGACGAGGCCGAGCAAGGCGGTCAGGCAGAAGGCTGCTCCCATCCCCGTCTGCAAGGTCCAGTAAAGAATGGTCCGGTCGACGAAAGCACGGGTCGTCAAAATCTCGTTCTCTTTGAGCTCTCGGCGAAGCGAGGACGCGACGCGCTCGGCATCAGCGGGGTTGCGCAGCTTGATCGTGATATACGCGGCGGCGGCGCGACGCGAAATGTCCGGCGTCATCTCCTGCGCGAGCGCGTAGGAGGTGAAAACGATCGGCGCCGTCGTAAAGGTCCTGGCGCCGCGCGAGAGGCCGACGAGCTTGAGCGGCCGGTCGTTGACCTCCCAGGAGCCGCCGATCAGAAGCTCGCCCAGCCGTTGCTCGGCGCTTTCGTCGACGATCATCTTGGCGCCGCCGCCTACGTCGGCTGCTGTGCCGCTCGCCATTTCCCAAGGGCCGCCGACGGGCTGCGCCGGATCGTAGCCGATGATCTCGACGAGCTCCTGCGCGCCGTCGGGCAATTTGAGAAAGCCCCAGCTGAGACTGATGGGCCTCGCCCAGAGCAGATCGTTGCGAGCCTGTAGCCGCTTGAGCCGATCGTCCGGAAAAGGTTTGGCGAAGTCGAAATTCTGGACGCCCTTCGACGCGACCCATAAGTCGGCGCCCGTGTGTCGGATGATCGAGGTCGCGTTTTCCATCATCCCGATGTAGAGCGCGGTCTCGGTGAGCGTCAGATAGGTGGAGAAGACGACGCCGAAGAGCGTGACGATCAGACGCGCGCGATTGTGGAAGGCGAGCCGCGTCGCGAGCCAGATCACGGCGCGACGCTCCCACGGCGCGCCGCCGCCTTCGCGAGCAGGCGCAGGCCCAGCGCGGCGATGTCTAGGGAAGCGGCGGCCGGATGCTGCGCGCCGACATGGGTCGCGAGCAACCCGTTGAAAATTCCAGGTGCCGAAGCCAAGGCCTGCAGAGCGATGCTCCGCACAGCCGCATGACGGTCCATCAAGAGCAGCAATCGCGCGATGAGGAACGGCGCGCGGCAGATCTCGCGATGCCGCGACTCGTAGAGCGCCAGATCGCCCTGACGCAGCGCTTCGCCAAGCGCCGCCGCCTCGTGAAAAGCCAGCGCGAGACCATCGCCGCTGATCGCGTCGATCGCGGCCGAGGCGTCGCCGATGAGCGCGACATTGCCGCGCGTCACGCGCCGTAAGCGCATCGTCCCCGTCGGCGCGCCGCGCAGAGCGCCCACGGGCTCGGCGCCTCCCAACTTTTCATGGAGACGCGGGAAGCGCTGCTCGAGATTGTCAAAACCCGCTTCCTCGGCCCGCCCGAGCAAGGCGACGCAAATTTCCTCGGGCCCGACCGGCGTCACATAGGCCTGCTCGCCCTTCGCCCAGTGAACCTCGACGAAGTCCGTCCAGGGTTTCGCGCGAAAGTGCCGGCGAATCCCAAGACGCCGGCGGCTCTGCCGGGTGGGCTCCAAGCCGGCCCAGCGCCTCACACCCGAATTGACGCCATCCGCGCCGACAATCCATCGGCAAGGCAGGAAGCCCGCATCGAGCCGCACGCCATCGCTCTCGATTCCCGTCGCGCGCCTCCGCCACAGGAACCTTACGCCAGAAGACGCCGCGCGCTCCGCAAGAAGCGGTTGCAACTCGCTGCGTCGCATCCCGAGGCCGGCTTGCTGCGGAAAGGACGCCTCGGCGACATGCTGTGCGTCAACGAAGCGAATGCCGCGAAAAAGCTGGCCATGGCCATCGAGCGAAACGCCGAGCTCGCGCAACGCCGCGACGCCGTCCGGCATCAGTCCTTCGCCGCAGGCTTTGTCGATCGGCGGCGCGGCGAGATCGACAACGGCGACATCAAGCCCGGCGCGGCCCGCGGCGAGAGCGGCGGCGAGTCCAGCCGGACCTCCGCCGATCACCGCCACATCCGCTTTCGTCAGCGTCACCATTTCAGAAGGATCATTTCGGAAGAGAAGCCCGGTCCCATGGCGAGCAGCACGCCGATGGTCCCCGTCTTAGGCCGACGCTCCTTCAGCGTATCTTCCAGCACCATCAGAACCGAGGCGGAGGAAAGATTGCCGATACGATTGAGGCTTGCCCAGGAGAGCTGCGTATCTCGCTCATCGAGACCTAGCGCGTCTTGCATCGCCTCGAGCACGCGCGGACCGCCGTTATGGATCACCCAATTGCCGATGTCGGCGCGCGACAGACCGTGTCCCCTAAGAAAGGCGTCGACGTCGCGGCCGAGATTCGTGCGGATGAGGTCCATGAGTTGCGGCGAAAGAACAATCTTGAAGCCGCTCTCCGAGATGTCCCAGCCCATGATCTCCTCGCTCTGCGGATAGAAGACCGAATGGCAGGCGAGAATTTTGGGCCCCGCTTCTTGCGCTTGCGCTCCTGTCGCGCGGGCTCCGGAGACGATGGCGGCCGCGGCGCCGTCACCGAATAGGCCGGTCGCGATGAGGTTTGCCGTCGATAGATCATTACGGTCGAGCGTGAGCGAGCAGGTTTCGACCGCGAGCACCGCCGCCCTGTGTTCCGGATAGGCGCGCACGTGATCGGCGGCTCGCGAAAGTCCTAAGGCGCCGCCGACGCAGCCAACGCCGAAGATCGGCGTGCGCCTGATGTCGGACCGGAGATTCATCCTGTTGATCAAGCGCGCGTCAAGCGAGGGGCTGGCGACGCCAGTGACGGATACGACGATCAGCGCATTCAGATCGCTTCGCGTCAGTCCGGCGCAATCGAGCGCCGCGTCGATAGCGTGCTCGCCCAGCCCCTGCGCGGCCTCGAGCCAGGCGGCATTGGTGTCTCCAAAGGTAAGAAAGTCCAGATATCGCGCCATCGGATAAGCGAGGTGACGCGTTTCGACGCGCATATGCGCATGCAGCCGTTCGAATTGTTCCGGCTTTTCCAGCCGCGATCCCCAATAGGCTTTCAGCGCCTGAGTGAGCGTCTCCTGGGGATAGCGATGCTCGGGAAGGGCGCTGCCGACGCCGCTGATTCTCACCGTCGTTCTCTTTCTAGATGGAAGTGATGACGCGGCGCGCGATGCCAAGCGGCTCGGCCCAGAAGCTCGGCGAGACGTGCATGTCGGCGACGACGGCTTCGATGGCCTCGACATATTGGTCGATCTGCGCATCGCTGACGATCAACGGCGGCGAAACCTTCAATGTGAGGAAATCATTGCCGCAGATCTGGCTGAGAACGCCATGATCGCGGAAGAGGCGCATGACCACGACCTGACCGAACATGCCGGGGTGGATCGCCTTGAAGGACTCGAAAGGCGCCCGGAGCAGAAGCCCGCGCGGCGGCCGGAATTCGATCGCGCTCAACAGGCCGAAGCCACGGATCTCCGCCACCATCTCGAAGCTGGAGAGCCGGTCGGAGAGCTTGGCGCGGAGCGTCTGGCCTTTCTCCTCGGCGTGTTCGCCGAGCCGCTCATCCTCCAATATCGCCAGCGTGGTTAGGCCAGCGCGCATCGCGAGACCGTTCTCGCTATAGGTCGAGGCATGAACGAAGGCGCGCTTCAGGGAGCTATAGACCGACTGGCAAATTTCGTCCGTCATGAGCACTGCGCTGCAAGGGATCAATCCGCCGCTGATCGCCTTGGCGAGCACGACCATATCCGGCTCGACGCCGAAGCGATGGGCGGCAAGAAAGGGGCCGGTGCGATGAAAGCCCGTCTGCACCTCGTCGAGGGCGAGTAGGGTTCCGTAGCGGCGGCAAAGCTCCTGCGCCTTTTCGAGATAGCCCGCTGGCGGCGCACGCACTCCGGCTTCTCCCTGAATGGGCTCGAGAACGAAGGCCGCGAAGCGTTTCGTGGCGAGCTTTTCTTCGAGGGCGGCGAGATCGCCGAAGGGTGTCGACTCCGTCTCTGGAAGCAGCGGTCCGAAGCCGTCCCTCCAGAAGCCGTTGGACATCAGCGACAGTGCGCCGCACGTCAGTCCATGGAAACCATTCGCCGCATAGAGAATACCTGCACGTCGTGTATGGGCGCGCGCGAATTTGATGACCGTCTCGACGCCCTCGGCTCCGGAGCAGGCGAAGAAGACCTTGGAGAGACGACCGCCGGCGCGCGCGCAAAGCTTCTCGGCGAGTTCTCCGGCAAGGCCCGAGACATGACTTTGCAGCATGGCCGGACCCGCCGCATCGAGCTCCTGCTTCAGCGCAGCAACGAGGCGCGGGTGATTATGGCCGATGTTGTGGACGCAATAGCCGGAGTTGAAATCGAGGATGCGCCGACCGTCAGTCGTGTGCAGTTCCGCGCCTTCGCAACGCGCATATTCGACGTTCATCTCCATTATGTCGAGAAGGCGCGCCCATTGCGGATTGACGTAGCGTTCGTAACCCTCAACCCCGCCTTTAACTTTTTGCAGCATCAATGACTCCGTTATCAGGCAGGCGCCTTTAGCCGCCCGTGTCTCTTCATCGCTCAAAGATCTTCGCGCTCGGCGCGTAGGAAATCCCAGATTCTCGCTTTGTCGCCGTCGCGACGAGACCCCTCACGCCAAACGCAACTTTGACCTCTCGGATCACGATCTCGCCGGGGTCGAACCCGGCGCAGCGGAGGACATCGAACAGCTCGCCGCGCCCAAAAAGACGATGCGTCTCAGGCCCGGCAAATTTCCAGCGGCTCATGACCGACTTGTCGGTGGCGTAAAGCGCGATCCTGCCCCCTGGCTTCAAGAGTCGCCACGCCTCCTTCAGCTCGATGCCGTCCCCATCGAGAAAATAAACGACATTGACGGCGAGGATCTTGTCGATCGACTCGGACGCCAGGCGCAGATCGCGAATATCGCCCTGTGATAGGCGAACACGTCCCGCGGCGAGCGCTTTTCGATTGCGGCGGGCGGCGGAGACGTGCATCGCCAGCGAAGGATCGACCCCATATACCCGCCCGCGCGGCGCGCTCGCCGCAAGCACCTCGATGGCGCAGCCCGGTCCATGGCCGATCTCGACGATCACATCCGTGGGAGCGATCGCCAGCGCCGCGATCGTCTCCCGGTTCGGCGCCTGATTGATCGCCTCCATCACGCGGCCCATGAGCCAGCCGCCCAGTCCCGCCGGGTTCCGAAACTGACGGCCGATCGCACGCCACAAGGCTCGCTCGCGAGCGCGCTATTTGCCTGCCTTGCTCTGCACCTTCTCCAGCAGTTCTTGAATAACGATGCGGCGATTCTTGTCCCAGATCGGGCGCTCGGGATGCGCCGGCAATGTGAGGGCGTGCTTCAAGACCTCGGCGGATTTCGCATAGTCGCCCTGCTCCTGCAGGAAGTCGGCGTAGAAGTAATGGGCGTCGAGGCCGTTCGGTGCGTTGCGCACCGCCTCTTCGAGCAGCAGGCGGGCCTTGCCTTTGTCGCCGAAACCCATGGGGAAGCCGGGCACACGGTAGTAGAGCACGCCGAGGCTCGTCGGCGCGCCGGCGTCCATCGCCTTGGGATCTTTCTTCTCCATCCGCTCGAGCGTATCGCGCGCGCGGCTGGCGTAGGATAGCGCCTTCACCGGCCCGGTGAGCCCGCCGTGCTCATTATAGAGCGAAGCGCGCTCGCTGGTGATGATGCCGTCCCAGATCACGATGTCGGCCTTGTCGGGATGCTGCGCCGCCAAGGCGTCGGCCTGCTCCCCGAGCGCATCCATCTGCTTCAGCTGCTCGGCGGGATCGTCGATCTGAAATTTGATCCTTTCCCAGGCGAGCGCGAGCTTCAGCGCATCGGGGTCGTAGCTCGCGGTCGGAGTGGCCAGAGCCGCTGGGGCGCCGATGCAAAGGATGAATGCGGCGACGCGGGCGTGCGTGGAGAAAGTCCGGATGATCGACATGGATGTCTCCTCAATGTTGGTGATGTGCGCCGAAGCCGACACTCAGCTGGCGATCAGCTTGGCCATCTGCTTGCAGACGGCGGAGTCGACGAAGGCGGGAACAAGTCGTTGGAGCACGACGAAGAGACGCTCGGAGCGACCGGGATAGACGCTCGCTTCACCTTTTTCGACGGCGGTCCAGATCTGGGCCGCGACGGCGGCGGGATCGTCGAGTTTGGGCTGCATTGCGGCGATGAGCTTTTCTAGAGCGTCGACGCCCTCGGTTTTGGTCGCGCGCGGGGCGGCGTAAGTCACGCTGATGCCGCGATCCCGATACTCTCGGCGCAGCGCCTCCGAAAAGCCGCGCAAGGCGAATTTCGTCGCAGAATAGGACGCAAACAGCGGAAAGGGGATGTCCCCAAACATCGAGCCGATGTTGACGACGCGCGAAGGCGTTGCGGCGAGCAGCAGGCGTAGAAGATCGCGCGTCAGAGCGATGGGCGCCGTGACATTTGTCGCCACCAATTTCTCGAGCGCTGCGTCCGTCTCCTTCTCGAGCGCCCCGCCCGTGACGACGCCAGCGTTGTTGACGAGCACGTCCAGCCGGCCCCAGGCCTCCTTGAGGCGCGAGGCGATCGCGGCGCGGTCCTCCGCTCGGGTGATGTCCGAGGGAATGACGATGTGAGGCTTCGAGGCGTCGAGCAGCGCAAGCGTTCCCGCGAGCGCATCCGCCCTGCGACCACAGAGGGCGAGTGTCATGCCGCGCTGCGAGCCCTCGATGGCGAGGGCGCGGCCGATGCCCGAGCCGGCCCCGGTGACGAGCGCCAATTTTCCTTCAAGCTGCATAGGCGGTCACTCCGTGACGGGTCCCAAGCTCGCGGAAGATGTCGCCATAGAGCTTGTAGAACATCTTCGAGCTGTGGACGACGATTTCACGAATTTCCTCATCCGCGAATCCGTCCACGAGCTCCCGGAAAAAGGCGACATGCTGGATGTCGAGCGTGCCGTGCGAGCGCAGATAGGAGAAGCCTTCCTCCTGTCGCACGCCGAGCGCCGACTGAATCGCGCCCGCCGCTCCATGGGCGAGCGCGACAGACATGCCTTCGAGCACATGCACGCTCCCAAGCATGGCGAAGGGGCTGACGTGCTCGATCACGTAATAGCTATAGGCGACCATCAGCTCGCAGGCCGCGCCCGGACGGCCGTTGCGAACCGCCTCGGAGTCGCCGCCGACCGCGCGGATGTCGTCGAGTATCCACTCGTCATGACCGCGCTCCTCGTTCATGTAGGAGAGCAGCGCCTTTTGGTAGGGCGCATCCGTCGTGCGCGCCGCCGCCGAGGCGAGGAGCGGAAAAGTGTGCTTTACGTGGTGGTAGGCTTGGGTGAGGAAATCGATGTACATGCCGCGCGTTACCGCGCCGCCGCCAAGCGCCGCGCGAATGAGGGGAATGGACTGGAATCCTTCGCGCTCCGCATGGGTGCGCGCGATCAGCTCGTCGTAAAAGCTCATTCTGGCCTTGTCTCCCGCGCGAAGACGCAAGCTCCGCGAGGTTCTTCTCGCAAAAATGCCCGGATCGGCTTGCGTCGTCGTCTGGCCGAATCTTGCCGAGTGCTTGAAGCTCGGCTCCGAAGGACTGAGAGTTTCGGCAGCCATAGCGTCCGCGTGGGCTTGCGTCAAACCGGCTGCACCGCAGCGTTTCTCAGCAAAGCGGGCGCTTCCTTGCGGCGAAAGCGGCCGTTGGATGTCATGAGACCGAGGCTCGTTGCTTTTTGTAACGACATTACAATCACATCTTGCGGCGCGGCGTAGGAGGGCGCGCCGGCGCAAGCCTGCGAGATGAGCTCGAGCGCCCTGTCGCGTCCGGCCTTCGCGAACCACTCTGTGCCGGCGGCTGATGGAACGATCAGCGCGCTTAAGTTCGGCTCGCCGTGACCGAACACCATGCAAAGGCCGACGCGTGGATCGGCGAGAAGCATCGTTTCAATCCATTCCGGGCTGACATTGCGTCCCAGGGAGGTAACGATGAGATTGTCCTTGCGACCAAAAACCGTGAGATACCCAGCTTCGTCGAGGCTGCCCAGATCGCCCGTGCGCCAAGCTCCGATGAGCTGGAGTCCACCGAGATAGCCTTCCATCACCGAGGGCCCTTCGACCACGATCTCGCCGTCCTCGATCCAAATCCTGAGATCCCGCAAGGCACGTCCGACAGTGCCTTTCTTCAGCGCGCCGGGGCGATTGAGAGTGACGACGGAGCAGCATTCGGAGAGGCCGTATCCCTCATAGACGGGAATCCCGACGGCCCAGGCAGCCTCGATCAGGGACGGCGGCGTAGGCGCGCCCCCGACGGCGACGAATCGCAGGCCTTCCGGCGCGCGTCGTCCCGCATTGATCAGCTGCTGAACCCAGAGTCCGAGGAGCTGCGGCGCGAGAACCGTGCAGGTGGACGGTGCGTCTTCGAACAAGGAAACGAAGTCGAGCCGCCGCGCGCCGTCGAAAATGCTCGCGCTTTCAGAGGCGAAATGCGCGCGGCCGCCGACGAGCAAGGGCAGAAAGATCGCGGAAATCGTCTCGAGCAGGAGCGGCAACGGCAAGATCGAGAGAAAGGAGTCGGTCTCACGCGCCTGGCTCGCTTCCGCCAGCGCCCGCGCCGACCAGCCAAGCTGTCGCGCCCCGAGCCTCACGCCCTTGGGATGGCCGGTGCTTCCCGATGTGTAGATGATCTGTTCAAAGCCCTCGACGAATTCGACCGGCTCCGCCGAAGGCTCGCATGCAATAGGCTGCGTCGCGATGCCGCAGCCGATGGCTGTCGACCGCAGTGCCTCGCTGCAAAGAATAAGCTCGACGCCGGCGTCGCGGACAATGTGGCCAAGCTGTTCGGCGCTGAAGAAAGGCGGGAGCGGCGCGACGGTCTTGCCGCCCGCGGCTCCTGCGAACTGCGCGACGGCCCAATCCACCCCGTTCGGCGCGAGAATGCCGATCCTGTTGACGTGGGGCGGCAGTTTCCGGAGAAGCGCGCCGGAGCTTGCGAGCAGCTCCTGGCGCGAAAGGCGTTTCGCGGCGTCGCTGAAGATGAGCCTCTTGCCGTCGCTCGAGGTGTGTCCGCGCAGCGCCTCATAAACCTCACGCATTGACGGCTTGCTGCCGCCGCGTCGCGGCGTGGCTCCCGATCTGACAGTCCCGATTCACCGCAAAAACGCGGGGCTCCTGCTCGTAATAGCTCCCCCACGAGTCGGCGTTCTCGATCCGGGTGGGATCGGCGCGACCCAAAGGGGCGAGATCCAGCCCGAGCCGATCGAGGAGCGTCGAGAGCCTGCGTGTGATCGTGAAGAAGCTCCACTCGAAACCGCTGGTCTCGCCCCAGTCGATAATCTGGCCGATGAA
>Ga0265331_10002983_pt1 | contig 11133 bp, 6 predicted proteins | sample 41923metaG_FD_202088 | JGI IMG/M metagenome (GOLD analysis project Ga0265331, IMG submission 202088) | Rhizosphere microbial communities from Carex aquatilis grown in University of Washington, Seatle, WA, United States - 4-19-23 metaG | ecosystem: Host-associated > Plants > Roots > Rhizosphere >...
TTTCGGAGCAAGCAGTGGTTTGAGTTTCTCCCACTGCGCCGCGGTTAGGTCCATGCTCCTGATTTACTCTTGTTCGCATAACTCGCAAGCTCGGAAAGACTTAAATGTGTTTATGAGATAACTTCTAATTTGCGAAGCCTATCACATGTTCGCAGCGAGATCACGTTGTGGAATCGTTCGGCAGCGAAACCGGGAGGGTCTTAATTCACGGAAGCTCCGGTCAATAAGCCACATTGCGAGAATCGCGTTTATCTGGACCTGTTCAGTCTCAAAGTGAAGAATGTATTACATGCCTTGATATATTAATTGACATCATATTGCTAGGGAGCGTATCTTGACCCCTGTTCCGCGACCCCGGCCCTCGGCCCCGACCTTTGCACCACGACAGAAATTATCTAAAAATCTAAACTGAAGATTAAGGAGAAACACCCATGAAGCGAATTGTGAAACTTGCCACACTTGTAGTTTTGGCTGTAGTTTCATCGGGCGTACTGCTGGCCCAAGGCAATCCCCTAGTCGGCACATGGAAGATGAACCCCGCAAAGTCCAAGTACGTTAACACGGTGGGACCAAAGAGCGGGACGCTGACCGTTCAAGCCCAAGGCGATGGCGTGAAGATTAACAACAAGGGAGTCGCCGGAGACGGAAGCGCTACCGATTTTAGCTACGTGACCAACCTGGACGGTAAGGATTCGGTGGTCTCCGGGGTGGGAGCACCGGGTGGGGAAGAAGTCACAGCCGTCAAACGAATTGACGCAAACACATATACCGTAACAGGCAAAAAAGCAGGAAAGGTGTTCAGGACACTCAAATTTGTAGTCTCCAAAGACGGAAGTGTCTTGACCATGTCTGGAAAGGCGACTAACGAGAAAGGCGAGCCGACAAGCGGCACGACAGTCTGGGAAAAGCAGTAAGCAGCACTTACTCGCTGTCGTTAAGGCACATTGCGAGGGTTGGCCGCATGGCTGACCCTCACCATATTTGAAGACTCGCGTGGGAGTATCTTCCCGTCGGCATGGCGCTAACTTCCCTATTCTGCAAAGGAACGCGCAATGCCCAGTAGAAATTATCCAAGAATCTAGCCTGAAGATTAAGGAGAAACACCCATGAATCGAATTTTGAAAGTTGGCGCACTTGCGGTGTTTTCTGTAGTTTCTTCGGGCGTGCTGCTGGCCCAAGGCAATCCCCTAATTGGCACATGGAAGCTGAACCCCGCAAAGTCCAAGTACGTTAACACGCTAGGACCCAAGAGCGGGACGCTGACCGTTCAAGCCCAAGGCGATGGCGTGAAGATCGCCAACAAGGGAGTCGGCGGAGACGGAAGCGCTACCGATTATAGCTTCGTGACCAACCTGGACGGCAAGGATTCGGTGGTCTCCGGGGTGGGGGCGCCGGGTGGGGAAGATGTCACGGCCATCAAGCGAATTGACGCGAACACATATACTGCAACAGGCAAAAAAGCAGGCAAGGCGTTCAGGACCCTCAAATTTGTAGTCTCCAAAGATGGAAGTGTCTTGACCATGTACGGAACGGGGACTAACGCGCAAGGCGAGCCGACAAGCGGCACGACGGTCTGGGAAAAGCAGTGAGCTGCGCCCGTTCCCTATTGTTAAGGCACATCGCGCGGGTTGACGGCACGGCTAACCCTCACCATATTTGAAGACTCCCGTGGCCGGATATTCCCGTTGGTCTGGCGCTAACTTCCCAATTCTGCAAAGGAGCACGCAATGCCCAGTCGCAGGGATTTTCTTAGAGGAGTGGCCGGCGCTTCGGCCGGAGCCTTTTTGGCGGACGCGAATGGTCTGTTGCCTTGCGCCTACGGATCGCCGCAAGCCGCAAAGGCAGGGATCGGCAAACGGCGGGAAGTGAGAGTCGGCGGGAAACGCGTGAAGACTGTCGATGCCCATTGCCACGTGAATATTCCTGAGGCTTTGGAGTTGCTCAAGGGCACCCCTCTGGAGATACCCCCAGGCAGTGCAAACAATGCCCTTTTCCCGGAACTGAATTTGCTAGGGCCCAATCGCCTGGCGGTAATGGACCTGCAGAGCATTGACGTGGAGGCCGTAAGCATCAATGTCTTCTGGTATTCCGCCGATCGCGATTTGGCGACTCGCCTGATTGATTTGCAAAATCGGAAGCTCGCCGCCATGTGTGCCTCCCAACCGGATCGTTTTTTCGGTTTTGCGTCCGTGGCGCTGCAGTTTCCGGATTTGGCCACCCAACAAATGGAGGAGGGCATCAAGAAATACGGATTGCGCGGCGCCTCCATTGGCGGCAGCGTTGAGGGCCAGGAGTTGTCCGATCGCAAATTCGACCCGTTTTGGGCCAAGGCCGAGGAGTTGCAGGCGCTGGTGTTTATGCATCCGCAGGACAGCGCCATAGGCACCGGGATCGCCAAGCGCACGCAGGGAAATGGCTATTTGGGGAATGTGATCGGCAATCCGTTGGAGACCGCCATCTTCCTCGCGCACCTGATCATGGAGGGAGTGCTGGATCGTTTCCCGAATTTGAAGATCATGGCGGCTCACGGCGGGGGATATCTGCCGTCTTACGTGGACCGTCTCGACCACGGTTGCGTCACGTTCCCGCAACTCTGCACGGGCATGCCAAAGAAAAAGCCCAGCGAATACATGCGGCAAATTTACGTGGATTCGCTGGTCTTCAGCCCGGAAGCTTTGCGGCATCTGGTGGCAGTCTGCGGAGTAAGCCAAATCGGCATCGGTACCGATTATCCGTACCCGTGGACCACGACGCCTGTGGATCACATCCTGAACACGCCTGGACTGAGCGATGCCGACAAGATTGCCGTCCTTGGCGGCAACATGTGCAGACTGCTTAATATTCCGATGTCGACCTAGGGCCCCCACGCGAGGCCAATTTTCCTGAACTTCGTCTTATCGGAACTCGTTTCTTACGCGACAATTCCAGTCCGAAGTAATTCGGGCGTTGTCCTAATCGCGGTGCGGCGCGTGAGCCTAGCAAGTCGGCGAGCGAGTCGGACTTCGATTTTGTGGGCGCGTGATTCTGCGATTCCACCATTACGGAGTGCACTTTGCAATTCCAAGATCGCGTGAGATGTCAATTCGGCGGCGCGGCGGGGCTGCTTCGCTTTGTGCTCATAGTAGATCGCAAGTTGTTCCGCGGCCTCGATGGCAGCTTCGAGCGCATTCTGCGTATCTTCCAAAGCAACATTAGACTTCCTGCGATTGCTGGAGGCAGATGCCTGCCGCAATTCCTCCCAGAGCGATGTCGCCCGGGCGTAATCCTGCTCACGCTTGGCAAGTTGGGCCAATTCTCGTTGAGCGAGTCGCTCGACGTTTCGTGGGAGGCCTGAGCGCAGGGCAGTTTCGTATAGTTCGCGGGCGCGGTCGGGTTTCCCGCGGCGCTGCATAAGGCGGGACAATCCGAACAGATCAACGGGATCGTGAGTGCTGTGGTGTGCAGCATCGGGGAAGCCATTGCCACTGTCGAACAGAGTGAGGATCTTTCCGGCGAGCGCTGCCAAGCCACGCAAATCCATCTGGTTGTGGCGGAAGACTCCGGCGAGCGGTTCGGGCGATCCGCCGCGAAGATAGTCGAAATACATTTGTGGAATCAGCGAGGAGTCGATGTCGTCGTGGCGTGACCATTCGAGGGCGCGGTCTTCGCCGAGAACGTGCCGTTCGAGTTCCTTGAGCCGCACCGAGCCAAGCCGGGGCCGCCAAAGCTGGCGCGCGGGATGCAGCAAGTCCAGATGCAGCCTGGGCGCACAGGCCACGATGGAGCGCGTCATCCGGTAGCGTGTTTCGAGCAGCGGCCAATCGAAACTTTTTCCGTTGAAGGTCACGAGCACGGGCCGCTTTTCCATTCGCTCAGCGAGTTCGAGCAAGAGCGAATGCTCCTCATCGAGGTCGCGCATAAATAGCTGCTCGACCTGCAATCCTCCCGCATCCCACCACGCGAGACCCACCATAAACGGGTACGTCCCCGTTCCTCCGGCGAGTCCTGTTGTTTCCGTGTCGAGAAAAAGCCACTGCTCGGGATCGGCGTCGATCTCCGCAGTTGCGCTTGCATCGGCCATTGCTTGCGGCAAAAGCAGGGCGAGAGAACGAGGGTCGGGCGTACACATTTCCGGCGTCGCATACCATTGGCGGAACGAGAGATGCTCGCCGTAACGGTTCCGATTGGCCTGCGCGCCGAGCAGTTGACCGAGTCGATCGCATTCCAGCGAAGCATCCAAGACACGCGTGGTGTGCGTGTCCGGTTTACGAACTGGCCGGAGGGCGGCAACACGCGCGAATTTATCGGCAAGATTCATACGAGGTTATCCACAGATGAACACAGATCGACACTGATAAAGACTAAGATCAGGGCAGAAGAAGGAAAAATAATATTCAACATAAATAAGCTGAAACCCTTCACTTCTTCAATCTCTTTCTTTCATCAGTGTTTATCTGTGTTCATCTGTGGTTTCAATTCTTTTTTCAGGCTCCAAGGCGCGAGAGGATTGCCAGTGCTGCCTCTTTGGCTCGCTCGGCGCGCTCTCCAGCTGGGCCGACGCAGGATGGGCAGCCGTTTTCGCAGGGGCAGGCGGCGATCAGTTCGCGCGTCTTGCCTAAAAGCAATGCGTGGGCGCGATAGAGCGGTTCGGAGAAGCCGATGCCGCCGGGATATGCGTCGTAGAGATATAGGTTCGGCTCAAAGAATTCCTTTTCGGCAAGGGCTGTCATGGATTTGAGATCAGGAGTCTCGTCCCATTCGATTTCCAGGCCGGGAGATGGGGGACGTTCCCCGATTGCAGTGCCCAGGTCGCGCGCGTCGCACATCAATAATAGTGTGGCAATCGATTCCAGTGCGTGGAGCAGGCCGAACATGCCGCTCTGGCGGTCAGTCACAGAAAACGGCAGGGAATCAATCAGCGGACGTTCGAGCGTTAGCCAGAAGGCCGTCGTGTGCATTTCGTTTTCCGGCAGTTCCAGCTTTCCGTCGCCGATATTTTCATTGGTGAAGAACTTAATTTTCTTGAAGCCGATGACTTGCGAGCGCACAAGCACGTCACCGTGGGAGCGTGTAGCATGCGCATCGGTTTCGGAGACCAGAATCCGGTCGCTTTCCGCACGCTCAAGTACGCGCACCTGCGTGTAGCGGATGGCATCAGTGTAATAGTCCACATCGACGCGCTTCACGTAAGCCTTCCGTTCCTTAAAATCGAGCGCATCGACGTGGTATTGCTGTCCCTGATGGAGATAGATCGCCTTCGGATGGACGAAGACTAACGCACTGGGGAAATCCACTTCGCCGATCACTTCGGTTTCGCGTGTCGTATCCACGATGATGAAATTGTCGGAAGTCACTGACCGCAGGCTGACGGTATCGGCAGGGTAGGCTTCCTGCGTCCAGTGAAAGTGCTCGCCGGTGCGGTGAAGAAAGCCGGCCTCGGCGAGACGGTAGCAAAGTTCGGGGAGGTCCACTCCGCCGTAGGTTTCGGTGGACGCGATCGGCAGTTCGAACGCTGCGCACTTTAAATGATTGATCAGGATTTCCAGATTGTCCGGCTGGACGAAGGCGTGCTCGGGCGAGCGTTCGAAGAAATAATTGGGATGCTGCACGATAAATTGATCGAGTGGGGCCGAAGAAGCCACCATGACGGCGCAGGAGCTGCCGCTACGCCGTCCGGCGCGCCCTGCGCGCTGCCAGGTGGATGCTATCGTGCCCGGGTAGCCCGCCATGACCGTTGCATCGAGTGATCCGACATCGATGCCGAGCTCGAGCGCATTTGTGGAGACGACGCCGCGAATCCGGCCTTCGCGCAGGCCGCGTTCGATCTCCCGCCGCTCATTCGGCAAGTAACCTCCGCGATAGCCGCGAATTGCGGGCGGTTGGCCGGGCGGCATCGGATTCGCCTGTTGCAGATAGGTCAGCAAGACTTCGGTTTGCAGGCGCGAGTTGGCGAAGACGAGCGTCTGCAAATTGTGCTTCAGGAATTCCTGCGCGACGCGCGAGGTTTCATTGATGTAACTGCGCCGGATGCCGAGAAAACGGTTCACGACCGGCGGATTGTAGAAAATAAAGTACTTCTCTCCCGCAGGAGCGCCATTTTCCTCGATCACTTCGAATTCAGTTTCCGCCAGCCGCGTGGCCAGCTCGCCGGGATTCGCGATCGTTGCTGAGGAACAGATGAATTGCGGATTCGAACCATAAAACCGCGCGATGCGTCGCAGGCGTCGCAGCACATTGGCCAGGTGACTGCCAAAAACGCCGCGGTAGGTGTGCAGTTCGTCCAGAACAATATAGCGAAGGTTTTCGAACAGGCGCTGCCATCGCGTGTGATGCGGGAGGATTCCTGTGTGCAGCATGTCCGGATTGGTGAGCACGATGTGGCCGCGCTCGCGGATCGATTTGCGGGCGTCGGCGGGTGTATCGCCGTCGTAGGTAAAGACGCCGAAGCGGCTATCGAGGCGCGCGGAAAGGTCGTGCAGTTCGGCGAGCTGATCCTGCGCCAGCGCTTTGGTGGGGAACAGGTACAGCGCGCGGGTATCGGGATTTTCGAGCACGGCGTTCAACACCGGCAGGTTGTAGCAGAGAGTTTTGCCGGAAGCGGTTGGCGTCACGACGACAGCGTTGCGTCCCGCATGGACCGCGTTCGCCACGGCGGCCTGGTGCGTGTACAGGTTGGCGACGCCCTTTTCGGCGTACACGGCAGCCAACTCCGGGCGGACCCACTCCGGCATAGGCGCATATAGCGCCTCGCGAGCCGGGATGTGGTGGACAGCGGTTAGGACTTCGCCGGAACGGTCCCGCGCGGCCAGTTGTTCGACGATTTCGCGGACACGGGCAAGCGTAACCGAGTCTTGTGCAGACCTTACCGCGAGTGACCGTGACATCGCGCCTCCATTTCAGTTCGCCTTTTGTTCGCTTACGCTAGCACGACGTCCCGCGACGCGCAATACCGATTATTCGAACATCATCACAATGTCGCGCATTTCCAAGACAGATAGCCCCTCGCTTGATACTGCGCGACAACAGGCCAATGGATATGCGTATCTCAGTCCTCACTTTCACCCTGTACTGATTCCGTCCTAACGACCAGTCGAGTCCACTTCTTGCCATGAACTACTCTGCGCGTAGTTCGGGGGGATTTCAGTTGACGTGAAGTAATTCTCTGTGCGAGCCGGCGCAAACTTGGGACCCGGTACAAGAACGGAAATGGGGAATCAAGATGCAAACTACCGGAAAAATTCAGGAATTGTTCAAGAACACGGCGATACTTTTTGTTTTACTGTTCCTTTTTGGAACGCAGGCGCTTTCGGCACAAACGACGACGGCATACGTCATTTACGACAGTCCGAAATCCTTGTCCTTTTCCGTTCCAGCTGGCGGGGCTGAGAAATCCAAAAGCATCAACATTAACGATACGACGCCGCATGCCCTGCCGTTCACGATTTCAACGGACCAGCCATGGATTACAGTGAGTACGACGTCGAGCAAGACGCAACCAGGTGGAGTAGTGTTGCAGTTCGGCGTAAATCCCGCCGGACTGGCAGTGGGCGACTACAGTGGAAACGTCTTCCTTACAGCCTCGGGCGTAACGAATTCACCTTTGGCAGTTCCCATTAAATTGACCGTAACCACCGGCTCAACAATATCTGTGGCCCCGGCCATCACGACGCAGCCAGCCAGCATGACCGTCAGCGCAGGGCAGACAGCGACGTTCAGTGCGGCGGCAACAGGCACCTCACCGATGACGTACCAATGGAAGAAGGGCGGAGTGGCGATCAGTGGTGCGACGGCTTCCTCCTATACGACTCCGGCGGAAACCACAGCGGACAACAAGGCTCAGTTTACCGCAACGGTGACCAATAGTGCAGGCAGCGCAACCAGCAACGCCGCGATCCTGACAGTAAACGCTGCTGCCAACAACTACATCATTTATTCGACACCGGCTTCCTTAGCATTTTCCGCCCCGGCAAGCTCTGTTCCAGCCGGGACTGTGCAACCAGCGGCGGTCGTCGCAATGACAAAAACCATCAACATTAACGACACCACGCCAAATGCGTTGCCCTTCACAATTTCGGCCGATCAGCCTTGGATAACCATCAGCACGGCATCAAGTAAGACGCAACCAGGTGGAGTCAACTTGCAGTTCGGAGCAAATCCAACAGGCTTGGCGCCAGGTACTTATAGCGGACATGTAATGCTTATCGCCTCCGTGGTTTCGAATTCTCCCTTGGCGATACCAATTACGTTGACGGTGTCATCCAGCACAGCAGTGGCTCCGACTATCACAACGCAGCCATCCAGCAAGACCGTAACCGCAGGGCAGACCGCAACATTCAATGTAGCGGCAACAGGCACCGCGCCGATGACGTATCAGTGGACCAAGAACGGGGCAGCGATCGGCGGCGCAACGTCGTCGACGTACACGACTCCAACGGAAACCACTACGGACAACAACGCACAGTTCACGGTAATGGTGACCAACAGCGCGGGCAGCGCAACCAGTAATGCCGCGGTTTTGACCGTGAATGCCTCTTCGGTTGCACCAACGATCTCAACGCAGCCAACCAGCCAGACGGTAGCCGTGGGCCAGACCGCAACATTCAGCGTGGCAGCGACGGGTACCGCCCCGATGACCTATCAATGGAAGAAGGGTGGAGTGGCCATCACCGGAGCAACCTCATCGACGTATACAACTCCAGCGGAAACCTCCACAGACAACAACGCGCAATTCACCGTAGTCGTGAGCAATAGCGCGGGCAATGCAACCAGCAATGCCGCGATCCTGACGGTCAGTACTGCTGCCGTTTCTCCGACAATCTCTTCGCAACCATCCAGCAAGACAATCACTGCTGGCCAGACCGCATCGTTCAGCGTGGTCGCAACGGGCACGGCCCCATTGACCTATCAGTGGAGCAAGAACGGAACGGTCATTAGCGGCGCGACTTCATCGACCTACACAACGGCAGCGGAAACAACAGCCGACAACGCAGCGCAGTTCACAGTGGCGGTGAGCAACAGCATCGGCAACACCAACAGCTCTCCGGCAGTCCTCACCGTAAATGCGGCAACTCTCGTCCTCAATGCAAGCTCGACAGCATTGAACTTTGGCAGCGTGAATGTTTCCAGCACCAGCAGCCAGAATATAACGCTGACTAATGCTGGAAATTCCAACATCACGATTTCAAATGTTAGTGTTTCAGGACCGGGTTTCAATGCGGGCGGCGTCTCCAACGGGCTGATCATGTCCCCGGGGCAGACTGCCACATTGGATGCGACATTCACGCCTGCTGCAACTGGGAGCGCGATCGGGAGCGTGACTGTTGCAAGCAACGCTTCGAATTCACCGGATACGATTGCTTTGTCCGGCACGGGCACGGCAACGGTCAGTCATTCCGTGTCCTTGGCGTGGACCCCAAGTATCTCGACGGTAGTCGGTTATAACGCCTATTCCAGCAAAGTATCTGGTGGCCCTTACACAAAGCTAACTTCATCACCTACTCCGGCTATGACCTATACAGATACCACCGTCCAAGCTGGCCAAACCTACTTTTACGTGGTCACTGCAGTTAATTCGGTAAACGTGGAAAGTGTTCATTCCAACGAAATATCTGCACTAGTTCCTTAATTACAAGATTAACCTGGGGCCGCACACAAATGCGGCCCCAGTTCTTCTTAATCTGCTAAGTACAACGAAGTGGCTTTCAGTTCCAATCAAAATTACAGAAAACAGGAAGAGTTTAGACTCCACGCATCATGTCACCCTCGCCTGGTCGTTCACGCAGCGTTAGGATCAAGATGGTGGCAGCAGCGAAGAGAAATCCGGCTGTGGCAAACGCGGCTGACGGAGAAATTGCCGTCCACAGTGCCCCCACAACCATGCTCGATGCGAAGTCACCGACAGCATTCACTGCGGCGAGCGTGCCAAACGCCAAGCCGTGCTGCGTCTGGGGAACAATCTCTGCCGTAATGGAATCTTCGAGCGCTTCGACAACGCCCGTGAATATTCCCGCCAACGCAAAAACCACGATGAGCACAGTCAGACGGGTCTTGCCTGTAGCCAGCAACAGTGCCATCCCGAGTGCAACGGAATAGCCGCCGGCCAGGACGGCCTTTCTTTGCGGGACGTTATCGCCGAGCCACCCGCCGGCATACGCGAACGCGGCGTAAAAAACGTTCCTCAACAGGTACAGCCCTACCGCGATGCTCGCCGCCGTGGCAGCGCCTCGTCCCGCTGTAAGTTGTTGCGTCGCATATAGGATCAGCAAAGTGTGCGAGAAATCCCCGAGGCCAAACAGACCTGCGGCCGCCAGGAACAGGCGAAATTCGCGAGGCAGTCCACGCAAACCTGCTATGAAGGTTTTCTTCGCGGGAATCTCCGCGCGTCGCTCGTGCACGAGCAATCCAAAACATGCGGCTGCGGCGAGCCCCGGCACAAGGGTCCAGAGCAACACATGGCGATAGTTATGGTGGGTAACCCGCAGCAGCCAGAGAGCAGTCAGGGGTGCAGCTACCGCGCCGACAGTATCCATCATGCGTTCGAAACCGAAGGCGCGACCATAGGCTTCGGGCGGAACGGCGGCTGCCAGCAGCGCCTTGCGCGCGGGCGTTCGAACTCCTCGCGCAAGCCATGCGGTCGTACGGGCCAACATGATCTGGAGTGCACCCGAGGCAAACCCGATTGCGCCCGTCGCGGCTGCCGTAATCGCGTAGGCCGTAACGACTAATGGCTTCCGGCTGCGCAGCCGGTCAGTGAAATGCCCCGCAATGAGTTTCGTGATGCTCGAAAGACCGTCGGCAACGCCTTCAATCGCGCCCAGCCATCCGGGTCCCGCCCCCAGCGACATCAGCAGCGCGGGCAGGATGGCCGTGGCGATCTCATGGCTCCAATCGCTGAGCAGGCTTGTCAAGCCGACGCCAAGCGTCGTGCTGTTCAGCCAGTGCTGTTTGTCTTCGGGCATAACAAGAGGAAATGTAACCATAGATGCACACAGATGAACACTGATGAAGACAAAGAAAAGCTTCAGATTGCTAGAAGCTATTGCACAACCCTCCGCAAGACGATCATGAAGCAAGCGATATGAAAGAAGGCCCCATAGATCGTGAGCGAGCGGTCGTAGCGCACGACCAAGCGACGGAAGTTACCGAGCCAGGCGT
>Ga0265331_10002986_pt1 | contig 11130 bp, 6 predicted proteins | sample 41923metaG_FD_202088 | JGI IMG/M metagenome (GOLD analysis project Ga0265331, IMG submission 202088) | Rhizosphere microbial communities from Carex aquatilis grown in University of Washington, Seatle, WA, United States - 4-19-23 metaG | ecosystem: Host-associated > Plants > Roots > Rhizosphere >...
CTCGCAAGGGTGAGTTCGGCCAACTCATCACCCTCCTCGAGAAGCTTGGCGATTCCGAAATCGAGCAACTTGACGGCACCGCTACCGGTGACGAAGACGTTGGATGGTTTGAGATCGCGATGAACCACGAGTTTGCTGTGAGCGTGCGACACCGCCGCGAGCACGTCCAGGAAAAGTAGGACCCGATCTTCGAGAGCCAGCGCGCGACTCTCGCAGTAGACGTCGATCGGCGCACCATCGACGTACTCGATCACTATGTAGGGGTGAGCGCCATCAAGAACCCCAGCGTCGATGAGTCTGGCAATCGAGGGATGATTCAGGCGTGCCAGCAACCGGCCCTCGAGTTTGAAACGCTGCTCGGCAGAGTTACCTAGATACGACAAATGGACGAACTTGATAGCGACGTAGCCTTCGAAACGGCCGTCCGCGCGCTTCGCCCGCCAGACGCTGCCCATTCCGCCACGACCGATTTCGGCGTCGATTACATAGGCGCCTATGCGTCGTCCGATCAGCCCCCCCTCACCCGATGCCATAGATGTGTGGGGCCCGGCACCGCCAAGGAAGTCAATTTCCTTCAGCCGCGCGAGTTCCTCCAGCGATGAACGAACTGCAGCTGCCAAGGCCGGCAAGCGCCTTGCAAGATCATCGAGCCAGCGCTGACGGGCTTCGCCATCCAGATCGAGGGCTTCGTCGAGATATGGATTGTTGATCTCACGCCAGAGGTCCTCCAGCTTGCCGCTCAAGGCTGCGACTCCCGCGCCATCGTATAACGCTGCAAACCGTTGTTGCTGGGATTCACCCTCATCCCGGTTGTGATGTGGAAATGCATCGGTGGGACAGTGATGGGGAGGATGTTAGCAAGCGCGAAAAATTCGATCCAACGCCCGAAATCGCCCGTCTCTCTGACCGCATTGAGTTGTGAGTAATAGTCATGCCGGTGCTCTCTGCGCTCACCCGGCGGCGCCGTCCAGTCGTCCTAGCTCCAGGAGAGCTTGATCGAGGGCGTCAGGCACTGATCCGGTGAGCTGAAGTGGGGGCAGTGGTAAAAGAGGAGGCGGCACGAAGGCGCGCGCGGGCTCGCCGCCCGCGATGGTCGTGGCATAACGTCCAAACCCTCCCCTTGACGCTACCTTATTAAATCCAGCTTAATTATCGGCGCATTATTAAAGCAAATGCCGATTTACTTTAATAGCATCTAAGTTTCGAAAAGATTTCCGCAATGGTTCCGGCTAGCGAGGCTCAAAGCGACGCGCAGTCCCTATGCTTCCCTCTCGTTACGACTTCCCGTTTGCCGACCGGCGCGCGATCCTCTACCGTAAATTGCCCATGTCCCACCAACCGTCGCGCCGTTCCTTCCTCAAGCTCTCGGCCGCAGCCATTGCGGCATCCTCGTCCAAACTCGTCAACGCTGCATCCGGCTCCGGCCGCATCGCGATCATTACTGACAATTCTGCGCTGGTTCGCACCGAGCCGGTTCAGTATGCGCTCGGGATGCTCCGCGACGCTGTCACCGCCGCACATCTCACAGACGACCAAGCCGCCGCCGCGCTATGTATTGACATCGCGCCACCGGACAGCTTGCTCGCCAAGCCATTCTCGCGCTCCTCCTCCGTGACGCAGGCCGAAACCGTCGCGCTCATCCCCGGCGCCCAAATGGGCAAACCCGCCATCCTCGTCACTGGTGTCGATGCGCGCGGCATTGTGTACGGCCTGCTCGAACTCGCCGACCGTGTCCGCTCCTCGCACAATCCTCTCTCGGCTCTCCATCTCGCCGCCTCGCTCATCGAGACCACTCCCAACAAGGTCCGCAGTGTCTCGCGCGGCTTCTGCTCGGAGGTCGAAGACAAACGCTGGTACTACCACCGCGCTTTCTGGACGAGCTATCTCGACACCATCGCCGCCGCGCGCTTCAACCGCTTCGCCCTCACGTTCGGCCTCGGCTATGACTTTCCCCGCGGCGTCACCGGCGACTATCTCCACTTCCCCTACCCCTACCTCGTCGAGGTTCCAGGCTACGACCAGGTCCACGTCGAGCCCGCCCTTCAGCCCGGCGAGCGCCAGCGCAACCTCGAAGCTCTCCAGTTCATCGCCGCTGAAACCGCCCGCCGCGGCCTCGAGTTCCAACTCGGCATCTGGACCCACGCGTATCAGTGGACCGATTCGCCCAACTCCGACCACCGCATTGTCGGCCTCACACCGGAAACCCACGCCGCCTACTGCCGCGACGCGTTAGCGCTGCTGCTCGAGGCATGCCCTCAGATCACCGGCCTCACCATGCGCATTCATGGCGAGTCCGGCATCCCGGAAGGCAGCTATTCATTTTGGAAGACTCTTTGGGAGGCCGTTCCCGCGGCGCGCACGCCGGAAGGCAAGCCGCGCATCATCGAACTCGACCTGCACGCCAAGGGTCTCGACCCCGAGACCATCGCCATCGCCCGCGCCACCGGCATGCCCATCAAATGCGGTGCCAAGTTCTGGGCGGAGCATTGCGGCCTCGGTTACCATCAGACCGATATTCGAGCCGCCGAGTACCCGCGCTCGGGCGTCACCGGCACCTTCGCCGTTTCCAATGGCGCACGCAACTTCACCCGTTACGGCTACGGCGATTTCTATCAGAAAGACTTCGGCATCACGCTGCTCTACCGCGTCTGGCCCGGCACGCAGCGCCATCTCCTGTGGGCCGACCCCGCCCTCGCCTCCGGCTACGGCCGCGCCGCCAACTTCTGCGGCGCCGCCGGCATGGAGATCATGGAGCCGCTCTTCTTCAAGGGCCGCGAGGGCTCAGGCCATCCCGGCGGCCGCGATGCTTACGCTGAGAAATCTTTGGATGCCCCACGCCTCAATTCCGAGACGCGGGAAAAATCTGCCACAACCTCAAAGGGCCTTGTCATTCCGCAGCGTTCGATGTCTGCGTCGAATGCTGCGGAAGCTGCTTCTCTGCAACCTGACGACCTCGACAGCGCAAAGTTTGCCGCCACCTACATGACCTGGGGCCGCCATCTCTACAACCCGGACACCGACCCCACTTTCTACCAGCGCACACTCGCCCTGCAGTTCGGCCCCGCAGGCCCTGCGCTCCAAACCGCGCTCGCCGCCGCCAGCCGCATCCTGCCGCTCGTCACAACGGCTTGGCTGCCCTCGGCCTCCAACCACGAATTCTGGCCGGAGATGCTGACCACCGTCCAGGTTCTCCCGTACACCAAGAGCCCGCTCTACGGCGATAGCCCCGCGCCGCACAACGTCTCCGCCATCTCGCCGCTTGATCCGCAGCTCTTCACCACCATCGGCCAGCACGCGGAAAACCTCGTCAACAACAAACAGGACGCGCGCTACAACAGCAGCGAGGTCATCACCTGGCTCGAATCCCTTGTCAATACATCTAACAACGCACTCGCCAACGCGCGCACTACTGCCGGCGCAACGGCGGGCACGCCCGAGTTTCGCCGCACTCAAGAAGACATCCTCATCCTAATCGGCCTCGGCAGCTTCTATGCCGAGCTCTTCCGCGCCGGACTTTTCTATTCCATCCATGAGCAGACCGGTGATCCCGCCGCCGCGCGGCAGTCAGTCGACGCGTATCGCAAGGCGCGCCAGTCCTGGGCTGACTTCTCCGCGCGCGCAAAATTCATCTACGCTGCCGATGTCAGCTACGGCGGGCCGGCCTTCCGCCGCGGCAACTGGGCTGACCGTCTCCCCGCCATCGACACTGATCTCGCCGCCCTCGAACAGTCCTTCAAGTCAGGCCCCCCGAAGACCACCTCCGCAGCCGATGCTCTCCGCCGGGCCGCGCCCACTCCCCGCCCGGTCATCGACGCCCACCACACTCCCGCCGACTCCTTCCATCCCGGCAGCGATCTCGCCATCACCATCTCAACGCCATCCACCGTCATCGAAGCAGTCCTCTGGTATCGTCATGTCAACCACGGTGAGCGCTGGCGCTCCGTGTCCATGCAGCATTCCTCTGTCTCGCACTCCGCCGCCATCCCGGCCGACTACACCAACTCCCTCTACCCGCTCCAGTACTACTTCGAGCTGCGCACCGTCTCCGCCGCCACCCTCCACCCGCCTTTCAACTCCACCTGGAGCAACCAGCCTTACTTCGCCATTTACAAATGCACATGACTACCTTCCACACGATTCGCGGACGACCCCGGCGCCGACTAGCATGGGCCGAGCTAGTCGCCCAAGCGGCCTGAGCGCCGAGCTGGATCACCGCGAGTGCGGCACACTTCCCGCGTTCGAGCAGGCAACCTGAAGAGAGTGCTGCAAGAACAGCGGGTTGGCGCTACCCGTTATTTCAATGCCGCCGGATTCGCGGGGCGCGTGGTAGGACTCGAGGCGAAGTAGCTGTCGCCGCCTGCGGTAGAGAAGTCCTGCGAGCGATGCGCATGACCGGTGAAACTACATACTTTCGCTGGTACGTGATTGCTCCGAGCTCTATTCACACGCCAATAGCTGTCCGATCAGCCCTTCGCCATAGCCATTCCGGCGCTTCCTGGATGGTCGGCAACGCAGCCTCACTGAATGTCCCCGCTTGAAGTTTCAACGGAGCAGTTTAGGATTGCTTATTATCTCTTGAGCTAGGCCAAGGTCCTACGCAATAAGTCGTGAGTGCAAGCTTCCGATGCGACTCGGTCATCTGTTCTCTGCCCTCTACGCAAGGAATTCCAAAGACCTTAGGGATTAATTTAACATAAGGTAAAACACAAATGTTCCGTGGATTCCGTTTTCGAGTCGTGCTGCCTGTCGCGGTAGTGGCGCTGTTCCTGGTGAGTCTGGGGGCCGTCGGCTTTTCATTCTGGACCACCAGTCATGAAGAAGCGCTGGTGAGGCAGCAAGTGGCAGACAAGGTGACCGCAATCCAGGAAGTGTTCTTGACGACGGCCGCACTCATGGAGGACCGCACGCGCTCCGGGATGGCTTTGCTGCAGGATCAGATCACTGTCCGCGGTGGAGCTGAGAAGGGTCCGCTGGTCATGGTTGGGGACCAGACTGTCAGGGACATCGTGGTTGGCGGCAGAGCCCAGGCTGGAAACTTCGACATCGTCGACTACGTGACCCGCATGAATAAGGGCACGGCGACGCTCTTCTCCAAGGATGGCGAGCGCTTCGTTCGCATCACGACCAACGTGATGAAGGATAATGGCAAGCGCGCCATCGGCACGGAGTTGAACAACACGACGAAGGCTTATCGTGCTTTGAGCAAGGGCGTGCCGTTCTATGGGGTCGTCGACATTCTCGGCAGCCCCTACTTCACCGGATACGAGCCGCTGTATGCCAAGAACGGCGATTACATTGGTATCACCTATGTCGGCTACAAGGCTGAGCTGCCTGTGCTCAAAGAGGCTTTGGATCGCGCGCATGTCCTCCAAAGCGGATTCGTCGCCGTCTTGGACGACCAGAAGGTGCGTTATCTTCCGTCGTGGATCGCCGCGCAGCAGGTACAACAGCGGATCGACAACAAGGATGCCTCCTGGATAGTCAATCGCGCACCCCTGCCCGAATGGGGTCTGACCGTCGTTTCGGCCTATCCGATCGATGAGCTGCACGCTGTGAGCCGATCGGTGGGCTACGGCGTGGGTCTCGTCGGAATTCTCATCGGAGCGGCCATTTCCCTGACACTGTTCTTCCTGCTCGACTGGCAGGTCTTGCAATTGCTCGGCGGTGAGCCACGCACGGCTGCTGAATACATGAAGATGATCGCTGACGGTAATCTGGCCGTTGACATCGGAGTCGTCGGCAATCGCGAGGACAGTTTGATGTCGTCCCTGAAACTGATGCAGCTCAAGCTCAAAAACCTCGTATCCGCCGTCAGCGGCGGCGCAGCCGAGGTCAGCGAACAGTCACGGAAATTCGATGTGGCGTACACCGCCTTCCAGCGCGGCCGTGATACAGCGTCCTCCGACGAGTTGTTGCGGCAAACCAAAGGCATCAGCCGCACACTCTCGCTGCTCGAAAAATCGATCGCACGTTTCAAGTTGTCGCACTAGTCGCCGGTCGCATTGATCTCGCGCACGCAGTCGATCAGCTTGGAGAGGGAATCGTGACGCCCCCGGATCTCCGCACCGATGACACTCAATACCTTCTGAAGGGCGACTGGCTCAGTACTGCGGTCGATGGCCTCCAGGAGCTGTTGGGCTCGCGCGCCGAATTGATCCAAACAAAACTCCGACAGCGCGAAGCGCGCCTGGGCTAGCGAGACGCTCGCCCTCAGGTGCAATGGGTCCGTGGCTGCGCTGCGAACGGGCTGAGACACTGCCGCAATGTGCGGTGAGACTGCGTCGACCGGCTCTGCCGATGGGTTGCCCATCGGCATGGCTCGAGAGGCGCGCTTCGGCGTTTCAGGGACCAGCAGCGTGGAGGGCGGCGGAACGGCTGTCGCAGCAGAGGCTGCCCCGTCCTCATTCGCCTCGCGAACACAAGCCACGAGCGCCGGCAAGCGATCCGGGCAGCGACCGCGCACTTCATCGCGAAAAGTATTCAACACTTCCTGTAACTGAGCGACATCGGCGCAGAACTCGATGACGTCCGCGAAGTATTGGCCGTCGGTCCCAAAATGTGTGAGGCAGAAGTTAGAGAGCGCAAAGCGCGCCTGACTCAACGACACGCCGGGTTTCCAGCGCAGGTCCTCTGAATAGCGGTTGTTGGGATCAGCCACGGGCGCTACGGATTTCTCAATGATTGCCCCAGTCAGGCACAGGCCCCCTTAGCACTCGGGCTCACAGGCACCCGATGCTGCTACTTGGTTTATAACAGAGCGGAGAAATCCGCAACCCTCTCGTTGCCCCGCAACCCGGAGCCTGCCGCCGCTGAGAGTTGCCGGGATAGGTGCGCCGTCGATGAAATGTTTTTGTATTCAAGGTATTACCCATCCAGCGGTCTGTCGGGCTGCTGTCCCGACAAACGGGACGTAATGCGTGCCCCATTTTGGGTCACTGACCGCTTGAGCTCCCGAGTGAGAGTCCCTGCGACAACCCAGCCCATCGGGGTGAATTCTCCCCTATGGCGGATCGCGCCCCAGCACCGACATTTCGCGACCGACCCGGCCGCCTTTGCCATGTTGCGAAAGCGCGGCGTTCCGGAGCCGACAGTCACCGCTCTGGAGAAGGGTCTGCCAGGCGCGCTCTTCGATGACCAGGAATCAATGATGGCGAGCATCAAGAAGGCGCTTGGACAGAATTGGCGAGCAACGCTCCGGTCCGATCCCAACAGTCGCGACATTGCGGAAGCGTACTTGCGGTTGCCCGGGGGTATGCAGCCAAATCGGTGGGGACATCGCGCTGACAATGCGAGATAGCATGAGGAACGTGCTCTCCCGATATCCCAAATGTACTAATCCAACATCTACGCCGCGGGCACAACGTATATTGCGTCACTGACGGCAGCTCGGAAGCCGCTCGCAACCTCGTGTCAAGTTCCCCGATATGGATCCAGAGGCCTATTCATCAGATCCATCCCTGCGGACATGCTGGTTGACCGCAAACCTCATATGGATTTACGGGAACATTCACAAGGAGGAAGACGCGATGAAGACTCGCAAAATGTCACTCGGACGTACGTCAACCCGACTGCTCGGAATCGCTCTGCTCACGGCCGGCTTGTCAGCTACCGGTTTCGCACAGGAGTTGCTCGATAAAGGCTCGATGGCACGAGCTCTCCAATTCCCTGTGCGACATTCAACGGTCTGTGCCGATCCTGGCAAGGCCGGCGTCGCGCGCTGCCACGCCCATATCGTCATGTCCGACGCCAACACCTTTGCGGCAGCAGCGACTCCGTCCGGGTTGGGACCCACTGATCTGCGCAGCGCCTACGCGGTTACCGGCTCGGGTAATTCCAACACAGTCATAGCGATCGTAGACGCGTTTGGATATCCCAACGCAGAGAGTGACCTGGCGACGTACCGCGCGCAATTCGGTTTGCCCGCCTGCACGACCGCTAACGGCTGTTTCAGAAAAGTCAACCAGCGTGGAGTTCAAGGCAGCTATCCCGCCACCAACGTCGGATGGGACCAGGAGACCGCGCTGGACCTCGATATGGTGAGCGCGATGTGCCCCGGTTGCTCCATTCTCCTCGTCGAGGCCGACAGCTCCTCGCTGGCGAACCTCGCCGCCTCTGTCAGGGAAGCAGCCAGCTTGGGCGCGCACGCCATCAGCAACAGTTACGGAGGCAGCGAGTCAGGCAGCTCCAGCGTCGAATCGTCTTACAACTTTGCAGGCATTGCGGTTACTGTCAGCTCGGGCGACAGCGGTTTCGGGGTGCAATTCCCGGCCTCTTCTCCGCACGTAACCGCAGTGGGTGGTACAAGTCTCAAGCGGGCGAGTAATTCCCGCGGATGGACCGAGACCGCCTGGAGCGGCGCGGGCAGCGGATGCAGCGCTGTCTATACCAAGCCGACCTGGCAGACAGACACAGGTTGCACTCGCCGAACGGTAGCCGACGTGTCGGCCGTTGCGGATCCGAACACCGGCGTTGCCGTTTTCGGCCCGGCAAGCAGCACTCGATCCGCTTGGTTGGTATTCGGCGGAACCAGCGTAGCCGCTCCCCTGGTCGCCGGTATCTATGGCGTCAACGGCACAGCTGTGAATCATGGCAACGACCCGTACCGGCACACGAGCGCCCTGTTCGATGTGACTTCCGGCAGCAACGGGAGCTGCAATCCCAGCTATCTCTGCACCGCCGTTACGGGTTATGACGGACCGACAGGGCTCGGAACCCCGAAGGGTGTCACGGCTTTCGGCCAATAATCCCCGCTCGGGGGGCTGGGCGGGCAGCTTGACCGCTGCCCGCCCCAGCATGCAACTGCGTCATCCACAAGCTGTCAGGATGACGGCAGCCGGGCGATCCGCATGATCGAATCGATGAATAAAGTCAGGACAGACTCGGCCGTGCCCGCGGGCATTTCGCCCGGGCTCGAAAGCAACGACAGCTTCATGCCTTCGACCAGCGCCATCAAACCCATCGCCAGGGCATCCGGCGGTACCGGTGCCTGCGTGCCCGCCCGCTCGTAGAAATAAGCGATGAGCTGGACGATCTGACCGCGTTTCTCCGCGATCAGCTCGTTGAGTTTGGCACGGAATCTGGCGTCCCGCGCAGCCAACATGCGCGCTTCCGTCCAGTTCATGAAAGACTCGTTGTCGTGATATAGCTGTCCGTAGAGCTCGCGGCTGCGTTCCTCGATACAGTCGAGCGACAGTGCATCACTGTGCAACGCGCCGAGCTCCGCGTGGGCCTTCTGATGATCACGGCGTAATAGCTCGATAAAGAGATCACCTTTACTACTGAAGTTCGAGTAGAACGCGCCGCGCGTGTAGCCGGCGGCCTCCGCGATGTCCTCGACACTCGCGGCGCTCAATCCCTTTTTCGCGATGAGTTTTTGCGCAGCATCCAACAGGCGTTGCGTGGTCTGGTCGCGGCTGTCTTCCCGGGTCAGGCGTTTTCGGCTCATGGTGCATGCCTAGCATGCGCAGCGCGGCCCCGGAATATGCCCAATGGAATATGCCTTTGTATCAAGATACACATTTGAACGTGAATACTAATATGCATCGATAGGAGAAACCGCTGGGGGCGGCGGCGACTCGGATCTCGTATTGCAGGAGAAATCATGCGAACCGCGCCGAAATTCCAACCCAACCGCAGGGCTTTCCCGGCATTCCCGCTTGCAAGATGCCCAAACATGGCGGCTGTCATGATCGTGTCCATCGGGGCATTGTCTGTCGTGGCATGCGGTGGGGGCAAAGTGGCCACTCCCCCCGCGGCTCTCGTCGTCGCGTTGCCGGTGCATCCGATCCTTGCAAGCGCCGGGGATGCGCTCGTCCGCTATCCTGTCGAGGTAGCAGCGCGCTATTCCAACGTCATGTCGTTCCGCATTCCGGGAAAGCTGATCGAACGGCGGGTCAGAATAGGTGACGCGGTAAAAAAAGGTGAGGTCGTGGCGCGCCTCGATCCCAGCGACGCCCAAAAGCAACTGGCAAGCGCGCAGGCGGCTCTCGAGGCCGCCGAGCACAGGCTGGTTTTCGCTCGTCAACAACTGGATCGTGATAGCGCGCAGGCCGCGCAAAACCTGATCGCGGCGAGTCAGCTTGAACAGACCCAGGAGGCTTTCAGCGCGGCACTGTCCGGACGCGAGCAGGCGGCCGCGCAGTTGGTAGTGGCACGCAATAACCTTCTATATAACTCGCTGATCGCCGATCACGACGGGGTGATCACGAGTGAGAGCGCCGATACGGGTCAGGTCGTGACGGCCGGTCAGGCGGTATATGGATTGGCATGGAGTGGCGACACTGACGTGACACTCGATGCGGCGCAGAGCGATCTCGAGCGGATTGCGATCGGTCAGGCGGCGAGCGTTGTTTTTCAAGCCTTACAGAGCCGCAGGTTTGAGGCACATGTCCGCGAGATCGCGCCTGCTGCCGATCCGGTGAGCCGAACGTATCGTGTGAAGCTGACACTCGCGGAGCCGGGCCGGTTGGTGCGGCTTGGAATGACTGGGGAGGCGACGTTGACGCCAGGGGCGCCCGCGGCAGGCGAAAGCAGTGGTGGCGCACAAACCTTCACGGTACCGGCCACAGCGATCTTTCACGAAGGCAGCAATCCTGCGGTATGGCTGATCGCGGCCAACAGCACTCTCGAGCTGAGGCCGGTGACGGTGCGCAGTTACAACGATCATTCGACGGTGATCACGAGCGGCCTGAGGGACGGAGACATGGTCGTTCTGGCGGGGGTGCATGCCGTGTATTCCGGAGAGCGCGTCACGCCGGTCAGGCCACTCTTCGATGATGAGGGCGATGTAGCAGGCGCGGCGGGTGCGGGAGACACGGTCGTGGGGCCGTTGCGCGCGGGGATTTTGCGATGACGGGAGGTCCTGTCGAGCCTGCAGGTGGTTTGTTGCCCTCAGGCGCCGGGGAGGAGGACAGCGCAGGGCGCTCGTCAGGAGCGGCGGCGGTTCCGTCAGGCGAGGACGGCCAACGATTCAACTTGTCGAGGTGGACCCTGCGGCATCAAGCCTTGGTGGTTTTGCTCCTCGTGCTCATTACGTTTTTCGGTGTGTTGTCCTATTGGAAGCTGGCGCAGTCCGAAGACCCTCCATTCACCTTCAAAGTGATGGTGGTTCGTACGCTGTGGCCGGGGGCG
>Ga0265331_10002988_pt1 | contig 11126 bp, 10 predicted proteins | sample 41923metaG_FD_202088 | JGI IMG/M metagenome (GOLD analysis project Ga0265331, IMG submission 202088) | Rhizosphere microbial communities from Carex aquatilis grown in University of Washington, Seatle, WA, United States - 4-19-23 metaG | ecosystem: Host-associated > Plants > Roots > Rhizosphere...
TACGGCAAAGGTGCGGACGACATTGTATTGCGCATGCCGGTGGGTACGGTAATCACCGACATCAACAGCGGCGAAGTCATTGCCGACCTCACCCATGACGGCGAAAAAGTTTTGCTCGCACAGGGCGGCATAGGAGGCTTGGGTAATATTCACTTCAAGTCCAGCACCAACCGTGCGCCGCGCCAATGCACGCTGGGCACGGAGGGGGAAACACGCGAATTGCGCCTCGAATTAAAAGTGCTCGCCGATGTCGGGTTGCTCGGTATGCCGAACGCGGGCAAGTCCACGTTCATACGCTCGGTTTCCGCCGCCAAACCCAAGGTGGCCGATTATCCGTTCACCACGCTGCATCCGAATCTCGGTGTGGTGCGCGTGTCGCACGAAAAAAGTTTTGTCATCGCCGACATTCCCGGCCTGATCGAAGGCGCGGCGGAAGGTGCCGGGCTGGGACACCAGTTCCTGCGCCATCTGGCGCGCACCCGCGTGTTGCTGCATCTGGTGGATATCGCCCCGATGTACGAGGGCATTGATCCGGTACATGAGGCGCACGCCATCCTCAATGAGTTGAAGAAGTACGATCAGTCGCTCTACGACAAACCGCGCTGGTTGCTGTTGAATAAGGTTGACCTGCTGGAAGACCGCGAAGAAAAAGTGGCGGCCTTCCTCAAATCATTCACCGATTTTGATCGCTATTTCGTGATCTCGGCGATCAACGGCGAAGGCTGCAAGGAACTGACTTACGCGATCATGGAACATTTGCTGGCCATGAATGAACTGGAACAGCATGCTGTTGCTGAAAGTGGGCAGGAAACCGACGCAAGCACTATTTAACAACGCCATGAAAACCGTATTGACCCAAAGCAAACGCATCGTCGTCAAAGTAGGCAGCAGCCTGGTGACAAATCAGGGTGCGGGGCTGGATCTTGACGCACTGGGCGATTGGGCACGGCAGATTGCCGCGCTCAACACCAGCGGCCACGAAGTAGTGCTGGTATCTTCCGGTGCGATTGCCGAAGGCATGCAACGCTTGGGCTGGCGCACCCGCCCTACTTCGATACACAATTTGCAGGCTGCGGCGGCTGTCGGGCAAATGGGGCTGGTGCAAGCCTATGAAAGCTGTTTCCGCAAACACGATTTACATGCTGCGCAGGTGCTGCTCACCCATGCCGATTTGGCCAATCGCGAACGCTATCTGAATGCGCGCACCACGCTGACTACACTGCTTTCGTTGCGAGTCATCCCGATCATCAACGAGAACGATACGGTGGTGACAGACGAAATCAAATTTGGCGACAACGACACGCTGGGCGCATTGGTCACCAACCTGATCGATGCCGACGTGCTCATCATCCTCACCGATCAAAGCGGCCTCTACACCGCCGATCCGCGCAAGGACCCGGGTGCCACACTGGTCAGCGAAGCGCAGGCCGGCGATACCGAATTGGAAAGCATGGCGGGCGGTGCGGGCAGCCAGATCGGGCGCGGCGGTATGCTCACCAAAATACTCGCAGCGAAACGTGCGGCGCGCAGCGGTGCACATACTGCCATTGCCTCAGGGCATGAGCGCGATGTGCTATTGCGTTTGCTGCAGGGCGAGGCAATCGGCACGCTGCTCACCGCCCCTACCCTCACCCTGGCCGCACGCAAGCAATGGCTGGCCGGCCATTTGCAGGTTGCGGGGAAACTGGTACTGGATAGCGGCGCAATCAGGGCATTGCGCAATGAAGGCAAGAGTCTGCTGCCGATAGGTGTCAAGGATGTGTTTGGTGAATTTGAACGCGGTGCCGTCGTCGCCTGCGTCGGCGAAGATGGCGCCGACATCGCGCGCGGCCTGACCAACTACAACGCCGATGAAGCGCGGCGCATCACGCGTCATGCCAGCCAGGAAATAGAGGCTTTGCTCGGGTACGGCGGTGATGAAGAAATCATTCACCGTGATAACTTGGTTCTGTTGTAGAACAACAGAACCAATTGCGGTGTAGGCTATGTTCGGAGTATATCCGGAGAGTAAGCTTGTGCTGATTAGCTGCGTGCCAACATGCGGGCACGTGTATTGCTGCTCTCCATCCACTTCTTGATGCGGTTGGCATCGCCGATGCGGGTGCTTTTTCCCCATGAGTCAAGCAACACAATGATCACCGGGCGTTGATTGATTGTCGCCTCCATTACCAGGCAGCGCCCCGCCTCGCTGATGTAGCCGGTTTTGCTCACGCCAATATCCCACGAGGCATTTTTCACCAGTGGGTTGGTATTGTTGAAACGCAACTCGCGCCCTCTCCAGCCGTCCACCGAATGTGATGCGGTAGTGGTGTATTGATGTATCAGTGGGTAGTTGCGCGCTGCCGCAACCATTTTTACCAAATCGTGCGCAGTCGAAACATTGTTGCTGTTTAATCCTGCTGAGTCGAGGAAGCGTGTGTTCTGCATGCCGAGCGCCCGCGCCTTTTCGTTCATCGCCAGGATTGCTGCGTTGTACCCCCCTGGATAAGTGCGCGCCAGAGCGGCGGCGGCACGATTTTCCGAAGCCATCAATGCCAGCTTGAGCAGCTCACTGCGTGCCAGCGTCATACCGATACGCAGACGGGAATGCGTACCTTTGAGCATATCAATATCGGCCACATCGATGCTGATTTTTTCATCTAACGGCAGTTGGGCATCCAGCATTACCATCGCCGTCATCAGCTTGGTAATGGAGGCGATGGGGGTCTGCGCGTCGGAATTTTTAGTGTACAGCGGACGCTGTGTCTGTTGGTCGTAAATCAGCGCAATTGCGGAATGCAGCTTGGGTGAGGAACCGATGCTGAATATTGCGCTGGACTGAGCCAGCTCCGGCTTGAAGGCAGCGCGATTTGCGTTATCTTCTCCCGCATGAGCCACCAGCATTGGCCCAGCCAACAGACAAAGCAGCAGTATTTTTTTCATGTTCAACTTCTCCTAAACTAATTATTACTATGCAGCATACATGAATATCGATATAAATCAATTAGCAGGATGAATTTTCTCCTCTTGCTTCTGAAGATTCCACATTTGCGCATAAAGCTTGTTCTGCACCAGCAATTCGCGATGCGAACCGCGTTCAACAATACGCCCCTTGTCCATCACCAGTATCTGGTCGGCATCCACCACGGTGGACAAGCGATGCGCGATGATCAAGGTGGTGCGATTTTGCGCAATTGTGCGCAACTCGGCCTGAATCGCCTTTTCCGATTTTGAATCAAGCGCAGAAGTCGCCTCGTCGAAAATCAATATCGCCGGGTTTTTCAGAATGGCACGCGCAATCGCCACACGCTGCTTCTCGCCACCAGACAACTTCAGACCGCGTTCGCCCACCATAGTTTCATAACCCTGCGGCAACGACTCGACGAATTCATGGATATGCGCCGCCTGTGCTGCGGCAATGATTTCCTGATGCGTCGCAGCGGGACGGCCATAGGCGATGTTGTAATAAATCGTATCGTTAAACAGCACGGTGTCTTGCGGGACGATGCCGATCGCCGATCGCAGGCTGCTTTGCGTCACCGAGCGGATATCCTGTCCGTTGATAAGAATGCGCCCCTGCTGCACATCATAAAAACGAAACAGCAAACGCGATAACGTGGATTTTCCTGCCCCGCTCGCCCCAACCACCGCTACGGTGTGCCCCTCCGGGATCGCAAAACTCACATCAAACAGAACCTGCCGATCCGGCGCATAACCGAAACTGACCTGCTCGAATCGCACCTCGGCCTTGCCCACCGACAAAGCTTGCGCGTCCGGCGCATCGGCGATTTCGCGGTGCTCGTGCAGCAGGCTGAACATTTTTTCCATATCCGCCAAAGCGTGGCGGATTTCGCGATATACGAAGCCGAGAAAATGCAGCGGCATGTACAACTGGATCATGAATACGTTGACCAACACCAGATCCCCAAGCGTCATCGTTCCCTTTACCACCTCGTCGGCGGCCAGCAGCATCAGCGCCGTGATCCCGATGGCGACAATAAAACTCTGCCCCGCATTCAGGTATGCCAGCGAAGTGGTATTGCGCACCGCCGCAACTTCCCAGTGTTGCATATGTTCGTCATAACGCCGCGCTTCATATTGTTCATTGCCGAAATATTTCACCGTTTCATAATTCAGCAGGCTGTCGATGGCACGGCTATTCGCCTTGGAATCGAAATCGTTCATCGAGCGGCGCACCACCATGCGCCACTCGGTGACGAACAAAGTGAACACAATGTAAATCAGCAGGGTGACAAACGTAATCACCGCGAACCAGATGTTGTATTTGCTAAATAGAATCACGGCCACCAGGCCGATTTCCAGCAGGGTAGGCAGAATGTTGAACAGCATGAAATTCAGCAAAAAACCGATGCCACGCGTACCGCGTTCGATGTCGCGCGACACCCCGCCGGTCTGCCGGTCGAGATGGAAGCGCAAACTCAAGCTGTGCAGATGCCCGAACACCTGCAACGCCACGCGCCGGATCGCGCGCTGCGTCGCCTTGGCAAACACCGCGTCGCGCAATTCGCCGAACAGCGTGCTGAGCAGGCGCAGCACGCCATAGCCGATAACCAGGAATACCGGCACTGCCAGCGCCGCCTGCGGCTTATTCAGCGCGTCGATAACCTCCTTGAGCACCAGCGGCACGGAAACATTGGCGAGCTTGGACAACACCAGCAGGCTCAGCGCAATCACCACGCGCCACTTGAATTCCCAAAGATACGGCAGCAGGGAACGGATGGCCTGCCAATCGCCGCGTTGATCGCTGTGGGTATCAGAGTGCGTGGAAGGTCGCATGTCGAGGCGGGAAAAATAACCAAAATGCATTATAGCCGCACATAACGCACAAATCGGGCGGGCTACTCAGATATCCACTTACAAACTATTCGCTTATGAACCGCGCCTGCGATACCCCAGCATACCGATCAACAGGCGCACAACGCCGTAACTGAAACGCGCCACCAAGCGGCCGAAAAAGTTGCGCCTCCAGGCGTATTCGTTCCCGATGCGCACTGCATCGTTGTTAATCGCAACCAGCAAGCTCGCGCGCAATCCACCGGCAAATCCGGCATCCCGTATGGCGAGATTCGCCTCGCGCGCCAGCAGCAAACTGAACGGATCGATATTGGAAGAGCCCACGGTAGCCCACTGTCCATCCACCACGGCAACCTTGGCATGCATATGGCTGGCCTGATATTCATATATCTCCACACCCAGCACCAGCAGTTGCTCATAGAGCGCATGCGTCGCATAGTGCTGCAAACGGTATTCCACCTTTCCTTGCAGCAGCAATACTATGCGAACCCCGCGCCGTACCGCCTGCTTCAAGGCACGGCGAAAAATGCGTCCGGGCAAAAAGTAGGCATTAGCAATAATTATTTCGTGTTGCGCGCCGGCAATAGCCTTCAGATAAGCGCGTTCAATATCGCGCCGATGGCGCAAATTATCACGCAATAAAAAGGTGATGCCCGGCACGACGACATGTTCATCCTTATCCAGAACAAGCCGCCTGATTTCCTTGCCACGCTTGCGGAAGTTGACCCATGACATCACGCCCCACAAACGCCGCATGGCCGCATGAATCTCGCCGGTTACCGCACCTTGCACACGTACCGCATAATCCAGCCGCGGCACGGTGAAATCGCTGTATTCAGGAATATCGTCAATGATATTGATACCGCCGACGAAAGCCACCTCGCCATCCATCACCGCCAGCTTGTGGTGCAGGCGAAGCAGGCGGCGTTTCCGGCTGCGCCGCAAGGTAAAAGGGGAAACCTCGCGCCTGAACCATTGCACCTCAATCCCCGCCATGCGCAACTCATTCACCCAATGCTGCGGCAACTCTGCCGAGCCGAAGCCGTCCAGCAAGACGCGCACCACCACTCCGCGCGCAGCGGCACGTCGCAAAGCATCGGCAACCATGCGCCCGGTTTCGTCGGCGGCAAAAATATAGGTTTCAAGATAAATCGAATGCTGCGCGACATCGATATCGGCGCACAATTGCGGGAAAAATTCCGTGCCGTTTTGCAACAGCATCAGTTGATTTTCAGCCACCTGATGAACGCTGGTCATACGCTTTTTAATTGCGCGGAAAGCGCGGCATGATCGGACAAGCGTTGCCATGCCCCGCCGACATGTACATCGCAATGCAACACAGTGAAACCACGCACATAAATGCGGTCGAGGCGTAGCAGCGGCAGTGCAGCCGGATAGCTGCGCGCGGGACTTCCGTTATGCAGGTGAAACACATCATGCATGCCCAACTCACCGGACATTTCCTGTCCCATCTTGTTGTGCCAGTCATTGAAATCACCCGCAATGATCAGCGGGGCATCGGTCGGAATCCCATTGCGTACATACTCGATCAGAGCCTTGGTTTGAGCGTGCTTGCCTTTGGCAAACAGGCCGAAATGCGCACACACGCAATGCACGCGCTGCATTCCGGCAAGCTCAATCTCGCAATGCAGCAGCCCGCGGCTTTCAAAACGATGTGCGGATACATCCGTGTTCAGCGATTGCAGAATTGGAAAGCGGCTGAGTATCGCATTGCCATGATGTCCCGCCTCATACACCGAATTCTTGCCATAGGCGGAATGCGGCCAAATTTCTTCCGCAATGAATTCGTGCTGTGCACCGCCCGGGTAATTATGAAAACGCTCGGCATGGCGAGTATGTTCGCCCTGCACTTCCTGCAAAAATACAATGTCGGTATCCAACTCGCGCAAACGGTCACGCAGCTCATGCAGCACCACGCGGCGGTTGAAATGTGAAAACCCCTTGTGAATATTGTAGGTAGCGATCTTCAGTGTGGCCATGGGCACATTATCATTTCAGGTCGCAGGCACAGCAAGACCGCAGTGGCGAGGCTTTTTCCGCCACCAACAAAAATACATAGGGGTTGAAATCATGCGTTACCAATACCGCGCGTCGGCAAATTGATCTGTTTGGCGAAATCCAGCATGCGCTGAATCGGCAACACGGCACGCTGAATGATCGCCGAATCGACGTGAACCTCATTCCTGCCTGTTTCCAGCACTTCAGCCAGGTTAAGCAGGCCGTTCATCGCCATCCACGGGCAATGGCTGCAACTCTTGCAGGTCGCCCCCTGCCCGGCGGTAGGCGCTTCGATAAATATCTTATGCGGCGACAGGGTACGCATCTTGTGCAGGATGCCGTTATCGGTCGCGACGATGAATTCATTGGCATCGAGTTGTTGCGATGCCTTGATGAGCTGCGTGGTGGAACCGACGACGTCTGCCAGTTTGACCACCGCACGCGGTGCTTCTGGATGCACCAGTACCTTGGCCTGCGGATGCCGCGCTTTCAGCTCGAGCAGTTCCTTCGCCTTGTATTCGTCGTGCACGACGCACGAGCCTTGCCATAGCAGCATGTCCGCGCCGGTCTGTTCCTGGACGTAACCGCCCAAATGCCGGTCCGGTGCCCACAGGATCTTCTCGCCGCGCTCCTTGAGATACTTGACAATGGGTAACGCGATCGAGCTGGTCACCATCCAGTCGGCACGCGCCTTCACCGCCGCACTGGTGTTGGCATACACCACCACGGTGCGGTCGGGGTGCGCGTCGCAGAACGCGCTGAACTCGTCCGCCGGGCAACCCAGGTCGAGCGAACACTCCGCCTGCAGGTCGGGCATCAGCACGCGCTTCTCCGGATTCAAAATCTTTGCGGTCTCGCCCATGAAACGCACGCCGGCGACCACGATGGTCTTGGCCGGATGCTGATGGCCGAAGTTGGCCATATCCAGCGAATCGGAGACGATGCCGCCGGTTTCTTCCGCCAGATCCTGCAAGTCGGGATGCACGTAGTAATGCGACACCAGCACGGCATCCTGCTCACGCAACATGCGCTTGATATGCGCGATGAGTTCGACTTTCTCCGCTGGGCCCGGTTCGCGCGGAGCCTTCGCCCACGCCTGCGCCGTGCTGCAACTGGTCTGTGCGGCATCGGGATGGTCATACGGTATATAGATGACGTTTTCGCTCACGGGAACCTCATGGCATTTTCCTGACCGCGCGCTTGGGCAACTCCAGTATCGCCGCACGATTGCTCGGTGAAAAAACTTTTTCCGCCGCATCCTGCCACGCCAGCCACTGAAAGTTCAAATGCTCGCGCGGCGCAAGTTGGACAGCAACAGGATGCGGCAGTTGCAAACCGAACACATGTTCAGTGTTGTGCGTGGTGTCAGGAGGGTAGCGATGCCGCCACTGCGGGTAAATCTCATAGACGTTTTGCGCCTGCCAGTCGGTCAGGGCATATTGCCGCGCATCCAGCCCGGTTTCTTCACGCACCTCACGCAGCACTGTCTCAATCAGCCCCTCGCCTGCTTCGCAACTGCCTGTCACGGACTGCCAATAATCGGGATGATCGGCACGCTCCAACAACAGCACCTCCAAAGCAACGGTGTGAATTACTACCAGCACCGAAACCGGTTGCTTGTAGAGTGTCATGTGCTAAGCGAAAAAAACCCAGAACGGTCTCTTGTGCTGCCGCCAATACACCACCGTGTCGGCAAACAGATCCTGAGCAATTTCCCTGTCGTTGGCGGACAGGCCGAGCGTGTCGCTGGCGTTGCGCAGCAACAGCACATAACCGGCCACCTCGCCATACCAGGACAAATCGCACAATGCATCGGCCAGCGCATCCCAGTTTACGCCGAACCCGGATGGGAAATTGGCCGCTTGCGCCAAGGTGTTGAGCAAATTCTGCTTGCCCTTGACGCACTTAAGATCGACATCGAACAGCACGAAGTCGGCTTCGCTGGCCACATTGCGTAATGTTTCCACGCTGCATTGCAGCGAATAGCTGCCCGCAGCTTCCAGATTACTCAGTTGTTGTGCCAATGCATTCATGGCTACTCCCGGATGCGTTTGAAGGTTTGGTAATGATCGGCGGTGTAATAGCATTCCACCGGCTTCCCGCATATGATGCGGCGTGCACCGCGATTACGCGCGCCGGGTGTTTTGACAGTGTATTCACGATAATAGCCGCGCGGCTGCTTCGGCAAAATACGCTCGTAGTTCTTGAACGCCACACCGTCGCGCGGGTAAGCGAACGGCCCGCCCTGTTTGATGGCATGCAAGGTGTCGCGCGCCTCGACGGACAGTTCGGCCACTGCGATAATTCCTATCGCGTCCTTGCCGAGCGATGGCAACTCGCCAGCATCGACCGGCATAGATGCTAAGGCAAATACCACCACAAATAATGCAATCAGGCGATTATTCAATCGCACTCCAAGACGGTGCATAAAAAATTATTCTTCCAAGAAATAATCCGAATCGATCTTTTTTATTTCGTAGGTTGCCGCAGGCGACACTCCAACATTGTGATCTATCATCAGGTTAGCCAGTAGAGCACCGTTAATCAGCACCACCTTGTTATCTATGTTGCGAACGTATTCGACAGCTTCCTTGGTGAAGTCGGAGGTGGTGATAAATACACCCTTCTTAGCACGCTGCCCTTGCAGTGCCCCGACAAACTTCTGAATTTCGGGCCGCCCCACTACACCTTCCCAACGCTTTGCCTGAAGGTAGATAACATCCAGACCCAAGCGGTCTTCGTGAATAACGCCATCGATTCCTTCGTCGCCACTACGCCCGATTGCACGCCCGGCATCCTGACGCGTACCGCCGTAGCCCATTTTCACCAGCAATTCGACAACGAGGTGCTCAAAAAAAGCAGGAGGACAACCCTTAATACGTTGCAAAATTTCTTCAGCCAATTCCTTACGTATCGTCTTTGCGCCACTCTCAATCAACTCTTCTGGAGTTTCATTTTGAGCAGAAATCGACGGGATCACTTGTTGTTGTGCTTCGGCTTGATCAGAGCTTTCCTTGAACACAATGTATTCTGGAAATTGCTCCAGAAATTTCATATTGATCAATTTTGGCGAAGTTTTGAGAACTTCTCGTCCTCTTTCAGTTATTTGAAAAAATGCGCGTCTTGGCTGATCAATCAAGCCAGCCTTTTTCAAATATGTTTTTGCCCAAGCGATCCGATTATCAAAAGTCGGGTAACGTCCACTCGGTAATAGCTGCTGCCGCTCCTCGTCGGTCAAGTGAAATTCTTCGGCAAGTAATTCAACAGCATCGCGTAAACGATACTCACGGCCATCCGCAACCACTTTCAACAATGGCAACATCAAACTCTGAAAGTCTGGAATGGCCATTTCAATTTAACCCTTGGCGACTTCCATCGACGTCTGCACCTGCTTGCGCAAATGGATGTGCAGTTCGCGCAACTGTTTCTCATCCACCGCGCTCGGCGCTTGGGTCAGCAGGCATTGGGCGCGCTGCGTCTTGGGGAAGGCGATCACGTCGCGGATGGATTCCGAACCTGTCATCATCGCCACGATGCGGTCCAGCCCGAACGCCAGACCGCCGTGCGGCGGCGCGCCGTATTGCAGCGCATCCAGCAGGAAGCCGAACTTGAGCTGCGCTTCTTCCGCATCAATGTTGAGCGCGCGGAACACTTGCGATTGCACCGCTTCCTGATGGATACGCACCGAACCGCCGCCGAGCTCCGAACCGTTCAGGGCCAGGTCGTAAGCCTTGGCCAGACACTTGCCTGGATCGCTTTCCAGCAGCGCGAGGTGTTCGTCCTTGGGTGCGGTGAACGGATGATGGCAGGCCGTCCAACGCTTGGCTTCCTCGTCGTATTCGAACATCGGGAAATCTACCACCCACAGCGGTTTCCATGGCTCATGGCTCAGGAAGCCCATAGCAGCGCCCTTTTCATGGCCGATCTTGGTGCGCAACGCGCCGATCGCGTCGTTGACGATTTTCTCTTTGTCCGCGCCGAAGAAAATGATGTCGCCGTTCTGTGCGCCGGTGCGTTCGATGATGGTCTTCAATGCCGCTTCGTGGAGGTTCTTCACGATCGGCGATTGCAGGCCGGTTTCATTGAGTTGCGTGATGTCGTTGACCTTGATGTAGGCCAAGCCCTTCGCGCCGTAGATGCCGACGAACTTGGTGTATTCGTCGATTTCGCCGCGCGAGAACGCGCCGCCGCCCGGCACGCGCAACGCCGCCACGCGGCCGTTTTCAGAATTGGCCACGCCGGAGAACACCTTGAACGCGACATCCTTCACCGCGTCAGTGACTTCGGTCAGTTCCAGCATCACGCGCAAGTCC
>Ga0265331_10002991_pt1 | contig 11118 bp, 17 predicted proteins | sample 41923metaG_FD_202088 | JGI IMG/M metagenome (GOLD analysis project Ga0265331, IMG submission 202088) | Rhizosphere microbial communities from Carex aquatilis grown in University of Washington, Seatle, WA, United States - 4-19-23 metaG | ecosystem: Host-associated > Plants > Roots > Rhizosphere...
GGTTAATACATGAATCTCGCAGCGCTCAACGCCGGTGATGTGCGCGCCTTTTCTTCTTTTTTCATGAGCGAAGTATACATGAACTGTACAAATTCAAAAGACGACCTCCCCAACCCAATCGAATAAAGGTTCCCATGGATTCTGATATGGACTTTTTTGTCAGGTTGTTCAGTATCGTCGCATGCATATTCGGATGGATCATCGCATGGCGATTCTATCGGCGTGAGACCGACTACATGATCGACACGTTCGCAGCGAAGAGATTCGTGCGGATCGAAACCGTCAATCTCGTCGGCATCACCACATTCCTCTTCACGGCTGCGCTGCTTCCATTCTTCTTCAGGGTAAACCTCTTGCTCTTCGGCGGATGCGCTGTCGGAGCTGCCGTTACCCTGGCGCTGTGGATCTTTCTGGGCATCATCTGTCCAAGTCAGTCAGCCTCGACCGAAGAACAATAGCTCGGATCACCTCCGACCTTGCAAGGCGCGACATCTCAGTCGCGCCTTTCTGCATGTTATGAAACAAAGTATCTAGAACCCCAGCCACTCGAGGAGCTTCTTCAGGAAAGGCTCGCGATGCTCGGTCTCGGCGATGTATCGGAGGAGGACGGTGCGCACGTCCTCTGGGTCGACCTCGTCGATATAGATGACCATGAGGGGCATGAAGATCTTGTGAGACTTGATGAGGAGGCGTGGCGGCACTTCGTCGTGCGGGATACAGAACGAGTCGAGCGACAGGAATGGGTAGAGCGTATCGCCGGAAACGATGCCGCGGTCGTTGATCTCGTGCAAGATGATGTCGGGCGGGCGCGACGCATGCAGAGCGAGCGTGAATGCCGCCACGATGACGAAGATGCCGAGGATCGCGTCCCCGAATATGAACGCTACCGCCGCTACGGCGAGGGTGATGATGCCGACCGCCCAGTACCAGTCGGGCTTCTTCTCGACGTGGAGGTGTGTCGGCGAATTCCAGGAGATGAGAGGATCCGTAGCCATGCGGAGATTATAGCACCAGGGCTCAGGGTATGACTACGTCTCGGTTCCTCCTACGCATGCGAAGGCCGCACGGTGAGGGAACATGTCGTAGTAAGCACGGCCGGTGAATCGCCCCTGTATCCTCCATAGTCAGGTTCGCTTCCATAGATATTGTGGAATACGTAGGCACCGACTACATATGCTCCGGGCGCGAGCGGCTGTCCTACTGTGTATGAGAAGCGGCCAGATGGAGAATCGCCGGCCTGGTCTATGTCTACGCTACCTCCGTGGTCGCTCCAGTCTATCGAGATGATTCCGTGGCTTCCATCAAATACCCACCCGTTGTCCGCGTCATCGCCGGCGAGGCTCGCCGTCTTCTTTGGAAGCGGTCTGGTTCCCGTTGCGATCAGGATGCTCACGCCATAGTCGCCGGAATACGCGCCGGTTATAGTCGGGGTAGGGGAATCCGTCGCGAGCGATGCAGAGTCGGCGCATTCGAGCGCCTGCGGTGCCTGGTCGGGTACAGCTGTTCCGGCATCTCGACGGCCGATCGTCAGTAGTCCTATGACCAGGAAGATGACGAGGACCAGACATATCAGTGCGATGAGGTTCCTTTTCATGCGCGAATGATAGCATTTCTGTGTCCACTCTTTGGGGTACGGATCAATTGCGGGGAGCCTGGGACGATGTCCGAATAGCGTTAATGATGGTTAGTACAGAATATCACTGCTAGGCCTGTTTCTGCTATTTTCCTTCCATAAGGGCAATAAGCAGTTCAAGTTCAGAAACCTTTGATCTTTGACCGTCTAATAATGCTTTAGGAAAAATCTTGCTGTATTCATCAATATCGGTTCTTTTCTTTGCATCTATGTAACTTGCTTCAAACTCTTTTTTACAATCCGGAGATTTCTTATCAGAGTAGCTTTTACCATTATTTAAAATACTCAGAAGTACTGCTTCCAAACATGGCGTGTTTACAAATAATTCAATGTTACGATTTTGAGCTTCTTGTTTTGCTGGATCCATACTTTCTTTCGAAGAGTCGTTGTCCACTATAACCACCCTCCGATTGAAATCGCCTGGTTCGTTTGATGCATTTACGACAATACTCCACGGATCGCCACCCTTACCATTTCTTATTTTTATACTAACGCCACTATTTCGAGAATACAGTCCTTTGACGTGCTTTAGAAATACTTCGTCTTCCAATCCTTCACTGTACATAAGCAATGTCCGACTAGCCGCCCGTAATTTCTTTTTATAAGGGTTTGTCCGTGACATGTTTTTATATCTTAGGCACGGCACCATACGCCCCAGCTATATACTTAGCATAGTAATTATCGTCAGCACGTACCGGAGATCCGTCAGGCATAGTCATGTCATCCAAACGCCATGATTCACTAATTCCGTCACCATTTTTTTCCACAAGCACAATCTGCCATTTATCCAATTTGCTTAAAATCAGATGACTGTGAGTGCTTAATAGAAGTTGTGCGTTATTGGGATTTGTCTCAGGTTGAATGAACAAGTTAAACAAGGCAAGCACCATTTCAGGATGCAGATTGACATCGATTTCGTCTAGTATAGCAATACCACCCTTGTCAAGGACTTGTAGAATAGTTTTGAGTAATATGAATAATTGCTTGGTTCCAGCAGATTCATATTCAATGCGAAGTGACTGTTCTTGCCCATTGATTTTATGAAGTCCTTGGACAGTGATATTCATAACACCGTTGGCCGTTTGCTCTTTTTTAATATGTATGCCATGTAAACCTAAATCAAAACGGGATAACAGCTTCTCCGCTTCTTTCTTCAACGGTTCGTTGTCACTGTAATACAGCAAAACCTCAAGCCAATGAGGAATGGTGCTTCGAGACAGTGGATCTCGCATCGGTCCTGTCTCGATAGTATTTGTCTGTAGGAGTTGCCAAAATGCAGCAATCTTTTTGCTTTCTATATGATTTAACCGAACAGCCGAACTTATAACACTCGCATTTAATCGAAGTGCCGTATCAAAACCGTCGGGTAATTCAAACTTTGTGCCTTCAAAATCATACTTCTTCAAATTTTCATTCCACTTACGACTAAACATCGTATGAGTCGAGCTTTTCTCTTTTACCAAACTTGTTACACTTAGATCCTCAGAGACGACTATCAATTTATCTGACGACTTACCAAGCTGAAATGTATACTCATAGACCTTAGCGTCTATCTCAAATACTACAGAAAGTTCGATGGGTTGGCTTTTATCCATTCCAAATGCAAAAGATTGAACTGGAATAGATGCTTCCGGGTTGAGATTGAATGAATCAACTATTAACCATTTGATGCACGACAAAGCCTTTAGCAAGTTAGTCTTACCAGAAGCATTGGGACCAATAACGGCTTCGACTTTTGATAGTCGGACACCGGATGGAGAGGTAAAGTACCCATTATTTTGAGTACCTTTGTCGGCCACGGTAAAATCTAGGGTGGTAGATTCTCCAAATGAATAGAAGTTTTTACACGAAAATGAATGGATCATAATTTTGTGAGTTTGGCTACGACCAACTCCACGTTAGCAGATTCATACATAAAATGCAAGTTTCATACAAATATCTGTGCATAACTGCATAAATAGCGCTATTACCGCCTAATTTACAGTAAACATTCCCAACAATAACTACCACTCTACCGTCTCCATAAATGAGAAAGAATCTCGTCTCGTTGATGGATATGTCGCTCAACTCATTTCAGAAGTCATTTACAAGCAGAAAAAGTTAGAGATCGAGAACCAAAGAGCTACTCTCAACAACCAGATCAAGGAAATTCAAGCAAAAGGCGGAGTCTCTGAAGTTACTCTCGAACAGATTAGGAATGTATTTCTAGAAGGCAGCAGAGCCGCGGAAAAATATTTGCTCGTTGATGAACAAGAAAAACGAAATATGCTGAAAAAGTTACTTTCGAACGTTTCAGTCAAAAACAAAAGCGTGGCTCAGTACCTATTCAAAAAACAATATCAGGTGCTTGCATTGGCACCTAAAAATGGTGATTTAACACAGATGCGGACGGGGTGAGATTCGAACTCACGGCCCCCTTGCGAGGGCGACGGTTTTCAAGACCGTTGCCTTAGACCGCTCAGCCACCCGTCCGTCCGCGCCATGATACGGCAGAGAGAGCGGCTGCGCAATCGCCGCGCGCATGGAGCGCAGGACATGCTATCGTATCGGGATGCGATATCTCGGCATAGACTACGGCACCAAGCGCGTCGGCGTGGCGGTCTCCGACCCGACGGCGAAGTTCGCCCTGCCGCTCTCTGTCGTCGCCAATACGTCCGATCTCGTCGCCGAGATCGAGAAGATCGCCCTCGACAACGAGGTCGCCGAGATCGTCATCGGCGAGTCGCGCCAATATGACATGAGCGCCAATGCCATCCTGCCCGCCATCCTGGCATTCAAGGAGGCGCTCGAAGCGCGCGGCCTGAGGACCAGGCTCGAGCTCGAATTCATGACATCGGTCCAGGCTGAGCGCTTCCAGGGCAAGAATGGGAAGACCGATGCATCCGCCGCGGCGCTCATACTCCAGAGCTTCCTCGACCGCGATACTAAAGAAACACTATGATCACATACGATGATTTCAAGAAAGTAGAGATCCGCGCAGGCAAGATACTCTCTGCCGAGAAGATCCCCGACACCGACAAGCTGCTTCGCCTGTCGGTCGATCTTGCCGAGACCAGGGAGGTCGCTGATGCGGCCGGGACGAAGTCCGTCGTGCCGGCTCCGCGCCAGATCGTCTCGGGCATCTCCGCGTATTTCCCTGACCCCGCTGTCCTCGTCGGCCGCACCTGCATGTTCGTCACCAATCTCGAGCCGCGCATGATCAGGGGATATGAGTCGAACGGCATGCTCTTTGCGCTCTCCGACGATACGGGCAACTTCTCGCTCCTCGAGCCGAACGCTACTATCAAGCCCGGCACCCCCGCGAAATAGTCTCCCGCGGCTACCCAGCCGCTCGATATGAACCTGAACTCCATCATCCATCTCGTCACCGATCCGCGGGCGCTCATCGCCTCATTCGGGCTCCTCGGCATCATCGTCATCATATTCCTGGAAACCGGATGCTTCTTCGGCTTCTTCTTCCCAGGCGACTCGCTCCTCTTCACTGCAGGGTTGCTCGCGTCGCAGGGATATCTGCCGCTGGCCGGTCTCATCGCTGGGGTATTCGTGGCGGCTGTCGTCGGCGATAGCGTCGGCTATGCATTCGGCCGGAAAGTCGGGCCGGCGCTCTTCACCCGCGAGAGCTCGGCATTCTTCAGGCGCGACAATCTCGCCCGCGCGCAGCATTTCTTCGAGCGCTACGGCGCGCGCACGGTGATCCTGGCGCGCTTCATCCCCATCGTGAGGACATTCGCGCCCATCATCGCCGGCATAGGCGCCATGAAGTACCGGACATTCCTCGTCTACAATATCGTCGGCGGCTTGCTCTGGACGGTCCTCGTCATAGGGCTCGGATATGGATTTGGCCGGGTCATCCCTGACCCTGACCGCTACCTCCTGCCTGCCATCGCTCTCATCATCGTCGTGTCCGCTCTGCCTGCGCTCCTGGAGCTGGTGAGAAGAAGGTCGCATTCCGACGCCGCGCTCTGATACAATGGCGCCGTGCGCGCGACCACAGCCCCTCGTAGCTCAATGGATAGAGCCACGGACTTCTAAGCCGCTGATGTAGGTTCGATTCCTACCGAGGGGACCACCTGATCCGTACCCCAAAAAGTGGACACAAGCCACGCTTTCTTTTGTTAGATTAACAGCAAACAAAAGAACATGAGAACAACATTTTCGACAGAAGAGATCGCAGAGCTGCAGAAAAATCCCTGCGTTTTCAACTGCACCGCAAAATCGGTGCACTACACGTACGAGTTCAAGAGAAGTGCCCTCAGGCTGTATGCAGAGGGCGTCGGTCCCAAAGAGATCTGGAGACGCGCCGGTTTTGATATCACCAAATGGAAGAAGAACTACTTTGTCCTGACCCTCCGGGACTGGAAGAGGATCGTCGCACGGGACGGAGAAGATGGATTGAACAAGCTGGGAGGCCTTCAGTACGACAGAGGTCCCAGGGGTTCCGACAAAGACAAACTGAAGCGCCTAGAACTTCAGGTCAGGTATCTCCAGGCCGAAAACGCTTTTTTAGCACAACTCCGGGCCAGACGAGCGGAGCGAAACTCAGGCCGAACCAGAAATACGGGCTTGTACGAGATCTAGGAGGAAATGTGGACATCCTGTGCGACCTGGCACATATATCCCGGAGCGGATACTACAAATGGTTAGCCCATGCGGATCTACCCGACAAGGATCAGGACGATTACGTGAAGGTCAAAAGCGTCTTCGACCACAGCAAAGGCAGATATGGCTGGAGGAGCCTAAAGATGAGGCTTCCAGACATGAATCACAAGAAGATCCAGCGGATCATGAGGAAATACGATCTCATCGCCAAAGTGAGGAGAAAGAATCCATACAAGGCCATCATGAGAAAGAGGCTAGAGCACAGAACGTTCCCGAACGTGCTCCAAAGAAAGTTCCGTCAAGCGGTCCCGCGCAGAGTCTTCTCGACCGATATCACATATCTCCCATTCCAAAGCGAGTTCGCATTTCTCTCAGTAGTCAAAGATATCGCAAGCGGAGAAGTCGTGGCTTGGAATGCGTCACAGAGCCTCGAAGAGAGACTGGTCACGGACACGCTCGCACAACTTGAGCCCAACAAAAGCGCTCTGATCCACTCAGACCAAGGTCTCCACTACACCAATCCGGATTACGTCGATCTGGTGAACAAGCTCGGGATGGTCCAATCCATGTCCGGGAAGGGCAGCGCAATCGACAACGCCCCGATCGAATCCTTCTTCGGCCACATGAAAGACGAGCTTGATTACAGGTCCTGCGGTTCGTTCGAAGATCTGCATTCAAAGATCGCCGGATATATGAGATACTACAACTACGAAAGAAAGCAGTGGACAAGAAACAGGATGACGCCAGTGGAATACAGAAATCATCTATTGGCTAGTCTAGGTTCCAGGATCTAATAGTGTCTACTAAATGGGGTACGCATCACTGACTGACAAAAGAGGCACATCAAGCCTCTTTTGGGATGGGCCGTCTTCACCTATGCGGGCAGCCGGGCCAGCAGCACGGCCGGCGCTTGCCCCCAATGAGCTCTTCGAGAGCCCGTTCGATATGGTGACTCCTGGTCTCGGGCTTCTTGACCGAGACGACCCAACAGATCCACTCATTGCGTGCGAGGGGCGTGATGTCCTGCCACGCCTCCCTCATCGCCGCGGAGGAGGCCAGGACCGCGCGCAGATCGGCTGGGAGGCTGTGCACTGTGCCGGCTGGGATGCCCTTCTTCATAGAGAGATTGTACCAGATGCCCCGCATAGATGCCTCACGGAGGATACCGTCCGGGGCCGACGTGCGTCCGATCGAAAAAAATCGGTGCTATACTAGAGGCATGAAGCCCGGCTCTTTCCTCAAGCTCGTGATCGCGATCATCGTCTCGGAGCTCGCAGGCCTCGTCGGCTCCCTCTTCACTGCGCCAGCCATCTCCGGCTGGTACGCGACGCTCGCCAAGCCCGCGCTCAACCCGCCGAGCTGGATATTCGCCCCGGTATGGACGACCCTCTATCTCCTCATGGGCATAGCCGCATCCCTCGTCTGGAAGAAGGGGCTGGAGCGCAGAGACGTGAAGATCGCCCTCGGCGCGTTCGTCGGACAGCTCGTCCTGAATGCGCTCTGGTCTGTTATCTTCTTCGGCTTGCATGACCCGTTGTGGGCATTCATCGACCTCGTGGCCATGTGGCTCGTGATCATCTGGACCATGGCCCTCTTCTACAGGATATCGAAGGCCTCGATGTGGCTCCTCATGCCCTACATCCTCTGGGTCAGCTTCGCGGCATTCCTGAACTATTCCATCTGGGCGCTCAATTAATCGTCTAACCATATCATCTATGTCTATGAACGGCTACGTCGCTAACATCGAAAAGCTCTCGCTCGAGAATGAGAATTTCCGCACTGTCCTCTATACCGACACGAATAGCCAGCTCGTCCTCATGTCGCTCCTGCCGAAGGAAGACATCGGCGAGGAGATCCACGATGTCGACCAGTTCCTGCGCGTAGAGAAAGGCACGGGCACGGCGATCCTCAACGATATCCCGCATGCGCTAGCCGACGGCAGCGTCATCATCGTCCCGGCTGGAACCAAGCACAACATCATCAATACTGGCACTGACGAGATGAAGCTCTACACGCTCTACATGCCGCCGCATCACCGCGACGGTGTCGTACACAAGACCAAAGCTGATGCCGAGGCCGATACGACAGACATCTTCAGCGGCAGGACGACAGAATAGCGCCACATGGGGTCCACGAACAAAGCCGCCACAACGGCGGCTCTATCGAACTCACGGAAACGGGAGCTACTTGATGGTATTCGCCTGCAAGGTGACCGCGGTCTGGGCGAGCGCCCTGCCGTTCAAGGCTGCGCCCGTCTGGATCGCGATATTGGTCTTGTCCAGGATAGTCCCGTTGAAGACGGAACCGGTCCCCAGAGTGGTCGCGCCGGCGACCTGCCAGAAGACGTTCTTGGCCTGTGCGCCGCCGGAGAGGACGACTTTCTGGTTGGTGCCTTCATTGAGAGTCCCGGCGATCTCGAAGATCCAGATATCATTCATGCCGCCTGAGAGCGTGACCGGCGCCGATATCGTCACGCCGGTAGTCCATTTGTAGACGCCCGGCTTGAGGGTCAGGCCGCCGATGCTTCCCGTGCCGACGTTAGTAGTCGCTGCGGAGGTCGGGGCGCGGCCGGCGAGATTGGTATACGCGGTCTGCATATCGCTCACCGCGGTCGCGAGCATGCGAGGGGTCGGAGCAGCGTAGCTGGCAGCGTATACCCTTCCGGTCACCAAGGATGATCCCGAGAATGTGCCGGTCCTGTCCAGGACCAAGCCGAAGCCGGTGATGGCCGTAGCTGCGATCGGGCTCACTCCGACATTGCCGGTGATCTTGGTGACACCGGTGCTCGAGATGCCGGACTTCGTCAAGACGACGAAGCTAGCCGCTGTCCCGAGGTTCACCGTCTGGGTCGCCGCGAGGGCTGATACCGGCGCGATGAGGCCGAAGGCGAACAAAACTGCCATCACAGGAGCCCATACTGATGCTCTATTCGATTGTTTCATAGAGATGAGATTACGACACACTTGATAATCGCATCTTCACGTGCGCTGCTTATTCTATTGAGATACGTGCGACCCATGAAGGATACCCGGACTCTTGACAATATGCAAGTTAAATTGCTTTATGACACACTTACATCAGTGTGCCTAATCAAAAAATCGCCGAGGCTGATACGGCTGACGTCTTTGTCAGGAAGACGGACGATCGAGCGGCGTCGCTCGGCGGAGCTATTTCTTGTTCCTCCAGGCGTTCTTCGTGGCGAGGCGCTTCTTGGTCTTGCGCGAGCGCGAAGTCTTCCTGCGGGTATTGATCCTTTTTGCCATAGTGCGCACAGTATAGCATGAGAAGCGACGATCGGTCAGCGAGACGCCTTGATGCCCATGACAGACTGGAGGATCTGGTCGGCGATAGGATCCATAGAGAAGGCCTGGCGCTCAGCGGCGCATGCAGACATCTGCGGATCTGGATAGTTCTCGCACTGCACGACGCGGGTGCTCCAGGTCAGGATGAGGATGCCCTTGCCGTGCGGCATGGCATACGCGTAGTTGGTATATATGCTGCCCGCCGCACCCTCGCTCTCGCGGGTGACGCAGTACGAGTGGCCATTGATGGCCACCGGCAGGGTGCGGCCCGCAGACTGGACCTCGAGGCCGGCCGCCGAGCATGCATACGGAGCGTTCGATGTCTCGACCTTGGGCGGCCAGTCGATGACGGTGATGTATGTCGTAGGCAGGCGGGACGGATAGCGGAAGACGATGCTCGCCGCGGTGTCGGTAGCCATGCCCCACCCAGAATAGTCGTAGGTGACGTCATGCGATCCGGTATCGCCCTGCGGCGATTGCGAGATGACGACGCCGAAATAGACCGCCAGCGCCGCGAGGATGGCCAAGAGGACGATCGCCACGATGAGTGCTTTCCTGTTCACGATGGCATTATAGTCCATAACCTCCCATGCTCCTAACGAGGAATGAGGACTGCCAGGCTGCGATACGCAGAGTTATCCACATCGGGAGCCCATCATCGTCCCTCAATCCCTGCCATCCGAGCTATAATTGTCATATATGGACCATCACACACGGCTTCAGGCTGAGATCCTGCTCATCATAGCGGCGCTCGCCGCGATCGTGATCGGAGGATATTATTATCTCTCCTTGAATGGCAGCCCGGGACAGCCCTCCATCCTATCGTCGCCGGGAACGATGCCCGCAGTCCCTTCGATAGTCCCGCTCTCGCCTGCCGAGCAGGCCAAGGAGCTCGACTCCCTGAAGTCGACCTCTACGCCCGCGAGCGCGACCCCCCAGAAGGGCGCCTCGCTCACGCCGACACAGGACAAGCAGCTCGATTCCCTGAAAGGCACTACCACCCCGTCGAGCAATGAGCCGCCACGACCTGATAACGCGACGCTCGATTCATTAAAAGCCACCCATTAATATCCATAATATACACAGCATGAAACGCCATCACATTCTCGCCACGCTCGCTCTCGCCGGTTCGCTCTTCGCGGCAGGGACAGCCGCAACATTCGCCAGCGCCCCGGCCAACCCGCCGAGCGGCAACGTCGCGGGCCCGATCGACCAGAGCGCCAATGACCAGGCCAAGTCCGGAGGACTCCAAGTCGGCTCGCTCGTATCGAGCGGCAGCGCGGTCATCAGTAACGCCTTCATCGGCGATGTCGGCTTCGGACCCGGCTGGGCGGGATTCGTCAACAACGGCGCGCACAGCGGCACGAACTATACGCTCCTCTCGAGCAGCGACGGCAAATATACATTCATCAACAACCCAGTAGCCGGGGGCTATGTCGGCTTCCGTCTGGGCAACAGCGACGTCCTCACCATCGACAATGCCGGCGACCTCAACACGAACGGCTACGTCGCGGGCGCGCAGCTCTGCATCGGCGCCGACTGCCGCAACACGTGGCCTACGGGCGGAGGCACGAGCCAGTGGAC
>Ga0265331_10002993_pt1 | contig 11116 bp, 14 predicted proteins | sample 41923metaG_FD_202088 | JGI IMG/M metagenome (GOLD analysis project Ga0265331, IMG submission 202088) | Rhizosphere microbial communities from Carex aquatilis grown in University of Washington, Seatle, WA, United States - 4-19-23 metaG | ecosystem: Host-associated > Plants > Roots > Rhizosphere...
TCACCCAACCCACTCGGTGAGCCGGTCTGCGCCAATAGAAGGGCGGTACCAGCGTCCACGCCGCCAGCCTTCGGCACCTTCAGAACCGAATTGGCGATTGGACAGCACGTGTACTGCTCGAAATACACGCTTGTCCCATCCACCACGATAGGACCCAAGGAACCGGGGCCTGCGCTGTACACGAGCTCGGGAGCTCCGCCTGACTTGGCGATCCTCATGACGTACCCAGGTTGATAAGATGTGGTCCAATAGATGTAGGTGTCATCCATCGCAATGGCGACCGGATCCAAGCTAAAATCCGGCCCAGCTTGATAGAAGAGGGAAACCGGCGTCACTGTCAGTGAGCCGGCGTCGGCATCGAAACCTGCACCACTGTCCCTGGCTACACCCGACCCATCGACCGCAGCGCCGCCGCCGCTTCCGCTGGTCGCAGCGTCAATCCCCTTGGCACCGCCTGCACCTATTGCACCGCCACCTCCCGCGGATCCGCCCGCGCTCGTAGCACCGCCTTTGCCGCTTGCGCCACCCGCACCCGTGCCAGTGTCGGTTCCCACCATCGCGTCGGTCTTCGATGCACCTCCCACTCCGGTGATTCCACCTGTCGCAATGGGCGCGTCTGCCGTAGCAGCGTCGGGATGCGGGGAAGGGCTACCGCTGCTCGGACAGCCCGAGGCAAATAGAGAAAGAAGCGTAACCAGAACCGGTATCGCGCCGGACGGGAAGGCCTTTGCTGGGCTGTTCATGTTGTCTCCAGAACTGCGTTGCGGACATCTCATCGAAACAAAGCGGACTACTTCAGTATGCTATAAAAGATTGACCGACTTCGCATAGCGTCTACCGAACCCATCCGCCATCATGGAAAACCCTAACCTTACACGCGATAGGGCGGGAGCCCCTAGCGGGGGGCAGATCCATGTTGACAGATACGGTTCAGGGGACCGCGTGCTGGTGCTGCTTCACGGTATGCCCACAGCACCGTCCGATTTCACCCAGCTTGCGGAGGCGATGTCGAGCAAGTGCCGCGTGCTGGTGCCCCACCTGCCTGGTTACGGAAGGACTGCGGTTCCTGCCGGTGACTATTCTCTCCAAGGGTCCATCCGAGAGCTGGAAGGCCAGCTAGTCGCCGAGGGTTGCTTGAAGGCGGACGTTCTTGCGGTTTCAGGTGGCGCGTACCGGGCCGTGGCCATCGCGCTTCGGCATCGCATCGAGGTTCGCAGGATGGTGCTGCTGGCGCCCGTGCTGGGACTCGAACCGGCAGAAGCCGAAGGCATGCGCGAGGCTGCGCTGGCCGCCCGGACAGGAAAGTGGGATCCACGGACCACGTGGCTCGACCGGATGGCGAGCCCGGGGTTTTCCGCGCGCGATCCCAAAGGAGCCGGCCAGGTGCTGGCCTGGCTCGACGTTGCGCCACTTCGGCTCATCTGCGACGAGCTCGCCGCGATTGCGGATGCCCCGGATCTGCGCCCGCGACTAGGGGAGCTTGCGCGTCCGATTTTGGTATGCGCCGGGACCGAGGACCGGGCGGTGCCCTTCGGACTGTCGCGGGCCATCGCCACTCTGGCGCCCCGAGGCACGTTCGGAGGGATTTCCGGAGCGGGACACGCACTTCTCATCGAAGAGCCGCGGCAGACCATCGAGGCCATTGCGTCGTTTCTCGCTCAGCCGGATCCGGATCAGGAGAGTGCCAGATGAGAACGTCCGAGAATGTCCGGTCGTTGGTGCACGGGCTGGAATGCTGGGCACCAGGAGACCCGCCCGCCACGACCTGGCTCTTGCCCGAGCTGCGGTCACTGCTGCAAGCCGAATTCGCCGGAGCGTATCGGCCGCGGGTTAAGGAGCAGGGCTGGGCACTGGACTTCATGCACGCCGATGGTGCAAACGCCACCGGCCTCAGGTCGACCTTTACCAGCTACGTCGAGGCGCTGCCCCCGTCTGACACGTTCCTCGGGCAGGGAAACCCGCATCTGGTGCCGTTCGACCAAAGAAATCGCGTGATGACAGCAGCCCAGCTCACAACCGCTGATTCTGGCGCCCCGTATGCGGCACTGTTCGGAGCCCTGGGCATTCTCGGGCACGACCAGGTTCGGGTTCTGGTTTGCGATGGTCCACAGGCACTCAGCTGGATTGGTGCCACGCGAGAGCTGCCGTTTCAAGAGCGCGAGGTCGCCATTCTTCGCCGACTGACGAGGCCACTCGTTCGCCGCCTGCGCCTCGAACGCTACAACCATTCGGCCCCGCCCATGGCCGCCGTGGTCGAGACCTTGTTGGAAGCGGTTGGTGCACCAGCCTTCGTGCTCGGCCCAGCATGGGACTTCGAGTTCGTTAATCCGGCGGGTCTGACACTCTTGCAGCAAGATCGGGAAGAAGTTCTGCGATCGATTCAAGGGTCCATTGCGTCCGCCGATGCCGATATGGCCGACTACGCGATCACGCAGGTGCGCGCGCCTGGCTGGCCAGCATATGTCTTGGCCGTGCGGAACACACCGGCACGGATTCGTAATCGCGTGTTCGCCGTACAGGGTCCGTGGGGCCTATCGACCAGGCACGCGCGTGTCCTGGAGTTGGTGGCCGAGGGCCTCAGCAACAAAGAGATCGCGGGGCAGCTTGCGTGCGCGGAGGTGACAGTGGAGAACCACGTTACCGAGCTGTTTCGCAAGTCCGGCGCGCGATCCCGTGCCGGCTTGGTGGGACGATTGGTCCAAGGACGTGGCACCCACGACTAAGGGTGGGCCGAACGGGACATCTGATGCTTGCCGCTTGTGCGGTTCCCGTCATCGATCCAGGTCAGGCTGGCAACGATGCTACATCGTGTGTCCGTCGTGCCCACAAGATGGAACGCGGTGAACATGGTCTTGCGGAGCGCCTCCTCGACTATCCCAACGGCGCAATCTCGACCCAGCCACCTTCGAGCTTTGTCCGATAGGTGCGCACGGATTCGGTGCGCACGTGGCTCATCAACATACCGACGTTCTGCATGTACGCCCCCACCACTGGCGGCAGGGCGTCGTGGCCGAGATCCGGCGGAACCGGCCCCGACAAGGCTTCGCCGGTGATCACGTCGAATTGGGCGCAATGCATGGGGCAGGTAACGTAGGTTCCGTCGAGCGTACCCAATTCGAGCGGAGCATTCATATGACCACAGCGCCGCTCGAAGGCATAATAGGTTCCTCCGCAATTACACACGACGATCTCTTTACCCTCGAGGTCGACGGCCTTCATTCCGCCGGGCGCGATTTCGTCGCTGCGGATCGCACGAACGAATTTGTCACTCATGGCCGACGTCCTTCTGGTCCAATTGCGGCAGTGTGTCCGGGTCGACGACATCCTGATGCACGAAGAGACCGCACCAGCAGCGCTTGATGGCATCAAAATGCGCCCTGTGGAAAGGGATGCACGGGCAAACCATCTTCATGTTGCGAGCACGGTCTTGCCGCAGCGGCTGACAAGGACAAAAGGGGGTTCCGTGCTTGGCTTCCAGAATCACCTCTTGGTCGAGAAGAAATTCCTTCAGTTCCAAGTCCGGGGTGAACTTGAAGCCCAGTGGCCCGACCACTTTTTCGAAGAAGTGCTGCAGAGCCTTCTTTCTTGATTCAGCGTTCATGTCACACCGCCTGAATCCTAAGCGCCTGCGCGTAGCGTGCTGGCTGGTAACCCGTGATCACCTCGTCGTCGATCTTGACGTACGGGAAGCCGGTGGCGCCCGCCGCATCGAGCTCGTCGGATATCCGGCTTTGGGTCGCTTCATCGGCGAGATCGTAGTCGATGAACGTAAACGGGACGTTGTGCTTGGTGAAGAAGGCCTTTGTCTTTCGGCACCACGGACAAGTCGAGAGCGTGTACATGCTAACCGTTTTCATAACGACCTCCTTTCAGGTGAGACTGACGAAGACTTTGCCGGCCTCCGACTTCGTGGAATAGACCTCGAGGCCTAGCTCTGCAGCGTCGAGAAACTTGCCCGTCCGAACATCGAATCGCCAGTCGTGGCACGGGCACGTCACCGTGAAGCCCTCGAGCTTTCCCGTGAACAAGGGGCATCCCATGTGTGCGCACTTCCCGGAAACCGCGTAAATGTCACCACCGACACGCGCCAACAGGACGTTCACACCCCTGGGATAGGCTGCTGCCATGTGGCCTTCCAGCAACGCTGTTTCAGCCATAGCGTAGATCCAGTTTGCGGTATCGTCGTTTGACATGATCCTCGCCTCACGCCCGCACAACCTTGAAGCCAATATCGGTTCCCATCTTGAGCATGTAGCCGAGCTGGATGTTGAGGTAACCGAGCGGCTCGATCAGACGAGCATTGCGAAGCGGCCCCGCGTCCACCGCCTCGAAGCCAATGGTTTTGGCCCGCTCGAGCGCGGTGCTCTTCGCGCCCGGATCGTCGCCGGCAACCAGCGCACTCACCGCCTGCGTACCCACGTGACCCGACGGCATATTCTGCGCGAACACGGTGTTGAAGGCCTTCACTACGTGCGCCTTGGGCGCCTTCTTCTGCAGCTCTTCCGCGCCACTCGTGGAGAATCCCAGAGCCAGGATGACCACGTTTGCCGAGTCTGCCACCGCGCGCACCGCCGCCGGGTCGTTTCCCACCGACCGCACCTCGTGGCTTGTCCGCTTTAGGCCGCGCTCGAGCGCGCCGCCCACATTACCGTTGTTGATGATTCCGATCTTTGTCGTCATGACTGTCTCCTGTGGTTAGGGACTCGTTACTTGGCAAGCCCGATTTGTTTCATGAACTCGCCGTTGTCCCAGAACAGGTACTCCTCGAACATGATGCCGTCCTTTCCCCAGTGTCCGAGGGTCGCCATCGGAATGCGATAGGCCTTGCCGGTCGGCGGGATGCTCTTGCCGCCCCCGATGGCCATGGGCTTGGTGAAGGTGCCCTCCAGCCAACCCGTCACCGCCGTCCACTCGCCATCCGCGGTGCCGAAGCGGACCGGATGCTCCTTGATGCGATTGTCGGGCGCGAACGTCCACATCACCTTGAGATCTTCGATGTGCTTGTCGATGCCCGTGGTGGTGTGGCCGTCGGGCCAATGGACGATGACATCCTTCGAGTGGCTCTTGTGAAGGTCCTGCCACTGCTGACCCGTGTAGACCCGGAAGTCGAGGTCGTCGAAATTGGCAAGGTTCTTCGCAAGCTCGGCGGGCACGCCCTTGGGCTTCGGCGTGGGCTCGCCGGCCTTGGTGCTGGGCCACTTGGTTTCACCGGCGTGAAGCGACGGAGTTGCGACCAGCGCCGTGACCAGTGCCATGCCGGAGATCTGAACGATACGATTGAACGATGTCATGGTCATCTTGCCTTGTTGATTGGGTGTCGCGAGCACGGCGGGCGGACCATCCTTGGGCCGTCGCAGGATGGCTTCGCTGCCGTCCTGCTTTTCTCGCGTGCTGTTCAGATGCCCCTGAGGGCATTGTGATTCTCGGACGCAGCGATACACTATGTCGCACGGTACGCACCAATGGATCTCAGCCTACTCTCGGTCTTCGTGAAGGTGGCGGACGCGCCCAGCTTCGCAGCGGCGGCACGCCAGCTCGGGCAGCGACGCTCGTCGGTCAGCCGCGCGGTCGGCGCACTGGAGAAGGACCTGGGCGTGCAGCTCTTCAGTCGCACCACGCGTGCAGTGGCGCTGACTAGCGCCGGCGCAGAGCTTTACGAACGAGTGGCGACCCAGCTCGCGGCGCTGCGCGATGCCGCCGAGAGCTTGCCCGAGCGCGAGACCGAGCCGTCAGGGGAGTTGCGGCTGACCGCACCCAACGACATGGTAGCGACATTTCTTCCGCGGGTCATCGCCAGCTTCTGTAAGCGCTATCCGCGGATCCAGGTCGATGTTCGTCGCACCAGCCGGGCCGTCGCCCTGATTGCCGATGGGTTTGACCTGGCGCTGGAAGTCGTCCTTCACCGGCTGCACGATTCAACCATCGTGGCACAACGGCTGAGCGACATCGAGCTGCAGCTCTTCGCCGCTCCATCGTACTTGAATCGTGTAGGGACGCCGCGGACGCTGGTCGAAACCGCCCGCCATTCCTTCGTGGTGTTGCGACAGCTTCAATATCCGCCGCCGCTGCCCAAGTCGCAGGTGCGACCGCGCATCGTGAGTGACGACATGCTCTTCGTCCAACAAGCCGTGAAAGCCGGGCTGGGCCTCGGGCTGCTCCCGCCCTACGTTGCTGAGGAGGATGCAGCGGCCGGGCGCCTTTTGCGGGTGCTGCCCAAGGTGTCCGTCCGCATCGGTGCCGTCTACCTGGTGCATCCGCCGACGCGGCACGTGCCGACAAAAGTAACGGCGTTTCGAGATCACTTGTTGGGGTACCTCAAGGCACATCCGATCGCAAGTGCGACGGCGCATCGAAGCCTCGCAACGTAGCAAGAGAAGTAGCCAGAGCCATCTTCTTTGAGCGTTCGGCCATGCTGCTCATAATCGTGCGCGGGACCGTCTGCGATGATTCTATGCTCCAACGGCGACAAGCGCTCGGGCCTCTGGACGACGCTGTCACAGACTTGCATCTAGGCGCGCGACCGTTCAGCGGGGTGTCGTCGTGATTCCGAGGTCCGTTCGCAAGGAGCGCATGGAGGAGAACCTCGCGACGTTCGACTTCGAGCTCCACGACGTTCCAACCCGCCGACGCGACGTTCTTGGGGATGCTCGGCAAGAACTACCATCCCAACGCAACCGGGATGCGCGCCCAGGCCGATCTCATCGAGGCGGAAATTCGGCGCACATTCTGAACCTGCCCGCGGAAGACCGGCGGGCTTCAGCCTTCTTCCGATCGCCAGACGCGGGCCGGGCGGCCAGGCGTGGGGGAGCGCTGCTCAGATTGTCCATCTCGGCGCAAGAGGACCAACGCGCAGTCGTCGGGGCGCGCGCGCCCGCGCCGGTTGTCGGCGGCAGCGAAAATCCCTGAACGCAATCGCTCAATTGGCCAATCGGCGGCGGAACGAACCACCTCGGCCAGGACCGCCTCGGCTTCCTCTGCCGCCGGCCACGCTTCGCTGACGCCGTCCGAATAGACCAACAAGGTGTCGCCGGAGCAAAGCTGCGTGCTCCTCGCCTCGAAGACGCCCGCATCGAACAGCGCCAGGCCCGGGCCGCCGGGTTCGAGGCTCTCGACAGTACCATTGGCACGCACGAGCAGCGCGGGCGGATGTCCGGCGTTGAGATAGTCGAGCTGGCCGGTTGCGGGATCGTACCGGGCGAGGAAACAGGTCGCGTATCGGTCTGAAGGGACGCTGTCGAAGAACGTGCGGTTGATGAGAGCGGCGGCGTTGGCAAGCGACGGCTCACGCCAGTGCGCGCGCACCGCAGAGCGCAGCGCGCTCATGAGCATCGCGGCGCCGAGGCCCTTCCCTGCGACATCGGCCAAGGTGAGCAACAGTTGCTGACCGTCCCACTCGTAGTCGTGGTAGTCGCCGCCGACCGCCTCACAGGAGCGGCTCTCTCCCGCCAGCTCGCATCCGGGAACCACGGGCGCCTTTGCCGGCAGGATCCTGCGCTGGATCTCGACGGCGGCTTCGATCTCGCTGGCCAGGTGATCGCGATCGAGGCTGCGCATGATGATGCGCGTGCTCTCGATCTTCGATGCGGCGATATTGCCAAACGCGGTCAAGATCTCGACCTCGGCCTCGCCGAACGGTTGTAGCGCAGAGATGGTGTCAGCGTAGACCAAGCCGATCACTTCCTCGGGGGCACCCTGGCGCGGTGACAGCCACAACGGCGCGCAGATCGCCGACAAGGTGCCGGGCAGGATAACGCTGTCCTGGCTGCACAGGTCCGGGTTTTCGAGCACGTTGGGGCAGAGCAGCGCCAAGCGCTGTCCGATCACCTGTTGCGCTATGGTTTCGCTAATTCTGATCACGGGCGACCCCAGCCGCGATCGCGACGCACGAATTTCGTGTTTCCCGTCCGCGTCGATCAGCATGATGGCGGCGCGGTCGACGGGAATCGATTCGAAGATCACGTCAAGCACGCGTTCAAAGAGCTCGGATAGGGGACGATGGCCGAGCAGCGACGACGTGGCCTTGGATACCAGGTGCACAAGGCGCGTCTGTGAGCTCGGGTCCTGCTGAAACATCGCCTGGACGGTCGTGCGCGTTCGCAAATCGTGCAGCGTGAAGGCCTGCGCGCCCTCCAATGACAGACCTTCGTCGGTGGGAGCAGCCGTATCCGAGAACAGCAAGCGGGAGTCCCCCAGCGCGATCAAATCGCCATTGCGCAGCCGCTGCTCGCCGACGACGCGCTGGCCGTTGAGGAAGGTTCCGTTGGAGCTGCCGAGGTCGATTAGGTAACAGCCGTCGTCGCGCTGCTCGATCTCTGCATGGCGGCGCGAAAGCAGAGCGTCGGGCAGAAACACATCGCTCTCCTCGGCGCGCCCAATCAGCATGCGCCGCGCAGTGATAGGCACAGGCCCGCGCGGACCGGCAGCGGTGAGTACGTTGAGGTCAGCCATGCCCAACCTTGGACCTTGAGACTGGACGAAATCTGGCGGCAGGTCCAGGCAAAAGCCCTTGGACCAGCGGGTCGAAGGGCTTCGAATACGCTGGCGCCAGCGAACGGCCCACGTCACGTGCTGTACAGCTTGAGCCGCGGTCGGAATTCGCGGTAGCGGGCGTAGGCGCGTTGCCAGCTTGGGGACATCTTGCCCCGCAGAGCCAGCTCGGCCGCATCGGGCATGATGTCGGGACGCCGACGATCAAGAGACGCGAAGAAGCGAAAGAGCCCGCACTCGGCGCAGAGGCGCGGAAACTGTTCGCGCAAGTCGTCCTCCACCTTTGGCAGCGACTGGCGTCCCACGTCGAAACCGAATACGCGATCGATGCCGCCGCAGACCGGATGGGGATAGTAGCCGTGTCGGGTGAGCCCCAGGCCCTCGGCCGCGGGCAAGAAGCAGCCCTGGGAAAAATCGGCACCCGCGAGTTCCGGCACGTCCACTGGCGCGAGGTTGAAAGCGCAATGGCTGGCTTGCCTAGGGCTGCGCTTGGCGGTGATGAACACCTGCACGCGCCGGGGCAGCGCAGCCAGGGCCGCCCGAGCTGCCTCGCTGTACCCGTTCGAGATGACCTTCACCACGGTGGCGGGCGCGTGCTTCTTGCAGTAGGCGACGAGGCAGGCCACGATCTCGCGAAACTGCGGGTGCAGTGTGGGCTCGCCCCCTTCGAGTTGAATCACGCGCCAGCGCCGCCCCTGCGAAAGGCTTTCGTTCACAAAGCGCTCGATCTGTGCGAGCGAAAGATGCTCTTCGGCCGGGGCCTGCTGGGCCGAGCAGGAGCGGTTGCAGTCCACGCAGCCGAGGTCGCACACCGAGGTCAGGTCGATCACGATGCGATCGTGCGAAGGTCGATAAGGTGGGCCAGACGCGATGGCAGCCCGCAACCGCCGGCGTTCGAGCAAGCCCACGATCGGCGCGCGCACCGATTTCAGGTAGGCGCGCGCCCTCGCGGGCAAGAGCGATACCAGATCGAAGAGCAAGCGACGCGGGTTCATCGCAAGTCCTCGATCAACTGCAGGTATTGCGCAAGGTGCGCGTCTTCCGACCACAAGCTCGCTGCCCGCGCCGATGCCGCAAGCGCAGCGCGATTGCTTTGGTTCGACGCGAGAGTGTGCATGTGCGCGCGCAGCTCGTCGACCGAATCGAACAGCAGCCCACCGCCCGCGGCCCCGACGAGCTCGGTCAATGCGCCCAGGCGACGCGCGATCACGGGCGTGCCCAAGGCCATCGCCTCGGCCGCGACGTAGCCGAAGGTCTCGGGAAAGTGCGAAGGCACCAGCAAGGCCCGCGCCCCGCGCAAAAGACCCACCACGTCCTGGCTCGACAATTGCCCGAGCAGCTTCAGGTTGGCAAGCCCGGCTGCCAGTGCGCGCAGCTGCGGCTCGACCGGGCCGCTGCCCGCGATGCGCAGATCGAGCTCGGGAAACTCGCGCATGAGCGGCACCAGATCCTCGAAGCCCTTCTCGGTGACCAGGCGCCCGACCGCGGCGAAATAGGGCCGATCGCTCGCCAAGCCGGCAGGCGCGCTGGTGCTCCAGCCGTCGGGCAGAAAGCACGGCAACACGCACATGCGGGGATGGCGCACGCCGCGCGCCTGGTGAATCGCCAGCGCTGATTGACTGGGGAAAATCACGGCGTCGGCGCGGCCGAGCGCAGCCCGTGCGTGGTCGCGCCCACGCCACCACTGCGGGGGCCGGCCTGCGCGCGGCAAGCACACCCAGCAATTGGGCGTGTCGCAGACCCGCTGACCATTCTTCCACAAAAGACTCTGCGGACAGATCCACCAGTAGTCGTGCGCGGTCACGAGCTTGACCGGCTGCTGCCCGGGCGGGATCAGATCGAAGATGCGCGCGTGGCCGAGCAAGGACACGTTGTGTAGGTGAACCACGTCGAATGGCACGCTGGCAAGCACCTGCCCAATCAAGCCACGCGCAGGGCCGATGCGCCCGGTCTGATGGCTCCAGATTGCGGCGGCGATCCCGCGTGCATCGCTGGCTACCGTGTGGACACGGAGCCCTGCCGGCGGCTCGTAGATCCTGCCCCGATGCCGCCCCTGCACGCAGCGAAACGCGGCCGCGCTGTGAATCACGTGCACCTCGTGACCGCGCTTGAGCAGGGCAGCGGCAAGGCGTTCGACGTAAACCGCGTCGCCGCCGAAGCTTGCAGCGCCGAAGAAGCTGGTCACGAGACAGAGCTTCAGAAGAGCTCCGTGGCCTGCAAGAGTTGCGCACGCGGCGAAAGGAGGGCCGCGCTGCACTCGCCAAGCCCCCACAGCGCATGGCCCATGACCTGGACCGGGAAGGTCGACAGGAAGCGCATGGACCAGCCTGCGCGGCGGGCGTCGGCCGCGGCCCGCGCCAGGACCCATGGAAGCGCTGCCGGGCTCAGCAAGAGCGAAAGCCAGACCCGCCGGCGCGCGTCCCCAGCTAGCTCCATGCGCACGCGGCCGTATTCCTGGCCGCGACGAAAGCGCTGTCGGCAAAGATTCAGGATGCCGGCGTCGTGGTCGTGCTTGACCACGGCGCCAGGCAAGAAGCGGGGCGCTTGTCCGGCCTTGGCGGCCCGCCACGAAAGCACGCCATCGCCACAAAACACGCCCCGCGGGAAGGGCCCGATTTGCTGCCACAGC
>Ga0265331_10002995_pt1 | contig 11112 bp, 13 predicted proteins | sample 41923metaG_FD_202088 | JGI IMG/M metagenome (GOLD analysis project Ga0265331, IMG submission 202088) | Rhizosphere microbial communities from Carex aquatilis grown in University of Washington, Seatle, WA, United States - 4-19-23 metaG | ecosystem: Host-associated > Plants > Roots > Rhizosphere...
GCGAGGGGCGGGTCGCTCAGTTTGTTCCGTTTGGGGCGCGGGCCTGGCATGCGGGGCAGTCCGAGTATCGGGGGCGGCCTGCGTGTAATGACTTTTCGATTGGGATCGAGCTCGAAGGGGCGGATGACGTTCCTTATACGGATGCTCAGTATGACCAACTTGCTGAGGTTGTTAGGGAGTTGTTGGTGGGTTATCCGTTGCTTTCGGCTACGCACATTGCGGGGCATAGTGATATCGCTCAGGGGCGGAAGACGGATCCGGGACCGGCGTTTGATTGGGGGCGGTTCCGGGGGAGCCTCGCTGATTCCCGTCCGGCTTCGCGCTAAGCCAGCGCTAAGCCGGCTTTGCGGGTTTGGAGCGGTTGTGGTTCCAGAGTACTTCGGTGCCTCGTTCGTGGCGGGCGAGTACGCGGGCTAACACGAATAAGAGGTCGGAGAGGCGGTTGAGGTACTTCAATACTTCGGGCGCGACTGTCTCTTCGCGAGATAGTGTAAGAACGCGTCGCTCCGCTCGCCGCGCCACGGTACGAGCTACGTGACACGCTGCTGCTGCGGGGCCGCCGCCGGGGAGGATGAATTCCTTCAAGGGCGGTAGGGCGTCGTTGAATTCGTCCAGGGTTTCCTCGAGGCGCGTTACGTCTGCGTCGGTGATTACGCGGTGGCCGGGGATGCAGAGCTCGCCGCCCATGTCGAAGAGCTCGTGCTGGATTTCCGTCAGGCAAGTCACGACACGCTCGGGGAGTGCTGGGACCGCGAGCAGGACGCCTACGGTGCTGTTGAGCTCATCTACCGTTCCGTAGGCTTCCACCCGGGGGCCGTCTTTGGGGACGCGGGTGCCGTCGCCCAGGCCGGTGGTGCCGTCGTCTCCGGTGCGTGTGTAGATTTTGCTTAAGCGATTGCCCATGCTGCGAGGTTCCTGAAGGGTCCCGTGGGTGGGACGGTATCGATCAAGGTAATTATGGCATCCAAAGAGCTCCAGGCGGCGCTGGAAGCGGCGCAGGCCGCGGCAGAGGTGATCCGGTCTCTGTATCAAAGGAATCTGGCTGTGACGACCAAGGCTGACGCGTCGCCGGTCACGGAGGCTGACGTTCGGGCTGAGGAGACGATCAAGGGGATTCTGAGCGAGCGGTTTCCTGGCTATGGGTTTTATGGGGAGGAGACGGGGCAGCATTCGATGGGGGCTGAGAGTGTGTGGCTCGTGGATCCCATCGATGGAACGAAGTCGTTTGTTCGGGAGTGTCCTTTTTTCTCGACGCAGATTGCGTTGCTGCGCGCCGGACGGCTGGTGCTGGGGGTCTCGAGCGCGCCGGCGTATGGGGAGTTGGCCTGGGCGGAGGTTGGGGGTGGGGCTTTTCTGAATGACAAGGCGATCCGGGTCAGCAGCGTTGACAATCTGGCGGGGTCGATCGTGTCAACGGGGAACTTGAAGACGCTGGCGCGGTCGCCGCAGGGGTGGAAGCGGTTTGGAGAGTTGATTCCGCGGGTGAGTCGGATCAGGGGGTACGGGGACTTCGTGCATTACCACCTCCTTGCGCGGGGGGCGTTGGATGTGGTCATCGAATCTGATGTCAACATTCTCGATATCGCTGCTTTGACCGTACTCGTGCGTGAGGCGGGTGGGGTGTTTACGGATCTCAGCGGGGCGGAGGTGGGGCTCGCGACCACGTCGGTGCTGGCGGCGAATGCGGCGTTGCACGCGACGGTGTTGAAAGAGCTCAGTCGCTGACGAACACTCGACGGCCGTCTTTTTCGATTTCGATCATGGGTGAGTTGTAGAGCGTGCTCAGGTTCGCGGCGGTCAGCACGTCGCGGGCGGGCCCGGCGCTCCAGCGGCCGTCGCCAAACAGGAGTAGTACGCGATCGGCGAAGCGTGCGGCGAGGGTGGGGTCGTGCAAAGTTGTGATCACGGTGTTGCCACCGCGGGCCAGGTCGCGGAACAGGCCCAACACGCGTAGCTGGTGGTGGGGATCCAGGTGATTCGTCGGCTCGTCCAGGAGGAAGATGCCGGGTTTTTGCGCCAGCAGTGCGGCGATCGCGACGCGCCGCTGTTCGCCTCCGGAGAGCGTGTCGGTGCGCCTTTCCGCGAAGTCGGTGAGCTCGACGGCCGCCAGGGCTTCGCGGGCGATTCGCTCGTCTTCCTTGGTCTCCCACTGCCATAACGACAGGTGCGGATGGCGGCCGATCAACACCTCTTCCAACGCAGTGGTGACGAAGGCGTCTTCGATATCTTGCGCGAGGAGGCCGAGGCGTAGTGCAACGGTGCGTCTTGCGAGTTGGCTGAAGGGCATTCCGTCGAGATGTACCGAGCCAGCGTGCGGGGAGCGCAGGCCGGCAAGTGTATGTAGCGTGAGGGTCTTTCCGGAGCCGTTGCAGCCCAGGATGGCAACGAGCTCTCCGGGTACAAACCCGACGGACAGCTCGTCGACCAGCGCCCGTGTCCCAACACGGACGCTGACCTGGTGCGCTGCGAGGCCGGCTTTCAGTGATGCGTCCATCGGATCTCGTCGGCCGTAACCGGTCCCACCACGACGTCCTTCAGGCTCGATGGCATGTCGGAGTCCGTTGCGGAAACGGCGCGACGCCCGGCCATGATCTCCGCGCTCGACTGTGGATATAGCGGCTGGCGATCGGGCTCGGCGAAGCCGCTCGGGTATAGCGGCTCACCGGTGCCGAGGTTGTATTTATCGGTTGCCCCGAGTGTATGCATGAGCTCGTGGGCGATGACGATGTTGTTACTTCCGGCCATGCTCCTCGTGGCGAACGCATGGACCACGCCCATCAATCCTTTTTGCAGGCCATGCGAGTCCGGTACGATCTGCAGGGAGCTGGGATCGTGATAGAGCACGAAAATGCGGATCCGCGAGGGCGTGCGGCCCGGCACCCTGGTCGCATGCATGGCAAACCAGCGCATCTTCAGACTCCACCACATCACACCGAGTGGCCCGGCGTTGGTATCGAGCTGGGGGGGCAATTCCCTGCCCTGCGGATAGAGCTCGATATGGACGGGCTCTTCCAGCCCAACTGCAAATCGATGCGCTTCACGCTCGCAGAATGTTGCAATGCTTGCGAAATCGTTGGCCGACAGATCGGCGATATAACTCTGGGCGCTCGGACTGCCGTCGCCGTTGAGCGGATAGATACCCACCCACAGGGGACTCTTCCAGCTGCGCGTATCCACCCGGTCGAGCCAGGTACGGCCCGCTACGATCACCAGCACCAGGAGCAGCACAGCAACGCGGATCGTTTTCCACACAATAATGGACTCTGCCCTGGGGCAGCCCTAGGGCTGCAGGCGGGAAGCGCTCCAAGGCCCGGCGCAGAAGAAGCCGTCCGCCTGGGGCGTCAGCTCACGTGTCCAGCGGGCGCGATCATGAATCCGAGCCTCACCTTCGACCCACAACTCGACCGAGTCCACCCACAGTTGGTAACCGCCCCAGTGAGGGGGCCGCGGAATCTGGAAGTCGGTGGATCCTTCCGGGGCCGCCTGTATCGGATCCGGTACGCCGAGACGTTCCGCGGCGGAGGTAACGGCCTTCTGAATCGCCTCACGCGAGGCAATAGGGGCACTTTGTTCGCTGGCCCAGGCGCCGACGCGGCTCTGCCATGGGCGGGAGGCAAAGTAAGCGTCGCTCGCCGCGGCTGGGGCCTGTACGACGGGTCCCTCCACACGCACCTGCCGGCGCAGGGCGTCCCAGTGAATGACCGCCGCGGCGCGCGGGTTACTGGAGAGCTGCCGGCCTTTGCGTGACTGGTAGTTCGTGAAAAACACCAGGTAACCGGGCTGCGCGACAATTTCCTTACAAAGCACGACGCGCGCGGAAAGGTGACCGTCCGGGTCGCTCGTGGCGAGCACCATCGCGTTGGGATTCGGTTGCAGCCCTTGCTGCCAGCTTTCCGACATCCACTGGTTCAGCACCACCAAAGGCTCGGTGGGCAAAGGGTCGGGCAAAAGCTCGCTATAGTGTTTCATAAGAGCGCAATGTTAGAGCCTGGCGCAACGATGGTCATCTACCACGGCCACCCCCCGGCGCATATCTCGGCGATCCTTTCACTTGCGTCGTCCCACTATGCACGTGAAATGATCGCCGAAATCTGCTCGCTGGGGGGCGCCCTAGCTACGATGCCCATCATTGCGCCGGGTTTGGGGGTTTTACAGCCTTCGCAGCGGAAATCCATCCCGGAGCCGGTCTGAGCACTTGCAGGGCGTGCGCCGCGTCGATAGAAAGGGGGCTCGCCTCGAGCGGGGGCTTTTAGGATCTTGCCATGACGCGCGATGACGTGACGCTGAATGACCTGCGCCGGCGCCTGAATGATATCGACCGCCAGCTCATTTCGCTGGTTGCCGAGCGCAAAGCCATAAGCGGCGAGGTTGCGCGCGTGAAGCGAGCCACCGGCCACCCGACACGCGACTACGAACGCGAGCGCGAGGTGATCCTTGGCGTGCGTGGCATGGCTTCGGAGCAGGGTGTCTCTCCGGCGCTTGCGGAAGAGCTCCTCCGTCTTCTGATCCGCTCATCGTTGACGACGCAAGAGCAGGCGAGTGTTGCGGCCCGCGGAGCCGGAACGGGCCGACGCGCCCTCGTGATTGGAGGCGGCGGCAAGATGGGCGGCTGGTTCGTAGAATTTCTCACGTCGCAGGGATTCAGGGTTGAGGTGGCCGACCCGACCGGAAGTCCGGCGGGGGTACCTCGAGTTGAGGATTGGCACAAGGTCGACCTCAACGGATACGACTACATCATTCTGGCCACACCGCTGGGAGCGACGGGCGCTATTCTGCGCGAGCTTGCACTGCGGCGTCCGACAGGTGTCATTTTCGATGTCGGCTCGCTGAAATCGCCGCTGCGCTCCGGCCTGATGGCCCTGAAGTCACACGGTTGTCGCGTAACTTCCCTGCATCCGATGTTTGGTCCCGATACCGAGTTGCTTTCGGGGCGGCATGTCGTGTTCGTGGACCTGGGGCATGCCGAGGCGCTGATGAGCGCGCGCGAGTTGTTTGCGCCAACCATGGTCGAGCAGGTTGTCATGAGTCTCGACGACCACGACCGGCTCATTGCTTATGTGCTCGGTCTGTCGCACGCACTCAACATCGCCTTCTTCACGGCCTTGGCGGAAAGTGGCGAGGCAGCGCCGAAGCTCGCACGGATGTCCAGTACCACGTTTGATTCGCAACTCGACGTGGCCGCCCGCGTGGCGCAGGAAAGCCCGGACCTTTATTACGAGATACAAAGCCTGAACGACTACGGCGCCGAATCCCTGGAGGCACTGGCGAAGGCGGTGGAGCGCATCCGTACGGCTGTGCTGTCGCAGGATCATGATGCTTTTGCGGCGTTGATGCGTCGCGGGAGAGACTACCTGGAAGACCGTCGCAGCGTGGCGGAGCGCCGTGCCTGACAGAACATCAGGACGCTCGGCCCCGACCGAGGAGCGCGTCCGTGCCCTCCAGGTTGAGAACCGCGTGCTTCAGGGTCGGCTCCAGGATCTTACCGAGGAGGTGAGCCGGAACGAGGCGTTGCTGCGCAAGACGCAGGAGCGCGAGCTCGAGCTTTTGCGCGCAGGGTCGCTCGCCCAACTGCTGGAACGGCTGATCCATGGCCTCAGGGTGTCGTACCAACTCGACGCGGTCACTCTCGTACTCAACGATCCACAACACGAGATCCGCCATCTCATGGCGGGCGACGGCTTTCTCGTAGACGAGTTGCGCGAGGTGCAATTTGTCGATGCTCTGAAGGAAGTGGCGCCGCGGCTTCCGGAGCTGGACCGGCCCTGGCTCGGTCCGTTCTACAAGGAAGATCATGATTTGCTGATTCAGGGCGCGGTGCGCTCGGGCAGCGTGGCTCTGATCCCGTTGTGGCGTAACGAGCAACTCGACGGGTTACTCGTGTTTTGCAGCCGCGACCCGATGCGCTTCAACAAAGAGCTGGCTAGCGACTTTCTGGCGCATCTCGGGGTAGTGGCCGCGATCTGCATCGAGAACTCCGTCAACCGCGCGAAACTCGTGCGCAGTGGTTTGACGGACTTTCTGACGGGCTTCCACAACCGACGGTATCTCCAGTCGCGTCTCCGCGAAGAGTTGGCTCGCGCTCAACGCGCGCACCAATACCTCGTGTGTCTGATGATTGACGTCGATCACTTCAAGCGAATTAACGATCAGTACGGCCATCTCGCCGGCGACGCAGTGTTGCGCGAGGTGGCCCGCCGGGTGGATGCCGAGATGAGGACTAGCGACACGGGTGCGCGCTTCGGGGGTGACGAGTTCGCTATCGTGCTCGCGCAAAGTAGTTTCGAGGACGGCGAGCGCGTGGCGCAACGCGTGTTACATGCGGTGAGTGGTCAGCCGATTAAAGTCGGTGCGAGCGGCGCCGAGACGGTGACGCTGTCAATCGGCGTGGCCGCTGCGGCCCCGGGAGCTGAAGTCAGAGACCTCAAGCACATGGCCGAGCGCCTCATTGCCGAGGCGGACGCGGCCCTTTATCGGGCGAAGAGCGGTGGTCGTAATCGCGTGACCACCTCGCAAAATATCGTCAAGTAGGAGCTCCAGCGCTCCGCCCTTATCGCTGGCGTCCCCGCAGCAGCAGCATGAACAACGGGGCCCCGACCAAGGCCATGATCGCTCCCACGGGGAGCTGCCTGGGGCTGGCAATCGTGCGCGCGACGAGGTCTGCAACGGCAAGCATCGTTCCACCTAACACGGCCGATGCCGGTGCGACGATACGATGATCGCTCGTGCGGAATGTCAGCCGCACAGCATGTGGTGTGATCAATCCTACGAACCCTATCGTGCCGGCGCTCACGACGGCTATGGCGGTCAGCAAGGCGCACGTAAAAAACAAGAGCGACCGCCAGACTTCGAGCTCGAGGCCGACGCTACGCGCTCGCAGCTCGCCAGCGGCGAGCACATTGAGTGGCCGCCCGATCAGCATCGCGACGATGACGGCCCCGACCGCGGCGAGCGCGCTCGTCCACGGACTGAATGCCCATTCGAGATCCCCCGCAAGCCAGAACACCATGCCACGGACCCGCGTTGAGTCGGCCACTGCGAGAAGGATGCTGATAACAGCACCGCAGGCGCTGGCTAGGACTACTCCTGTCAACAGCAGACGCGGAGTGCCACCGGCGCGTGCGAGGAAATACACGACAGCGACGGCCCCCAGCGCTCCCACGACCGCGGAAGACTGCACCGAGAACGCCTGGGCGCCTACAATCATGGCCAGTAGCGCACCTATGGCCGCGCCACCGGAGACGCCGAGCACGTAAGGGTCCGCCAAGGGGTTACGGAAGAGAGCCTGAAGAAGCACCCCGGCGAGCGCCAGCAGGCTTCCTACACCGAACGCGGCGAGCGCCCGCGGCAACCGGACGGCCGTCATGACGGTTCGCGCGGCGTCATCGCTGCTGCCAAACAAGGCGGCCGCCATCCGGCCCGCTCCGATCCCGGAGCTGCCTAGGAGCAGCGATGCCAGAAACACCGCTCCCGCAAGCGCAGTTAGCGCTGCAAGGCCTTTCCAGGACATGACTCTCGAGTTCAACATCCGATACAAGGTAACCGCTAAAGCTGGGAAGCGCGAGATTCCGGGTTGCGGGGCGGCGCGGTGGCCTGATGGGGCGAGGGTCGGGGTCCGCGCGCGGGGAGTGGGCGCCTAACAGTGCGGGGTTCGGGCTCGTGTCGCGCGGATTGACGCCCAAACAGCGCGGGGTTCAAGCCCGTGTCGCGCGCTCTGCGCGCTCACGAGCGGCATTAGTGGCGGAACGGCCCTCAGGTAGGCAGACTTCAACCGACATGAGCGACGTCATCGATTCAGACGGTTTTCGCGCGAACGTCGGCATCATCCTGATGCGGGACGATGGCGGTGTCTTTCTCGGCCGCCGGCCGGGGGGGCGCGGTTGGCAATTTCCTCAGGGTGGGGTGCGCGTCGGAGAAAACCCCGAGGAAGCCGTGTACCGTGAGTTGTACGAGGAAATCGGGGTGTCGCGTACTGACGTCGAACTTGTCGGATGCACCTCCCGATGGCTACGGTATCGCCTGCCTGCCCGCTACGTCCGGCGCCACCAGCGACCGGTTTGTATCGGACAGAAGCAGCGCTGGTACCTGCTGCGCCTGGTCCGGGCGGACGTGGAGTTCGATTTTGCGCAGACGAATGAGCCGGAATTCGACCAGTGGCGCTGGGTGGCTTACTGGGAGCCCGTCAGAGAAGTGATCTATTTCAAGCGCCTCGTTTACACGCGCGCGCTCGTCGAGCTCGCGCCAGTCGCTTTCCCGACAGGGCACCCGGCGTTCCCCTCCTGGTGGGAGGCGGTGACCGCGCGACGTAAGGCCGCGTCGGCTCCCGCCCCGATCGAGTGACTGAAGCACCTGCGCGGGCCGCGCGGCCCAAACCAAGCCTCGTCGTCCGCCGGCACGCCCCCATCCGGCAGATCATTATGATTGCTGCCGTTGCGCTCCTCGGGCTGTTCACGCTCTACGTCATCTATGAGCTCGGGCGTTACAACGCGGGCTACGACCGCCTCGCTGTGGCGCAGCAGCGTACGGAACAGGCGGTCCAGATCGAGCGGCTCGAGAAAACCAACCACGAGCTGCGTACGAAACTCGCTGAGCTCGACACCATCCGCATCGGACGCTCACGCGAGCAGGCGGAAGTTGCCCGCAACATCGGCGATCTTCAGGCGCAAGTTGCGCGTGAGTCGCAGGAGCTCGCGTTCTACCGCGGTGTCGTGTCACAAGGTGGCGCTGCGGAAATCGGTGTGAAACTCGGGCAGGTGCGCGTTTCTTCTGGCCACAAGGCGGGACAATTCATGGTCCACCTGGCGCTGGTGCGCTCAGGCCGCCCGGACAGTGTCGTGACTGGCACGTTGGTGCTCGTCGTAGATGGGAATTCCGGCGGGAAGTCCGACGACACGGTGCTCGATCTGTCCACCCTCACCCAAGGGAAGCAACGTGAGTTACCCTATAACTTTCGCTTTTATCAAAACTTCGACCAGGAGATCTCGATCCCCACGGGCTTCAAGCCCGAGCACTTGGCGGTCGAAGTGCACTCGAGCCGCAAGGATGTCGCTCCGTTGGTCCAGACGTTCATATGGAGCCCGGACCCAGCGCCGTAGAGAAAAGCCTGAGGCAAGAACATGTTCACACGCGAAACGAAGCAGGCTCGTATCGATACGCTGATCGGCAAGGCTACGCGCGTGAGCGGCGACGTTGAGTTTGCCGGCGGTCTGCATCTCGACGGCCACGTCATTGGGAATATCCGTTCGGATCGGGTGCCCACGTCGGCCTTGTCTGTCAGCCAGGGCGCCTCCATAGAGGGCAATGTCGAGGTGCCGAACATCAGGCTGGACGGCACCGTCAAGGGTGATATTTACGCTCCGGGAAGGGTCGTACTCGGCGCTACCGCGCGCGTGGAAGGGAACTTGCTTTACGGTGTCATCGAGATGACGCTTGGCGCGCAGATTATGGGAAAGCTGACGCAGGTGGCTCCTGAGGGGGCTGCGGAACTGCAGGTGGTTAAGCCAAGCTCCCGATGACGGGTAACTGCCGCACATCCGGTCGGTCTGCGCCTTTGACGCCGGCCGGCGGTGGCTTCAGACTGGTCGAAGGCGATTTGGACGCGAGGCGAGCGACACTATGAGTATTGCTGAAAGCACGGTTGAAGCATTGCAGGACACACCCGCGTTGCTATTCACCGACGCGGCGGCGCGCAAAGTCTCGGATCTCATCCGCGGCGAAGGCAATCCCAATCTGATGCTGCGGGTCTTCGTGCAGGGTGGCGGCTGCTCCGGGCTGCAATACGGCTTCGAATTCGATGAGGTGATCCAGGACGGCGACACCTGCGTCGAGAACCTCGGCGTCAAGCTCCTGGTCGATCCCATGAGCGTCCAGTATCTCACCGGAGCTGAGATCGACTATCGGGAAGGCCTGGAAGGGGCGCAGTTCGTGATCCGCAACCCAAATGCCACGACGACGTGTGGCTGCGGTTCGTCATTCTCGGCCGCCTGACCCTCGGCATCACGCGTGCGACCGGCCGTTTCTGCCCGCTCATCACCTCAAGCAGCACGTAGCTCACCCCGTAACGTCCCCGACGTCCTAGCGGCCGTCGACCTCGGCTCGAACAGCTTCCACATGATCGTGGCGAGGTACCAGCATGGTCAGCTGGTCGTCATCGATCGCCTTCGCGAGATGGTACGGCTGGCTTCCGGTGTTGAAGAAAACGGTCGGATCGACAAGGAGGTTGCTGCCCGGGCACTGGGATGCCTGCAGCGTTTCGGACAACGTCTGCGGGATATGCACGCGGACAGCGTTCGCGTTGTTGGGACGAATGCTCTACGACTCGCCCACCGCAAGCAGGCGTTTCTCGAGCGCGCCCGCGAAGCACTCGGTCACCCCATTGAAATCATCGCTGGAATGGAAGAGGCGCGCCTCATCTACTCCGGGGTGGCGCACACCATGCCCAGCGAGCCCGGTAAGCGGCTCGTCGCCGACATCGGCGGAGGTAGCACTGAGCTCATCATCGGCGAAGGGCTTGCGCCGCTCGAGCTCGAGAGCTTGCAGATGGGTTGTGTGTCCCTCAGCGAGCGGTTCTTTCGCGACGGTAAGCTCTCCGCTAAGCGAATCGAGCGTGCGCGCATGGCGGCGCGACTGGAGCTCGAGCCGGTACAGGCTGCTTTCCGCCGCCGCGGTTGGGAGCGCTGCGCCGGAAGCTCGGGAACCGTTCGCGCCATTGGCGAGGCGATTCGCGAGCTCGACCCACAGGCGGTAACCATCACTTCGGCAGGCCTCGAGCGCGCCATCAGTTACATGATCGATGCCGGGCACACTCGCGAGTTGCGGCTCGCTCCGATTACCGAAGACCGCCGCCCTGTCTTCCCGGGCGGAATCGCGATTCTTGCAGAGATTTTCGCCGTACTCGATGTGAAGGAAATGCGCATCGCCGAGGGCGCGATGCGTGAGGGCCTGTTGTACGACATGCTCGGCCGCTTCACGGATGAGGACGCGCGTGAGCGCACCGTTCGGGCGATGCAACGACGCTACCACGTCGACTTTGCGCAAGCTGAGCGTGTTGAATCCACTGCTTTGCAGTTTCTCGAGCAGGCGCGCACCACCTGGAAGTTGGACGATCCTCTGTCC
>Ga0265331_10003003_pt1 | contig 11095 bp, 7 predicted proteins | sample 41923metaG_FD_202088 | JGI IMG/M metagenome (GOLD analysis project Ga0265331, IMG submission 202088) | Rhizosphere microbial communities from Carex aquatilis grown in University of Washington, Seatle, WA, United States - 4-19-23 metaG | ecosystem: Host-associated > Plants > Roots > Rhizosphere >...
CACGAGGCAGACGGCATCGACAGCGAACTGACGATGTTCGTGGCCATCGATGCGCCAATCAAGTTCGTGGTGCTGAAGCTGCACAATGCGTCGAATCGAGCACGCCGGCTCTCGGTCACCGGCTATGTCGAGTGGGTGCTGGGTGACGAGCGGGAGAAGACGGCGATGCACGTTGGCACCGCGGTCGATGCGGCCTGTGGTGCATTGTTCGCGCGCAATCCGTACAACACCGACTTCGCAGGACGCACGGCGTTCTTCGATGCCGATGCCGAGGGCACTGACCCGGCGGTGTTCGGCGTGTGCGGAAATCGCCGTGCGTTCATCGGCCCGTGCGGCAGCTTGCGCGAGCCAGATGCGATGTATCAGCCGCAGTTGTGCGGCACGGTTGGGCCTGCGCTCGACCCTTGTGCCGCCATCCGCCTGCCTGTCGAACTGTCCGTGGGGCAGACGCGCGTGCTCGTCTTCCGCCTGGGCGCCGGAGCCACGGTCGACGAGGCGCGGCAACTTGTGCAGCGCTGGCGGGGCACGATGGCGGCACTCGAGGCGCTGACCGCAGTCAAGCAGTATTGGACACACACCCTCGGCGCGGTGCAGGTCCAGACGCCTGATCGCTCGCTGGACATCCTGGCCAATGGCTGGCTGGTGTACCAGACGCTGAGTTGTCGCTTGTGGGGGCGCACGGCGTTCTACCAAGCCAGCGGTGCCTTCGGCTTCCGAGACCAGTTGCAGGATGCGATGGCCTTGGTGCATGCCGCACCACCGCTGGTGCGTGCGCACCTGTTGCGCAGTGCGTCGCGACAGTTTCCCGAAGGCGATGTTCAGCACTGGTGGCACCCGCCCTCCGGGCGCGGCGTTCGCACGCGTTGTTCCGATGACTACCTCTGGCTGCCGCTGGCGACGGTTCGCTACGTGCAGGTGACGGGCGATGTCGGCGTGCTCGACGAGTCGGTGCATTTCGTGGACGGGGCAGCTTTGCGGGACGGCGAGTTCTCCAGCTACGCTTTGCCTGCGCAATCCACCGAAGCACAGCCGCTGTATGAGCATTGCTGCCGCGCCATCGAGCGCGGACTGCGCTTCGGGGCGCACGGACTGCCGCTGATGGGATCTTGCGACTGGAACGACGGCATGAACCTCGTCGGTGTCGAGGGCAGAGGAGAAAGTGTCTGGCTGGGCTTCTTCCTGTACTTCGTGCTGACGCAGTTTGCGGAGTTGGCACGACAGCGCGGGGATGACAGTCTTGCGAGCCGCTACACCACCGAGTCGGCCCGCTTGCGCACGGCGATCGAACAGAGCAGTTGGGATGGCGCCTGGTACCGGCGTGCCTGGTTCGACGACGGCTCGCCGTTGGGTACCTCAGGCAACATCGAGTGCCGGATCGATTCGATCGCGCAGAGTTGGGCCGTGTTGTCCAGCTCTGGCGATGCCAAACGCTCGCGTGAGGCGATGGAGGCACTCGACTGCATGCTGGTTGACCGCGATGCTGCCTTGGTCCGCCTGCTCGACCCACCGTTCGACCACTCGAATCCGAGCCCCGGCTACATCCAGGGCTATGTGCGCGGCGTGCGCGAAAACGGTGGCCAGTACACGCACGCCGCTGTGTGGGCGGCGATGGCCTTTGTGGCTCTTGGAGACAGCCAGCGTGCGTGGGAACTGTTCGACATGCTCAATCCAATCCAACACGCGAAGTCTGCGCAGGCAGTAGAAATTTACAAGACCGAGCCGTACGTCGTTGCTGGCGACGTCTACGCGCTTCAACCACACACGGGGCGCGGTGGCTGGACCTGGTACACCGGTTCGGCTGGCTGGCTGTACCGGCTCATTCTGGAATCGCTGCTGGGCCTGCAGGTCGAGGCCGATCGCTTACACCTGCGGCCCTGTTTGCCGCCGCACTGGGACGGCTACCAGTTGAACTATCGCTATGGCGCAACCCTCTATCGCATCCAGGTGCTGCCAACGTCCGCGGCCGATGCCCCGCCGGCATGGACTGTCGATGGTTCGCCCTGCACCGGCACCAGCCTGCTTCTTATCGATGACGGTGCTGAACACGCCGTCGTCGCGCACCTGCCCAGGACAGGAGACTTGCGATGCTAATAGGCATGGTCGGCCTTGCCCGCATGGGGGCCCGCATGTTCAGGCGCCTGCAGTGCGGCAAGCGCGAACGTGTGGTCCAGGACCGACAGCCTCAAGGCATGGCGGGTCTCTATGCGCGCTTCGCACCGCGCAGTGATGCCGATTTCGCCAACCGCCTGCAGTCGGCGCTGCGGCATGACTTCGGCGGCCATCTTGAAAGGCCCATTGTTGATCTCAGGGCGAGAACCTGAGATGGATCACAGCCTTGCTGATGCAGCGATGCCACCGGACGCACCGATGTTAGACCTGCTGTGCATCAACACCCTACGCACGCTGTCCATCGACCAGGTTCAAAAGGCCAACTCTGGCCACCCGGGTACGCCGATGGGTGCAGCCCCAACCGCCTACACGCTGTGGCAGCGCTTTTTGCGCTACGATCCCGCCGACCCCGCCTGGCCCGACCGCGACCGCTTCGTGCTTTCGGTCGGCCATGCCTCGGCGCTGCTGTATGCGCTGCTGCATTTGTGCGGCGTGCGCCAGGCTGCCGGCACAAGCGAACTGGCGGTGACGATGGCCGACCTGCAGAGTTTCCGCCAAGCCGGCAGCCGCTGCACCGGTCACCCCGAGCATGGCTTGACAGCTGGCGTCGAGACCACCACCGGCCCGCTGGGGCAGGGCTTGGCGACGAGCGTGGGCATGGCCATCGCGCAGGCCTGGCTGGCCGCCACCTACAACCGTCCCGGCTTCACACTGTTCGATCACCGCGTCTATGCCCTGGCGGGTGATGGCGACATGATGGAAGGCTTGAGCGCCGAGGCGGCATCGCTCGCCGGTCACCTGAAGTTGGCGCATCTGTGCTGGATCTACGACTGCAACCACATCAGCATCGAAGGCGCCACCGCGATCACTTTCACCGAGGATGTCGGCGCTCGCTTCGAGGCTTGCGGCTGGCAGGTTCTGCGGGTCGCTGACGCCAACCAGATCGCGCTGCTGACGGAGGCGCTTGAGACCTTCGCGCAGACGCGCGATCGGCCGACGCTGATCATCGTCCAGAGCCACATCGGCTACGGTGCGCCGCACAAGCAGGACAGCAAGGAAGCGCATGGCGAGCCGCTAGGAGTGGACGAAGTGCGCGGTGCCAAGGAATTCTACGGCTTCGACCCCGATGTGCAGTTCGCTGTGCCCGCCGGCGTACCCGGCTACTTCGCGCAGCGGTTCGGTTTGCGCGGCGCCAGTGCGCACGAGGCCTGGCGGGGCCATTTCGCGGCGTACTGTGCGATGTACCCTGAACTGGCCGAACAGATCGAACGGATGCAGCGCCGTGACTTGCCCGCGGGCTGGGATCGCGCGATGCCTGTATTTGCTGCCGATGCCAAGGGTCTGGCCACGCGCGACGCTTCCGGTCAGGTCCTGAACCTCATTGCCGCGAAGGTGCCCTGGCTGCTTGGGGGCGCCGCGGATCTGTCGCCATCGACAAAGACGCATCTGGGCTTCGACAGCGCCGGCGTCTTCGAACCGGCCGACATGAGCCCCAGCGAATCGACCAGCGACATCGAATGCGGAATCCATAGTTACGCCGGCCGCAACTTCCACTTCGGAATCCGCGAGTTTGCAATGTGCGCCGTCGTCAGCGGCATGGCTCTGTCGGGCCTGCGGGCCTATGCCGCCAGCTTCTTCGTGTTCACCGATTACTGCCGTGGAAGCATCCGCCTGGCCGCGATGATGGGCCTGCCGGTGGTCTATGTCTGGACACACGATTCGATCGCAATGGGCGAGGACGGCCCCACTCACCAGCCCGTCGAGCAGCTCGCGTCGCTGCGCGCCATGCCCGGTATGGTGATGCTGCGACCCGCCGATGCAAACGAGGTGGTCGAGGCTTGGCGCGTAGTGATGGCGCTAAAGGACAGCCCGGCCAGCCTGGTGCTTACACGCCAGGCGCTGCCCACGCTGGATCGCAGCCACTACGCCAGCGCGGCAGGCGTGGCGCGCGGCGCCTATGTGCTGGCCGACGCGCCCGACGGTCGGCCCGCGATCATCCTGCTCGCCAGCGGTAGCGAAGTGGCTCTGTGCATTGCGGCACACGAGCAACTGCAGCGAGAAGGCATCGCGTCGCGGGTGGTCAGCATGCCGTCCTGGGATCTGTTCGAGCGCCAGGACAAGGTCTACCGCGAGAGCGTGCTGCCGGCGACCGTGGTTGCACGCGTCTCGATCGAGGCCGGGGCGGCACTGGGCTGGGACCGCTATGTCGGCCGCCACGGCAGCATCATCGCAATGCGCAGTTTCGGGCTCTCGGCACCGGGCAAGGTGGTGCAGGCGCATTTCGGCTTCGATGTCGATCACGTGCTCGCCGCTGCGCGGCTACAGCTTTCCCTGCACGTGGTTGGAGGTTGAGGCCAAACATGTCCAGCCATATCAGCCCACTCGCCGGCAAGCCCGCAACAACAGCCCAGATCATCGACGTGGCCCAGCTCGTCGCGGCCTACTATGCCGAACGCCCCGACCCGACGGTGGCAGCACAGCGGGTGGCATTCGGTACCTCGGGCCACCGCGGCTCGGCCTTCGATGTGTCGTTCAACGAATGGCATGTACTGGCCATCACGCAGGCGATCTGCGACCAACGCAGACAGTTGGGCATCAGCGGGCCGCTGTTCATGGGCGTCGATACGCACGCACTTTCGGCACCGGCGGGCGCCAGCGCGCTGGAGGTGCTGGCGGGCAATCGCGTCGACGTGATGCTGGCGCCGGCCGATGAGCCCACACCGACGCCTGCGGTCTCGCATGCCATCGTCAAACACAACCGATCGCGTGTGCGCAGTGAACAGGTCAGCCACGGCATGGGCCTCGCCGACGGCATCGTCATCACACCCTCGCACAACCCACCGAGCGACGGTGGCTTCAAGTACAACCCGCCGCATGGCGGGCCGGCCGGAGACGAGGTCACGCGCCCGATCCAGGCGGCCGCCAATGCTTATCTAGAATGCAGACTTACGGGTGTGCGCCGTATGCCGCATGCACAGGCGCTGAAGGCGGCGACGACGCACCGTCACGACTACCGCGCCAACTACGTCGCCGACCTCGGCCAGGTGATCGACCTGGATGCGATTCGTAATGCCAACGTGCACATGGGCGTCGATCCGATGGGCGGCGCCGGCGTCCCCTACTGGGCGGCCATCGCCGAGCATTGGCGGCTCGACCTCACGGTCGTCAGCGACGTTGTCGATCCGACCTTCCGCTTCATGACCCTGGACTGGGACGGTCAGATCCGCATGGACCCGTCTTCGCCTTACGCGATGCAGCGATTGATCGCCCTCAAGGAACGCTACGACATTGCCTTCGCCTGCGACACCGACCACGACCGCCACGGCATCGTCACACCGATGCAAGGGCTGCTGCCGCCGAACCACTACTTGTGTGCCGCCATCGATTACCTGTTTCGCCACCGGCCGCAGTGGGGCGCACAAGCCGGCGTCGGCAAGACGGTGGTCAGCACGCAGTTGATCGACCGCGTGGCTGCGCACCTGGGTCGCAAGGTGTTCGAGGTGCCGGTGGGCTTCAAATGGTTCGCGACTGGCTTGCTGGACGGCAGCCTCGGTTTCGCGGGAGAAGAGAGCGCGGGTGCGAGCTTTCTGCGGCGCGACGGTTCGGTGTGGACGACCGACAAGGACGGGATCACGGCGGCGCTCTTGGCTGCTGAAATCACGGCCGTGACGGGGCGCGGCCCGGGGGTGTTGTATGCTGATCTGGCCACCCAACTCGGTAGCCCTGTGGCCCGGTTGGTTGAAGCCGCCGCCACACCGGCGCAGAAGCAGCGCCTGGTTGCGCTCTCGCCACAGCAGATGACATCCACCAAACTGGCCGGAGAAAGGATCGAATCCGTCCTCACGCATGCTCCTGGCAATGGGGCGTCCCTCGGCGGTATCAAGGTCAGCGCTGCCGGCGGCTGGTTCGCAGCTCGACCGTCCGGCACGGAAGACATCTACAAGATCTATGCCGAGAGCTTTCGTGGCGCGGAGCACTTGAAGACCCTCTTGCAGGAAGCTCAAGCCATGGTCGATACCGTGATCGGGTCAAAGTGAACGCACAGTCTGCGCACGCGCTCGCTGCTGCCGGCTTGGCGAAGATCGCACCCGCCGACGAGCAGATGCTCGACTTTCTGCAGCGTAGCGCCTTCGACTACTTCCTGAAGCAGACGCAAGAACGCAACGGGCTGGTCGCTGACACTTCTCGGGCTGGCTCGCCTGCCAGCATCGCCGTTGTCGGTTTCGCACTGTCAGTGTATCCGGTGGCCGTGGAGCGGGGCTGGATCGCGCGCGAAGACGCCGTGCAGCGTGTCTTGGCAACGTTGCGTTTCTTCTCGGCCAGCGACCAGAGCGGCACGGTGGCTTCGACCGGCTCCCGGGGCTTCTACTTTCACTTCCTCGATGTCGAGACCGGTTTGCGTGCTTGGCAGTCGGAGCTGTCTTCGATCGACACGGCCTTGCTGATCGTTGGCATGCTGACTGCGGCAGCCTACTTTGGCGGCGCCACTCCCGCCGAAACCGAGCTGCGTCAGTTGGCAAACATGCTCTATGAGCGTGTGGATTGGAACTGGGCCGAGCACGATGACGATGCCGTGGCCCTGGGCTGGAAGCCCGAGTGTGGCTTCCTGAACTACGGTTGGCAGGGTTACAACGAGGCGCTGGTACTGTACGCACTGGGTATGGGTTCCACGACCCACCCGCTAACCGAGGCCAGCTTCGAAGCTTGGACCGTGACCTACCAGTGGGAGAACCTCTACGGCATCGATTTCCTGTACGCCGGGCCGCTGTTCGTGCACGAGTTTTCGCACGCGTGGATCGACTTTCGCGGCCTCCGTGACCGCTTCATGCGCGAGAAGGACTGCGACTATTTCGAGAACAGCCGCCGCGCCACGCAGATTCAGCGGCAATACGCTATTCGCAACCCGCGTGGATTTACCGGCTACGGGCAGGACTGCTGGGGCCTGTCCGCCGGTGACGGCCCCAGCGTCGAGCCGCAGAAGGTGGCGGGGCGCCAGCAGGCCTTCTATGGCTACGCCGCGCGTGGCGTTCCTTGGGGGCCTGACGACGGCACGATCACCGGCTCATCCGTGGTGGCGTCGCTGGTGTTCGCGCCTGACATTGCACTGTCTGCGCTGCGCCTGATGTTCGACAGGGCAACCAGCGGCAAGGGGCGCTCCGTGCACGCCAGCGGCTTCAACGCCACCGCCGGGGTCGACACCACTGAAAGCGGCAACGCAGGCTGGATCTCTGAGGGCGAGTTCGGCCTCGACCAGGGAATGATCGTTTTGATGATCGAGAACTTCCGCTCTGGCCTGCTGTGGCGCTTGACGCGAAGGATTCCTTGCCTGCGGGCCGGGCTGAAGCGCGCTGGCTTCAGCGGCGGCTGGTTGTAGCCGCTGCGCCATTGGGTCGCCATGCCTTCCACCCCTTTCGCTGCCATCCCCGCCGTTGTGCAGGCGCTCAGTCCCGAAGACGCCGAGCGACTGTCCAACGTGAGCCCCACCGGCTGGCGCAATCCGAAGCCGCTGTCGCGGTACCACTTGCTGGTGATTGGCGCCGGCCCTGCGGGGTTGGTGGCGGCGCGCGCTGCGGCAGCGCTCGGTGCCCAAGTAGCGCTGATCGAACGCCATCAGCTCGGTGGCGACTGCCTGAACGATGGCTGCATCCCTTCGAAATCATTGATTCGCACCGGGCGACTGCTGGCCGACATGCGTAACGCCGCGAACTTCGGGGCGGTGCCACCAGCCGAGCTAGTGTTCGACTTTCGGGCGGCGATGCTGCGCATGCGGCGCATCACGGCCCGCATCAGTCGCACCGATTCGGCAATGAATCTCGCGCGCGAAGGCATCCACCTGTTCTTCGGCACAGCCCGCTTTAACGGAGTCGACACTGTGGATGTCGATGGCGTGACAATTCGCTTCAAGAAAGCACTGATCGCGACTGGCTCGCGTTCGATGCTGCCCGACATCTCCGGTCTTCCTGAGGCCGGTTTCCTGACCAACGAGACGGTGTTCGACCTGCAGGTGTTGCCCAAGAGCCTGCTCGTGATCGGCGGCGGACCGTTGGGTTGCGAGTTGGCACAGGTGTTCGCTCGCTTCGGCTCGCGAACGCTGATCTCGCACAGCGAACCGCTCTTTCTGCCACAGGAAGAACGTGACGCCGCACAGATGGTGTCCGACGCCCTGGCCCGCGACGGCGTCGAGATTCACCTGAACAGTACGGTGACGAAGGTACACATGGAAGGCGGCAAGAAGGTCGTCGAATTGCTGAACGACGGCAACACCGCAACCACCCGCGTCGACGAGATCCTGACCGGCATTGGGCGCTTGCCCGCTGTGCAGGGCTTGAACCTGAAGGCGGCCGGTGTAGCCTATGACGCCGAAGCTGGCATCCACGTCGACGATTTCCTGCGCACCAGCAACCCGCGCATCTATGCGGCCGGCGACGTGTGTCTGGAGCACCAGTTCACCAACACCGCCGAAGCCTCGGCACGTATCGTGGTTCGCAACGCCTTGTTCCTGGGGCGCCAGCGGATGAGCGCGCTCACGATCCCCTGGTGCACCTACACCGATCCCGAAGTTGCGCACGTGGGTCTGTACGTAAAAGAGGCGCGGCGGCGGCGAATTCCGGTCAAGACCTTCACGATCCCGATGCACGACGTTGACCGCGCCATCGCCGACGGCGAGGAGGACGGATTCGTTAAGATCCACGTCCGTGAAGGCAGCGACAAGATCCTGGGCGCCACCATCGTGGCCCGTCATGCCGGCGAAATGATCAACAGCATCTCGCTCGCGATGGTCACCGGCGTCGGCCTGCGAACGCTGGCCAACGTCGTGCATGCCTATCCGACCCAGGGTGCAGCAATTCGGCAGGCTGCAGATGCTTATGTGCGCACGCGCCTGACGCCGCTGATGGTCACGCTGGCGCGCCGATGGCTGCAGCGTTGAACGAGCAGATCATTACGGTGAGTAGGCCATCGATGCAGATCGATACAAATGAATATCGCGTGCGATACGGCAACTCAGTGGGTCTGCCCCACAGGGTGACCACGGGTGCGGCGCCGGAAAAGATAGAAAATGCACTACAGCCAGCGCCTGAGCACGCACGTCATGCATCTGAGCCGCGTGCGTTGCTGCTTATCTTCCGAGCGCTGGACGCAGTTGGCAGGGATAGCGCAAGCCAGCACGAGATGCTGCGCGTGAACCCGCAGGGATGCTTGGTGTTCAGCGTCAAGCACCCTAGTGTCGGTGAATTGAAGTACGACTGCCCGTGGAGAACCACGCAGGAACTTCCCGAACACTGGCGGATCCGGTAACTTCAACCCGTTGTACTGCGAGGAAATCCTGATTGTATCGCAGACCGCACGCGACACTTTCGAAGGAGTGAAGATGATCTATTCGAGTGCTGCGCGCCGTTTGGCGTTGAAGGCGAAACTCGACAAACTGACGACTTAGCGGCAACTCTGCCCAAATGGACGCGTCACTTCGAGCGTCAGCATAGAGCGCAGGTATGTCGAGCAATCTGCTCATCTTCCTCCGCAGGCAGAACCTGCACGGTGCAGGGAGAGCCATCGTGGCTGATCTGGCCACGGCCGCAGTGGTTTCGGGCGTTGTCAAGCTCGACCCCAAAGCATGTCAAGCCTGCACAAATGTCCGCCCGAACCATGCCGTCATTCTCGCCGATGCCGCCGGTGAAAACGATCATATCCACACCTCTCAAAGCCGTGCTCATGGCGCCCAGTTCCTTGGCTGCTGCATAGCAGAACATCTCGATGGCTAGCCGTGCCTCACCGTTCGACGTCGCAGCTTGGTGTAGTAACCGCATGTCGCCACTGACCCGCGATATTCCCAACATGCCGCTGCGGTGATCGACCAGATCCTCGATCGCTGCGGCGTTGAATTTCATCTCACGCATCAGATGCACGAGAACGCCCGGGTCGAGGTCGCCGCTGCGCGTGCTCATGATCAGACCTCCGGTGGGTGTCAGGCCCATGCTCGTGTCGATTGACACGCCGTCTCGCACCGCTGTGATGCTGGCGCCATTGCCGAGGTGGGCGATAATCAGACGCGCGGGCAGCGCGCGAGCGAGTTGGCGCAGGATCGACTCGCACGACAGGCCGTGAAAGCCGTAGCGCTGGATGCCGGCAGTGCGCAACTTGCGCGGTAGCGGTAGGGTGCTCGCCACGGGCGGCATGCGGGCGTGAAAGCAGGTATCCAGACAAGCAACCTGGGGCAGTCCCGGGAAATGTTCCGCAGCAAAGCCGATCACGGCCAGTGCCGCTGGCGTGTGCAACGGCGCGAAAGCCGTCGCAGCCTCGAGTTGCTGCATCACCGACGCGTCGATAATGCAATGTTCACGCAGTCGCGGGCCCCCGTGCACGATCCGGTGTCCGATGGCTTGGGGTGCGGGCGCGCGGCGGTCGGCTAGCAACTTGCCGATGCGTACGACCGCGACGCGCTGATCGGCGATCGGTGCAGTTTCGCGCAGCAACGTGCGGCATTGGTCATCCTCGGCGTGAAACGTGGACGTCGCATCGCCGATGTTCTCGGCCTCGCCAGCCAACAGGCAGGTGATCCCGGCCTTGCACATGTGGTACAAACCGAATTTCAGCGAAGAAGAGCCGCTGTTCAGTGCGAGCACGTGCATGTCGCGGTCGACACCTGTGGCAGGCTTCAAGTTCTCTTTCACAGTAGACGGGACTGTAACCGGGGGCAGTGCGACTGTAGGTCTTACGGAGGTTATCGTCCGTTCGGTATCGCACGCGGGAGGGGGCGGTGTATTGCCCAAAGCGCTGATCGCTGCAGTGGTCCCGGCTACCTTTGGCGCGTCGGCTGTCGACTTGGCGAGTCATCAAGTGTGCCTTGTGCAGCGCATTGAACTCGACGGTTTCGTCGAATTCCGAATTGCCGGGACTGAAGAGCGAGGGGATTGATTTATAGAGATCCCACGTACATTCGTAATTATCGGTCGTCAACATGCGTCCGCCACGCAGCGAACATCCGGTC
>Ga0265331_10003005_pt1 | contig 11089 bp, 7 predicted proteins | sample 41923metaG_FD_202088 | JGI IMG/M metagenome (GOLD analysis project Ga0265331, IMG submission 202088) | Rhizosphere microbial communities from Carex aquatilis grown in University of Washington, Seatle, WA, United States - 4-19-23 metaG | ecosystem: Host-associated > Plants > Roots > Rhizosphere >...
GCAGGATGTCAACAACGGGGAGCGGCTGTATCGCACCTTCTCGGACGAGAAGACGTGGAATGCGGAAACCGGGCTCACGGGCAGCCTGGGCGGCTGGGATTGGGACGTGTTCTACAATCACAGCCAAAGCATGCTGACGGTCACCAATCCCAACAACACCGACAATGCCAAGTACCTGGCCTCGCTGGATGCGGTCATTGCGCCGCCGGGCACGACCGTCAACGGGGTGAATGTCGCCGGGTCCATCGTGTGCTGGGTCAATACGCAGCCGCAGTTCGCAGGCCTCTATCCCGGTTGCGTGCCTACCAACATCACCAATCCCAACGGGCCATCGCTCGATTCGTACAACTATCTGCGGACCAGCACCTCGTGGACGCTGAATCAGCACCTGGACAACATCGGCGCCTCGATCGGCGGCGGCCTGTGGGGGGTGGGCCTGCCGGCGGGGGAAATCAAGGCCAACCTGTCGGCGGATGCTCGCTGGGCTACGTACGATCTGGCGAGCAATTTCCTGCCGACCGACTTCGTCAATTGCACGGGTCTGCGCATGTGCCTGGCCAATGGCGGCGCGCCGGTGCGCTGGGTGCAGAATGTCAATGCGCCGGTCAGCGCCAGGAACCACGTGTACGAGCTAGCGCTGGAGGTGAATATCCCACTGGTCAAGGATCTGCCGCTGCTGCGCGAGGTGTCCACGGACTTTGCGGGCCGCTACACGAAGTATTCGACCTTCGCGGCGGTGGAGTCCTGGAAAGGCGGGCTCGACTGGCACGTCACCGATTCGATTCGCTTCCGCGGCACGATCTCACAGGATATCCGGGCGCCGAATCTCAACGACTTGTTCCAGCCGGCCGGTATCTCTTCGACCGGATTCACTGATTTGCTCACGGGGGGTAACAACAGTCTGCGTCTCGTCACGCGGGGGAATCCCAACCTGACGCCGGAGAAGGCGCGCACGCTCACGGTGGGTACGGTGCTGACGCCCACCTTCCTGCCGCACTTCGATCTGTCGGTCGATTACTACCGGACCAAGATCACGGACGCGATCACGCAGATCAGCTATCAGAGCAATGCCATTCAGAATATCTGCCTGGCGAGTGCTCCCAAATATGATTCGCCGTTTTGTGCGCTGGCGGTGCGGCCGATCACGGATCCGAACGATCCCAACTATCGCAATCCCAACGTCAACTTCCCGACGGAGGTCCTCAACTCGCCGCTCAATGCCGCGCAGCAGGAGACGCATGGTTACGATCTCCAGCTCGACTACGGTTGGGATATGGCGGGGGGGCACTTCTCCTTCCGCCATCTCGTGGGGTATCAGCCGGTCAACACCACGATCAATATTCCGGGGGCCTTCCCGACGTGGGCGGTCGAGCCCGAGGTGCGGCAGAGCACGTTCCTGACGTACATCAGCAAGGGTTGGACGGTGGCCCTGCAGAACCAGTGGTTGAGCAGCGTCAAGCTGGCGACCAGCGACAATGCGGTCAACGGGAATAGTCAGAACTACAAGGAGCCGCGGCTGCGCGCTTACGATGTCGTGGATACGACGATCAGCAAGCAGTTTGCGTACAAGGACGGTAGCGTGGAGGTGTTTCTCACGGTGGACAACTTGTTCAACGAGCGGGCGCCGCTGTTTCCGTCGAATTCGGGGATTCCGGGGCTGTTCTATCCGACGCTGGCGTTTTATGACGATACGGGGCGGTTTTTTACGACGGGGATCAGGGCGAAGTTCTGATGCTGATTCACACGGGGGTCCTGGCCGCGCGATGTTCGAGATGTTCTTCCGGATGGAAGATCGCGCGACCGTTACGGTTGCTTAAGGCGCGAGGCCACTCGCTCACCGAGGCGGGCGAAGTGCTTGGTATTCCACGTATAGAGGATTTGCGCGTTAGCCTTCAGGGCGCAACGCGCGATCAGCGCATCGTATGTCGCGCCACCCGAGGTATCCAGAAATGCGTCCATCACGAGGAACTGCGGGTCACTCCACGAGCGCGCTCTTCCCTCATAGCAACGAGCAAGCGATCGGTTTCTCCAGCGGGAATTTTCCGCTCGCTGCGGAAGACCCAGACGCCCTCCTCCTTGCGTGAAGCCGAATTGGAGCGTAGCGGACGAAGCGTCACGCGCTCCCCGTCCGACTCCAAGGCGAGTGTGTCTCCGGGAGCAAGCCCCAATTCATCACGCAATGGCTTCGGGAGAACTACCCGACCAGCGCTGTCTGCCGTCACCGTGGTCTTCATGGATGTCATTTATAAATGGCATTTGCCATTTGTAAATGCCATAAATGCGCCCAAACCGGCTAAGGAACTATTGGGTAGGCGTAGAGTGGCCGCGAGATTACATATCGCGTCGCACCACCCCTAGGACTACGCTTGAGGTGCTGTATAAAAATACAGACACAAGAGAGCTTGGCGCGCGTCGTGGTGACCAAGCCGCAGTGATGCCAACAGCGCGCGGTCGTGGCTGCTGGATGTCAGGGATTCTCGCGAGGGAAGAACGGTGTAACGGCTGACTGCGTCGGGCCGGGGGCGATCAGCCGTTTCGGGGCCGGTCGGCGGCCGACCAGGCCTTACCTAGCGCCCGCTCCAACGAGTGCTTCAGGTCCTGGATCTCGTAGGGTTTGGGGAGAATGACGAAATCATTTCCGTCCTGGGACCTGTTCGCGGCGTCTGGATACCCGGACGTCAGGAGGATTTTCTGATTGGGTCGTCTGCGACGAATTTCGTGAGCGAGCTCAAAGCCGTTCATCGGCCCGGGCATCACGATGTCGGAGAATACGAGGTCGACGACGCGCCCGTCAGCTAGTGCGCCGAGTGCAGCTTCTGAGCTGGCCGCGCGAGTGACGGAGTAGCCGAGCTCCCGCAGCATCTCCGATACCAGGGTGGCGACTTCGTCGTCATCCTCCACGAGCAGTATCGAGCCTGCGAGCGACTCGCGGGATGCAGGACTTCTGGGTCCTTCCCGCGAGGCGGTGCTGGCTTGCTGTTCCGAACGCGGCAGCAGCAGTGTTACGGTGGTGCCCACTGCCAACTTGCTGTCAACCACCACGGCGCCGCCGGACTGTTTCGCAAAACCGTACACCTGGGCGAGTCCCAAACCGGAGCCCTTGCCAACATCTTTGGTTGTAAAAAAAGGCTCGAAAATGTGCGCCATGACTTCGGGCGACATTCCCGTGCCGGTGTCTCGGATGGACAGTGCGACGAAGTCTCCCGCCAGATCCTCACGAACCATTCTCGCCCGATTCTCGGCCCCAATGGTGATGATGCCGCCTTTAGGCATGGCATCGCGCGCGTTGACGCATAGGTTGAGTACGGTGAGCTCGAGCTCGTTGGGATCCACGAGCACGGCCCACAGACCCTCCGGAAGCTGCGCCTCTACGAGCACATCTCCCCGCAGGGTCCTATCGAGGATGTCACGCATGCGTTCGATCTGGTGGGCGAGATCAACAGGCTCAGGCTGCAGCGCCTGTCGGCGGGAGAAAGCAAGGAGTTGCCGTGTGAGTGAGGCGCCTCGTGTTGTCGCCCGGCGCATTCCTTCAAGCATGCGTCGCACCGTGTCTCCATACATTTGCCGTTCCAGGACGCCGATGCCTCCGGCGAGGACCTGCAAGAGATTGTTGAAGTCGTGCGCTATGCCGCCGGTCAACTGACCGATCGCTTCGAATTTCTGGTTCTGGCGCACATACTCTTCAGCCTCAGCCAGGCGTGCCTGGTTACGCAGGCGCTCGGTTACGTCGTACGCGAACTGGAATGCACCGATCTGCGCGCCATCGGCGTCGCGTAGCACTTCGAACCGCGATTCGAACGAGCGCCGCTGCCAGCTGGCATCGCCAAAGTCCTGAATGGATCCATAGGTCTCTCCGGATAAGGCGCGATCCCACGCGGCCTTGACATCGTCCCGGTGCGCGGGACGATCTTCTAACAGCTCGAGAAGGCTGTCTCCAACCTTGGGCCGCAGGCCATACAAGCGCTCGAAGCCCTCGGCCCCGGCCTTGTTGATGGCGAGCAACCGATAGCGCATATCGACCACAAGGATCAAGGCGTCCGTTCGCTCGAACACGTGCGCGAGAAGCCGTTGTTCCGCGAGTGCTTCTAACACGCGCCGTTCGAGCGTCTCATTGAGCTCACGCAGATTCGATTCGGCCCGCTTGCGGGCAGTGATATCGATGGCGGTCCCGATAACGCGTATGCATTGACCGTTGGCGTCAAAGATCCCTCGACCCTTTGCGGCTATCCAACGGGTGACGCCGTCTTCTTTACCGATCGTGCGGTACTCGACGTCATACAACGCGCGCCTCGCGGGATCGAGCGCGGCTGCAAAGGCAGCGCTCGTGGGCTCGCGATCGTCTGGGTGCAACCCCACGTAAAAGTCTCTCAGGGAGACATCGACGGTGGGAGAAATGCCGAACATCGCTTTCACGCGCGGAGGCCAGAATAAGGTGTCTGTAAGCGTGTCGACGTCCCACAACCCGATCTCCGCTGCCTCCGTTGCGAGCCGTAACTGCTCTTCACGCTGACGCAGCGCCTCTTCGACGGCGCGTTGCTCGGTGACATCGAAGCCTTCACAAAAGATGCCCGTTACACTGCCCGTGGCATCGTGCATCGGTTCGTAAATGAAATCGAGGAGATGGTTTTTTCCGCGTTCATCGTCGCCGGGGCCAAACCGCACGGATGCTGACCGTGCGACGAAGCGTTCTCCCGTGCGATATACCCGGTCGAGGATTTCGAAGTAGCCTTGTCCCGCAAGCTCGGGAAAGGCTTCATGGATCGGCTTTCCCAGCCATGCGTCACTGTTGAACAGGCGGCGGTGAGAATCGTTCACGAACTCGACGACGTGCTCGGGTCCCTGCAACATGCACATGAAGCTCGGCGCTTGCTGGAAAAGGCGACGCTGCTGTTCAACCTCCGCGAACCGGTGTTGCTCCGCCATCACAGCCTGCGTCGTCTCCGTGCATACGACCAGCACTCCGCCCACTCCAAAGGGGGCGGTTTCGTCGTCGATCGGGCTGTAGCTATACGTCCAATACACGTTCTCAAGCCGGCCATTGCGTGTGATGGGCACGAGTGCGTTCTCATTCCAGGTCGCACCGCGACCCGTCATCACCTGGTCGATCTGGGGACCAATAATGGGCCAGATTTCGTCCCAGACTTCCCGGCCCGGCCGACCCAGTGAGCTCGGATGCCGCTCGGGGCCGATCGACTGGCGATAGGCGTCGTTGTACAGGCAGGCAAGGTCCCGCCCCCACCAGATGTACATGGGATGGCGCGTGTTCAGCATGAGCCGAACCGCAGTGCGCAGCGTTTGCGGCCAATCGACCGGGTTTCCGAGAGTCGAGGTCGACCAGTCGAGAGAGCGCATCAGGGCGCCCATCTCTCCGCCATCGGACAGGAAAGCGAGGGCGGCTACCGGCGAAACGGCCTGTTTGGAATCGGCTGCCACGAATTCACCCGCGATGTCGTGTTTGTTGGAGACACCCGACGATCGCATCGACCAGCCGACAGGAGCTGCTGCCAGCCTGCCCTGCCACGCGCCGTGGCTTCATCTGAGAGTCGCAAGGGCATTTTGGCGCACGCGGGATGGGCTCGCAAGAAAAGGGGACGACCCGCTGGCGGCGGGTCCTGGAGTGCGCTGTCAATTCGGTCGGGGCAACAGTCCTTTACTGCGGGCAGGTCGTGCAGGGTGGCAACGCGGCCAAGCAGCAGGCGCTGAGCGATAAGCGGTTCATGATGGATGCCCCTTTCGAGAGTAGTCTCTTCGAGACGCTGTCCGAGGGCAGCTGGCCGTCGGATGTCGTCCGTAGCGGTTTCGCCTTTGTTCGTGGAGTAAAGAACGCGTGCGGTGCGTGGCGGTTCCGTGGCACGAGGGGAAGGGCTTTCAGGGTTTGGAGTAAAGCGGCATTTCGCCAGGGGTGGCGACCGGTAGGCGGTAGATGCTCGTGGAGGCGGTGATGTAGGCCGTTTTGCCTGCGTCGGCGAAGGCGAGGTTGGCGGCTACTTCCGGGAGTTTGATTTGTCCCAGCACTTTGCCGTGGGGGGTGATGATGCGGATGCCGCCCGGGCCCGTGGTCCAGATGTTGCCGGCGGTGTCGATTTTGAGGCCGTCGGGGCCTTCTTTGCCCGGGGTGTCGTCGGAGTATTCGATCAGCATGTGAGGGTTCGAGAGCTTGCCGTCGTGGGCTACGTCGTAGGCTTTCACGTAACGCTTCGGTCCGTAGTTCGAGACGTAGAGCGTTTTGCCATCGGGGGAGAAGCCGATGCCGTTGGGGAGTGTCAGGTCGGTGATGGCGGCGGTCAGAGTGCCGGCCGAATAGCGGAATACGGCGTTGAATGGGAGCTCCTTGGCGGGGTCCCGGTCCATGCCTGTGAGTCCGAAGGGGGGATCGGTGAACCACAGGGAGCCGTCGGGGGCGAAGACCATGTCGTTCGGGCTGTTGAGTTTCTTGCCCTGGTAGTGGTCGAGGAAGGGGTGGATGTGGAGTTGGCTGTCCAGGCGTACGATCCGGCGGCCGCCTTGCTGGATCATCAGGACCGAGCCATCCTGGTCCGGGACCATGGCATTCGAGCCGAGGTAGGAGTTGGGGGGCGGGTTTTTCACACCGCCCGAGTTGGTGATCAATACTTCTGTTGTGCCTGCGGGGGTGACCGCCAACATTTTGTCGGCTACCAGGTCGGAGAACCACAGGCGCCCTGCCCGCCACATGGGTCCTTCGGTGAATTTCAAGCCGCGGGCAACCTGTTCGATCTTCGTGCCGGGAGCGATCACGGCGTCGAGCGACGGATCCAGGCGGAGGATCTGCGTTTCGGCTGCGGTGGCGTGTGCGGCGCCGAGCGTCAGCGTTAACGTCAGTGCGAGGGTGGCGAGTCTGGCATGGAGGCTCATACTTCCTCCGTCAGCAGCACCAGGTAGCCTTTGTCGGCTACGGTGTTCTCGACCATCGGCCAGTATTTGGCATGGTCGGGTGAGGCAATCCATTTCTGGCGCAGCTCTTCGCTGGCGTAGGTGAGTTGGAAGCGGTAGTTGATGTTGGAGCCGGGCGCGGGGCCGCCCTGGATGACCTTGCGCAGTTTCAGCATCTTGAGGTCGATGTAGCCCGGGTGTTTCATGGCGACGGGTTTGAAATGGTGGTGGAAGGCGTCGAGCATCTCGTGCTCGCGGGCGGGGTCGACGGCCAGGTCGCAGTAGAGGACGATGGGATGTGGGGTGGTCGAGGCCGCTGGGGAGGTTGAGGCTGCCGCGGCTGTTGAGGTTGCTGGGGCGGAGGTTGAGGTCGTGGCGGTCGCTGGGGACGTTGCGGCCTGTGCCTGCCGCAGTTTCGAGGCGAGTCCGGCGGTGCTCAGGAAGGCGAGCGACTGCAACCATGATCTTCTGTCCATCATCGGCTCCTTGGATCGGCGCGCAAAAGGGATGTTGAGTTGGACTGTGGGGTTAGCGCTTGCCCTGGGGGGCGGTGCGTGGCGGGTTCAGCAGCGTCGCTTTGGCTGCCATGTCGCGAGCGACGCCGATCACCATGAATTCCAAGGGGGCGGCGCCTGTGTTGGTGAAGGTTGCCTGCTGGCCGAGGTCGACCGGGATGGCATCGCCTGTGTGGAACGCGGCTGATTCGGCATTGACGGTGGCCATGCCGTCGCCGGCGAGCACGTAGTAGACGTTGCTGACGTCGGGTGTGTTTTCGGGTCCCATCGAGGCGGCGGGTGCTAGAAGGAGATGGTCGATATAAGACCACGTGGTGAAGAAGACGCTGGGTTCCAGTACGCGGCGGTATTGGACGTTGCCGCGCACGGCGCCGTGCATCTTGTCTTGATTTCCTGCCGTCGCGAGTGGCTTCAGTTCGGAGCGATCCAGGTGCATCGTGATGAATTGCGGAATGGGATCGATCGGTACGTCGACTCGAGGGTCACCGAGGTTGAAGGCGTCGTATGTTTTGGTGAGGCCGACGTTGATGTTGAGCCACTGAAGGGGTTTGTCCGTGGCGTTGTAGATGGCGTGCGCGTGGCCCAGGCGGTCAGGAACGCCCCCGGGGCCTTTCAGTACCGAGGTCCGCCCGTCGAGGGTGAACTGGGCCTCGCCATCGAGGATGACGAACATTTCCTCGCATTGGTTGTGGAAGTGCTCGCCAATGCCGCTGTGGGGTGCGATGACGCCGCGATGGACGAAGATCAGGTTGGTGCTGAGCGCTTGGGCATCGAGTGCGACTTCGAACTGCATCGAGCCGGCGCCTTCGTGCACGGCTTTCAGCTCGCGGTACCGGGAGGGGTCGGTGTGGCCGATACGTTGCGAGAGCGGCAGCGCAGCCACGCAGGAGCTCGCAAGGCTCAGGATTAGAGCGAGAAATCGGTCGCCTCTGCTCACGGCTGTTCCCCCTCGGCTTTCACTATGCAATCGCCCTCTGCGTGGGCGATGTTATACGATATCATATAGGAAATCAGCATCAGAACCGGCGAGTGGTCCCCATGCGGTACTTCCTGATCTTCTGGTTGTTCCTGCTGAGCTCGATCGCCTTTCTGGACCGGACCAACATTTCGGTCGCCGGAGTGGCTCTCGCGCGGGATTATCAATTGAGCAAGGTCCAGTTGGGCGGGATCTTCAGTGCATTCCTGCTCGGCTACGCCTCGTGTCAGGTTCCGGGCGGATGGCTGGCGGCGCGGGTCGGGCCGCGACGGGTGTTGACGGGGAGCGTGGTGTGTTGGGGCATTTTCACTGCCCTGACGGCTGTCGTGCCGCTGCATGCAACCCATGCGCTCTTCTGGTTCATTCTCGTGCGCTTTGCTCTCGGGATGAGTGAGTCAGCGGTGTACCCGGCCGCCAATCAGTTTGTGGCACGTTGGATTCCGTTGCACGAGCGAGGCAAGGCCAATGGCTGGATTTTCGCGGGGGTCGGGGCTGGTGCGGGGCTCGCCCCTCCTTTGCTCACTGCCATCATGGCGCGCTACGGCTGGCGTGCTTCGTTCTGGTTTTGTGCGGTTGTGGGGGTGATTGCCGCTTTCATCTGGTACGCGGTGGCGCGAGATCGCCCGGAGAGCCATCCACGCGTCAGCGCGGCCGAGCTGGCGCATATACGGGCAGGTGTCGCGCCAGATACGCCGGAAGCATCGCGACAAGTGCCTTGGGGGGCCATTTTGCTCAGCAAGGAGGTCTGGGCCCTCAGTGTCAGTTACTTCGCCTTTGGCTATGTGATCTGGATTTTCTTCAGTTGGTTCTTCATTTATCTCGCGGAAGTGCGTGGGTTGAATCTCGCCACCAGCGCGCTCTACAGCATGCTTCCGTTCGCCGCGATGACTGTTTGCTGCCTGACGGGCGGGGTGATCAATGACTGGGTAGCGCGGCGATACGGGTTGCGATGGGGTCGCTGCGGGCTCGCTGGGGTGTCTATGGTGATCACTGCGGTGTTTCTCGTTTTTGGATCGATGGCGCAGAGTACGGGTGTCGCGACGGTCGTTCTTGCAGGCGGCGCGGGTGCTATCTATCTCTCGCAGAGCTCGTTCTGGTCGGCGGCCAGTGACTTTGCCGGGTCGCATACCGGAGTTGTGTCGGGTGTGATGAATATGGCGTGTCAGATTGGGGGTGCATTGACGGCGTCTTTGACGCCGTGGATCGCGGCACAACTGGGTTGGAATGCGGCTTTCGTCGCGGCTGCGGCGGTTGCGCTGCTGGGTGCAGCGGCTTGGGTGTACGTCAATCCGGAGAGAGCTTTGGTCCGGGAGCGCGCAACCTTGCAGCCCGCGCAGTCCCGACCTGCGGTCTGACGGAACTGGGTCGCCGGAGCCTGTCTGACTTGAGATCGCCGTCGCGAGGGCGACACCCAGCGAGCAGATTTCGGCGATCGTTTCCCGCGCATAGCGGGGACTATGTAAGGGAAACGATCGCCGGAAGATGCCGCTGGGGGGCGGCCGCAGCAGGCGCATCCCAAGTCAGACAGGCTCCCAGATAGGAGCCATCAGAGCGCCCACCGCGGATCTAATCGGGTCGGGCACGGCGATCGGCTTGCGCGTGATCCTATCCACGTAGACGTGCACGAAGTGGCCGGCTGCCGCTGCCTGCGGCTCGCCAGCACGAAACACCCCCAGTTGGTATGAGATGCTGCGTTCGCCCAGGCGCTCCACCGAGACGCCCACTTCGATGGTATCGGGAAATGACAGGGGCGCGAAGTAGCGGCAGCCACTCTCGACAACCAGGCCGATCGCTGGCAGTGAGCGCGTGTCGATCCCTGTTGTCTCCAGCAGGTAGCCGTTGACCGCCGTGTCGAACCACGAGTAGTAGGTGACGTTGTTGACATGCCCATAATGGTCGTTGTCCATCCAGCGGGTCGTGATCACCCGAAAGACGGGGAACGCTGCGCGCGTCGGGCGGGGACGACGTTCCGCGGGGTCTGACATTGTCAATCCGGAGGTTGGAAGTTGTGCATGCCATCGGGGCGAGGGTTGATCGCCACGCGGGTTGACATGCCCGTGCCGCCTGAGCTTGCGCGGTGCCAGCGGCCCTTGGGTACGTAGACGACATCGCCTTCTGTGGCGCTGAAAAAGGGAGCGCCCTCGATCTGGTAGTCGATCTGGCCCTCGAGGATGAGCCAGAACTCATCAAAGTCGATGTGGAAGTGGCCGAGATCGGTTTTAGGAGGTGGGGGTGTGCCGTGCCCTCTGATCACGTTGACAAAGGTTTTGTCGTCGCTCACGAAGGCGCCCGGACGGCCGCCGTCCTGGACGATGACTTTGTTGAAATCGAGGTAGGGTTGGTTCGTGTCGTCATAGTGGCCGCGACCGTAGGTGCTGACCTTGACGTATTGTTTGCCAGGCAGCTCAGGCGGCGTCTCGTTGATCGGAAAAACGGGGGTGGCCTCGGTTGCGGTGACTTCGAAGCGCAGGGATGCAGTGTCGCCGACCGTCTCCAGGTGGTAGACGGTGCGGTAAGGCACCTCCACCAGAAAGCCTTTGGAGGCGACGAAGGGCTCCTGGCCATCGATGGTGAAGCGGATCTGTCCGGACTGCACGATCCAGATGACCCGGTCGTCGGCATACATCATCGGTTGGGTGCTCTTGCCGGGGCTCAGGGAGACGTAGCGGGCGGTGAAGAACTCGCCGTGAACGATCGTTTCGGACCA
>Ga0265331_10003008_pt1 | contig 11082 bp, 10 predicted proteins | sample 41923metaG_FD_202088 | JGI IMG/M metagenome (GOLD analysis project Ga0265331, IMG submission 202088) | Rhizosphere microbial communities from Carex aquatilis grown in University of Washington, Seatle, WA, United States - 4-19-23 metaG | ecosystem: Host-associated > Plants > Roots > Rhizosphere...
GAGCCGCAGCCGCGCGCAGCGTGTGCAGCAGCTCGGCCAAGGCCGAATCGGCTATATCCATCTGAACGCGATGGTGGGCACCGACGTGGCCGAGTTCGCGCGCGAGTTCTACGCGCAGGTGGACCGCGACGGGCTGATCATCGACGTGCGCTACAACAACGGCGGCAATATCGACAGCTGGGTGCTCAACACGCTGATGCGCCGCGTATGGATGTACTGGCAGGACCGCGCCCCCACTGGCGCGCCCTACAGCACGAACATGCAGCAGGCCGTGCGCGGGCCGATGGTGGTGATTGCCAACGGCATGACCTATTCCGACGGCGAGACCTTCACCGAAGGCTTCAAACGCCTCAAGCTCGGCCCCGTCATCGGCCAGCGCACGGCTGGCGCCGGCGTCTGGCTGTCGGATCAGAACCGCTTGGTGGACAAGGGCATCGCCCGCGCTGCCGAATTTGCCCAGATCACGCCCGAGGACGGCCGCCAGATCATCGAGGGCGTGGGCGTGACGCCCGACATCGAGGTGGACAACCCGCCGCACGCCAGCTTCCTCGGCCAGGACGCGCAGCTGGAGCGCGCCATTGCCGAAGTGCAAAAGCGGATTGCCGACAAGTCGGCGGTGATGACGAAGCCGCTGCCGTTTGCACGGCAGCAACCTTGATCGTCAGCTCAGCGTGACGCGGGCGAACTTGCGTTTGCCCACCTGAGCGACGAAGGTCCCAGCCTCCAGCCTGAGACCCTTGTCGCTGATCGTGGCGCCGTCGATCTTCACGCCGCCTTGCTCGATCATGCGCGTGGCCTCGCCGCCCGAAGCGACCAGGCCGGCGCCCAGTAGCACCTTGCCGATGGCCAGCGGCGCGCCGCTCAAGCTCGCTTCCGGAATCTCGTCCGGGATGCCGCCCGCGGCGCGCTTGTTGAAGTCGGCTTCGGCCGCGTCCGCAGCAGCGGCGCTGTGGAAGCGCGCCGTGATTTCCTTGGCCAGCAAGACCTTGGCGTCCTTCGGGTTGCGACCGCCCTCCACCTCGCACTTGAGCCCGGCAATCTCGGCCTCGCTCCTGAAGGACAGCAGCTTGAACCACTTCCACATCTGCTCGTCGCTGATCGACAGCACCTTGGCGAACATGGTATTGGGCGCTTCGGTGATGCCGACGTAGTTGTTCTTGGACTTGGACATCTTGTCCACGCCATCCAGGCCCTCCAGCAGCGGCATGGTCAGGATGCACTGCGGCTCCTGGCCGTATTCCGCCTGCAGGTCGCTCTTCAGCGCCACCGAGTCATAGCCCTGCATCAGCGGGTAGAGGAACTCGTGCACCGAGATCGGCGCCTGGGAAGCGAAGCGCTTGCTGAAATCGTCGCGCTCCATCATGCGGGCCACCGTGTACTTGGCGGCCAGCTGGATCATGCCGCGCGCGCCCAGTGGGTCACTCCACTCGCTGTTGTAGCGGACCTCGGCGCGGCCCACGTCCAGCACCAGGCCGATCTGGTCGAAATAGGTCTTGGCGTTGGCCTCGATCTCCTCACGCGTCAGCGGCGGACGCGTGCTGTTGCGGCCGGACGGATCGCCGATGGTGGTGGTGAAGTCGCCGATCAGCGGGATCACGGTGTGGCCCAGGTCCTGCAACTGGCGCAGCTTGTTCAGCACCACGGTGTGGCCCAGGTGCAGGTCTGAGGCCGTCGGGTCCATGCCGAACTTGATGCGCAGGGGCTGGCCGGCGGCTTCTGAGCGGGCCAGTTTCTTCGTCCAGTCAGCCTCCGGAAGCAGTTCCTCGACCCCGCGACGGGTTACGGCCAGCGCCTCCAGGACGCGGTCGGTGATGGGATGGGCGGCGGTTTCGGGCTTGCTCGCAGACATGGGTGGGGAGGCCTTCAGGCTTCGTAAAGCCTTGATCTATCGGGTTTTCGTGGCGTTGACGCTGGGATGGCGCCGTTATACTCGCGCTTCGTTTTCAGCGCCCGTCCTCATTCTGTAGGACGAAACCGCAATTCTAGTGGAGCAGTCGCCGCCACTGCTTGAAGCCAGTTGAGGCCAAAGTCCTGCACTTTGGCCACAGAACAAAGATTTTGGACCTGCATCGCGTGAACAAGTGGCTGCTTGAGCTCAAAAAGACCTTGGCTGAGGCCGAAGCGTTTGTGGCGCGCCATCCCAAGGCGATGACCGGCACGCTGCTGGGCGCCCTGGGCTGCTTTGCCGTGACGGCCTTCGGCATCGCGCCGATGGCTCCGGATGCCAGCAGCATTCCCCAGCGTCTGATCACGCAAACGGTGCAAACAGAGCCGCTGGACGAACAGCTGAACGCGCTGGCGGATTTTGACGTCGAGCTCTCCCGCGCCGACCTGACCCGCTCCAGCGACACGGCCGACTCCCTGCTCAAGCGCATGGGCGCCTTCGATCCCGCAGCCGCCAAGTTCCTGCGCAATGACCCGGTTGCCAAGCAGGTGCTGCAGGGTCACGCCGGCAAGATGGTGCAGGTCAGCGCCAATGCCGATGGCTCGGTGCAGTCCCTGGTGGCCCGCTACCCCGCGCCCAGCGGCACGGACGCCTCGCAGCAGTTCAGCCGCCTGAGCATCACGCGCGACGGCGAAACCTTCCACGCCAAGCTTGAACTAGCGCCCCTGCAATCCGAGGTTCGCCTGGGCAGCGGCAGCATCCGCACTTCGCTCTACGCCGCGACGGACGAGGCCCGCATCCCTGACGGCATCGCCTCGCAGATGACCGAGATGTTCTCGGGCGACATCGACTTCCACCGCGATCTCAAGAAGGGCGACCATTTCTCGCTCGTCTACGAGACATTGACGGCCGACGGCGAGCCCGTCACCTGGGACGGCGCCTCCGGCCACGTGCTGGCGGCCGAGTTCGTGAATGGTGGCCGCAGCTACTCGGCCGTGTGGTTCCAGGACAAGGTCACCGGCAAGGGCGGCTACTTCGGCTTCGACGGCCAGAGCAAGCAACACGCTTTCCTGAGCAGCCCCTTGGCCTTCTCGCGCGTGACATCCGGCTTTGCCATGCGCTTCCACCCGATCCTGCAGACCTGGAAACAGCATCTGGGCGTGGACTACGGCGCACCCAAGGGCACGCCCGTGCGCGCCGTGGGTGACGGCACGGTGGCCTTCGCCGGCTGGCAGAACGGCTTCGGCAACGTGGTACAGATCCAGCACAGCGGCAACCGCATGACGGTCTACGCCCACCTGAGCCGCATCGACGTCAGGAAGGGCCAGAAGATCTCGCAAAGCCAGCAACTGGGCGCTGTCGGCATGACCGGCTGGGCCACCGGCCCGCACCTGCACTTCGAGTTCCGCGTCGCCGGCCAACAGAAGGACCCGCGCGTGATGGCCAAGGCCTCCGAAGCGGTCACCCTGCCCAACTATGCCCGCGCGCAGTTCCAGCAGAACCTGGCGGCGATGAAGGTGCCTCTGGCTGCGGCCGAGTCGCTGGACGGCGGCAGCACCAGCGCCGACTGATTTCCATCCCATGGACGGGCAGTTGTTCATCGGCCTGATGTCGGGCACTTCGATGGACGGGGTCGATGCGGTGCTGGCTCGCGATGGCGAGACTTTCGAAGTACTCGCGCACCAGCACCTCCCCTTCGCCACCCCCTTGCGGCATGAGTTGTTCGCGCTGAACAAGCCCCAAGGCGTGGACGAACTGCACCGCGCCGCGCTGGCCGGCAATGGCGTCGCCCGCTGCTATGCGGACGTGGTGGCGCAACTGCTGGAGGCCAGCAAGCTGCAGGCCGGCGACATCTGCGCCCTGGGCGCCCACGGCCAGACCGTGCGCCATCGTCCCGGCGCCTTCGATGGCACGGGCTACACCCTGCAATTGCTGAACCCCGCACTGTTGGCAGAGCAGACAGGCATCGACGTGGTGGCCGATCTGCGCAGCCGCGACGTGGCCGCCGGTGGCCAGGGCGCGCCGCTGGTGCCGGCCTTCCACCGCGCCGTGTTCGGCCGCGCGGATCGCGACGTGGTCGTGCTGAACATTGGCGGCATCAGCAACGTCAGCATCCTCAATGCCGATGGCTCGGGCGCCGGTTTCGACTGCGGCCCGGGCAACTGCCTGATGGATCTCTGGGTGCAGGAGCATCTGCGCCAGGCCTATGACGCCAACGGCGCCTGGGCCGCATCCGGCGCGCCCATTCCGGCGCTGCTGCAGCGCCTGCTGGCCGAACCCTATTTCGCCCTGCCGCCGCCGCGCAGCACGGGCCGCGACCTGTTCAACTGCGCTTGGCTGGCTCGTTACTTGAGCGGTGACGAACAGCCCGAGGACGTGCAGGCCACGCTGCTGGAATTGACCGCCCGCACCGTGGTGGACAGCCTGCCCGTAGCGCCGACCGAGCTGCTCGTCTGCGGCGGCGGTGCACTCAACAAGACCTTGATGGCTCGCCTGCAAGCGCTGCTACCCGGCTGCGCGGTGCTGCCCACCGACGCGCGCGGCTTGCCGGCCATGGAGGTGGAAGGCGCCGCCTTCGCCTGGCTGGCCATGCGCTTCACGCGCCGGCTGGCCGGCAATCTACCGGCTGCTACAGGCGCCGCCGGGCCGCGGTTGCTGGGCGCCCTGTATCCGGCCTAGGTAAAAAAACAAAAGCCGCCAAAACGTGGCGGCTTTGCTGGGGCACAAAGGCTCAGACGGAGAAGCTCGATCCGCATCCGCAGGTGGTCGTGGCATTGGGATTCTTGATAACGAACTGTGCGCCTTGCAGGTCTTCCTTGTAGTCGATCTCGGCGCCCGTCAGGTATTGCAAGCTCATGGCGTCGATCAGCAGGGTGACGCCGTTCTTGCTCATCTGCGTGTCGTCTTCGTTGACAGCTTCATCAAAGGTGAAACCGTACTGAAAGCCCGAGCAGCCGCCGCCTTGCACGAAGACGCGCAGCTTCAGATCGGGGTTGCCTTCCTCGGCCACCAGATCCGCCACCTTGGCGGCGGCGCTGTCGGTAAAGACCAGCGGCACGGGAGGCATGTCGTCGGCGCCGGCTTGGGTTGTTTCGAGAACTGCGCTCATCGGGGATTCCTGTATTCGGGACGTTGGACTCTATTGTCCTCCCAAAAACAAAAGGCCGCTTTTGAAGCGGCCTTTCGGCAAAACCGCCCTTCCGGTCGGTTTGAGCAAAAGTCGCGCCAGAGCGCGGCTTTTGCAGGCGGACGCCGATCAGCGCTTGCTGAACTGCTTCCTGCGACGGGCGCCGTGCAGACCGACCTTCTTACGCTCGACTTCACGCGCGTCACGCGTGACGAAGCCGGCGCGGCTCAGTTCGGGCTTCAGGGCGGCGTCATAGTCGATCAGAGCACGGGTGATACCCAGGCGGATCGCACCGGCTTGGCCGGACTCACCACCGCCATGCACGTTGACCTTGACGTCGAAAGCTTCGCCGTTGTTCGTCAGCAGCAGCGGCTGGCGCGTGACCATGATCGACGTTTGACGGCCGAAGTATTGGTCGACGGTCTTGCCGTTGATGATGATTTGGCCCGTGCCCTTCTTCATGAAGACGCGAGCGACCGACGACTTGCGGCGGCCGGTTCCGTAGTTCCAGTTTCCGATCATCGTCGTTCCTTAGATTTCCAGAGCCTTGGGCTGCTGAGCGGCGTGCGGGTGGGTGCCACCGGCATAGACCTTCAGCTTCTTGACCATGGCGTAACCGAGCGGCCCCTTGGGCAGCATGCCCTTGACGGCCTTTTCCAGGGCGCGGCCCGGGTGCTTGGCTTGCATGTCCTTGAACTTCGTGGCGTAGATGCCGCCAGGGAAGCCCGAGTGGCGGTAGTACACCTTGTCCGTGGCCTTGTTGCCCGTGACACGCAGCTTGTCTGCGTTGATGATGACGATGAAGTCACCGGTGTCGACGTGAGGCGTGTAAATGGCCTTGTGCTTGCCGCGCAAACGGAGTGCCACTTCGCTGGCAACACGTCCGAGCACCTTGTCGGTGGCGTCAATCACAAACCACTCGTGCGTCACTTCGGCCGGCTTGGCGCTGAAGGTCTTCATGAGTAACTCTCTTGAATGGCTGTTTAAAATTTCCGCAATCGGTGCTGTTTATTCCCGGGTCCCATCAGGTCCACCAGGGCACAGCCTCTCATGTCGGTCCAATTTCTTGGGTTTCTTCCCCCAGCCAGTACGGGGAAAAGCCTGCCATTGTAGCAAGCTTCCCGCAGTTTGGAAAGCGGCTGCAGCCGTCCGTGCAAGGATGGGGCTGAAGCGCTATGCTGCATCGCAACATGCTTCCGATCTTGCGGTAAACTAAGGGTTATTACCGACATGACCCCTCAAGCTGTCCCCGCTACCGGCCCCATCGCCCGCCTGCGCCGCGCCCTCTCGGACTGGGTGCCGATCCGCCCGCTGGCCGTGCGCCATCGCCGCAGGATTGTCGGGCACCTGCTGGGCCTGGGCGAACGCGACCGCTACCTGCGCTTTGGCTACGCGGCGGGTGACGCCCAGATTGAACGCTACGTCGCCGGCCTCGATTTCGAGCGCGACGAGGTGCTGGGCATCTTCAACCGCCGGCTGGAACTGGTGGCGATGGCGCATCTGGCCTACGCCCCGGCTCCGCAGCTTCCCGGTCGGCCGGCCATGGCCGAGTTCGGCGTCTCGGTCAGCGCCAGCATGCGCGGCCGTGGCATCGGCCGCCGGCTGTTTGACCGCGCGGCCCTGCATGCACGCAATCGCGGCATCGACACCTTGTTCATTCACGCACTGAGCGAAAACGCGCCGATGCTGAAGATCGCCCGCAATGCTGGCGCCAAGGTGGAGCGCGCCGGCAGTGAATCCGAAGCCTGGCTGCGCCTGGTGCCAGACACCGTGTCCTCGCATGTGGACGAGGCGCTGGAGCGCCATCTGGCTGAGGTGGACTTCCAGTTCAAGCGGCATCTGCGCGAGTTGCGCCGCCTGCGCGCTCACCTGCGCGCGCTCAAGACCCGGCTGTTCGGCCCGGGCAAGGCGGCCTGAGCTTCGGAAGCCTAACCCCCTTGTTGAGCGGCACTCCCCTCGAACGTGGGAGTCAAGCCGTGCACACCCCAAAGCCGAGGGAGTAGCCATGGGCTACAGTCCTCTCCAGCGTGGAAATCCCTGCGCATCCCTCTAAACAAGGCTTCCCACTTGGGCATGCAAAACGCCACCCCCTGGATCATCGCTCTGGCTGCGGGCTTCGGCCTTCTGGCGCTGGTGCTCCTGTGGGCACTGCGCCGCTCAGGTCCTTTGGCCAAGCCGCTGCCCACGGAGTGGTCGCTCACTGCAAGACCGGTCTTCGGGGCTGACGAGCGGCGCGTCTACCGCCTGCTCAAGGAAGCCCTGCCGCACCACGTGATCCTGGCCAAGCTGCCGCTGGTGCGCTTTTGCCAGCCCAATGAAGCCAAGGAAGTGCGCTACTGGTTCGACCTGCTGGGCGCCATCCACGTGACCTTCGCCATCTGCAGCCCCAATGGCCGTGTGCTGGCCGCCATCGACCTGGACAGCGAGCGCAGCATCTCCGGCCGCAATCTGCAGATCAAGCAATCAGTGCTCGGCGCCTGCCGCGTGCGCTACCTGCGCTGCCCGATCGACAACCTGCCCAGCGCAGCCGAACTGCAGCTGCTGGTGCCCTACTCCAACAGCCAGTCGCGTGGCCCGCAGGCTGCGCCCATCCCCGGCGCGTACAGCAGCATGGCTGCAGCAAGCCAGGCGCCGCGCCGTGCTGGGCGCACGGGCCGCGCCAGCCTCTGGCAGGACTCGACCATCTTCAGCGATTCCTTCTTCGCCCCGGAGAGCCGCTACGACTCGGGCGGCAACGCCGAGGTCTCGCGCACCGGCCGCCACACTGTCGCGCCCGGCTTCGCCAACAGCCAGAGCTTTGCCGAGCCGCTGGGCCGCGATTCGCAATACCCGGTCGAAGCGCCGAACGACATCGTCGGCGTGGTCGTTGACAGCCCGCGCTACGGCAGCGGCCGCACGCCGCGCTGATCATCGAGCGAGGCCCCAAAGCGGCGAGGGGCACAATCCGGCGATGAGCCGTGCCCTGCCCCTTCCCGAGATCGACGCCAGCTTTGCCGGCCTGACCCCCGAATTCATGCTCGACGCGCTGGAGGCCGCGGGCTTGCGCGCAGACGGTCGGATGTTGCAGCTGAACTCCTACGAGAACCGCGTGCTGCAGCTCCATCTGGAAGATGGCCGCGTGGCCGTGGCCAAGTTCTACCGGCCGCATCGCTGGACCGACGCGCAGATCCTCGAAGAACATGCTTTCGCCGCCGAACTGGCCGCGGCCGAGGTGCCAGTGGCCGCGCCATGGATGCTGGGCCACTCAACCTTGCGCCACGACCATGGCCAACGCTTCGCGGTGACGGGCCGCCAAGGCGGCCGCGGGCCTGAGCTGGAAGACCCCGAGGTGCTGACCTGGATCGGCCGACTACTCGGCCGCATGCACAACGTCGGCCGCGCCCAACCTTTTGCGCATCGCCTGCGCTGGGACAGCGCCGAGCCCGGCCGCATGGCGCGCGACTTCCTGATGGACCACGCGTGCGTGCCGCTCGAGATCCAGCCGGCCTGGCTCGACGTCGTGCAGAGCTGCCTCTCGGCCATCGACGCTGCGTTCGCCGGCATCCCCGATCTGCGGACCCTGCGCCTGCATGGCGACTGCCACCCGGGCAACATCCTCTGGACGCCCGATGGCGGCCCGCACTTCGTGGACCTGGACGACGCCGTCACCGGCCCGGCCGTGCAGGATCTTTGGATGCTGCTCTCAGGGGATGCACTCTCGATGCGCCAGCAACTGGCCTGCGTGCTCGAAGGCTACGAGACCGTGGCCGACTTCGACCGCCGAGAGCTGCGCCTCATCGAGCCGCTGCGCACCCTGCGCATGATCCACCACAGCGCCTGGCTGGCCAAGCGCTGGAACGACCCGGCCTTCCCGCTGGCCTTCCCCTGGTTTGGCACGCCCAACTACTGGAACGACCAGGTGGCCAAGCTGCGCGAGCAATTGGAACTCATGCGCGAGCCAACGCCGTCGCAAGCGCACTACCCGAATGAAGAGGAAGTGAACTTCGATGGCGACAGCTTCGCCTGAGCGGGCTCAAGAGCCCAGACGTGCCTTCTCCCGCTGGGCCAGGCCGTACTCGACGAACTCCACCACGCCCGTGCCGATGCTCTGCTCCAGCCAGTGGCGGGCCTGTTCACGGTTCTTGTCGAGCAACGCCTTCTCCGCGGCGAAGAAGTAAAGCTCGCACTCGCGGTTGAGCCGCTGAGCCGGGTCGCTGCGCGCCTGCGCAAGAGCTGCGTCAAATCCGAGCTCTCCACGCATCAGGCGCAACACCGGATACGGCCAGGCCGGCGTGTCGCCGCTGGCCTGCACATCGGCCACTGCGGCCTTGCCGTCCTGACCCTGCGCCTGCTTGGCCAGATACAGCCAGACCGCGCGATAGCTGCGGTCGACATCGCCGCCACTGTTCAGGATATCGCTCAGCTCCTGGGCCGCGCCGCCGAAGTCGCCCGTCATGTAGCGCGATTGCGCGCGGGTGTAGCGAGGCCCGCCATCGTTGGGCGCGAGCTCGAGCGCGCGGCCCGCGGCACTGAGGACCTGCGAGTCATCGCCGCGCATCAAGGCATTGACGGCCAGGGCCGCCTGCGCATCGGACGATTGGGCATCCAGAGCAGCCGCCTGCTCAAAGGCCTGACGGGCCGATTCCACCTGGCCGATATGGTCGAAGGCCATGCCACGCGTCACCAGCACCTGCGCGCGCAGCTTCGGTGGCAAGCGCCCGGAATCCAGTTGCTGACTCGTGATCAGCAGCCGGTAACGCGCATCGGCCTGCACGGCAGTCGCCACCTTGACGCGGCCTTTGAGGATCGCATCCTTCAAGTCGTCGCTGCCCTTCTTCAAGGTATCGGCGTGGTCGACGCTGATCGTCGGAAGCCCGATCTGCATGGACAGGCGCGGCCAGACCTTGGTGAGTGCATCGCGATAAGCCGTCCACTGCGTAGCCTCCACGCGCTGCGCCTTCACCTGCAGCTCAAGGTCGTACTGCGTCGACTTGGCCTGGTTGCGGTTGGTCCCCTGCAGATTGAAAAAGCCGTTGCTCTCGCTGAAGGGCACGGTGTTCTCATGCGTGTACATCGTCTCTTCGAACTCGAAGCGCACCCGCTGCCGGTAGTTGCCAGGCAGGGCCACGCGCGTGGCGAGCTGGCGCGGCGCCATGCTGGGCACGCGCAGCGCGATGACCGGCAGCGTCAGCGCGACATCGCCCACCAGCAGGCGGTTCTCATACAGGCGCCAGTAGTCAAGCACGCGCAGCTTGAGCGTCACGCGCGCGGCGTTCTGGCCCGGCACATCCTCCACCAGGGGCGTGCCTTCGCGCTGCAGCTTGGGGTAGGCGCGCAAGAGCTCGGCGTAGAGCATTTCCTCGAAAGCGTCGGCCGGCTGGCTCGCTCGGGCCGAACGCAGGCTCTCGGCAATGTCGCCGTAGTAGGTGGTGACGGAGGTCAGCAGTCCCGGCTCGGCAAGGCTGGTGAAGTGGAAGGTATCGGTGCCTTCGGCCTGCAGACGATCTTGCGCGGCCGGCAGCGCAGTGAGCACTGTCTCGCCGCTGCGTGCGAGCAGGGCCGGGCTCAGGTCCGCGCTGCCGCGCACGGTGGCCGGCCCGGTCTGCAGCGAGCGCGTGCCGTCCAGCCACAGCCAGTGCTCGCCCTGGCGCACGGCAACGACGGCATGGTCGAAGTCCAGCGGGCTCGGCAGATGCCGGTCGATCTGCGTGCGATAGATGGTCGAGACGACCGCCGGCACCGCCTCAAAGCCTAGCTGGCCCAGCAGATTGGCCAGCATCGCGGACTTGTCCTTGCAGTCGCCAAAGCGCTGGCGCAGCACCTGCTCGGGCAGGGCCGGACGGTGGGAGCTGGCACCGACCTCGGTGCCGAAATAGCGGATCTGCTGCTGCACGAAATCCAGGGCCAGCGTCATGCGCTCGGCCGGGGCGGCCGTGGCTGCACGGATCTCCTCGGCCTTGGCCGCCAGCGCCGCGTGGTCCTGCAAGGCCGGTGCAAAGAGCCGCCCCGCCCAATCGGCAATCTCGGCCCAGTTGGCGAATTCGCTCCACTCCAGTTGATCCGCGAAGTAGTCCTCGGGCGGCATCTACGC
>Ga0265331_10003009_pt1 | contig 11078 bp, 8 predicted proteins | sample 41923metaG_FD_202088 | JGI IMG/M metagenome (GOLD analysis project Ga0265331, IMG submission 202088) | Rhizosphere microbial communities from Carex aquatilis grown in University of Washington, Seatle, WA, United States - 4-19-23 metaG | ecosystem: Host-associated > Plants > Roots > Rhizosphere >...
GGTCTCGATCCGGGCCGCCAGCACGTCCAGCTGCAATTCGCCGACCACGCCGACGATCCACTGGCCGCCGGTCATCGGCTTGAACAGCTGGGAGACGCCCTCCTCCGCCAGGTCTTCCAGCGCCCGGCGCAGGTGCTTGGCGCGCATCGGGTCGTCGAGGCGGACCCGGCGCAGGATCTCCGGCGCGAAGCTGGGGATGCCGATCACCGACAGCGCCTCGCCCTCGGTCAGCGTGTCGCCGATCCGGAGCGTGCCGTGGTTGGGGATGCCGATGATGTCGCCGGGAAAGGCCTCCTCGGCCAGCTCGCGCTCGCGGGCCACGAAGAACATCGGATTGTTGATGGCGATCTGCTTGCCGCTGCGCACCTGGGTCAGCTTCATGCCGCGCTTGAAGCGGCCCGAACAGAGGCGCAGGAAGGCGACCCGGTCGCGGTGGTTCGGGTCCATGTTGGCCTGCACCTTGAAGACGAAGCCGGCGACCTTGTCGTCGGCGGGATCGATGGCGTGGGGTTTCGCCGGCTGGGGCCTGGGCGAAGGCGCATGGCGGGCGAGGCCGGCCAGCAGCGCTTCCACCCCGAAGGTGCGCAGCGCGCTGCCGAAATAGACCGGGGTCATGTGGCCTTCCCGGTAGGACTTGAGGTCGAAGAGCGGACAGGCGGCGCGGGCGAGGCCGATCTCCTCCTCGAGCTTCTGGCGCTCCTCGCCGGTCGGCTCCCCGCCTTCATACACGTCGAGACGGTCGGCCAGCAGGTCGAATCCGCCGCGATAGTCGGCAGCGGCGCCGAGCGGCCACAGCACGGGCGCGGCGTCCAGCGCGAGGCGCCGCTCGATCTCCTCCATCAGCTCGAAGGGATGGCGGCCTTCCCGGTCGAACTTGTTGATGAAGGTGATGATGGGCACGTCGCGCAGCCGGCAGACCTCGAACAGCTTCAGGGTCTGGGACTCGATGCCCTTGGCCGCGTCCAGCACCATGACCGCCGAATCGACGGCGGTGAGGGTCCGGTAGGTGTCCTCGCTGAAATCCTGGTGGCCCGGCGTGTCCAGCAGGTTGAACACCAGCCCGCCATGCTCGAAGGTCATGACCGAGGCCGAAACCGAGATGCCGCGCTGCTGCTCGATCTTCATCCAGTCCGAGCGCGTGCGCCGGCGCTCTCCCCGGGCGCGCACGGCGCCGGCCTGCTGGATCGCGCCGCCGAGCAGCAGGAGCTTCTCCGTCAGGGTCGTCTTGCCGGCGTCCGGATGGGCGATGATGGCGAAGCTCCGCCGGCGCCGGGCTTCGCCGGCATCGGCGCCGGCGGCTGCGGCCAGGGGAGCGGCGGCGGGAAGCGTGTTTGCAAGGTTCATGGCGCTGGGTGATTAGGGCCTGGCGCCTGGGAAATCAAGGAGGGCGGGGATCGGACAGCGGGTCCGTTTGCCCCCATGCTTCGACAAGCTCAGCATGAGGGTCAAACAAACCGCCCTCGTCCCGAGCTTGTCGAAGGACGAGCCCATCTAAGGATGAGGCCACCGGATCGACCTTTTGCGGGAAATGGCCGGGCCGGCCTAGCCCCTCCTGCCCGGTTTTGCTGTATTAGTGGGGCATCGGGCCCATACCTGGGGGGATGCCGGATTGAAGATCAGCGTCGGGCTCAAGGTGTTCAGCGTTGCGCTGGTGCTGATGCTGCTGGTGGGCGCCGTGGCCTGGATCAATGCCAGGAGCGCGCGCGAGGTCGAGTCCCTGATCGCCAACGTCCACGAGGCCTATGTGCCGGCCTATGGCGCGCTCGCCCGGGGGAACCTGCGTTCGGTCGAGGAGGGTCTCTTCGTCCGCCGGCTCATCATCGCCCGCCTGCTTTCGCCCGACGACAAGAAGTCCATGGACAGCCTGGCCGCTCAGGCCGATGAAAAAGCGCGTCAGGTCGATGACGAGCTCGCCGGGGCTCGCCGGCTGATTGCGGCAGAGATCGCCGATCCCGCGAGCTTCGAAGACAAGCTCGAGCTGAGCCGTCTCGATACCCGGATCGAGTTCCTCCAGAGCCGGCATGACGAATACGCCAAGGCGCGCGCGGCGCTCGATGCCGCGGCGGAAGCCGGCGACCCGACGGCCTGGAAAACCAGGATCCAGGAACTGGATCAGCTGCGCGACGAATTCAACGACGAGCTCGAGGCCGCCCGGCGGGAAATGCTGGGGCTCCTCGACGGCGCCAGCAACAAGGCGGTGGACGCCGAGTCAACCGCGGCGAAATACGGTATCGTGCTTCTGGCTCTCGCCCTTGCGCTCGGCGCCGTCATGGCGGCGATCATCGCGCTCGGCCTCGTCCGGCCGCTCCGCCGGCTCCTGCGCGGGACGATCGAGGTCCAGCAGGGCGCCCTCGATACCGAGGTCCCGATCACCTCCCATGACGAGGTGGGAGAGCTCACCGCCGGCTTCAACGCCATGGTCCGTGAGCTGAAGGCCAAGGCCCGAATCAGGGAGACCTTCGGGCGCTACGTCGATCCCCGCATCGTCGAGAGCCTGATCGACAGGCCCGAACGCCTGGGCAGCGCCGGCGAAAGGCGGGAGATGACCGTCTTCTTCTGCGACATGAAGGGCTTCACCAGCCTCAGCGAAGGCATGACGCCGGCCGGCATGGTCCGGGTCGTCAACCGCTATCTCTCCTTGATGTCGGATCCCATTCGCCGCAATCACGGCATCATCGACAAGTATATCGGCGACGCGATCATGGCCTTCTGGGGTCCGCCCTTCACCGTGCCCGAGGATCAGGCCCGCCTCGCCTGCGCCGCGGGGCTCGAGCAGCTGGCGGCCTTGCCGGGCTTCCGCGCCGAGCTGCCGGAGATCACCGGCCTCAGGCGCGGGATACCGCCCATCGACATGCGCGTCGGGGTCGCCACCGGCGAGGTGGTGGTCGGCAACATCGGCTCGGACGTTTCCATGAGCTATACGGTGATGGGCGACACGGTCAATCTCGCCTCGCGCCTCGAAGGCGCCAACAAGGCCTACGGCACCCGTTTCCTGGTCAATGCCAGGACAGCCGAGGCGGCCGCCGCGGCCCTGGCGTTCCGAGAGATCGACCTCCTCCTCGTCGAAGGCAAGCAGGAGCCCGAACACGCCTACGAGGTGCTGGGGCGCAAGGGCGAAATCGCGCCTCCCGTCCAGGCCATGGCCGAGCGCTTCGCCGAGGGCCTTGCCGCCTACCGGCGCCGCGCCTGGCCCGAGGCCGAACGCGCCTTCACCGCCGCGCTGGAAGTCGTGGCCGACGACAAGCCGAGCCTGATCTTCCTAGCGCGCGTCCAGCGGCTCGCCGCCGAACCGCCGCCGGCGGACTGGAACGGGGTCTGGACGCTGACGGAGAAGTAGCGGCCTTTTTTCGCTTGGAGCGTGAAGCCCGCGCCCGCAACAAGCGGCGTGACGCAGGCCGCGGGTTCGGTCAACATAGGATTGTATCGGTCGCTTCAAGTTTCCGCATAAGAGGCGCTAAGCATTTGCGCAGAGCGATTTGGATTTTCGCGCTCGTTCTCGTTCTTTCCGTTCTCGACTACCGGCAGTTTCTGCCGGTCGAAAAACCCGATCCCGCCAAGCTGCAGCGATGCCTAATGGAAATGGGCAGAAACCTGGGCCCGCAGGGAGAGCGCCGGTGCGCTTTGGTCGCGTTGGCCATGGCTCGTTTGGGCGTCTACTGGCAGCGTGCCATGGACTCGGGCCACGTATTTCTCGCGCGCTGCAGGGGCGAGGGCTGGAAGCTGGTGAAGATCTCGGGCGGTCCCGTGGCTGTCGGCTTGGCGAGCCAAGGCGCTTTCGTCCAGGTAAACTTTACGTGGGCTCATGCGAGCAATGCCCATTCGCCTGGCGCAGACGTTTATGGCGACTTACAGCAACCGAGCCGTGGTCCGAGCTGCTTTCGCGATCCCCAACGTGCCATGCAGTTCGATCGGCCGGGGGATTTCTCGACAGACCTGCCTACGCTGCCGATCTTCGTTCTTTCGGGCTCCAGCACCATATCCACGTTTTCGGTCCGGCAGGGCGCTCTTCTTCTTTACGACATCGAAAAGCGCAACCTTGTCTTGCAGGAGCCGGAGCAACTGCTGCGACCGCCGTTTTGGACCACGGACAAAGCGGGAAGTACCTTCGACAGCACCTTTCTCGACCGGCTGCGCTCCGTGTGGGTGCTCGAGCCGTAGTCTAAGAAAGGCCCGGCGGCCTTCGCTCGATGGCTGGGACGAACGGAATGCGGGTGCGGTGAAATCGGGTGGTGGGCGCGACAGGGATTGAACCCGTGACCTCTACCATGTCAAGGCGCGGACGCGCTCGGCCACGGCGGCTTGGGTTTTGCGGGAGTTCGCGAGGTTGGATACACCTACTCCATTGGTCCCACACGGAGCTGGCGCCGGTCGACGGCGTCTAGATGCGTGTTCTTCCGGACTTATGCCAAGGGAGCGGGATGTGATCATAAATAGCGAGAAGACGCTCAATCCCCGTCTGCAGCCGGACGACCGCAGACCGGACCATACCATCGCGCTTGCGCTAAAGCACATCGGCGAATAGCGCTCGATCATTCGATTTGTTGGACTCCTGGAATACCACGCCGATCTTCACTATCTCCCGCGTCAAACGGCCAATCTTCGCTTTCAAGGATCGCGTATCTCTTCAATCCGTGCGTCCTTCCCCTAGGATGGACATCCAATGACTTTCGCAGGCTGATGAAGAATGGGCTTACACCGGGACAGGGTGGTTCGGCCCACGAACACATCCGATGGCCTGTGCCGTGCCACCATTCAGCATTGAACTGCCCAAACCATTTCCACGCCGGCTGCTTACCCCTGACTTGAGGTAGCGGGATTTTTGGTAGCATAATCACTCAACGTGTTGCTAACCATTCATTCAGCCTGTGCCGGGGCATCTGACAATGGGGATGTGCGTATTCTGCGGTAAGCCTGCTGGCTTCCTTCATCGGCAGCATAAGGCATGTGCGCAGCGACATGCAGCCGGTCGCGATCAGATTTCGGGCCTCTTTGCAGGCGCCTTGTCGTCGCCGGATGCCCCCGACGCGATCAAAGTAAAGGCAAAGCAGGTAGCCACAGAGTCCTTTGTCGCAGACCAAGAGCTCAAGAGTCTGGCGATTACGGGATGGTCTGTTGCCGTCGAACACTGCCTAGATGGTGTCGGCATTGACGCCGCAACTGAGACAAAGCTCGTGCAACTTGAGAAGGCGTTTGAATTAACCCAGGCCGATCTCGACGTGGATGGATCCTATTCAAGAGTTGCCAAGGCCGTGTTACTCAGGGACATAAGTGCCGGCAAAATGCCTCAGCGAGTTACCATCAGCGGGCCAATCCAGATAAACTTGCAGAAAAATGAGCGCATCATTTGGCTCTTTAACGGAGCGCAGCTTCTCGAAGATAAGACTGTACGTCAGTACGTGGGCGGGTCGAGTGGTATCAGTGTGCGCGTTGCGAAGGGTTTCTATGTTCGGTCCGGCGCATTCCGAGGTCACTCCGTAGCTCACACTGAACGCGTCCTCGTGGATAGCGGGCAAGTCTTTGTGACTGACAAGAACATCTATTTCGTGGGCCCGCGAAAGAGCGTGCGTATTCCCTATCAGAAGATAGTCTCATTTCAGCCTTTCAGCGACGGAATAGGCCTCATTCGCGATACGGCCAACGCCAAATGTCAGGTGCTCAAGACTGGTGATGGATGGTTCACCTTCAATTTAGTCACAAGTCTCTCACATTTCGAATCCAAGAATTCGGTATAGAGCCAATAGCCACCGACTGCCAGTCACAGACTGTTCGGCCACGCTTATTGCGGACCCGACGCCCACCTCCAGCACCCCGCCCCCTCCGCTAGGATACGTCCTGCGCCCGTCGCAAGGAGTTCCGCAGCAGAACGGTTCGGGCCAGGTCCGAGCCATCCAAAATCTTCACCTTGCGCTCGGCATTCTCCTTATTGTGATCTTCGACCACTTGCCGCGCATCAGCACCGCACTTGCCAGCAAGAATGAGAACGCCAGAGTCCAGGTGATTCACCTCCCACCCGTTTAGGAGTTGCCGGAGCTTTCGGCGTACCTGACCGGGGCTAACATCTCCAAGATATGAACCCACCTGTATCCCAACGACAATTGGATTCGCCAAGAGCTCGTCTTCTATCGTGACGACAAGATCAGATCCCCGCTCAGCCGGCCCTTCCGTGAGTTGGACGGAGTAGCCTCGTTCCTCGAAGATCGATGCGAGAATATTTGACAGTTTTGCCCCGGGAAAAAACCGCGACCAGTCAGTATCCTTAGCGATGGATTCCATTAGCTCTTCCAGAGCATCTCGAACATCAGCCTCAGTCTGCCCTGTCTGACCTGCGCGGTACCGATCAAGCGTGAATTCCACGGCCTTCTCGTCATACAGTTCATAGAATCTACCTTGGAGGCCGAGCCTTCGACAAAGCCAGGGGTGAACGATGCCGTCGGATCTGGAGATCGGCAGCGAAGTGACTAGTTCGCATTTTCTAGCGGAACGAAAATCTCCGCCTATCGCGTCTTTAGCTGGAAGAAATGAGTACCCATCAGTCACTTTGGCGACGACAAATTTTCCAGATTCAGGCACATCGGGATAGAAGAGCAAATCGCCCACCTCTGCGCGATCAACAAAGCCATGGCAATACCAAGCCTCCTGTTGCGCGGGAGTAAGCATGTGCCAGCGACCTTGTTTGTTCTCTTCGACGATTGCCCTCAGATCCAAGTCGTCGCTGTATGACCAGCCGATTCGAGCAATCCCACTTCGGAGCGACTGCCAGAATTCCTTCGATTGAGAAGTGTCCCCAAACAGCGTCCTCACTACATATGCTTTCATTTCTCTATCTCCTCGCGATTGAAACGAAGCCGGTTGCAAAGAGCGCCTTGCTGAGTGTCTTTCGGCCAACATAGTCGGCATTGATGTAGGTCAATGCCGTGCTCTCCTAATAGGAGCTTATGTTGTTTGATGACTGCGGTGTAGTTCGAGGCAGGATGGGAAAGTGGAGGCAGCTTCCGTCGGGGCCCGCCGGAGAACTGAGTTTGAGCAAGCATCCATATTTGAAGGGTCGCTGTCATCCAAGGAATGCAGATGAACGTCGAGCAGACATAGCCGTGACTCAAGGAGCACAGATGTGACCAGTTGGCCCAAGTTATTTGTGGACGCCATCGGTTCGTTACAGCCTCGCATGCGGCTTGCTATGACGGCGGACGGCTCCCGAGAGGCTTGGCTCCAGACAGAAGTCATGATGTACGCGGCTGGGCACGGCATCGACGTTTGGACCAATTGCGAGCCAGTCCGATTTGGAGCCCGCTCACGCGGTTCAAAGTATGACTGGGCGGCCTACCGCGGCGACAAACCAGCCATGGTGGCCGAGGTTAAGATCATGTCGGGTGCGTTCTTGCCAAAGAGCCTACTGGGCCGTCGGGCAAATCAGTGGCGAGGATACGCCGGCCGGCGCCACCCCATAGTGATATCCGAGGAGGAGATCGGGAGGCCGAGTCCCGGGGATTGGGGCCTGTTTGCCGATGCCGCTCGGCTATTGTGGAATCGTGAGGTGCCGAAGCGTTACTTGGTGCTCGTTCTATTGGATATGCCCATCGATGACGATGTATCTGCGCGCGTTCGGCATCGAAGGCAGAATCTGCATTCCCTCATGGGCGGCGTCACGTTTGTTCGCAAGCCGGTCGGACTGCGTGCATTTAGGGGCTTTATGGTCAAGGTGTGGGGCTTCTAACAGAGAGTCGCAGTTTATGGACCTGGACGTCTTGTCTGACAACAAAGAGGTAAAGCGTGTACTTCACCGCCTGTTCGGATCAGCGAAGAGGCGAGCTGACAAGCTAAGGCTTAAAAGGCCTACGCTCCGCTTTGATCTTAAGTTACACCACATTGAGTCCTTGTGGGGTGCTCAGCATGGCCGCTGCGCCGTGAGCGGCCTTAGCTTCAGCATGGCGCCGTTCGACTTCGCATTGGTCAAGCGTCCTTACGGTCCAAGTCTGGATCGAATCGATGCTCAGAAAGGCTACGTGCGGGGCAACGTGCGTCTGGTCTGCACGGCAGTGAACTTCGGCCTTGGACAATGGGGAGACGAAGTCTTTCTGCCCATCGCCGAAGCAACGGCCCGCCTACAGGCAAGCTTTCTTAAGAGCGGCGGACGCAGACTGAGTCAGCGCATCGAGGCAGCCCTCTCGATATTGCCTCTTTTAAGCAAGGCCGATGCAAAGCGCCAGATTCGTCGAATCGCCGCGCTGAAGCGGGCACGGACGATGGGCCAGATAGCTCTGACCCAATCAAGTAAAAGAGCGAGACAATCGCGGAGAGCTCACAAGGCCTCCAACGATAGAGGCGAAGTGCGACAAAAGTCGCTTCATTCATGGGGAGTCTCGTGACGAAACCTCACCCACTTGTAAACCACCCGAACTACCTTCAAGCCATCGGCACAATATCGGTAGAAACAGGCCAGCTAGAGCTTGAGCTTTCCGGCCTATTTGCCCGACTCCTAGGGCTCACCTTGAAAGTCGGCCGTGCGATTTATCTAACGCCCAAAAGCGAGCAGGTTCGGCTCGATGTCCTTCGAAATGCAGCAGCCGCATACCTCGCGCCTGACAAACGGAGAAGGCCGGACTCGGCGGTAGAAAGGCAAAAAGCGAGGGCGCTGGCTAAGATCAATGGGATTCTGAGTAAAGCGCAGACTGCCGTTAACAGCCGCCACCGAATCATTCATGATGCATGGAAGGTGTCGGACGAAGGCCATGAGATTTCGCGCTTTCCTATCGACGGCCGCATAGAGCCGCCAGAATACACTGCAATGCCCCTAGCCAAACTGGAGCAACAAGTGCAATCGCTCCAAGTGCTAATTGCGGAAGCACGCGCACTTAGGATCGACTTCCGCGATCATCCACCCCACATGGTTGCCTTAGCTGACCATTCCCGAAAATCGGGGTAGATGGTTTGCGTGGCGAATCCATTTCGCCTGCGCCGCGATGCTTCTGCTTTTTCCGGAGCTGATCAAAGCGTTAGATGGTGGGCGCGACAGGGATTGAACCTGTGACCCCTACCATGTCAAGGTAGTGCTCTCCCGCTGAGCTACGCGCCCATGGCCTTCCTGGGGTGGGCGCGACATAGCATCGCCCCGTAAGCATTGCAAGTCTGCGCGACCCGCTCTGCGTGAGCGAAGTCAGTGCGCCTGGAGAACGGTCGTGACAGCGAGGCCGGCCCCCGACTATCGTCACGCCATGCAGCAGTCTTCCACCCAGGGCTTGCGCGATCGGCCGTCGCCTTTCGCGCTACGGCGTCCGGCCCAGCAGACCCTGCCGGCGGTCTTCGCCTCGCCCCATAGTGGGGTCGATTTTCCGGCCGAATTCCTGGCCGCCGCCCGCCTCGATCCCGCGAGCCTGCGCCGGTCCGAGGACTGTTACGTGGACGAGCTGTTCGCCGCTGCCCCGCGCCTGGGCGCGCCGTTGCTGGCGGCCTTGTTTCCCCGGGCCTTCGTCGATGCCAACCGCGAGCCCCTGGAGCTCGATCCCCATATGTTCGAGGATCCCCTGCCGCCCGAGGCAAACACCGCTTCGCCCCGGGTCGCCGCCGGTCTCGGCGTGATCGCGCGGGTGGTCGCCTCGGGGGAAGAGATCTACGGGCGCAAGCTCCGCTTCGCCGAGGCGCTCGCCCGGCTCGAGCGCTACTACCGTCCCTATCACGCCATGCTCGGCACCCTCATCGCCGAGACCAAGCGGCGATTCGGCCATTGCGTGCTGGTCGATTGCCATTCCATGCCCTCGGTCGGCGGCCCGACGGAGCGCGACGCAGGCCGCGAGCGGGTCGATGTCGTGCTGGGCGATTGCCGCGGCAGCTCCTGCGCCGCCGCCCTCATGGATCTGGCCGAGGGCGCGCTGCGCCGGCTGGGATATGCCGTCGCCCGCAACGATCCCTATTCCGGCGGCTTCGTCACCCAGCATTACGGGCGGCCCGGCGAAGGCGTCCACGCTTTGCAGATCGAGATCAACCGGGCCCTCTATCTGGACGAGGCGTCGCTTGCGCGCGGTCCCGGCTTCGCGCGGATCGTCGCCGACATGAGCGAGCTGGTGCGCGCGCTGGGCGAGATCGCCCGCGGCCTCGGCGCCGTGGCGGCCTAGGCCCGGCGAAGGTGGCGATCTCGCTCTTCGATGCCGGCCCCGCCCACGCTCTGGCGATCCATTCGATTTACGGCCATTGGGTCACCCATAGCGTCGCCAGTTTCGAGGAGGAACCGCCCGACCAGACCGAGATGGACCTGAGGCGCCGCAAGATTCAGGACGCCGGCTTTCCCTACATCGTGGCCGAGGAAAGCGCCGTCATCCTGGGCTTCGCCTATGCCGGCCCTTATCGGACCCGCTCGGCCTATCGCCACACGGCGGAGGATTCGGTCTATGTGGCGCCCGAGGCCCTCGGCCGGGGCGTCGGCCGCGCCTTGCTCGCCCGTGTCATTTCCCGGACCGAGATCATGGGCAAGCGCCAGATGGTGGCGATAATCGGCGATTCGGCCGAGGCGGCCTCCATACGGCTCCATGAATCCCTGGGGTTTCGCCGGGTCGGCATGCTGCCGTCGGTCGGCTTCAAGTTCGGCCGCTGGGTCGGCACCATCGTCATGCAGCGGGCATTGGGAACAGGCGACAACGAGCCGCCGGTTCGCTAGAATGGGTGCCCAGAAAGAAAAGGGCCGCCCCGAAGGGCGGCCTGAAGTGTTGGGAGGAAACGCCCATCGGGCGCAAGCGACATAGCGGCAAGGCCGCCATGACGCACCGCACAATATTGGTCCTTCGCCTCAGGGGATCAAGTGAATTTTCCTATTGATCCACAACAGAGATAATTTGTCGCACTGCCCTTCCGCAGTGCAATATAATGATCTCTTGGCGACGCAATTGGCGGTTTCCCGGCGCAAAATCGACCGGCTGCCGCGCTAATTGGCAGCGCTGCCCTGCGCTTGGGCACGAAGCTGGCGGCATTTGACCGCGTCAACGAAGCCCTGGTTGATCGTGATCCCGTCCTGGACGCTGAGAAAATAGGTGTCGATCCACTGGTCGGTCATCTTGTCGTTGCGCAGCTCGGCGGTGAGCGCCGCCTTG